>Ga0307518_10001506_pt1 | contig 17266 bp, 13 predicted proteins | sample 25_EM_MG_FD_203889 | JGI IMG/M metagenome (GOLD analysis project Ga0307518, IMG submission 203889) | Populus trichocarpa ectomycorrhiza microbial communities from riparian zone in the Pacific Northwest, United States - 25_EM | ecosystem: Host-associated > Plants > Roots > Unclassified | place...
GCCAGCCACCGTACTGCGGGCAGCGGTCGTCATCGGCTCCGGATCGGCGTCCTTCGAGATGCTGCGCTACCTGACCGAGCGACTGCCGGTGATGGTCACCACGAGCTGGGTGCACACCCGCACCCAGCCCATCGGGGTGCGGGACGTACTGCGCTACCTCGTCGGCTCCGCGACCATGCCGGACGACATCAACCGCACGCTCGACATCGGCGGACCGAACGTCCTCACCTACCGCGAGATGATGCGCCGCTACGCCCTCGTCGCCGGACTGCGCCCACGGCTCATCGGGCCCGTTCCGACCCTGACGCCCAGGCTGTCCAGCCACTGGGTCGGTCTCATCACGCCCGTGCCCGCCTCCATCGCCCGACCCCTCACGGAGTCCCTGCGCCACGAGGTCGTCTGCCACGAGCACGACATCGCCCGCCACCTGCCCGACCAGCCGGGCCGGCCACTGCCCTTCGACCAGGCGCTCGCCCTGGCGGTCCAGCGCCTACGGGAGGCACAGGTGGTCACCCGCTGGTCGTCGGCCTCCGTGCCAGGCGCCCAGTGACCCGCTGCCCACGGACCCGGACTGGGCAGGCGGCAGCCTCTTGCTGGTCACCGACCCGACACTGCTCCACCGCCTGATCGGCGCCGCGAGCACCGCCGGGCGGCTCATCCGGATCAACGACTACCGCCCCAACGGCGGTGTCCAGGAGCAGATCGCCGTCGTCACCACCCGCGAAGGCGAGGGCGTCACCGCGTTCGGCGGACGCATCAGCCGCGCGGACATGGCCATCCAGTGGCCGGAGCTGGACCGCGGCCTCTACCGAGAGGTCAGCACCGGCACGTATGTCTCAGTCGTCGCTCCCGAATACGACCCCGCCGACGCACGGCTGTGGGTCATGCTCGACCTCCTGACCGGCCGCCGCCAGAACGACCCAGCCGGCCCGTGCACGGCCAGTTGCCGACCGGCTCCCTCCGCCAGCCGCTGACCTTCCCACCCTCCGGGTGGTCAGGCCTGGTCGGCCAGCACGGTGAGTCGCTCCGCGATCCGGTCCACGCGCGACTCGCTCTCGCTGCGCAAGCCATACACGCCGGTGAGCGGCACGTGACTTCCATCGGAGAGGAGCGCGACGGGGAACTCCCACAGGGGGCCTATCGCCCGGAAAGCACGCACCCAGACCAGGTCGTCCCACGACACGAACCGCGTGCGCCATGTCCCGTGACTGTGAATGCCTTCAGGGGACACCTGGAGCCGTGCCGTGGCGGTCCGCCAGGTCAGCGTTGCCCAGCCTGCCGCCAGGGCCCCGTACAGCCAGGGCCTGATCATCCCTGGCGAGCCCTCGATACCCCCCACGCCGATCAGGGCCAGCATCTGAAAGCTCAGCACTTGCAACGCTGTTACCCATGGAATCCTGATGGTCTCCCGCACATCCACTGTGTAGCGCTACAGGCGACCCCCGGCAACAGACCGGACGATCAGTCCAGTTCAACGATCAGGTAGCCGTCGTCGCCCAGGTACGCGGGATACCCGCAGCCGTCGACGATTGCCCGGTCGACTATCATCGGCCGACTCCAGAACGACCCGGCCCGCCCGTGGGCGACCTGCCCCCGACTGGCAGATCCTGCCGACCGCTGGCCTCTCCTACTCTCCGGTCGCTCCTCAACCAGGGGTCGACCACGCCCACCTCTCCTGACGTGATCCGTCTCCATCGCAATCCCATGGCTCGGGTGTTGCGACGATCAGTAGAACCCAAGCATCCGCGTCGGCGTGGGCGCCCTTCTTTGCTGCCCACCAACGTCTGGAGGACCCGATCGTGCTCAGTACCGGACCTCGCCGCCGGATCGGTCGGCCCCGCCCGCAGTGTCCCGGCCCCCGCTACCCGCAGCGCCCCGTACATCTGCGTTCGCCCGGGAGGCCGCGCCCGGTGTGGCACCGGCGCTACGGACGGCGGGCTTCGGCACCGAGGCGGTACACGAGTACCTCGTCTGCGTCCCAAGCACGCTGACGGCCCCTCACGCCGCAGACGCGCCGCATGTGGAGACCCCAGCCACCGCCGAAGAGTACGCCGCGCTCGATGCCGCGCTCGCCGAGGCACTCGGCGGCGTCTTCGCCTCCTCCACGCAGGATGCCACCCGGCTGCGGCGCACCCGGCAAGGCGGCGGGGCGGTCCGCTTCGTCCGCACCCCGGAGGGCGGCTGCGCCGGCGGAGCGTCCTGCTCCCCGCCCGCCGAAGACACCGCCGAACTGTCCGGAGTCGGCACCCGCCCGGCCCACCGCGGCCGCGGCATCGCGGCCGCTGTGACCGCCGCGCTGACCGGAGCCATGTTCGCCCAGGGAACCAGCTCGGTGTGGCCGGAGTACTCCGGCGAGGGTTCCCGTCGCGTCTACGAGCGCGTTGGCTACCGGCCGCAGGGCACCCGCCTCTATCTCTCGCTGCCCCCGGAGCAGCGGCCCTGACCACATAGACCCGCTCGGGGCAGCCACTTGACGTCGTCTCCGAGCCCCAATGTCTCACTGAGCCTCTTTCATCCTGTGCTGGCGGGTGAAATGGGCTGGTCAGTGACTGTGGTGACGAGGCAGGAACCCTCGTCGTTGGCGTGGTGATTCCACTCAGCACACCGGCGACCGAAGGGGCCCTGTTGGGTCCGTATCCTGCCACGCTCGACGTCCCGCCTGAGCTCGTTGAGCACGTCGCCTGGCTGCTGTACGAGCGCCGCCGCGCACGTAACCCGACGTCCGCGGTCCTCCCGGCGGACACCGGCCGCGCCCGACCCGCGCCCGCCCGGCACCCGGTCTGGCCCGTCCTCCCGTCCCGCGGCGCATCGCTTCCCCAACTCGTCCCGCTTCTCGTTGCCTTGAATCGTTGTCGTTCCTATTGACCTTGGTTCGAAGGGCGAATTAAGGTTCCCGCACTTGCATTGACTGAAACGATTCAACTCTTGCTCACCCATGACAAGTTGGGGCTGAACCATGCACGAAACCCACCCGCAGCGTGGCGGCTCGACGCGTCGGTCGGTACTGGCGGCCAGTCTGACGACCGGGGTTCTCGCGGCACTCGGTCCGGCGGCGAACGCCGCCTCCTCCGGGACGGCTCGCTCCACCGCGGGCGTGCCCTCGGCGAGTTGGTTCGCCCAACCCGCCAAGTCGGTCCGGCCCAGGTTCCGTTGGTGGTGGCCGGACGGACTGGTGGACCCGGTGGAGATCACGCGGGAGATCGACCAGATGGCCGACGCGGGATTCGGCGGCGCCGAGATCGCGGCAGTACACCACAGCATCAGCGACACCTCCGTGCTGGACACCGCCCATCGCGGGTGGGGAAGCACCGCCTGGCGCGACGCCGTGAAGGCCGCGCTGCGACAGGCCGCCCGCCGCGGACTGACCATCGACCTCACCCTCGGCCCGAGCTGGCCCGTCGCCGTGCCCGGCGTCACCCCCGACGACGACGCCGCGGTGAAGGAACTCGCCTACGGCAAGGCCACATTGACCAACGGCGCGACCTTCAACGGTCCAGTCCCGGCCTCCGTCTACCCGGCCGCCTCCGGTGTCACCGTGCAGAAGCTCCTCGCCGTGCAGGCCGCCCGCGTCAACACCGCCTACTCCAGCGGGAAGGCAACCGGCCTGGACGCCGACAGCGTCACCGACCTGACCAGCCAGGTGTCGGACGGCAACCTCAGCTGGACCCCGCCCGACTCCGCGACCTGGGTGATCCTCTCGTACTGGCAGCGGGGCTCGGGCCAGCAGCCCGAGGCGGGACCGCATTCCTCGCCCGCCGCGTACGTCGTCGACCACTTCAGTGCGACGGGGACCGCGGCCGTCACCCGCTACTGGGAGTCCACGATCCTCGACTCCGCACTCTGCGCCCTCCTCAGATCTGCGGGCGGCACCTTCTTCGAGGACTCCGTGGAGCTGGAGACCAAGGGTCTGCAGTGGACGCCCGGCCTGCCCGCCGCGTTCCGCGAGCACACCGGACGCGACCTGCTGCCGTATCTGCCGGCCGTCGTCCTCGACAACGGCAACCAGATCTTCGCCTTCGAGGCCAGGCTCACCCAGGAGATCCGGCACGACTTCTGGGAGACCGTCTCCGGCCTGTTCAACAAGCACCACCTCGGAGCGCTCAAGTCCTGGGCACACGGACACGGCATGAAACTCCGTTCCCAGCCGTACGGCCTCCAGACAGACGCCATCGCCTCGGCGGCCCTTCTGGACGTCCCCGAGGGCGAGTCCCTCGGCTTCAAGAACCTCGACGACTACCGCTGCCTGGCCGGCGGACGGGACATGGCCGGCAACCGCATCCTGTCCTGCGAGGCCGGCGCGTACGCGGGCGGCGCCTACAACACCACCTGGGACAAGTTCCTGCGCACCATGGGCGGCGCGTACGCGGCGGGCGTCAACCAGACCGTGGTCCACGGCTTCTCCTATGCCACCGCACCGGGCGTCAACTGGCCCGGCTTCGCCGCGTTCAGTCCGTACAGCGGAGCCCCGGGATACGGCGAGTCGTGGGGGCCGAGGCAGTCGACCTGGCGCCATGTGTCCGACATCGCCGGCTATCTCGGCCGCGTCCACGAGGTGCTCCAGTCGGGCACCGCCCGCGCGGACATCGCGGTCTTCCGGCAGACCGGCTATACGGCGACCGGCATCGGGGCCTCCTGGCTGACCTCCACAGGCATCCCGCTCGGCTGGACCCACCAGTTCCTGAGCGGACCACTGCTCGACCTGCCCGCGGCCAAGGTCTCCGACAAGCGCCTGGCACCCGACGGGCCCGCCTACAAGGCCCTGTTCCTCGAAGGCGACTTCTTCTACGGCTCCAATCCCACGCTCGCCGTCGCCGACGCCCGCAGACTCCTGAAGTTCGCACGCGCCGGTCTGCCCACTGTGCTCCTCGGCGCCTTCGACCAGGCGCTCACTCCGGGTCTCCCAGACGACGGGGAGCAGGCCGAACTGCGTTCTTTGACGGCCCAGTTGCTCGCCCTGCCCAATGTCCGCCAGATCACCGACAAGACCCTGGTCGGCGCGGCGTTCGCGGAACTCGGCGTGACCTCCGACGCCGTCCACTCCGTGCCGTCGACCCTGCTGAACGCCCACCGGGTCACCGACGACGCCGACTTCTACTACCTGTGCAACGGCAAGCATGCCGAGACCGTCAAGCCAGCGGTCGCCCTCATCGACCACGACGTCACACTGCGGGCAACCCATCGCAAGGGCTCCGGTGCGGTCCCCTACCTGCTCGACCCGTGGAGTGGGCGGGTCACCCGGCTCGCCCAGTACACCCAGGACGGCGACACGTTCACCTTCCGGGTGACGCTCCAGCCGGGCGAGAGCCTCGTCGTCGCGCTGGGCGACCCGGGGTTGTTCGGGGACCGCTGTGGCAGCCGTCCGCACGCGGTCACGACCGACGCGGACAGTGTGCTCTTCGCGGACGGATCACTGACGGTACGCGCCTTCACAGCCGGTGCCCGCACCACCACCCTGTCAACTGGCCGGAAGGTCACCACGAAGATCCCCGAGGTGCCGGCCGCCTTCGCCCTCGGCCAGTGGACGCTCTCCGTCGACGACTGGCAGCCCGGCGCCACCGCAACCACCACCACGATCGTCACACACACCCTCACACTCGACGCCCTACTTCCGTGGTCGCAGATCCCCGAACTGGCCGACGTCGGCGGCATCGGCCGCTACCGGACGACGGTCACGCTGCCGAACACCTGGACCTCCGGCATGGGGGCCCTGTTGCGGCTGGGCAGTGTCAGCGACACCTGCCGGGTCACCGTCAACGGGACACCGCTCGACCCCGTCGACCGGCTCAACCCCGTGGTGGACGTCGGCGGACATCTGCGCCGTGGCGCCAACACCATCGAGGTCGAGGTGGCCACCCCGTTGTTCAACCGGCTGCGGATCAGCAATCCCACGGTGTTCGGCACGTCCGCGAGGCAGGCCTACGGTCTGGTCGGACCGGTCCAGCTCACGCCGTACGTACAGCAGACGGTGGCCTGATCACTCGTCATCTCCCCCGGCGACCCGGTGCGGGCGTCGCGGACAGGGCCGCGGACAGCTCGGCTCCCGGCAGCCGTAGGGGTGAACAGCTGCCGGGATTCGCCGGACTGTTCTTTGGGGGCTGATCGGTTTTCGAGGCCGCCTGCACGGATTCCCACGCTCGGCTGCGCTCCTGATCCTTTACAGGCGCGGCGAGAGGTGCGCCGAGGATCGAGTTATGCGCCGTCGTTGCCGTCGCGCAGGGAACGAATCATGCTCTGCAGGATCCGGAACGCGGCCGACTGCTCGGTCTCGGTCAGGCCGGCCAGCATTCCGACCTCGACGGACCGGACCGCCACGGTCGCCTTCTCCAGGCTCCGTCGGCCGCGAGGGGTGAGCCGCGCGGGAAGAACCTTCCCGACGGGCGCCTCCGCTGGCCTGGTCACGTAGCCGTCGCGTTCCAGGGCCTGGAGCAGCACGTTCATCGACTGCCGGGTCACGAACGCGCCGCGCGCGAGTTCGGAGTTCGACAGGCCCGGCCGTTGAGCCAGCAGTTCGAGGCAGGAGTAGTGCGTCACGCTCATCCCGAGTGGCCGCAGCACCTCCTCCATTGCTACGCGCAGGGCGCTCGAGGCCTCTTTCAGCAGATAGCCCAGTGATGTGTCCAGGTCGACGCCGACACCGTTTTGACTCATGTCAGCATTCTGACATACGTTGACCTGTGTCAGGAATCTGACACGACGAGAAGGAGCATCACCATGCCCGCCACCGGTCCCGACTTCATCTCGCTCCAGGCGCGCGACCTCGGCTCTTCGCAGGCGTTCTACGAGCAGTACCTTGGCCTCGTCCGCTCGCAGGCCGGACCTCCGCACGCCGTCGTCTTCGAGACGAAGCCGATCGCGTTCGCACTCCGCGACATCGTTCCCGGCACCGATCTCGCATCCGTCGCCCAGCCCGGCATCGGTGCCGCGATCTGGCTCCACGCCACCGACGTCCAGGCCATCCACGATGCTCTCGTCGCCGACGGTCACACCATCGTCTCCGCACCGATCGACGGCCCCTTCGGCCGGACATTCACCTTCGCCGACCCGGACGGCTACCAGGTCACCCTCCACGACCGCGCCTGACAGGCCCGAACACCACCGACGACGCCGACCGGACGGCCCCGGCCCGGAAGTGGTCGGCCGAAAGGCAGTGCGTTCAAGTGCCGTCTGCAGAAGAACACGCATACAGCCGGGGAGGGCGGGGGTCTTCGTGAAGGTCTGAACGAGGTTGCCGACCCTTCGGAGGCGTATTCGGCGCACTCCTGCAGGCGGGCGCGGAGTCCGCCGGCCGTCATGATGGAGTCCGCTCGCAGTCCCTGCCACAGGGGGTACCGCGGCCCTGTCGGACAGGGGCGGTTGTGGCAGTAGCACTGGTGGACAACCCGTAGGTCGACGCGACAGTCGCAGCCGCGCGAACCGCTTTGAACCCGCCACACCGCCGCACCGTCCGCTTGGGAGCCGCCCACACAGGGCAGTGTCCGTGCAAGCCGGGATCCGCGGGCGGGCCGGCTGCGGCGGACGGCATCGGCAGCGTGAGGGAGTTCGGCGAACGGCTCAGCCCTGAGGGAGGGCGCCGGGCTGACCATCAGAGATCTCGCGAAAGCCGTCGGGGTACCCACCAGCACCCTGGGCGACTACTTCGCGGGACGCAACTTGCCTCCCGTACGACGGCCGGAGTTGCTGACCGCGCTCCTGCACGAGTGCGGAGTCGTCGACGAAGCCGTGCACTGTGCCTGGTCCGCCGCGGTGGGGCGGTTGCGGCACAGCGCGGACCGGGGCACCGGAGGCGCCGCACCGTACCCAGGACTGGCGTCCTTCCGGACCGAGGACACGGAGTTGTTCTTCGGCCGCGAGGAGCTGGTCCGCACCCTCGTCGGCCGGCTGGCCGCAGTGGCGCGGCGCGACACCGCACTGCTGTGCGTCGTCGGACCGTCCGCCTCCGGCAAGTCGTCCATCCTGCACGCGGGTTTGGTACGCGCGTTACGGGAGGGACTGCCCGGTGTAGCCGGCAGCGAGCAGTGGCCGGTGCTGACCTTCAGTCCCGGCAGCCATCCGCTTCGGCGGCTCACCGAGCGCCACGCGGCAACCGACGGCGCGCGGCGGGCCGCCGGACGCGTCATCGCCATCGACCAGTTCGAGGAGGTGTTCACCTCCTGCGCGGATGCCGCCGAGCGCGAGGAGTTCGTCGGCGCACTCCACGGCCTGGCGACGAGGGGCGGGACGGACGGTGGCGGCGAGCGGGCCGCGCTCGTCGTTCTGGGACTGCGCGCCGACTTCTACGGACAGGCGCTGCGGCACCGACAGTTGGCCACCCCCTTGCAGGAAGCCCAGGTCGTCGTCGGGCCCATGACCCCCGAACAGGTACGGCGGGCCATCGAACAGCCCGCCCGCAGAGCGGGCATCCTCCTCGGCGAGGGGCTGGTCGATCTGCTGCTGCGCGATCTGGCGCCCGTCGCGTCGGTGGCGCGGTCGGACCGGCCGGCCCACGACAGCGGGGCGCTGCCGCTGCTGTCCCACACACTCCTCGCCGCCTGGAGCATCAGCCGACGCGGGCATCTCACCATCGACGACTACCACCGCAGCGGTGGCATCCGCGATGCCGTCGCCCGCAACGCCGAGACCGTCTTCGAAGACCTGACACCAGCCGAACGAGGCCTGGCGCGGCGGCTGTTCCTGCGCATGGTCCACATCACCGAAGGCGCGGCGGACATCCGGCGCCGGGTGTCGCGCGTGGAACTGCTGACGGCATGGCCACCGGACGACCACGAGGCCGCCGAGCGGGTGATCGCGCGCTTCATCGAACAGCGACTGGTCACAGCCGACACCGAGTCCGTGGAGATCACCCACGGGGCCCTGGTCACCGCCTGGCCGCGCCTGCGGTCCTGGCTGGACACCGAGCGGGCCGGCCTGGTCACCCACCGCAGGCTGGCCGACGCGGCCGAGACCTGGGACGCCTCCGGGCGCGACCCCGGCACCCTCTACCGGGGACCGCGCCTCGCCACCGCCCTGGGCTGGAGTACCTGATGGCGACGGACCGGCATCACGGCTTCGAGAGCCATGAGGAGGAGCGACTGCTGCTAGTGGCCGACTTCTCTGCCGGTCTGGTGGAGTCCCTGTGTCAACCGTTCCGGCTGCGGTTCCTCTCCGAAGGCAAGGTGCTGCGGCACGCCCCGGACTTCCTCCTGGTAGCGGAGGCCGGGCTCTTCCTCATCGACGTACGTCCAGCCGATCGGATCAAGCCCGACGACGCGCTGAAGTTCGCCGCGACAGCGGAGGTCGCTCTGTCGGCAGGCTGGCAGTACGGTGTCGTGACGGGGTGGCGTCGTCACGTGTGGACGAACGTGGATGCGCTCTCCGCGGAGCGGCGCCCGCTGCCGGATGTGCTGGCGACTCAAGGGCAGTTACGGGAAGCGGCGGCACAAGGCTCATTGCCGTTCGTCGAGTTGGTAGAACGCTGCCGAATCCCGCCAATCGGCCGGGCGCATGCCATCCACCTGCTCTGGCATCGCCATCTCGGCGTGGATCTCTCCGGACCGTTCGAGGATGCGAGTCTGGTTCGGCTGGCTCCCCGACACCATCACCGGGAACTGCCGCAGTGAGCACTGTAGTAGATCCCATGTGGAACCTCGCGCCGGGATCCGAGCTGATCATCGGGGGCAGCGCGTGGCGGATGGGAGCCCTGCTGACAGGTGCCGCCGTCCAGTTCAGCAGCCACGCGACGCTGATCGTGTTCACGAGCCTCGCGGTGGTCATGATCCTCGGCACGGGGGTGGCCGCCTTCTCGGCGGAGACCGTTTCCTCCCGCCCCGGGGCGGCACGCTCCCTGAATCCCCACGTCTCGGTCCCGCGGGCCGCACGTCGGGAGTTCGTGGCGAGTATTCCCGTCCACGCAGCCGCCTGGATGCTGGCCGGGCTCTTCATGGGGCTCGTGCCCACCATTCTCCGGGACCTGCTGGACCTGCACAGCGGTCTCCTGAACGGTGCCACCGTCTTCGTCGAAGCCGCCGCGGCCTCCGTGGCCGGTCTGTTCCTCGGCCGTCCGACACCACGGCGCACCGTCTTCGTCGGCGGTGCCGGTGTGCTGCTGGGCACCGCGGTGATCAAGGCCGGTGTCGCCTCCGGAACACTCTCCCTGCTGTGGGTCGGAGGCATCGTCGGCGGCGTGGGCTTCGGCGCGTCGTTCTCCGGCGCCGTCCGTACCATCGCCCCGCTCGCCCAGCCCCACCAGCGGGCAGGCCTCTTCGCCGCCGTCTACCTGGTCGCCTATCTGAGCTTCGGAGTGCCGGCGATCGTCGCGGGACTCCTGATCGCCCCGGTCGGCCTGCTGGGCACCGTCCTCGGCTACGGGGTGATCATTCTTGTCACCGCGACCGTGGGGCTGCTCGCTCAGCACCGCGTCGCCACGAGCCGATGACCCGGGTCCGGTGCACGGCTGGTGTCACCCGGGGAGGACCAGGAGCAGGCGGGCACCCCCGCCGGTGGTCCTGGACGATTCGGCGGTGAGCGTCCCCCCATGGGCGGCCGCGATGTCACGGGCTATGGCGAGGCCGAGGCCCGTGCCGCCTTCGCTGCGGGTGCGTGCATTGTCCAGACGCGTGAAGCGGTCGAAGACCCTCTCGCGGTCGGCCTCGGGGATGCCGGGACCGTCGTCGGTGACCTCGACGGTCAACTCGCCCTCCGTACGGTGCACTTCCACGGTCACGGTGCTGCGTGCGTGGCGCAGCGCGTTGTCGAGGAGGTTGGCGAAGAGGCGGGTGAGCGCCGTACGACTGCCCAGGATCGCCTCGTCGGGGGCGGAGTCGGCGACGAGGACGACCGGTCGACGGGGATAGCGCTCGGCGAGGGTGCGTCGCAGGAGGTCGGTGACGCGCAGGGGCTGGAGCTTCAGGGGCTGGCGGGCGTCCAGGCGGGCAAGGAGCAGCAGATCGGCGACGATCTCTTCAAGACGTGTGGTGTCGCGCAGGGCTTCATTGCCGACCGCGATCCATTCAGCCCGGTCCGGACGGGCCAGGGCCAGCTCCAGACGGGTCTGCAGAGTGGTGAGGGGACCGCGCAGTTCGTGCGAGGCGTCCGAGGTGAAGGTCCGCAACCGGCCGACGGCACGCTGGAGTTGGTCGAGGGTACCGTTCATCGTCTCCGCCAGAGAGGCGACTTCGTCGTCGGAGTCGGGGACGGGAACGCGCCGCTGAAGACTGTGGGCGGTGATGTCGGCGAACTCGGCACGGATGTTCTCCACCGGTCGCAGCGCTCGGCCCATGGCGTACCAGGTCAGGCAGGCGACCAGCAGGACCATGAGGGCGGTGGAGGGGACCAGGGCCCAGGCCAGGGTGACAACGGCGGTGCGCGCGGGAGCGAGGTTGGGGTAGGCCTGCACCACCATCGGCCCCGTGGGTGTGCCGACACTGGCACTGGCACCCTGGTCCGCCGAGGTGGTGGGCGTCGTGCCGGCGGGGGGGTGCGGTGTCCAGGACGATGTCCGGCAGGGTGGTCCGTACGTCGGCCGGAGGTGTGCCCGAGGCGAGTTGGCGGGCAGCCTTGTCGACGTGGTCGCGAGCCGCGTTCTGGGCGGAGGCGACCAGATTGTTGTGGACGGCGTAGAGCAGCACCACCGAGCAGACGGCGAGAGCGAGACTGGCGACCAGTGCGACAGCGGCAGTGGCACGGCCGCGCACCGTCTGCGGTCGCAGCCGCAGGCGTCGGCCGCGCCGGTGCTCACGCTCCGTCGGAACGGAGCCGGTAGGCCCCGCCGGGCACGGTTTCGATACTGGCCCGGCCGAAGGGCCGGTCGATTTTCCGGCGAAGAGCACTGACGTGGACCTCCACGATGTTCGGGCCGCCCTCGTACGCGCTGTCCCAGACCTGGTCCAGGAGGGCGGCCTTGCTGATGGCGATGTCCGGGGTCGCCGCGAGCAGCGTCAGGATGTCGAACTCCCGTGGAGTCAGGGCGATGTCCGTGCCCGCACGGCGGCAGCGGCGGGCACCTGTGTCGATCTCCAGGTCTCCGAAGTGCTGGACGATCTGCCGCTCCGGGCGCACGCGGCGGATCAGGGCGTGCAGCCGGGCGGTGAGGACGACGAAGGAGAAGGGCTTCGTCAGGTAGTCGTCGGCCCCGGTTTCCAGTCCTTCGGCTTCGTCGTATTCACCGTCCTTCGCCGTCAGCATCAGGATGGGGGTGTTGTCGCCGACCGAACGCAGGTGGGCGCACACCTTGTAGCCGTTGAGACCGGGCATCATGACATCGAGAATGATCACGTCGTAGTTGTCGGCCGCTGCCCTGGTGAGACCGTCAAGGCCGTCACTCGCGGCGTCCACCGCGAACCCCTCTGCCCGCAGGCCCTGTTGCAGCAGCTCCACGAGCCGGGCGTCGTCGTCCATCACCAGCACACGCATGCGTCTACCCTGCCCGACCGGTCACGCCAAACGCTGAAGAGGATCTTCAGGACGTTCAGCGACCCGTCAGTCGACTCCTGGAGGACTGGGCGCCTGTGACGCGTTCTGATCCAGTCGCAGTTCGCGCCGAGACGTCCGCTGCGCCTCAAGAGGCGACAACCGGATTCGAGCGCACACTCCACAGGGCGCTCGGCCGGGAGTCCCGGCCGAGCGCCCGCGGAAGCGGCCCGGCGCACGTCAGCAACCCTGCGGGTCTCCGCACGTCCCCCCGGTTACGGCCGCTTGTGCCCCGGAAGCATCACCGTGTGCGGGGCAGCTCCGTGTTCCCCTTTCCACCGACGACCTCGACGGGATACGGCAACGGCTTGGCCTTGCCTTCCGGCAGCTTCCCGACGGCACCAGCGTTACGCCGGGCACCTCCACGACGGTGACCGGGACCTTGTGCGGGTGCGAGTGCGGCCCGGACACCGGAGTGAGGGTGACGCCGTCGTGCCCAGTCGTACCGGCGTGGCCCGAGGTCGCCGCCGAAGCGGTCCCGCCCGCGGCAAGGAGTGCGGCCACCGCGCCGGCCAGCATCATGCCTCGCCGGCGTGAGACCGTGCGCCATTGCATGTTCATGGGATCTGCTCCTTCGTGATGGCGCACAGGGGGCGTCGGCCTTGTTCCGGCCCCCGGTCCCACCGGGATCGAGTACGGGGCAACTGTTGCGCCCGGTGCCTGAAGGACCGCTGAAGAAGCTGAAGATCCCGTTCAGCCTGCCGTTGCGCGCCGCCGGACGGTGGCGGACGGGGTCTCCCTCCTCGACGAGCCGGCTTCGACGTGGAGCTGTACCTACCCCTCTCCCTGCCCGGACCCGGACAAGGCGGTCCGGGCACACATGGACTTCCCCGGCTCTCCCGCTCCGAGGCCCGGTTGGTCACGCAGTGGCGGCTGAGACAAGCGATGCCTGATCCGGCGGGTACGGAGCTGCCCTTACGAGCCGCGCCAGGGCCTGATGCGACGACACACCTGTGGGCCGAGGGCTTCTCAGGGCGAAACAAGAACAACGTGCCCCCTGGCGACACTCCGGATCACCTCACGTCCATCCCCTCAGCTCTTTGTGAGCCACCGGAGACGGGATGAGGAGGAGGCTCCCCACACCTGACACGGGGAGCCTCCTGGCCGGTGGAGTACCCGAGGTCAGCCCGGGAGCACCCTGACGGGGGTGGTCATGGTGCGGGTGCTGTCGACGATGCGCTCGTCTCCTTGCAGGGTCACCTGGACGGGGACGCCGCTGTCGCCCGCCGACCGGGCGACGGTGAGCGTGAGGTCACCGGGTTCGACGCGTCGGCGGAGGTCTCTCCCGGTGAAGCCGGCCATGTCCGTGTGGACCTCGAACTCGACGACACGGGTCTCACCGGCGGCGAGGTCGACGCGGGTGAAGGCGATGAGCTGCCGGACCGGGCGGGTGACCGAGGCGACCGGGTCGGTGAGGTAGAGCTGGGGTACGCAAGTGCCCGCGCGCTCACCGGTGTTGGAGACCCTGGCCCGCAACGTGATCGTCGCGTCGACGGACACCACGGCTTCGTCGACGGACGCGCTCTCGATCTCGAAGGTCGTGTACGACAGACCGTGCCCGAACGGGAACGCGGGTGTGGGGTCGATGTTGCTCACGCCGTCGCTCTTGAGGGCGAGCGGAGCCGCGAGGTAGGTGCCCGGCTGGCCGGCCTCGTCGCCCGGGATCTGGACCGGAAGGCGCCCGGAGGGGTTGATCCGGCCCGAGAGGACGCCGGCGATCGCCGCCGCCCCTTCCTCGCCGGGGAAGAACGCCTGGACGGTGGCGCCCGCCCGCCGGGCGTGCCGGCCGATGGCGTACGGGCGGCCCGAGAGGACGACGAGGACGACTTGGTTCGCGGCGTCGAGGACGGCCTCCACCAGTTCGTCCTGGACTCCGGGGAGTGTCAGCACGCTGACGTCGCAGCCCTCGCCGGAGGAACCCTGCCCGAACATCCCGGAGCGGTCACCGACGACAAGGACCGTGACGTCGGCCGCAGCGGCGGCAGCCACCGCGGCAGCGACACCGCCGCGGTCGTCCCCGGTGACCTGGCAACCGGTCGCGTGCCGGACCTCGGCGTCGGGGAACTCGCGCCGGAAGGCGTCGAGCACCGTGGGCGCCTCGACTCCCAGGGGGGTGTCGGGGTGGTGGGGCAGTACGTGGTTGGGGAACGAGTAGCAGCCGAACAGGCACCGGACGTCGTCGGCCGCGGGGCCGATGACGGCGACGGAGCGCGCGCCGGCGAGCGGCAGCAGGTCCGAGGGGTTGTCGAGCAGGACGACGGACTCCTCGGCCAATTCGCGGGCGATGGAGCGGTTTCGGGCCGAGTCGAAGTCCGCGGGAGCGGTGTACTGCGCGGGATTCCAGTCGGGATCGAGGAGGCCGAGTTCGGCCTTCTGGGTCAGGACCCGCAGTACGGCGCGGTCGACGAGATCCGCCGACGTGCCGTCGTCCAGCAGCGGCTCCCCGTATGCGGTGGTGTGGGGCAGTTCGACGTCGATTCCGGCCCGGAGCGCGGCATGTGCCGCACCCGGAATGTCGGCCGCCACGTGGTGCAGGGAGGCGAGGAACGCGATCGCCCAGTAGTCGGACACCACAGTGCCCTCGAATCCCCAGCTCTCGCGCAGCAGCCGGGTCAGGAGTTCCTCGCTGGCGCCACAGGGCACGCCGTCTATGTCGTTGTAGGCGTTCATGACCGAGCCGACCCGGCCCTTGACCACGGCCTTCTCGAACGGCACGAGGATCAGGTCGGCGAGTTCGCGGGGACCGACGGCGGCGGGGGCGTGGTTGCGGGCGGCCCTCGATGCGGAGTAGCCGGCGAAGTGCTTCAGCGTGGCGACGACGCCGGCCGACTGCAGCCCCTGCACGTAGGACAGGCCGAGTTCGGACACGAGGTAGGGGTCCTCGCCGAGGGTCTCCTCGACCCGGCCCCAGCGGTAGTCGCGTACGACGTCCACGACGGGTGACAGTCCCTGGTGGATCCCGACGGCCGCCATGTCCGAGCCGATGGCCGCGGCCATACGGTGGACGAGGGCGCGGTTGAAGGTGGCGGCCCAGGCGAGCGGTGTGGGGTAGACCGTGGCCTGCCAGGCGGTGAACCCGGTGAGGCACTCCTCGTGGGCGATGGCCGGGATGCCGAAGCGGTTCGCCGCCGTCACCCGCTCCTGGAACTCCGCGAGGCGCTTGCGGCCCGCCTCCGGGTCGACCGGCGCCGTACCGAACACCCGGGTCAGATGCCCGAGACCGTCGACGATCGCTTCTTCGAAGTTCTCGGCGCCGCGGAAGGTGTCCTGCATCGGGGCCACGTCGCCGGATTCGTCGTGGCCCGGCCAGGTGCTGCCGAGCTGTGCGACCTTCTCGGCCCTGGTCATGGTGTCGAGGAGGGCCCGCGCGCGAACGGACGCCGGCAGGGCGGGATCGTTCCACAGCCCGGTCGTCGGGCGCTCGTCGCTGATCGTCAAGGTCTCATCCGTTCTGTTGCGGGGGGAGTGCGCGAGAGCGCGCGAATGGTCCAAAGGGGCGAGGAGGCACCGCCGACCGTGAAGGGAATGGGCCCGGACGCCGGTCCGGCGGTCATGGGGAGGCAGACACGCCGGACTGCGTCGCACGGGGGAGTCGGCGCCTTCGGCGTCCGGGCCCCGAACTGGGTGGCGTCCCGCTTCGGCGAATCCAGCGGGACTCGGCACCGTTACTTGCCGCCGGCTCCCATCAGACCCGCGACGAGGGCGCGGCGGGCGAAGAGGTAGACGACGAGGATGGGGACCGCGGACATCAGCACCGCGGCCAGCAGGGCCGGCACGTTCGCCGCGTACTGGGAGACGAAGTTGTAAAGGCCCAACGTCACCAGCTTCTTGTCGTTCGACTGGGTCATGATCAGCGGGAACAGGAAGCCGTTCCACGCCTGGAGGGCCGTGAAGACGCACGTGGTCGCGATGGCCGACTTCGACATCGGGACCACCAACGTCAGCAAGGTCCGTGCCGGGCTCGCGCCGTCCAGTGCCATCGCCTCGTACAGCTCGTTGGAGATGTCCCGCATCCCCCCGCTGAGGACCAGCACGCTCACCGGCAGCGCGAACGCGGCGGTGGGCAGGATGATGCCCCACAGGGTGTCGTAGAGGCCGAGGTTGTTGATGATCAGGAAGAGCGGGATGATCACCGCCTGCGAGGGGATCGCCAGGCCCAGCAGGAACAGGCGGAACACACCCTTGGTCAGCAAGCCCCGCCCACGCACAACGGCGTAGCTGATCGGGACCGCGAGCGCCAGCACGATGGCGACCGTGGCCACCGCGACGACGACGGTGTTCCAGATGTACTGCAGGAAGCCGCTGTCCAGGACCGTGCGGAAGTTGTCCAGGGTCACGGTGTCGGGGATCGAGACGGGGCCCTTGTCGGTGTACGTCGTCTGCGGCTGTACCGCCGTGTTCACCAGCGCGTACAGCGGGACGCCGATGATCAACAGCCACACCAGGGCGGCGGCGCCGGCGAGGTAGTTCGGGCGCGTCCTCACAGCCCCTCCATCGTGCTCGTCATCTTGTCGTACCCGCTGAGCTTCGTGAGGATGACGGAGGCGGCGGTGGCGAGCACCAGCAGGAAGCTGGCGATGGCGCTCGCGTAGCCGTAGTCGTATGTGCGGAAGGCCGTCTGGTACATGGAGAACGGCAGGATCGCCGTGTCGGTGCCGGGGCCACCGTTGGTCAGCAGCAGGACGATGTCGAAGGCCGTGAGGCCGCCGACGACCATGAAGATGGTCGAGGTGATCATCGTGTTGCGCAGCTGCGGCAGTGTGATGTGGACGAACTGTCTGACCCGCCCCGCACCGTCGATCGAGGCCGCCTGGTAGAGCGT
>Ga0307518_10001507_pt1 | contig 17248 bp, 16 predicted proteins | sample 25_EM_MG_FD_203889 | JGI IMG/M metagenome (GOLD analysis project Ga0307518, IMG submission 203889) | Populus trichocarpa ectomycorrhiza microbial communities from riparian zone in the Pacific Northwest, United States - 25_EM | ecosystem: Host-associated > Plants > Roots > Unclassified | place...
CTTGCAAGATATAGCAGCGGGTTGCAAGAATTTATGGTTCCTCGCAAGGTGTACTAGGTCTGAGGGGCCTTGTTTGGTCTAGTATGGCCTAGCTAGGTCTAGCTAGGTTTCGCCTCTTTTGCTGATGGGAGTGTATGTATGATGTAATGTAAAGTTTCGATCGTTCGATCCCCCATTATCTACAAAGTCGAGGAGAAAGAACAGCCTTCCTTCGAGCCTTTGGTCTGCCCAGTGGAGACAAAAATCCAAACCCCGGGAGAGGAATCAGTCAACTGGAATGGCAACAAGTCCGACACTCTCGACGACTGTTCTTGGGAAGCGGAGATTTAGGAGCTTATCCTTGGTTCTGAGGCTCTCCTCCAGTCCAGCACCTTCAGAGGGTAGCGGCAGCGCGTACACGAAAGGCAGTGATGCGGAATCTGATACAGGGACCGTTGCAGGACCACCAACTAGAACGTCCACTCCTGATCTGGCGCCTGGACCTTCCGTCGGAGCTGGGCGAAAAGCACGATATCCTTGTACATATTCCGGATGTTCCAAGTCTTATTCAAAGCCGTCTCGGTTGTCAGAGCATTATCGATCGCATACAGGGGAGGTAAGACATTATAGGCATCCATGCCGCGTACTCGATTGAGCGAAGAGCATCTCAGCGCCCTTTTGTTTGCGAAGAGTGTGGAAAGTCTTACCTGCGCGAGACACACCTGCACGCTCACAATAGAAGCCATCTTCCCGAGTCCAAAAAGCCGCATGTTTGCACCGAGCTTCCAGGTTGCACGAAACGGTTCTGGACCTTGCAACACCTTCATATACACGAAAGTACCCATAGAGGAGAGAAGTCTTACATAGTGAGTACGCAAACTTAGGATGTTGGTGCTCCAAGTGAATGTCTTCGTAGTGCACGGAGGGCGGTTGCGAAGAAGCCTTTGCGAAGCACCACCAGCTGCGTGCTCACATCTGTGGAGCGCATTCCCTGCCAGAAACAAAGCCCTACATTTGCTCACATCCGTCATGTAGCAAATCCTTTTCTACAAATCAAAATTTACGGGGGCATCTGAAGACACACGAAGGTGCGCTCCTGTGTTGTTTCTGCATCAGCCTCCAAACCAAAATTCATCTAGACAAGCGCTATACATGTTCGCACCCAAACTGTCTCCCCACCACAAGCAGTGATCCCGTCTATTTCGGGACTTGGACTGGCCTTCAAGCCCATGTACGCACCGCCCACCCCCCGACATGCGTACATGAGTCGTGCAATGGTCGGACTTTTGCCTCGCTTCACAACCTCCGCGCCCATCTCAAACTTCACGAGCAACGAGAAGCCGAGACTCCTAGACAGGGCGGTGGGGAAAGTGATGGAGAATTGTCTCGTGCACTCAAACGCCGAAGGGGTGGCGAACTCGGTCGCGATTGGAAATGTGACTATCCTAACTGTGGAAAGGATTTCAAGTCGGTAAATCAATTTCGGTCTCAGAATTTCGGTGCTTCACAATGACACGCCGCTTCACAGAAAAGAGCTCTCACGACGCATCACAACGTCATACACCTTGGCCAGCGTAACCACGTCTGCCCACACCTCCATTGCGAGAGTGCGTTTGGATACAAGCACCTTCTAGAGCGACATCTAGCGAAAATCCATACCTCAAAGGATGCACAATCCCATTCGGATGAGGAGACCACCGATTCTGGCGCTGCCACAGGGGTGGACCTAGATATAGACGAAATCACAGGCAAGGCATATATCCATCGTTCGCAGAACCCGAAATCCCTCCGTTGTCCATACCCCCATATAGAGGATCTACTCGCATCTCCATCCGATTCCATGATCCCTTCAGCATCTTCGGGCAAGACATGTGAACATGTCCTGACCCGTGCATACGATCTCCGGCGTCATCTCAAGGCTGAGCACGGAGTGCTAGTTGATAAAGGAAAGGTAGACCAATGGGTGCGCGCACAAAAACTGGCGCAGGCAGTATAACTTCCGCCGCTTTTTTGTACAAGGCTGACTGGTCGCCTCAGCATGACAATAATATATGCTCACACTGTCCTTTCCCCTCATCATGAATATTCGAAATACAACTCGTAAGTTGGTCAGGATATAGTCAGGCTTCTTTCTTGCGCGGGCGGACACGGCCTCGATTTCCTGTGCACTAATATCGGCCAGCACCAGAAACTGACTTAGTGCACGAGGAGTGCGGTATGGATGTCCAACCATTTTCTGACAAACTAATGATCAGGGTGATATCTTTGACCACCTTGTAGGTTCTGCTGTCCTCAAATCCATCAGGACTATTAATATACTGCGCTCAGAAGCCTATCTTCGCACCAGACAGCTTCGAGTTTAGTGTCCTAGTACGTCCCTCATGACCACCCAGCCCATCCACTGCATCATGTGGTTTCATCCTTAATGGGGGTAAGTCGACCGTCAAGACCTGTTCTCATGAACTGTGCTCTTGCGGCGGGTAAAATGGAGATCCTCTTCCGCGACTAGATTTCTCTTAGCATGTATCGATAAGAATGAATTGCAGATCACTATATGCTTACCAGGTATTATGGTTGCAAGAGAAACTGCGGCGTATGTAACGCGTGGCTCTGCGGCGTTGTTCTACCGCCCATTACATACTCCTGGTCCTGGATCATCTTCTAAATTTGCCTTCTTCTGGTTAGGTTCGATGTCTCCGCAGATAACTAACCTATGGAATGGCAAGCGTGCACAGGATAGTGGAGAGGTTCACATGAACGCTGGGATGGAACAAGTGAATGAGGTGATTATCAGGTCTGCATGAATGAGTGTACATCGGGACAGTATGTATCATCGATTAGGCCCGAAATTGGGAATTCAGACAGGGAAGTTGTTGGACCAATATTTGCCACTCAGTGAGTGCACGAGCCTGATACAGCATCGTCGCTGCCTTGATGAATTTTAGAGGCAGATATCTGGCATTGAAGCCACAGAGGTGTCGGATGCATTCGAATTTGTCTGGCACAACCAATCGGGTTCCATACTTATTGGCCAGGTGTAACGCTTGAAATCGAAGAAATCCGACGCTGGTCACAAAAGTTCTGGGGTCGATCTAGCCATCACCATCAAGGGTTGATTGCGGTAAACATTCCCCAATGAAGATCGTTAGACACCCTTCTGAATCCTGATCGACTACCTCGAAGGTAGCGCCAAACGCGAGACGTTGTAGTCTTTGTTCGTTGAGGCGATGGTGATTGTAAGGACAAGGGTACCTCGATGGACAGCCTACTGGCTGCTGCGTTGATGGGCTTGGGCGGTGTCCTTGGAGCTGTGTCCGTGACGATGGAAACGACAAGGTCGCTGTATTACTAGTGTGTTGGTGTTTGGAGTGATGATTATCGCCTGTGCGTTCGGTCGGGTTTCCATAAAATACCGTCGAGAGCCAGAACAGTCTTATATGTGATCAAGGGATCCGCCTTGTCGCTTCGTTCTTCTCATCTCCCCACCAGCATCATTCGATACTATGATGTCGCGACACCAATTCACAGCACTCAACTCAGTGTTCATCGTCGATTCCGAGTACCAGTTTGTCAAAGAGCTAGGACAGGGCGCCTATGGATGTGTTGTCGCCGCCCGTCACCGCCGATCAAGCGAGGGTTGTGCGATCAAGAAAATCACCAACATCAACACGAAGGTAGGCATTGCATGAGAGCCACGCATATCGTACTCATTGGCATTTCCTTCAGCGCATATTGACTAAACGGTGCCTTCGTGAGATCCGGTAGGCACTGACCCAAGGCTGAACCCGGTACTAGCGATCGCTCATCAGTTTACCAAGGCTGCTACATCACTTCAGGGGCCATAAGAATGTATCCACATTGTTCCATCCACTTCCTCTACAAAAGCCCTAACGATGTTTTCAGATCACATGCCTTTATGACATGGACATAGTGTTCCAGCCAAACGGAAACTTTGATGAAGTTTACCTCTACGTCAGTATGGTCCCGTAACGTCCCATCCACCCTGATTTATTACTATCATCTAGGAAGAGCTCATGGAGGCAGATCTACATGCGATCGTACGTCCTATACCACAGCGTCTATGTTGATCAATCTTGGTGACATCGCACGAAAGATCCGGTCAGGACAGCCCCTCACGGATGCCCATTTTCAGTCCTTCTTGTACCAGACCCTCTGCGGTCTCAAATATATCCATTCCGCTAATGTTCTACACCGTGATCTGAAGCCTGGTAATCTCCTTGTGAACGCCGACTGCGAACTGAAGATCTGTGACTTTGGTCTTGCACGAGGATTCACTCCAGGTTCAGGTGCTTCGAAATCTGCTGGGAACCAAGGTTTCATGACGGAGTATGTTGCCACAAGATGGTACCGGGCTCCTGAGATCATGCTAAGTTTTGCCAACTATGTGCGTGCCCTTTTGGTCGTCAAGTATCTAGGTACTAATCATCTGCTATAGACAACTGCTATCGATGTCTGGTCCGTGGGCTGCATCCTCGCCGAGCTTCTTGGAGGGAAACCCATCTTCAAGGGTAGAGAGTATGTTCACTCCTTTATTTCCCCGTGTCCAATGTAATTGACTACCTTTTCTAGTTATGTTGACCAACTTAACCAGATTTTGCACTATCTGGGCACACCCTCTGAGGAAACCTTAAGGCGTGTTGGTTCGCCTCGTGTCAGTGCTGATTATCCAGTCTGTCAGATATTTCGAACGTTGCGCTGACACCCATGCCTATTTAGGCCCAAGACTATATCCGGTCGCTCCCCATCAAGCCTCGGGTACCCTTCGCCACCCTTTACCCGCATGCAAACCCCATGGCTATCGACCTCCTGTCTAAAATGCTGTGCTTCGACCCCTCCAAACGCATCAGTTGTGAACAGGCTCTTGAGCACCCCTATTTGCAAGTCTGGCATGATCCCGCTGACGAACCTGTCTGTGAAGCGGTATGTCGTTTCGCAAATATCCGTCGTCATTGTATAGTTTGATCCGACTTCTTTTATCGTTTACAGAAGTTTGATTTCAAATTTGAGGAAGAGGACTCCATCGAAGGCATGAAGAGATTGATTATCGAAGAAGTGAACAGCTTCAGGGCGGAGGTCCGCGCGGGGGTGAGGGCCCAAGGCCAGATTCGTAGGCAAGAGAGGTACGTATGTCTCTAAATACGCGACTTGTTGCTTGCATCTTGTTCGGATGCTGACGATTACTTAGCCTCCCCATTCCCACCCGAGATGAGATCGAAAATTCAACCCCTGGATATGCGGATCACCAGCGATCACCAGTGCCAGTTATGGAGGACCCGAGTGCTGAACTTGAGAGAGAACTGGCAGGAACACACCTCGGAGGACGATAAGGTGATTGATCAGCCTGAATTTGATCCCGTAAGTCGTGTAGAACGAGACATTTGCTACTAGAAACTGTTCGTTTTGTTTCCCTACTGTTTGTACGATGGCAGTGGCCGGAACTGGTGGAGACCATACCTTAGTTTGTTCGGTTGATATCTTGGAATTACCATAGCGTTGTCAACTCGAAAAGTCGTCGTCTTCGATCGGATGCGGGCGACAAACATATACACGAAAAAAATTGTGCCGTCGTAGACGGTATGCACCTTATTTACGGAACATGCGTATGATGGAAATGAATGTAAATAGGTATTGTAGCTCAAGACAAAATTGCGATGGGACCTGGGGACATGTTAATGGCCGCATCACGATCACGCTTATGGCCAATATTTCCGTCGAAATTATGTCTGGGGTCGAGATGAAGATAGTTACCGCGTCCACCTTTTATAACCAAACGTTTGAAAGACAATGCTATCTATGAGACAAAGAACGTCAGTGGTAAAAATGTGTTCAACAACAACTTGTTGTGATAGAAGGGTTGCTATTGTGAAGTGGGATTGGGACTGTCTGAACAGTTTTCCTCTAATAATGTCGCAAATTGAGGCTACACGAGTTAACACATGTCAACGACAGCGTTAGCTGTAGAAGTATTGTGGTAGGCTTACGACAGCAGTGCCGAGTTCGAGTATACTACAAATGCGGTCAGTCGACTTGCAGCATGCGTCAAAGCAAGTCTCAACCTTACATCTCACCAGCACCAGTCCGAATGGAACGAATATCAGGTCGTTCGAGGAGACCAAGATCTATGCCAGGCGTCCCAGTTCAGGTGTCATCCCTAGGAGCAGCACTCGAACTTACAAAAATGAGCTCCATTATTAGGACCATGCTGGGTTCTGAACGTCAGATGGATAACGATCGTAAGGTAGAGGCGCAAAAACCTTGTGAGTGCGCCAGTCCCAACAACATATGCCAGTATCCGAGTAATCAGCCGGGCAGAACTGCCTCACGATCGTGAGACATCCATACCATCCAGACCTTGCGATTATTACCGTGGTGTACGTCTGTCACGTAAATAGTACGCAAGACTCAGCGCTAATACTGTGTCTCCAAGGATGGCAACACCCATCGTGATGGCCATGAGTACCTAAGGGAAGATTTTGTGGGCAGGTCAGAATCAGAGCAAATTAAATATGATCTACATATGCATGATCCTTGAATGACTCCCAGCTGGAATAATGAAAGCTGTGCGTCACGGTCAGGATACCTGTCCTGCGAGTTTCGACATAGTCACTCACCCCAACGCTATTGAAACTGTAGCTATCGCTGCAGCCATGGGCGTTGACTACTGCCAGATAGATAGACATGGACCGTGATACATACCATAGCGGATGGTTGATAGAAGCAGCTGTGATTTGTCTAGTCCGACCATACATCGATCATAGGTAGAAGAGCTTACTAGCAGGCCAACAGCCCAGATCTTCTTGGAAACTGTAGCAGGGGTTAAGGTTTGCGAAACCGAAAGAACCTTCTGACGACATACATATCCATACTCGCCAGACGAAAAACCTAAAACGGAACGGAATGGACTGTAATTCCACGCAATGGATTACTCGTGAATGTGCACATACAAGTTCACGATGAATATGGTAAAGAACTGCAAACCAAAGAATGTGGGATAAAGTAAGATCGACGCTAGTATCTAGACTCACGCTTAATTCAGAAGAAACCTGTCAGGCAAATCTTTCAATGACCAGACGGACGCGACAGTAGTACACACCAGAAGGTCCCTGGTCGTTGAATTGAGGACTAATGGTCAAGCAAGGTCAAATAAACGCACCAAGGTATCCGATCGATTAGTACAAGGTTGCCGAATCCATTTATAAAACAGGTATTGTTGAAGGATATCACGAGTCCGCTGTAAATAGACTCCGTAATCCTGAAGAACAACGTATGAGGGATCGGTGGATGGCCATACAAAAAGTCATTAGATCTATACCAAATAATCGCCACCTGACACAAAGCATTTAGTTTACTTATCACGGGCGTCAGGTCATAGTCGTACCAAACACTTTAACCGTACGTGGTCGTCTGGGTAGGTCTGGTAGTAGAGGAAAGTCTGCGCACAGATAACCCCATAAAGCCTGTCAGTTCATGCGGCTCAGCCTTGATGATACTAATTAAACTGATGTGCGGGACTCACAGTATGCTGAAGAAGGACCCAATTAAGGGACCTTGTAGAACACGACCATAGGACTCTGGAGAGTGCGGCAAAGTACCCATTTCCTTGCTGAAAACGAGAGGGGATATGGGCAACGGATTCGCGAATTGCGTGGGTGCCGTACACTAGCTATCACGATCTGGGGGAACAGGATGGCCAGTGGATACCCGTGGATACCCGTGTGTTGCAAGACGGCTATTTTCATATCCCTCGGTGCCACTGGGGCACATATCAGTATCATGAGCTGGCCCCAGAATTGATTTTTGCATAACAGGTACCTCCATCGTCCGCGAGACAATTCCTAATCCGACTTGCGGACGGAGAGCTCGGCTTACCGGTGGTTATTTTGTCGGACTTTCCAATCTCTCCTTCAATTCCAGGGACAAGAGGCCTGAAAGTGAGAGGAGCTCCTGGCAGACCTTTTTCTTTGGTGGGCGTATTGTCAGAATGTGACGGTTTAGTTACTAGTACGTTACGTTTCAAACTCACAAGACATTTGATCATAATTCGGGTACGAACTTTGTTTGATACTAAGCTAATGGGTCAACGAGGGGCACGATACGGAACATCTCGCTCAGCTATGCGTCGCAGGCGTGATTAGGTGCCAGTGTGCGTCGTACCTCGCGTCATATTATCTGGCGAGTGGCGTTCAAGGAGTCAGCATCTCCTTTCTGACCTGGAAATCCTACTTCTTGAATTCTCCATGAAGGTGATACAGTCGATTATCTCATAGTGCATAAGGTCAGGCCGAGGAAATTTTCATGCGCTAGTATGGGGGGTACTGCTCAGTGGTCTGCGTGGCAGTACTACGTTCGTAAGCACCTCCTGTTTCATGGCCGACCCATCCATTATTTCTCTTCTCTAACCTTGACTTGAAGGTAGAACTCCAGAAAGTTATCCATGGTGATCGTCCCGCGACTGAGGATGGTGTACCCAAACGTCGCTTTATTCCTCGCAACTTTCCTTTCGCTACAAATACACCCCCGCGACGCAGCCGTACTATGTCACCTGTTGGTGCATCTATTACAGCCCAGTTACTGCCACCGCGTTCTGCTTCACTATCGGGCGTGATGTTGCAGCGCAGATCAACCTCACCATCTGTGGCATTTAATTAACATGCACAGACGATCTGACTCGCCCTTGAACCTTGCATCCCGGTTTGTAACAGGTTCCCCATCGGGTTTTCCAAGCCTGCACATTCTGTCGCCGTTGTGCGGGACTGCAAGTGCGCAGAAGTTACAGCAAGCAAGAGGGCAAAGGACTGGGATCAGTAGAGAGGAAGTCCAGGCGAGACTCATGCGAAAACGTAGCACGGAAAGCCCTTTACCCCTCGCGTTGATGTTCCCCCTGCCACTACGCCTAACCTTGCTCCTTCTCGCCGTGAAGCTGATCATGTGAACGACGTGCCTGGCGACATTGACAAGGAGAAGGAAAAAACGTGTAGATAGGGTGTCCGACATCACAGACACTAGCGCCGAGTTCGCCACTATTGAGACACAATCGAAAGCGCACGTTGAACGCCGCAAATGTCAGGGCCCAACTGCCACAAGGTCACAACAAAGAAGTTCGTTCTGCTGCGGTATCAACTCCAGAGGTAGCCAAAATTGAGCCATCGATCCCCTGCACGCCCACAATCATGTTTTGCCGCACTCGAAATGAGCTTTGAGGTCGCTTGGATTTACACCACTATCATTGGTTTCCTTTTGACACATGACACGCTCGGTGGTGATATTTGGTTATTGACAACGCTTTCGCACACCACCAGTCTAAGATCATGACTCATCGGCGGAATGCTTGCAGCGATGCAAGTAGGGCTCAGTAAGCGGACCCATCCGTGGTTCATGATCTACATTCAATCGGGCTCGGAACACTTGATATACTCATACCTCTCGTCATATCTAGTTCACAAAGAAAGTAGATGTTGGCTGCAATTATGTTCACATGTAATCGACTAGCTAAGACTTTCAGGAGGTACACATAGAAAGAGTACAAATCAGGTGTGAGTATACATGTATGTATGTCATATGTGGTGGACCTTATACATAAGGAGGGAAGATCACCACGGAAACCAGGTGGAAATGAAGGTATGTATGTGATACACCGAAACCTCGATATCGCGCCGTCCGCCGCTCTGATTTTCGTTTTTCAAGACATGATCCTCTCTACGTCAGTCATCGCATCTCTAATGCAATTCACAAAGCAATTGATCATAGGTTGATAGTCGCCATCCCAAGCCTGTTGCACATCGTCAGTTTAGTGAGGGTCGCGGAGATCGCGAAGTGTACTGACGAGGTTCATACTGTCATAGTAAACTTTCCTCCCACTCGGGGTAATGCACAGAGGCGGGAAGCCACAGCGTACGAGTGGAATGGAGGATATCAGGCGTGCCATGCGGCCGTTGCCATCCTACACGTATGCAATCGTCAGCGCCCAGCTTGGGAAATGTTCAGCCAGAACGTACATCGAAAGGGTGGCAACGCGTGAAGGTAACATGTAGCCAGGCAGCGGTTGCAAATGGGTTCCGCCACCTCGCGATGTATTGCTGCATGGAGACCGTCAAGCCCGTTGAAAGAGCGGGCCGTGCCAGGGACGCAGAAGACGCACCCTCCCCATCTTGCAAATGTAATCAAGCTGCTGATCGACGTGCTCCACAGGGCAAAACGCGAGGTTGTACTGATGGCTCCGCACGACTGCCGATTTTTGCGTTGTCTGTCGGGTACAGCCTGCGTTGACATAGTGCAGCGCTGAATTGCCGCCATCGTGGATCTTGGGACCATTTTTACTCTCGATGACCTGGACTTTGAGTGTCCTCATAAGCTTAGCGTGAACGGCCTTGAGGTTCTCTGTCGACAAAAGTTCTGGTTTGTCTTTCATTTTGTAGATGTCGGCATATGCCTAGAACCATAGGTCGAATACATGAATGGAAAGCAGTGTACGCCAGACTCACCTCCTCGATGTCGAATAAAGCCTCTACGACATCATGGGGGTCCTTCAGGTCGCTATCATGCACAAATTCCACCAAGGAAGGTACGAAGCCGCCCTTGGTCAATGCTTCCGTGGACTGTGGATGAGTTAGCAGAGTGACATGACAGAGGGACCGGTCATATTAGTCTGATATGAACGTACTCGCGATGTCAGTAAACAGTCCTGATCGAGCAAAAGAGTCTGGACCCAATTATAGTTTAGATATTGTCTCTGTGTCGTCGACGTGCGCCACGCTGCCAGCATATCGGGCGCCGCATTAGGGAGCATTGGCCACGAGAAAGGGTTAGCATGCTGCCGGGCAGGCTTCCACGGCTGGAAAAATTTCAGGTTCCCATTTTTCAGTGCTACTGGTCATCAATCAAAGTGGTGAGTACGTGCGGATGGTGATGGAGGATGTGGACGGGTATCAGACGAGATCGGCGAGGAATCGGAATCAAAAGGAACAGACGAACCCTGTTGTTCCGCATCGCCCTGGGCCCTGGACCGCACGATCGAGACGAACTCGGCAAACGGGGCACATTCGGGGCCCGTGAGAGAATGGAGGACCTACGAAGACAATAAGACGACGATGAGCAATCAAGCGCGCTGGCTACCTCATCGTACAGCATGAGAGCCGTATTCCATGATCCACCGACAGCTCGTACGTCCGCAACACGCACACGGAAAAAGGGCCCAGGAAATTTGGGCAAATAGTAGTTCTCCCAGGCGAGCGCGAGCTGGCGGAGGCCCCGCTCGAATCGCTCGACATCTTCTGGTGGGGATGAAGAGGTGATGGATGCAGCAGTATTTTGGAGTTCTTTGTGCTGTTCAGCAAGAGCCTGCTGTTCTTCTATGGGCATATCATCGGGCAAAACCTAGAAGATGTCAAAGTGGAGAGTGAGTATTTTATCTATGTGAGACAGTGGTGCATATCGGGCAAGGGTAGTGACGCGGAGTAGAGATATTGCTTCGATCGCGAGGAAGGGACACATACAGAAAGCTCGGGCACGCTGCTGTAATCCCAACCAGATATGTTCGAAGGAGCAAGTTGACGACAATGGAAGGGGACACGGAAATTGGGGTCTACTCGGGCGACCATCGTCGCCTTGCTAATCAGTAGCTAGCCAGGTGACCTGGGCTAGATGTACTGGTAGGGGACACATGAGCGCTGAGGCCAGTTGCAGAAAGAGAGGCAGCAGCTGCGTACGTTCTCGAGTTAGGTTTGGGTCAGTCGTTCAGGAAGGGGAGTAAAGCCAAACAGACTGGCAGGTCTTGACCATTTATGCAGTAGGCGACTTTCTCCATGTGGGGGAGTTTCATTCTGATTCTGAAGCCTAGAACAGATCCAGGCAGGATCCGGTGCCAATCGTCGAATGGAGGCTATTGTGACAGTGAGCAAGCGCACGGGGACAAGGGGGCGGACAAACCCGAGTCAAGTCTACTGCAGATATTATGTTCTGTCTGCGCGGGCGGAACAGGGTCGGTGAGCAGGGAAGCCTTTGTGGGTCAAGCGAAATATCGAGTTCAACCAGGTGTCGCTGCGTAGCACCATTCTTGGGTTCCAGGTCGTCGTTGCAATCGATCGATACGCTTCCCATTGGACCAGACAACAAGGGTTTAGGGAGCTTTTAATAGCGCTCACTCGTGGAAGACGACCTGGACCACTCGACCCCGTCTTTGCACTACCGAACGAATGACTTCATCCCTTGTTGGTCCCGAACCCTCTGCCCGTGGCGCGATTCCCGGTTGACGCCTTCTCTAGCAAGTATCGCGAGTTCTAATCAGACTCCCTGAACCCGACCAGGTGACGCGCCATCAAGTGCTATTTGCACGCGCGGAAGGTGCAGGGGCTATCTCCACCACTGATCCAGCTCAGATGTGTACCCTTTGCCGGCATGTCCACGCCCAGTGACTTGCAAATAACAAATCGTGTGGTAGAACGCCAATGCAATCCTTCATAAAACACATTCTACTACAGTACCTACATCATGGAGCTTGTCTAGTCATGATTTCACATTACAATTACAACTGCAGTTCCTTCACCGCTCTGATGAATGCGGAAACCTTGGTCAGGTCTTTCGCTTTCCCATCCGATGTTTCCACCCCACCACTGACATCCACAGCCCAAGGGTGAACTTTCTCCACAGCCGTGGCAACGGTCTCAGGTGTAAGGCCGCCCGCAAGGATGATCGGCATCGAACTACCATCATTTGATACACCGTCGGGCTTGATATCGCCGTTAGCAGGACTCAGGTGCTCTCCTGCTTTCACCACATTCGCCGCCAGATCCCAGTCCACCACTTTCCCACTTCCTCCACTCAATCCATCACTCCTCTGCGAGTCCAGTAACACGAAATGATGGAATCCAGGCGTCGTCAAATCCTCCAATCCGCTGCCGTCTGGGGCGACGTGGAAGGCGCGGATCACACGAACAGGCAGGCTCCTGCTCCACTCCAGGGGTTCCTTTCCGTGCAACTGGACGAGATCCAATTGAACTGACGAAGTGACAAACTCCACTTCCTCTAATGATTGGTTCTGGAAAACGCCGACTACAAGGGGGCGTCGAGCTCTCGTCGATAATCGGCGCGCGTTGCACGAGAACCAGCCCTCGTTCGAATCTGTGGGCACCCCGTTCGCGAGGGCACCTTCCGAAGCAGGCTCTTCTATGGTTTGCGATGCCGCACCAGACCGCATGGTACGAACTGCCTGCGCGATCTCGCGTGCCACATCGATCGATACGAACCGCTTACTGCCGGGCACAAACATGACACCGATCATATCTGCACCTGCAGTCGCAACCGCCATGGCCTCCTCCACGCTTCTCACGCCACATATCTTGACTAGGGGCACACGCGGTGTGCTCGGCAAACCGAGCAACTCGCGTATGAATGCCTTCGTGTCCTTAGCGCGCATGAGGGCCTCACCGACCAAGACCGCCGAGACGCCCTGTTCAACGTACTGGCTGACGTCCTTGGGCGACGATATCCCACTCAGCGCACACAGGATGACGTCCCGCTCCTTGACCATGTCGGCGAGCCGGCTCGTCGTGCCCATGTCGACCTGGAAGTCATGCAAGTTTCGATTGTTCACCCCGATCACTTTAGCACCGAGATCGAGGGCGATGTTCATCTCGTGTGCGTTGTTCACCTCAACGAGGGGTTCCATTCCCAGCGAGAGTGAGTAGGCGTACAGTTCCTTCAGTCTCTCTGGGGCAAGCATCGCCACGATCAGCAGAACCGTATCCGCGCCGTGCAGTCTAGCTTCGGCGATCTGGTACTCGTCTAGTATGAAATCCTTACGAAGGACAGCAGGGCGCTGGGGGATGTTGTCGATAGCCTGGCGGGCTAGACGCATATCGAGGAGGGACCCTTTGAACCACGTGGGTTCTGTGAGGACGGAGATAACGGATGCGCCAGATAAGGCATATGTGCGTGCTTGGAGGGCCGCATTGGCAGTGAGTGCAATGTCGCCCTTGGACGGACTCGCACGCTTGATTTCTGCCATGAGCGCGGGACGGCTGGCACGGAGCCGAGAAACAAGGGAGATGAGCGGCGGGGCGACACCCATCTCCAGGAGGTCGGTGATGTGGGAGTGCGACATGCCTGGAACCTGTTTGGCACGGGCTACATCCTCCGCGCGCTGTGCATATATCTTTTCCAGGACGCTTGATACCTTTGCGCGAGTCTCGGGCGAGTCTTCTACTTTTCCTTTGAGGGCCTCGATTGGGAAGGGCGGGAGGTCGGGGTCATGAACACGCGCTTCGGGGTTTTCGGACCATTTACCCCCGCGCAGGGCAAGGAAGTTGCGTAGGAGAGTGTTCCCGGAATCAGAAAGGATACTCTCTGGGTGGTATTGGACGGCTTCAACGACAAACTCGCGGTGCCGTACCCCCATGATCACACCGCTTTCTTCCGTGGCGCATGTAACCATGAGATCGACGGGAAGGGTCGCAAGGGAGGCGCTTAGCGAGTGGTATCGTGTAGACATGATGCTTTGTGGGATATCCCGGAAGATACCTCGGCCATCGTGTCGAATGGGGCTGAGTTTTCCATGTTTTATTTCGCCCGCATATCTGAATTACCGAGAGCGGACGGAAACAGTTTGGCCGGAGAACCACAATTAAGCTGACGAGAGAGCAACCAATGGTAACAGGAAGGCCTTACCCAATTTCACCACCATACACGTCCACAAGACATTCTAAGCCCATGCACACACCCAACACAGGGACTTTGCCTGCAAAATACCGGATGGCGTCGCGTGATATGCCTGAGTCGGTCTTAGGATGACCTGGTCCCGGTGATATGATGAGGTTTCTGATATTAAGCTGAGGGAACAGCGAGGCTGGAATAGCATCATTTCGGATGACAGTGACGTCTGCACCAAGAAGACAGAGGTACTGGTAGAGATTCCAGGTAAATGAGTCGAAATTATCGATCATAAGACAGTCGATGGGCTTTGCGAGATGCGGTGGGAGCGCCATGGTATGTGCAGTTGGCTCAGATAACGCTCGATGATGAACGCACCTTTTGTACCAACCCCGGTTTCCTGAAAAAGCAGCCTATCATCATCGGCTCCCGGACAATCCGGAGTGTGACAGCCTCCGCAACAATAATCCTGTGGTAAAGCAACCTACGAGGGAACACCCACTGGTGACCTCACAGTATCTGACGAACGCAGGAACGGAGTCAAGGCGACGGTGTGTGTGGTCACTGCCATTGCAGCCTAAAGAGAACTGTTTGGCTGCTCTGCCGCAACGGCCCCTACTATAGATTGTTTTTTCTCAAATACCCACACCATCATGATGGTGCTCGTTCGGTTGTTCAGAAAATGTCGATCTCGCCTACGCCGTTCATGGGATCCTCTATAACATTGCCCCATGAACCAGTGGTCGGAGCCATGTTCGATCATTGGCTGTGGGTTCAGCACCCCCCCTTGCAGCCTCCAGTACTTCTCAGTCTCCAAGTCCTGGAGAGACTTTACTTAGGTGAACCCTTTCTTGTGGCGGTTCGTGGACATCAACGTGTCCAAGGACAAAGTTTGCAGACAAGCCGCCCTGGACATCTCGGACGCAGAACATCTCGTAGTCGACAGCCCTCCACATCTTGAGGCGATGCAAGTGTTGTTTACGAGCAGCCATCGGTTGCGTGAGCTGCATCTTAGTGTCTCAGACCCAACTACTAGATAGTGGAGGTATGTATGTGTCAATGGGGCCATTTAGCTGGTTGGCGGAGCTCGTCGTGAAGGCATGGCCTATGTGCCGAGGGCTTGCTTCGATTCTCTCGACCCCACCGTTATTGCACCAAATTGACTGGAGCGCCCCCGTCGACCCAAGCCCACTTGTGACAGTCACAGCGGGACCAAAGGCTACACTCTGTTCCTACGCCGGTCGTACCTCCTTGCATAACAGACCAACACCATTTGGAGAGATGTTGGATTCTACATATAATCATGAATCATTTCTTTGGCGCCATCCAGAATACCTTACCAGCTGCAAAGTCATTACTTAAACAACAACGTCAGGTGAGCTTCAGTTATACAGACCACCAGCCTTCAATGGGCCTGCAGAAATGCCAGATGACGGTCAATGCTCAAACAGAAAAATCACCATACGGTCACCAACAATGTAACTCAGGGTGATTGCAGCTGAAGTCGTATCGCAAGATATGAGGGACATCATTAGGCTCTTTTCGAACTCCAATAGATTTGTTCCCCGATGCAAGATTACCTTCTTCAAGGGCCGGCGACGGAAGAATGCTCCCCGTTCGCAATATTTGTAACAGATAATAGCAATATGCTACTACAAGTGCGCCTTTCATCGAAATAGCCCACTAGCTTGTATCCCTGACGAGCAAGATCGGAACCGGGACAGATATTGTAATGATATCGATCACGTTCTCATAGCTGGGATGTTGAGATTGACATTATCGTGAACCTCTACTACATACTCGGGATTCGGCGTTCCTCAAAGACACGGATGACCGTTCTCATATGTCTCCCGGATCAACAACGGTGACGTTCTTTATCTTCACAGGGTCCCATTCATGGTATGGATCACCTGAGGCCAGTGGTAATCCAGATGCAAAAGATGTCTAATCCGCGAGTCTTGATTTTAATGTGTGCCAAAGGTCGTTCATGTTATCCAAATGATAATCCCTTCCTCAGTTAGCCAACACCACTCACCTCAAAACTTAGTTCTGCAGAGCACGTCGCTTTCGTAGTCACATCTAGGTTCTGCACTACAGTGTGCTTGCGGTGATTTGAGCTATACGGTGGAGATCATGCACATCCCTCGGACGCATCACAAAGGCAGGCAACTAGAGTCCTGGTCTTCCACATGACAAGCGTTGAAACATGCGGTTCATCTTCGGTGTCCACTCGTATAATTATCGCCCACTTTACCTGAATATCTAGGACAATGCAAATCACACGTGAGCTGCTCGAAACTTACCAGGTATGTAATAATCTCCATATTGTCACGCGCATGTGCTTTCATTTGCTGATATGGCTCGCAGGTCCTTGTTCAGCAAACATCTGCGTCCCGAGGTCCGTACTGTTAGAATTCGCGCGCTGAGTCGATCGGGGTGACCACGATGGGTGGATGGGTGCGAACCAGGTCCAAACGTGATGATTATACACAGTATGACTACGGACTATTTATCTCGTAGGTAGAATGATCAATATATCAAAACTAATAACAGTAATTAGTCTTGTAAGTTTGCCACGTAGCGGCCGTATATTCTGACACTCTCC
>Ga0307518_10001508_pt1 | contig 17246 bp, 11 predicted proteins | sample 25_EM_MG_FD_203889 | JGI IMG/M metagenome (GOLD analysis project Ga0307518, IMG submission 203889) | Populus trichocarpa ectomycorrhiza microbial communities from riparian zone in the Pacific Northwest, United States - 25_EM | ecosystem: Host-associated > Plants > Roots > Unclassified | place...
GAAGGCCTCCTTCCCTACCCTCAAGGTAGGCAAGGAGGCCTTCACGGACCTTCGACCAACGGCCACGTCCAGTAGGCATCTAAGACACCCTTGGTTCTAACCGTCCTTACCACTCACGAGCGCCGCGATCTCGGTCTGCTCGAAGTGCTCGGCCCACCCCAAGGCCGACGACGAGTACAGCGAATCCTCCAGCGAAGGATCCGCCCCCGCCTCGAGCAAGGCCCGCACAGCGTCGACATGTCCGCCCTGCACGGCCAGATGCAGCGCCGTGACACCCTCGCCGTGCGAGAGCCCACCGAAGGTGCCCTGGCGGTTCACCGAAGCGCCCAGCTCCGCCAAAGTCTTGATCGCCGAAGCCTTCCCCTGAGCCGCGGCCCACGTCAGCGCCGTGCCCCGGTAGACGTCGGCGTCCACCCGGGCGCCCCTCGCCACGAGGGTGCGCACAGCCGAGGATCGGTCGTTCCGCGCCGCCCACGAAAGCGCTTCGTCGACGATCTCGGCCGGATCGTCGGAAGGCTGCCATTCCGGGAAACCGCTGTGCGGCCGGTGGAATTCGCGATGCGCGCCCGCCGCCGGAGCGAGCGTGCCGTCCGGCGCGAGCAGTTCGTCGAGCAGGTCCGCCCGGCCGAGCCCGGCGGCGACGCGCAGGTTGCCGGGGGAGACGCTGCGCGAAGCCAGCAGCTCCGCCGCCTCCCGATGGCCCCAGAACAGCGCGACCACCAGCGGGGTCCCGCCGTCGCCCCGGGCCGGGACGTCGACCGGGGCGCCCGCGTCGAGCAGCATCGTGACCAGCAGCGGCAGCCCGGCGTACCCGGCCTGGTGCAAGGCTGTCCAGCCGTGCACGTTGGCGGAAGCCGGATCGGCGCCGTGGTCGAGCAGGATCCGGCACAGCCGCTCGTCGCAGGTCGCGGCGGCCATGCCGAGCAGGTCGTTCCCGTTCTTCCCGTGCGCGTGGACAAGTGTGGGCAGGTCGCCGATCAGGCGCGCGAGCCCGGCCAGGTCTCGCGCGTCGATCAGTTCCCGTGCCTTCTCGAAGGCGAGCTCAGCCGGTGACGTCACGCTCCCGCACGCTACCCCCGACCCCCGACAGAACCCGCCATTCGGCCAGCGGGATCCGCTCGTCCCCGGTCAGGACCTGCAGGCAGACGTGGTCGGCCCCGGCGTCCAGATGCGCCTGGACGCGCGCGGAGATCTCGTCCTCCCCGACGGCGACCAGCGCGTCCACCAGCTTGTCGGAGCCGTAGTCCGCCTCGGTGAAGCCGAACCGCCGCAGATTCGCCCGATGGTGGGCCGCCAAGTCCAGGTACATCGACACGTGCCGCCGCGCGATCTCCCGGTCCGATCCCAGCACGACGGCCTGCTCGACGGCGAGGAAGGCCGACGGCCCGATAGCCTCCCTCGCCAGCGCGGTGTGCTCGACGGGGACGAAGTACGTATGCGCCCCATCGGTGCGTTCCGCGGCCAGGGCGAGCATCTTCGGTCCTAGCGCGGCCAGCACACGCCGACGCGGGGAGTCCGGTGTGGACAGTTCGGTCCCGTCCATTTCGTCGAGGTAGCCGCGCATTCCTTCCAGCGGTTTCGCGCCCGGAAGGTGCCCGCCGAGTCCGAGGACGAAGCGGCCGGGATAGGCCTCGGCGAGGGTCCGCTCGGCGGCGGCCGCGGCGACGGGCGCGCGGTGCGAAAACCGCGCGATCCCGGTGGCGACGGTCAGCCGGGAGGTCGCCGCGAGCAGCAGACCCGCCTGCGTGAACGCCTCCCGGCCCAGGTACTCCCCGAACCACAGCGTGTCGAAACCGAGCTCCTCGACTTCCGCGGCCGCCTCGCGGACCTCGCCGATTTCCTTGCCGTCGAACGAAAACGTCCAGATCCCGACGCTCACCGGGTCACCGCCGTCAAGGCCGGGGCGAGCCGCTCCAGCTGGTCCAAGATGGACGCGAGGTCGTCCCCGTCGGGAGTGACGAGCACGGTGTCCGCGCCGGCGTCGACGAGCTCCTTGACCCGCCCGGCGATCCGTTCCTCGTCGCCCCAGGCGGTCAGCCCGTCCACGAGCCGGTCGCTGACGCCGTCGATGTCCGCGTCGGTGTAGCCGAGCCGTTTCCAGCCCTTGAAGTAGTGCGGAACGTCGAACCGCTTCATCATCTCGATGTTCTTCGCCACGTTCGCCCGCGCCTGCTCGCGATCGCCGAGCAGGACCGCGTGGGTGGGAATCAGCAGTTTGTCCGGCCCGAGGATCTCGCGCGAGTACGGCGTGTGCTCGAAGGGCTGGGCGAACGGATGCGCGCCGTCCGTCCGGTCCCGCGCGAGTTCGAGCATCTTCGGCCCGACGGCGGCCAGGATCCGCGGGAACGGCACGGGCGCCGGGAATTCGGCCGCCGCCTCGTCCATCTCCGTGAGGTACGCGCGGGTCTGTTCGAGCGGCCGGTAGGCCACCCCGGATTTCGCGGCCTGGAAGGCGTGCCCGATCCCGATCCCCAGCACGAACCGGCCGGGGAAGGCGTGGGCGAGTGTCCGCGCGCCGCTGTGCGCGGTGCGGCCCGGGCGCGACCAGATGTTGGCGATCCCGGTGCCGATCACCACCCCTCCGGTGGACGCGAGCGTGATGCCGCTGTGTGCGAACAGCTCCCGGCTACCGGGGCCTTCGCCAGCCCACACGGTGCGATAGCCCAGCTCCTCCAGGCGACGTATCGCCGCCAGCTCCTCGTCGGGCGACGGGTGGGTCATGCCGAGCGGCAGCCAGACACCCACCGGGCCCAGCCGCTCCCGGGTTTCTTCGATCAAGGTCATTCTCTCGTCTCCCCAGCTAACATGAGGCAGCCTCCGGTTACGTCGCCGACTATACGGAGGCTACCTCCGATTTGTCGAGGCTAAGGTCTGGAGCGCGATGGACACCGAGAAGAAGCCGCTGCGGGCGGACGCCCGGCGCAACTACGAGCGCCTCCTCGACGAGGCGAGGCGCGCCTTCGCCGCACACGGCGTCGAGGCGTCGCTGGAGGAGATCGCGCGCCGGGCCGGAGTCGGCATCGGAACGCTCTATCGGCACTTCCCGACGAGGGAAGCGCTGGTCGAGACAGTGCTGCGTGAGGGTTTCGACGCACAGGCCGAGGCGGCTCGCGAGCTGCTGGGCTCCCCGGAGCCGGTGGAGGCGTTGAAGGCCTGGTTCGCCGGGATGGGTGAACAGTCGGCGCGCTACCGGGGGCTGCCCGAGCTGATGGTCGACGTCCTCAACGACGAGACGTCGCCGCTGTACGCCTCCTGCCACGCCATGCGTGACCAGGTGTCCCAACTGGTGGAAAGGGCGAAGGCCTCGGGGGAGCTCCGGGCCGACGTCACAGTGCACGAATTACTGGTGCTGCTGCACGCGCTTTCCTGGGCCAGCGAACACCTTTCGGGTGACAAGGGCCTCGAACGGCTCCTCGATCTCGTTTTCGCGGGATTACGGGCGAGTTAACAATCCCCTGTCACCAGGTCTAAACTGCGGCGCAACCGGGCACAACGGCGTGACCGACAACAGTGAGTCGCAGGCACAGACCAGATAGTGGGAGCCGTATCGTGACCAAGCCGAACAAGCCCGTCGTCCTCATCGCCGAGAAGCTCGCGCCTTCCGTGCTGAGTGTCTTCTCCGACGAGGTCGAGGTCCAGCATGTGGACGGCACGGACCGCCCCGCGCTGCTCGAAGCCGTGAAGACGGCGGACGCGCTGCTCGTGCGGTCCGCGACGAAGGTCGACGCCGAGGTCCTCGGCGCCACCACCTCGCTCAAGGTCGTCGCCCGCGCCGGCGTCGGGCTGGACAACGTCGAGGTCCCCGCCGCCACCGAACGCGGTGTGCTGGTGGTCAACGCGCCGACGTCGAACATCGTCTCCGCCGCCGAGCACGCCGTCGCGCTGCTGCTCGCCGTCGCCCGCCGGGTCCCGGCCGCGGACCAGAGCCTCCAGGGCGGCGCGTGGAAGCGCAGCGCCTACTCCGGCGTCGAGATCCAGGGCAAGACCATCGGTGTGGTCGGCCTCGGCAAGATCGGCCAGCTGTTCGCGCAGCGGCTCGCCGCGTTCGACACCAAGCTCATCGCGTACGACCCCTACGTCTCGGCCGCCCGCGCCGCGCAGCTCGGCATCGAGCTGGTCACGCTGGACGAGCTGCTGGAGCGCGCCGACGCGATCTCCATCCACCTGCCGAAGACCCCGGAGACCAAGGGCCTCATCGGCGCCGAGGCGCTCAAGAAGACCAAGCAGGGCGTCATCATCGTCAACGCCGCGCGCGGTGGCCTCATCGACGAGCAGGCGCTGGCGGACGCCGTCGGCTCCGGCCACGTCGGCGGTGCCGGTATCGACGTGTTCGTCACCGAGCCCACCACCGAGAGCCCGCTGTTCGGCCTGCCGAACGTCGTCGTCACCCCGCACCTCGGCGCCTCGACCGCCGAGGCGCAGGACCGCGCGGGCACCGACGTCGCGAAGTCCGTGCTGCTCGCGCTGCGCGGCGACTTCGTGCCGGACGCGGTGAACGTCGCGGGCGGCGGCACGGTCGGCGAGCACGTCCGGCCGTACCTCTCGCTCACCCAGAAGCTCGGCACCTTGCTGACCGCGCTGAACCCGAAGGCCCCGGCCTCGGTCACCGTCGTGGTCAAGGGCGAGCTGGCCGCCGAGGACGTCAGCGTGCTGCCGCTCGCGGCCGAGCGCGGCGTGTTCTCCGGCGTCGTCGAGGACCAGGTCACCTTCGTGAACGCGCCGCGCGTCGCCGAAGAGCTGGGCGTCCAGGTCGAACTGGTCACCGAGACCGAAAGCCCCAAATTCCGCAGCCTGGTCACCGTCCGCGCGGTCCACACCGACGGCACGACCCTTTCGGTGTCCGGTTCGGTCACCGGCAAGGACGAGGTCGAGAAGCTGGTCGAGGTCAACGGCCGTCACTTCGACCTGCGCGCCGAGGGCAACGTGCTGCTGCTCGAATACCCGGACCGCCCGGGCATCATGGGCCGCGTCGGCACGCTGCTCGGCGAGGCTGGCCTCAACATCGAGGCCGCGCAGATCAGCCAGACCACCGACGGCGCGGACGCGGTGATGCTGCTGCGCGTGGACCGTTCCGTCGACTCGCATCTGCTGGAGCCGATCGGCGCCACCGTCGGCGCGCACACGATCCGCGCGGTCAACTTCGGCTGACCTCCCGGTACATGAAGGCCCCCTTCCTTGCGCCTAGGTACAGGAAGGGGGCCTTCATGTACTTCTACGCAATTCGCCGACTAAATGCGGTCGTTGTATGTGCAAGGTTCGCGGGATCGCAGAGCAAGATTCAATAACGGTGAAAAATGCCTACTGAAGTCGGGCTGGTCCCCGGATAGGTTCTTCCGGCGAGGCCGAACCATCGCGCCGTCAAGGGCACGGCGCGGCGCCGGGGCTCACCGTCGGGGGTGTGTTCGAGCGGCAGGCAGGTTCCGAGTCAAGGCCTCGAGTGAGGGCACGTACTCATGAACAGATCCCGCGTACCCCGGTGGGCCATCCGCTCATCGGCCGCGGTCTTCGCCGCGTTGCTCGCGACGTCCGTGACCGGGGCGACCGCAGCCGCGCAGGATGTCCCCCTCGCGGACGGTGTCACGCCGGCGAAGATCGACCGTAACGGATTCCAGGGGAAGGTCGAGCCGAAGCTCAAGGCCGCCCAAGGGCAGATCACCGCCTTCGTCGAGCTGGCCAAGCAGCCCGCCGTCGACGCCTTCAACGCCGAGCAGAACAAGGGCGCCGGCAAGGAAAAGGCGAAGAAGGCCGCGAAGGACGCCAAGGCCGCCGCGGCCGCGACGGTGAACTCCGTCGTCGGTCAGCTCAAGGCCGCCGACGCCGGCACCCAGCTGGTCACCCAGACCGCCAACGCGGTCGCCGGCGCGGTCGTCACGGCCGACGCGGCGAAGATCCGCGAGCTGGCGAAGCGACCGGACGTCGTCTCGGTCAAGAAGGTGGTCCCCAAGACCCGCACCAACTCCAGCGCGGTCCAGCTGACCAACACGCTCGCGTCGTGGCAGCAGACCGGCCGCTACGGCGACGGCATCCGCGTCGGCGTGATCGACGACGGCATCGACTACACCCACGCCGACTTCGGCGGTCCGGGCACGGCCGAGGCCTACAACGCGATCAACCGCGACCAGGCCACCCCGGCCTTCCCGACCGACAAGGTCGTCGGCGGTATCGACCTGGTCGGCGACGCCTACGACTCGGGCAGCGACGACCCGGCCCTCAAGACCCCGAAGCCGGACCCCAACCCGCTCGCCTGCGGCCACCACGGCACGCACGTCGCGGGCACGGTCGCCGGTTTCGGTGTCGACGAAGCGGGCAAGACCTCCACGGGCGACTACAAGAAGCTCACCAAGAAGAAGATCGAAGCGATGCAGATCGGCCCGGGCACCGCGCCCAAGGCCCTGCTGTACGCGATCAAGGTCTTCGGCTGCGACGGCTCGACCAACGTCACCTCGCAGGCGCTCGACTGGTCGCTCGACCCGGACGGCGACGGCGACTTCACCGACCACCTCGACGTGGTCAACCTGTCGCTGGGCGGCGACTTCGCCACCCCGGACGACCCGGACTCGCTGTTCGTGCGCAAGATCGCCGCGAACAACGTCGTCCCGGTGTTCTCCGCGGGCAACGGCGGCGACCTCAACGACGTCGGCGGCGCGCCGGGCAACACGCCCGAGGCGCTGACCGTCGCCAGCAGCCGTGACGCGTCCGTCCTGCGCGACGCCGTCGAAGCCGTCGCTCCCGACGGTGTCAAGGGTGCGAAGACCGGGCAGTTCAGTCAGAACTACGCGACCTACGAGACGCTCGACGTCACGGCGCCGGTGGTCACGCTGTCGGCCGACAACGCCGCCGGCTGCAAGCCGTACTCCGAGGCCGACAAGGCCAAGGCCGCGGGCAAGATCGTGTTCCTCGAATGGGACGACAACGACGCGACCCGCGCCTGTGGTTCGGGCGCCCGTTCGAACAACGCGCAGGCGGCCGGCGCCAAGGGCGCGCTGTTCTCCTCGACGCTGGAGCACTTCTCGGCGGGTATCGCGGGTAACGCGGCCCTGCCGACGTTCCAGCTGACCGGCAGCGCGACCGCCTCGGTCCGCCCGGCGGTGGCCGCCGGCACGCTGCAGATCCGCATGACCGGCAAGGGCCGCGTGTCCGTGCCGACCACCGATCAGTCCATTGTGGACACCCCGAGCTCGTTCACCTCGCGTGGCGGGCGCGGCCCGGCCGTCAAGCCGGACGTCGCGGCGCCCGGTGACTCGATCTCGTCGGCGCTGGCAGGCAGCGGAGCGGGCCGCCTGGTCATCTCCGGGACGTCGATGGCGGCTCCGCACACCTCGGGTATCACCGCCCTGATCCGTCAGGCGCACCCGGACTGGTCGGTCGAGGAGGTCAAGGCCTCGGTCATCAACACCGCCGGTCACGACATCCACGACGCTTCGGGCCGGGTCTACGGTCCGCAGCGCGTCGGCAGCGGCCGGATCGACGCGAAGGCCGCGCTGGACAACCAGGTCCTGGCCTACGTCGTCGACAACCCCGGCTTCGTCTCGGTCAACTTCGGCGTCGTCGAAGCGGGCGGCCCGGTCACCCTGACCAAGACGGTCAAGGTGGTCAACAAGGGCATCAAGCCGGTCGAGTACTCGGTGGGCTACGAAGCCGTGAACTCGCTCCCCGGTGTCGAGTACACAGTGGACAAGCCGACGGTGAAGCTGAGCCCGCGCGGTGTCGCGCTGGTGAAGGTGACCCTGAAGATCGCCGACCCCAAGGCGCTCCGCAAGGTCATGGACCCGACCATGGCGGCCACGCAGGTCGGGCTCGCCCGTCAGTTCGTGGCGGACGCCTCCGGACGGATCGCGTTCACCCCGAAGAGCGGCACCACCGTTCCGCTGCGGCTCTCGGTGTACTCCGCGCCGAAGCCCGTCTCGTCCATCAACACGCCGGGCAACGTCAACTTCGGTGCCGGCCAGAACCAGGCCGTGCTGAACCTGACCGGCAAGGGCGTGGACCAGGGCTCCGGTGCGCAGCGGTACCGGTCGCTGATCAGCGTGCTCGAACTGCAGGCGGAATCCCCGCAGCTGCCCGAGTGCGACGGCGACGTCACCACCGACTGCACCCTGAACCAGACCGCCAAGGGCGCCGACCTGCGCTACATCGGCGCGGCGTCGACCGCTCCGCTGGCCAAGGCGCAGGGTGAGCCGGAGAACGCGTTGCTGGCCTTCGGTCTCACCACCTGGAGCGACCTGGCCAACCTGGGCAGCAACACCTCGCCGTTCGTGGACATCGACACCACGGGCGACGGGCAGCCGGACTTCGAGACCTATGTGACCAAGGTGACGTCGACCGACGTCCTCGTGGCGGTCACCGTGGCGCTGAAGCCGGGCTTCCCGCAGGTGGACATCCAGCCGGTCAACGGCCAGCTCGGCGACGTCGACACGAACGTGTACGACACCAACGTCGTCGTGCTGCCGGTGAGCATCGCCGCGCTGGGGATCGACCCCAACGCCGCGTCGCACAAGATCAGCTACACGGTCGGGACCTCCGGGTTCTACGCGGCGCCGGGTGCGGACTCGTCGACGATCGACTACGTCGGCACGCCGCTCTCGTTCGACGCCTTGGCTCCCGCGTACACGGTCCAGGGCGGCGGCGACTCCGCGCTGGGCTACGTCGCGAAGCCGGGCACGGCGCTGGTGGTCAACCGCAACGCGGCCGCGCAGGACACCGTGCTGGGCCTGCTGGCGATCGAGCACCACAACGCCTCGGGCAACCGGGCGAACGTGGTGAAGATCCAGACGAACGCGGGTGGTGGCGACACGGGTGTCGACCGGCCGGGCAACGGCGGGCGGCACACCGGACGTCAGCCGATCGGTGTGGGCTGACGCGATAGTGCGATAACCGGCGTTCGATGAGGTGAGGGACGCCCTGGCGGCATGCTTTGCGCCAGGGCGTCCCTTCTTGTTTTCACTCTTTCGGCTGTCTCGCTCTGTGGGAGGTTCCGGCATAAGGGTGGTGCGGCTACGGCTACCGGGCTACGGCCGGTAACCTTCCGCTGCTGGCGTTTTCTTGCGGATGGGCCATCCGGACTGCCGGTGGCCTGGTCTACGGAGGTGTGTGGATGCGGCTCGCGGTGATCCCAGGAGACGGGATCGGGCCCGAAGTGGTCTCCGAGGCGCTCAAGGTGCTCGGTGAGGTCGTACCGACGGCGGAGATCACGAACTACGACCTCGGCGCCGCCCGGTGGCACTCCACCGGCGAGCTGCTCCCGGAGTCGGTACTCGGTGAACTCCGTCAGCACGACGCGATCTTGCTGGGCGCGGTGGGCGACCCGACGGTGCCGAGCGGCATCCTGGAGCGTGGCCTGTTGCTGCGGCTCCGGTTCGAGCTCGACCACCACGTGAACCTGCGCCCCGCCCGGTTGTACCCGGGGGTGCGCGGACCGCTCGCCGAGGCGGGCGAGATCGACATGGTCGTCGTGCGTGAAGGCACCGAAGGCCCGTACGCGGGCAACGGTGGCCTGCTGCGCAAGGACACCGAGAACGAGATCGCGACGGAGGTCAGCGTCAACACGGCGTTCGGCGTCCGGCGCGTGGTGACCGACGCGTTCAACCGGGCCGAGGCGCGGCCCCGCAAGCACCTGACGCTCCTGCACAAGACGAACGTGCTGGAGTACGCGGGCTCGCTGTGGTCGCGGATCGTCGAAGAGGTCTCGCTGGAGCACCCGGAGGTGACCGTCGCGTACTCCCATGTGGACGCCGCGACCATCCACCTGGTGACCGACCCGTCCCGGTTCGACGTCGTGGTGACGGACAACCTGTTCGGCGACATCATCACCGACCTGGCGGCGGCCGTGACCGGCGGCATCGGGCTGGCGGCGAGCGGGAACCTCGACATCACCCGGCGGAACCCGAGCATGTTCGAGCCGGTGCACGGCAGCGCGCCGGACATCGCGGGCCAGGGTCTCGCCGACCCGACCGCCGCGGTGCTCTCGGTCTCGCTGCTGCTGGACCACTTGGGACAGAAGGAAGCGGCGCGGCGGATCGAGGCCTCGGTGGCCTTCGACCTCGCGACCCGCGACCAGGCGTCGCCCGGTGCGACGCACGCGATCGGCGACCGGCTGGCGGCCCTGGTGTCGTCGAACGTGCGCCCGGTCACCCAGTCGTAGTCGCTTGGGCTGAAGGGGTCCTTCACCGCATCTCACGCGGTGAAGGGCCCCTTTGTCGCTTGTGACAGGCCTTCACCACCTGTTCGAGGAAGGCATGTCGCGAAAGCCACTTTCGCGACGTCTGGTGTCTCGAAAGTGGCTTTCGCGACGCAGCCGATGGGACGTCGGCCCAAGTGTTGCGAAAGCCACTTTCGCAACCTCCGACGTTGCGAAAGCCACTTTCGCAACGTCGGTGGCACGGGGAGCGCGTCCCGGAGTGTGGAATCTTTCGCCCGGCTTGTGGACGCGGCTGAGAGCGTGTGCCATGATGCGTCCGTGACCTCCTGCACCATCATTATCGCCGAGCGCGCCGGATAACCGCTCCACAAGAGCCCCCGGCGCGCAACCTCTCGCACCCATGCGGGAGGTTTTTTTGTTGCCTGAACACGTTTTGCCACCACCGCGAGGAGATTCCCGTGACCCGCAAGGAGCCCGCCGATACGCCGCTCGGCGACGCCTTCCACCTGTACGACACGACGCTGCGCGACGGCGCGCAGCGTGAGGGGATCTCCTACTCCGTCACGGACAAACTGGCGGTGGCGAGGCTGCTCGACGATCTCGGGGTCGGGTTCATCGAAGGCGGGTGGCCGGGCGCGCTGCCCAAGGACACGGAATTCTTCGCCCGTGCGGCTTCGGGCGAACTGAAACTGCGTCACGCCGCGCTCGTCGCGTTCGGCGCGACGCGGAAGGCGGGCGCCAAGGCCGAGCAGGATCAGCAGGTGCGAGCGCTGCTCGATTCCCAGGCGCCGGTGGTCACCCTGGTGGCCAAATCGGATCTGCGGCACATCGAACGCGCGTTGCGGGTCGACGTCGACGAAGCGTGCGAGATGGTGCGCGACACCGTCGCGTTCCTCGTCGGCGAAGGACGTCGCGTCTTCCTTGACGCGGAACACTTTTTCGACGGCTACGCGTTCTCCCCGGACACCGCCTTGAAGGTGCTCGACGCGGGAGTGAACGCGGGCGCCGACGTCGCCGTGCTGTGCGACACCAACGGCGGCCAGTTGCCGCTCGGCCTCGCGGAGACCGTCCGCGAGGTCAAGGAAAGGACCGGATTCCGGCTCGGAATCCATTGTCAGGACGACACTTCCTGCGCGGTGGCGAATTCCGTCGCCGCCGTGCAGGCCGGCGTGACGCACGTCCAGTGCACCGCCAATGGTTACGGCGAACGGGCGGGTAACGCCGATCTGTTCGCCGTGACCGGGAACTTGGTGACCAAGCTCGGAATGGAGGTCCTCCCGACCGGAGGCGCCGCCGAGCTCACCCGGGTCTCCCATGCCCTTGCCGAAATCGCGAACATCGCCCCCTACACCCACCAGGCTTACGTAGGGGCGTCGGCCTTCGCCCACAAGGCGGGACTGCACGCGAGCGCGATCAAGGTGGATCCGTTGCTGTACAACCACATCGATCCAGCTTCCGTCGGCAACGACATGCGGGTACTGGTCACCGAGATGGCCGGCAGGGCCAGCCTGGAGCTCAAGGGACGTGAGCTCGGGGTCGACCTTGCCGGCCAGCCCGAGGCGCTGACGAGCGCCGTGAAGAAGGTGAAACGCCTCGAATCCGAAGGCTGGTCCTTCGAAGCCGCGGACGCTTCGCTGGAACTGCTGCTGCGGCGGGAGGTCGACGGCCCGCAAAGCGACGTCCTCGACGAACCGCCGTTCGAACTCGAGTCGTACCGGGTCGTCCTGGACCACCGGTCCGACGGCGAGGTCGTCTCCGAGGCGACGGTGAAGGTGCACGTCGCCGGGCAGCGGGTGATCGCGACCGCCGAGGGCAACGGTCCCGTGCACGCGCTCGACGCCGCCCTGCGCGAGGCGCTCAGCCCGCATCTGTCCTGGTTGGACAGTGTCGAGCTGGCCGACTACAAGGTGCGGATCCTGCCCGGCCATCCGGGCACGGACGCCGTCACCCGCGTGCTCGTCGAGACCAGCGACGGCGAGCGCGAGTGGACCACCGTCGGCGTGCACGGCAACATCGTCGAGGCGAGCTGGCTGGCGCTGTGCGACGCGCTCGTGCACAAGTCCCTCAGGGAGACCCCGGCGTGAGGAGTCGTACAGTGGGGGAGTGCGTCTAGCCCGAATTGCTCATCCCGGTGGTGTCGCGTTCGCTTCGATCGAAGGGGACGGCGACGACGCCCAGGTACTGGAAATCGCCGAGCACCCCTTCGGCAACCCGAACTTCACCGGCAAACGCTGGCCGCTCGCCGACGTCCGGCTGCTCGCGCCGATCCTTCCGTCGAAGGTGATCGCGGTCGGCCGGAACTACGCCAAGCACGCGGCCGAGTTCGGCAACGAGGTCCCGCAGGACCCGATGCTGTTCATCAAGCCGTCGACCACGGTGATCGGGCCGAACGTGCCGATCCGCCGTCCGCGCGGCGTCGGCCGCGTCGACTTCGAGGGCGAACTGGCGATCGTCATCGGCCAGCCGGTCAAGAACGTGCCCGCCGCCCGCGCGGCGAGCGCGATCCTCGGCTACACCGTCGCGAACGACGTCAGCGCGCGTGACCTGCAGAAGTCCGACGGCCAGTGGGGCAGGGCGAAGGGTTTCGACACCTTCTGCCCGCTGGGCCCGTGGATCGAGACCTCGCTCGACGCGGCCGATCTCGCGCTCAAGTCCGAGGTGGACGGTGTGCTCAAGCAGGACGGCCGGACGTCGGACCTGGTGCACAAGATCCCCGAGCTGGTCGAGTTCGTGTCCGGCGTGATGACCCTGCTGCCCGGCGACGTCATCCTGACCGGCACGCCCGAAGGCGTCGGCCCGATCGAGGACGGCCAGTCGGTCTCGATCACCATCGAGGGCATCGGCACCCTGACGAACCCGGTTCAAGACATCTAGCGCGCGATGAACGGGCCGGTCCTTTCGCAAGGACCGGCCCGTTCACGCGTTCAGCTCCCGGCCGGTTCCATCGCCCGCCGCGCGAAGGCCGGGGCGTGCTCGGGCCGCAGCCCCAGGCCCAGCAGCCGCGCGGGGACGTAGGACAGCGCGGGGAACCGGCCGAACAGCTTCACCATCGGCGCGGGCGGGCCGTTGCGCTTGCCCGCCATCACCGGCCCCATGACGTTCTTGTGCAGCATCCGCTGCAGCCCCTGCACCAGCATCGTGGGTGCGAGACGGCGCTTGCGGACCTTCGCCAGATCCGCCACCGACGGCCTGCCGCGGCGCAGCGGTTCGGCGAGCAGGGTGGCGGCCGCGACGGCGTCCTGCACCGCGAGGTTGATGCCGACCCCGCCGACCGGTGACATCGCGTGCGCCGCGTCACCGATGCACAGCAGCCCGTCGAGATGCCACTTCCGCAGCAGGTTCATCTTGACGTCGAGGAACTTGACGTCGTCCGTCGTCTTCAGCTCGTCCACGCGGTCGGCCAGCTCGGGCAGGATCGCGGCCACGTTCTCCCGGAACGCCTCGATGCCCTTTTCGCGCAGGTCCTGACCCTTGGGGCTGAGGTAGGCGATCTGGAAGTAGCCCTTGCGGGGCAGCGGCACGGCGAAGCGGCGATCCCGCATCTTCGGGGTCAGCATGCCCTCGAGTTCGCCGTCACGCCGCGAGATCCGGAACCACCACGCGTCGAACGGGATGGGGTAGTCCTTCGTCATCAGCCCGGCCTCGCGGCGGGCCAGCGACCAGCGTCCGTCGGCGGCGATCACCAGGTCGGCGCGCAGTTCGCCGGTCTTGCCGTCGGCGTCGCGGTAGCGGACCCCGCTCACCCGGCCGTGTTCGAAGATCAGCCCGGTCATCTCGGTGCTCTGCCGCAGCGTGAACGTGGGCTCCTTCGCGCCGGCGTCGGCGAGCAGGTCCAGGAAATCCCACTGCGGGACCATCGCGATGTACGGATGCGCCACCTTCAGCCTGGTCAGGTCGGCGAGGCGCATCATCGTGCCGTCCTCGGCGGGGAAGCCGGCGTAGGCGATCTCGCTGTGCGGCAGGCTGAGGAATTTCTCGCCGAGGCCCAGCTCGTCCAGCAGCGTCAACGTCGACGGGTGCACGGTGTCGCCGCGGAAGTCCCTCAGGAAGTCCTGGTGCTTCTCCAGCACGGTGACCTCGACCCCGGCCCTGGCCAGCAGCAATCCGGCGACCATCCCCGCGGGGCCACCGCCGACGACCACGCAGTTCGTACGTTCGTTCATCCGTCCCACCCCTTCGAACCCTTATTCATCACTTGTTGAATAAGCTCAGGATGCACCCCTCCGACGGGCACGTCAAGCGCCATCCGGGCGGATACGCTGTTCGGGGTATGGCCCAGGTCTCACCGGACCGTGTGAGCCGGCGGCGTTCGAGGAGAGTGTCCAAAAAGGACTAGAGGGGTGCGCGACAGTCCTGGAAGGACGGCGATCGCGGAAATGCCCATGTGGACGGTCTCGCGACTCAAGCCGCATAAGGATTTCGTTGTCATCACAGGGTGTACGCGCCGCGAATCGGACGGGGCGCCGCGTATCGACATTTCACCCGGCCGCCCGCGTTAGCCGTTGCCCGGTAACTAAAACACGTCATCTCACCAACTGGGAGTAGAGTGCTCGCGCCGGAACAGAGCAGCCTTAATCACCTCATCGGCAGAGTCGCGATCGCGCTGAGTGCCCTAGCCTCACTTGGTGGATTTCGCTCTCGTGCCCCGGACCTCGTCACGAACCACGCCGGACGCTCCGGACGGAGCCCCGTGGGAGCCCCCGGAGTTACGGTTGGTGTGCCTCGACATCGATGACACGCTGATCGACTGCACGGCGGCGATCCGGCTCAGCCTGAGTGCTCTCACCGGCCAGAACGACCTTTGGCCACTGTGGGATCTCATCACCGAAGAGCATGTCGCGCTGGTGGTCGCGGGCGAAATCGATTACGCGACCATGCATTACAAGCGTACGGAATGTTTCCTCGCCGAGATCGGCATTTTGGCCGACGAAGACCAGGTCAGCGGCTTCGAAAGACGCCGTCGTGAAATTCTCACGCGTTCGTGGCAATTGTTCGAAGATGTCCTCCCGTGCCTGGAATGGCTGCGGGCCGCCGGTGTTCTCGTCGCCGCGGTCACGAACGCCTCGGGCGCGCATCAGCGCAAGAAGATCGCCGACCTCGGCCTCGCCCGGTTCTTCGATCACGTGGCCATCGCCGGTGAACTCGGAGTAGCCAAACCCGACCCGGCGATGTTCCACTCGGTCTGCCTCGGCCTCGGCTGCGACCCGGCGCAAGCCGTCCACGTCGGCGACAAACTCGACACCGACGCCATCGGCGCCCGCGACGCCGGCCTGGGCGCCGTCTGGCTCGACCGGGACGGCATCGCCGAGCGCGCCCCGGCGGGCGTGCACACCATCTCGGGCCTCGACGAGCTGCCTGAGCTGCTCGTTTCCGAGTTCGCGAAGCTCGGCGTGCCCGCTCAGCGCGCCACTGAGACCCCCGCTTTCACGGTGCCGAACAGCGTGCTCTAGTATTCTTTCTCGTGCGGCACCGAGTCGGTCAAGATCGGAACGGTACCTCACTGGGGTATGGTGTAATTGGCAGCACGACTGGTTCTGGTCCAGTTAGTCTAGGTTCGAGTCCTGGTACCCCAGCTGGAGAACTCTCCGGAGTGAACACAGAGTGACCCCCCTGCGAAGGCGGGAAACCCGGTCTGGTAAGTTTCTCCACAGCAACACAGCAGGTGAACAACTGAAAATCTCCTCCCAGAGGAGAAAGATCCTAGCCCCCGTCGTCTAGCGGCCTAGGACGCCGGCCTCTCACGCCGGTAGCGTGGGTTCGAATCCCATCGGGGGTACGTACAGCTTCCACCCAAAAAGCGTCGATCATTCTGATCGGCGCTTTTTGCTATTTCGGGGGCTGACATGGCGTCTGTGATCCTTTCTCCTGCTTCCGCTATCGCGGGCACTTGATCTGCTGGCAGATTAACCCCGATCGTCACGACGTCGCCGAGGCCGTTCAACTGCACGGTGAGTTGTGTCACCTCGAAGAGCATCTGTAGCAGGGTCTGTGGAGCCCTGGCTAAGTTGACCCGCAAGTAGGGAATGGCGTCCAGAAGGCTCAGGTCCGAGGGCGTGGGTGGTGCTGGAGTCTCGATGTCGGCGCCAGTTCGTTGTAGACGCTCTCGGTCCTCCACCCGTGCTCGTGCGGCAGTGTCGTCCACAGTGGCCAGCTCGGCTTCCAGAATGGACGTACGGTCAGGACCGAAGATGCGGTCGGCGAAGAAGCGTGCGGGTCGGCGACGCCACGGTTGTTCTTCCTGGGCCAGCACAGGTAGTACGTCGGCCGACCTTTCCGGGAGCCGCCGATCATGCGGCGTCCGCAACTGTGCGACCCGCCCACGGAACAGGTATGTGCGGTTGGTCTGCGGGTGTTGATAGTTGGTCCCGTCGGCCCGTGAACCGCGTCGTGCCGTGCGACGGCCTTGCCTCGCCGGGACTTCGTGGCTCGGCGGTTGAAGACCTGGTAGCCGGTGTGACGGTCTCGACGCACCGGCAGGATCCTGTACAAGGACCTCGGCAAGTTCTACGTCAACGTCATCAACTGATTGAAGGCATCTTGATGGCCATCCTGCTGCGCCACTTCGCTGACCGGTTCGAACTGGACTACTCCACACTGTTCATCGAAGACGACGCGGTGGACCACGACATCGTGCCGCCGGCCTCCGGCGGATGGTTGACGGCCACCGAGCAGCAGGTGGCCGTGAGCAGTGCTTCCGGGGCAACGAGTGTCCCGGAAGCACTGCTCGAGTACTGGGACGGAGAGCCGCCACAGCCCGGCCCGGACTGGGCTAGCAGCAGCGAGGCTCTGATTTGGTTCTCGACGGGCAGGCTCAGCATTTGGCGCACCATCAGGGAACACCCGCTCGGGCACTTCGAACTCGGCGGCCCCGGCCTTTACCGTGTCCGGGCGCACACCGGAGATCGTCACGAGATCCGGCAAGCCACAGACAGGGTGCCGCCTCAGAACGACGAAGGCGCGGGAACGAAGAGCGCCCGTGAAGGCGAGCGATTCCTCATCCGATTCTGGCCGGCGCCCCCGTCGGACACGCGCGACATGGTTGAGGCCCCGGGCAGTATCTATCCGGAGCATTCCGAACAGGACGTGTTCGCGCAGGCTATCCGCACCA
>Ga0307518_10001509_pt1 | contig 17245 bp, 13 predicted proteins | sample 25_EM_MG_FD_203889 | JGI IMG/M metagenome (GOLD analysis project Ga0307518, IMG submission 203889) | Populus trichocarpa ectomycorrhiza microbial communities from riparian zone in the Pacific Northwest, United States - 25_EM | ecosystem: Host-associated > Plants > Roots > Unclassified | place...
ACGACCTCGCCGTACAGGTCGGTGACGACCATCGTGTCCGCGGTCAGCTCGCCGTAGGACACCCCGGACGGCTTGATCACCATCAGGTCGTGCCCGGGGACGCGCGCCGACACGTTGCCCGCGGTCCAGATGACCAGTTCGTAGCGGGTCAGCTCGCTGTGCAACCGGGCGACGGTGTCGCGCAGCTCTTCGAAGGTGTCCGTGATCTCCACGGCGAGGCTCATCGGTGCTGTCCTTTCCGGACGGAACGGCGTCGGGCGGCGAGCCGGTGCATGACGTCGTTGGCCCCACGGCCGAAGTAGTCGTGCAGCGCGGCGTATTCGGCGTAAAGATCGTTGTAGGCCTTGACGTTCTCGGCGATCGGCCGGTGGACCGCCCGGCGGACCGAGCCCATCGCGAGCGCGGCGGCCGGGACGTCGGCGTGTGCTCCGGCGGCGACGGCGGCGTGGATCGCCGAGCCCAGCGCGGGACTCTGCGCCGAGCCGGCCACGGAGAGCGGCAGGTTCGTGACGTCGGCGTAGATCTGCATCAGCAGCGGGTTCTTGACCAGACCGCCGGCGACGATCAGTTCGGTGACCGGCACCCCGGCGCGGTCGAAGGTCTCGATGATCGTGCGGGTGCCGAACGCGGTCGCCTCCAGCAGCGCGCGGTAAGTGTCCTCGGCGCGGGTCGCGAGCGTCTGCCCGACGACGACGCCGGACAGCTCGTGGTCGACCAGCACCGAACGGTTCCCGCTGTGCCAGTCGAGCGCGACCAGACCGTGCTCGCCGATCTCCTGTACCGAGGCGAGCCGCGTGAGCAGTTCGTGGACGGAGATCCCCGCTTCCCTGGCGTCGTCCACATAGGACGCGGGGACGCCGTGTTCGACGAACCACGCGAAGATGTCACCGACACCGCTCTGCCCGGCCTCGTAGCCCCACTTCCCGGATACGATCCCGCCGTCGACGACACCGCACATCCCCGGCACCTCGCGCAGTTCGGCGCCGTTCATCACGTGACAGGTGGAGGTGCCCATGATCGCGACCATCTGCCCCGGCTCCACCGCCTGGACCGCGGGCGCGGTGACGTGAGCGTCGACGTTGCCGACCGCGACCGCGATCCCCTCGGGCAACCCGGTCCATTCCGCCGCCTGGGCGCTCAGGCTCCCCGCCTTGGCGCCGAGGGCACCCAGCGGATGCACGAGCTTGTCGTCCACAAAGGACCCGAAGCCGGGCGCCAGCTCTTCCAGGAACTCCGCGCTCGGGTAACGGCCGTCCTGCAGGATGCCTTTGTACCCGGCGGTGCAGGCGTTGCGGACGTAGGTCCCGGTGAGTTGCCAGACGATCCAGTCGGCGAGCTCGACCCAGTGCCGCATCCGGTCGTAGACCTCGGGCGCCTCTTCGAAGACCTCCAGCGCCTTGGCGAACTCCCACTCCGAGGAGATCAGTCCCCCGTAGCGCGGCAGCCACGACTCGCCACGCCTCCGGGCCAGCGCATTGATCCGGTCCGCCTGCGGCTGGGCGGAATGGTGGCGCCACAGCTTCACATAGGCGTGCGGGTTCCCGGCGAACTCGGGCAGTTCACACAGCGGCGTGCCGTCGGCCGTCGTCGGCACCATGGTGCACGCGGTGAAATCGGTACCGATGCCGACCACGTCGGCGGGGTCCGCCCCGGCGGCACGGACGGCTTCCGGCACCGCGGTGCGGAGGACGTCGATGTAGTCCGACGGCACCTGGAGCGCCCAGTCCGGCGGCAGACCGTGGCCGGTCCGCGGCAGGATCCGGTCGATCACGCCGTGCCGGTACTCCGAAACCGCGCTGCCCAGTTCCGCGCCGTCGCGGACGCGGACCACGACGGCCCGGCCGGACAGCGTCCCGAAATCGACGCCGACGACCAGCGGCTCCCTTGTACTCACTTCTTCTCCCGAACTGTTAGCGTTCACATTTCTGGCCGAAAACCACGATCACGCGTGCTTGAAGCCGTAACTCACGTGTTTGAAGGCGTAACTCACGTGTTTCGAGCCGATCCGGCTCCAATCACGCGAGTTACGGCTCCAATCACGCGAGTCACGTGGTTCGCCTTCCGACGAGGCGTTGCAGGACGATGAAGGCGAACAGCAGCGCACCGGTGATGATCGAGGTCCACCAGGAGTTCAGCGTGCCGTCGAAGGTGATCAGGGTCTGGATGATGCCCAGCACCATGATCCCGAGCACCGTCCCGAGGACGTAGCCGGAGCCGCCGGTGAGCAGCGTGCCGCCGATGACAACGGCCGCGATCGCGGTGAGCTCCAGCCCGACCCCGTTGAGCGGATCGCCGGAGGATTTGTACAGCACCAGCAGAAGCCCGCCGAGCGCCGAACAGAACCCGCTGAGCGTGTAGACGGTGATCCGCGTGCGGCCGACGTTGAGACCCATCAGCAGCGCGGACTTCGGGTTCCCGCCGATCGCGTACACCGTCCGGCCGAACCGCGTGCCGTACAGGACATACGCGGCGGCGCCGACCACCACGAGCGCGACGACCACGCCGATCGAGATGTGCAACTCCCCACCGAGCGGGATCTGCGTCTGCGCGAGGCTCGCGACCGTCGGATCGTCGATCGAGTACGCCTGGGTGCTGATCGTGTAGCAGAGCCCCCTGGCGAAGAACATCCCGATCAAGGTGGCGATGAACGGCTGGATCTCGAACACCTGGATCAGCACGCCCATCCCGAAGCCGAGCGCCGCGCCGATCGCGAGCACCGCGGGGATCACCGCGAGCACCGGCCAGCCCTGGTTCTGCAGCAGGTCGGCGGAGACCACAGTGGACAGTGCCACCACCGAACCCACCGACAGGTCGATGCCGCCGGTCAGGATCACGAACGTCATCCCGACGGCGACGACCAGCAGGAAGGCGTTGTTGATGAACAGGTCGAGCACGACCTGGCCGGAGCCGAACGCCGTATAGCTCGAAGCGCCGTAGACGTACGCGCCGATGAGCATCGCCATCGTGGCCAGGATCGGCAGATGCCGCTGCCGGGGCCGATAGCCCTTGATGCGGTCGAGTGTCGTCATACCCCGGCCTCCACCTTCTCCGGCCGGACGGCGGGTGACGGCGGGGCCGTTTTCCGCCGCCGGGCGAGCTTCTTGCGGAAGACCGGCGACTGCAGCAGGCAGACCGCCAGCACGACCACGGCCTTGAACAGCATGATCGCCTGCGGCGCGATGCCGAGCGCGTACACGGTCGTCGTCAACGTCTGGATGAGCAGCGCGCCGATCACCGAGCCGGTGAGCGAGAACCGGCCACCGGTCAGCTGCGTCCCGCCGATGACGACGGCGAGGATCGCGTCCAGTTCGATGAACTGCCCGGCGTTGTTGCCGTCGGCGCTGTGCACGTTCGCGCTGATCATCAGCCCGGCGATACCGGCGCAGAGCGCGCAGAACACGTAGGTGAGCCAGATCAGCCGGGCCGAGCGGAGCCCGGCGAGCCTGCCCGCCTCCGGGTTGCCGCCCACCGATTCGACCAGCAGCCCCAGCGCCGACCGGCGGACCAGCACGGCGGCGATGGCGAACACCGCCAGCGCGATAAGGATCGCGCTGGGCAGGCCGAAGGTGAACCCGCTCCCGATCCATTCGTACGGATGCGAGTTGACGGTGATGATCTGGCCGCCGGTGATCAGCTGGGCGATACCGCGGCCGGCGACCATCAGGATCAGCGTCGCGATGATCGGCTGGATGCCGAGAACCGCCACGAGCCAGCCGTTCCACAAGCCCAGCACGAGGGCGAGGCCCAACGCCATCCCGACCGCCGCGAGCGTCCCGCCGACGCTGTTCTGGTCGCCGAGCCCGCTCAGGTGCAGGCACGCGAGCGCGCCGCTGATCGCGACGACGGCGCCGACGGAAAGGTCGATCCCCCGCGTCGCCACCACCAGCGTCATGCCGATCGCGATGAGGATCAGCGGGGCGCCGTTCTTGAGGATGTCGATGAGGTTCCCGTACAGATGCCCGTCGCGGAATTCGATCGCGAAGAACGCCGGATGGGCGATGAGGTCGCCGAGCAGCAGCGCCAGCAGCGCGACGACCGGCCAGAACAACCGATGCTTGGTCATCGTGCGACTCCTTCGGCCATCGTCGCCATCACCTGGTCCGCGGTCAGCGCTTCGTTGTCCAGAACGGCGACCACCGCGCGGTCGCGCAGCACGACGACCCGATGGCTCAACCGCAGCACCTCCTCGAGTTCGGCGGAGATGAACACCACGGCCATCCCCTCACTCGAAAGCCGCGCGACCAGCCGCTGGATCTCCGTCTTGGCACCGATGTCGATCCCGCGCGTCGGCTCGTCGAGGATCAGCAGCCGCGGTTCGGTGATGAGCCACCTGGCGAGCAGCACCTTCTGCTGGTTGCCACCGCTCAGGTCGCCGACCTTCGCCTCGGCGTTGGCCGGCCGGATGTCGAGCGCCTTGATGTAGCGCTCGGCGATCTCGTCCTGCCGCCGCCGCGGGATCGGCCGGGCCCAGCCGCGCGAGGCCTGCAGCGCGAGCACGATGTTCTCGCGCACGGTGAGTTCCTCGACGAGGCCTTCGGTCTTGCGGTTCTCCGAGCAGAACGCGATGCGGTGGTCGAGGCCGGTCCGCGGTGTCTTCAGCGACACCGGCTCGCCGTCGATCCGTACCGAACCGCTGTCCGCGTGGTCGGCGCCGAACAGCAGCCGTGCCAGTTCGGTGCGACCCGAACCGAGCAGCCCGGCGAGACCGACGACCTCGCCGGACCGGATGTCGAGCGAGAACGGCGCGACACCGCCCTTGCGGCCCACGTCGCCCGCTTCGAGGAAGACGGGCGCCCCGGCGACGTCCGACCGGCTCTGTCCCGCGTCCTCGATGTCTTCGAGCGCCGCGAGTTCCTTGCCGATCATCCTGGTCACCAGGTCGACCGGGGTGATCTCCTCGGTGCGGTACTCCCCGATCAGCTTCCCGTTGCGCAGCACCGTCATCCGGTCCGCGACGGCGAAGACCTGCTCGATGAAATGCGAGACGAACAGGATCGCCATCCCTTGGTCCCGCAGCGAACGCACCACGTTCAGCAGCTGCTCGACCTCGCCCGCGTCCAAACTGGACGTCGGTTCGTCGAGCACGAGCACCCGCGCCTCGACGTCGAGCGCCCTGGCGATCGCGACCAGCTGCTGCACCGCGATCGAGCAGCTGCCCAGCTCGGCCGACACGTCCACTTCGACGTCCAGCCTGGCCAGCAGCGCGGCCGCCCGGCGGCGCGTCTCGCGCCAGTCGATACGGCCACGCCGTCGTGGCTCCTTGCCGAGGCAGATGTTCTCCGCCACCGACAGGTTCGGGCAGAGGTTCACTTCCTGGTAGACGGTGCTCACGCCGGAGCGCTGCGCCTCGCCCGGGCCGCTGAACGCGACCCGGGCGCCGTCGAGTTCGATGGTGCCCGCGTCCACCCCGTGAACGCCGGTGAGCACCTTGATCAGCGTGGACTTGCCGGCGCCGTTCTCACCCATCAGGGCGTGCACTTCACCGGGGAACATCCGGAAGGAGACGTCGTCGAGCGCGACCACGCCGGGGAATTCCTTCCGGATATGGCTCATCCGCAGCATCGCAGGGGTTTCCGTCATCGGCTCAGTACTGGCGTTGCGGCAGCGCGGCCTTGGCGGCCGCCTGGTCGAATTCGGTTTCGGTGGTCTCGATGCGCGGAGGCACCTGCTCCCCGGCGGCGACCTTCTTCACCAGGTCCATCAGCTGCGGGCCGAGCAGCGGGTTGCATTCGACGACGTGGTTGATCTTGCCGTCGGCCAGCGCCTGCAGGGCGTCGCGGACGCCGTCGACCGAGACGATCTTGATGTCCTTGCCGGGCACTTTGCCCGCCGCCTCGATCGCTTCGATGGCACCGAGGGCCATGTCGTCGTTGTGCGCGTACAGCACGTCGATCTTGGGCTGGGACTTCAGGAAGGCCTCCATGACCTCCTTGCCCTTCGCCCGGGTGAACTCACCGGTCTGCGACGCGACGACCTTGAACTTCGGGTTCGACGCGATGACGTCGGCGAAGCCCTTCTTGCGGTCGTTCGCCGGCGCGGAACCGGTGGTGCCCTGCAGTTCCACGATGCTGACGTCGCCCGCCGCCGAGCCGAACTCCTTGGCCAGCCACTCTCCCGCCTTCTTGCCCTCCGCGACGAAGTCCGAGCCGAGGAAGGTCTTGTACAGCGACTTGTCCGCCGAGTCGACGGCCCGGTCGGTGAGGATCACCGGGATGTTCGCCGTCTTCGCCTCCTTGAGCACGGTGTCCCAGCCGGATTCCACGACCGGCGAGAAGGCGATCACCTTGACCTTCTGCTGGATGTACGACCGGATCGCGGCGATCTGGTTCTCCTGCTTCTGCTGCGCGTCGGAGAACTTCAGCTCGATCCCGGCCGCCTTCGCGGATTCCTGGATCGACTTCGTGTTCGCCGTACGCCAGCCGCTTTCCGCGCCCACCTGGGCGAAGCCGAGGGTGAGGGCACCGCCGCCACCCGTCCCGCCGCCACCGCCGCACGCGGAGAGCAGGAGCAGCCCGGCCACTCCGGCCACGATCGCCGTCCACGGTTTTCTTGCCACATCGACTCCTAGATCCGCACTGATCAATTGAGTTAGCGTTAACACTCGTGCCTTCGAGCCATGGGGACACGGCTCTCGGTGCTACGAAAGACCGGTGCTCTCCCGCACGATCAGTTCGGGGACCACCAGGTCGCGGTCTCGGTCCTCACCGCCGTTCATGCGGCGGCGGAGCAGGTCGAACGTGCGCCTGCCGACTTCGACGAAGTCCTGGCGCACCGTCGTGAGCGGCGGCGTGTAGTACGCCGCCTCGGGAACGTCGTCGAAACCGACGATCCGCATCTCCCCCGGCACGTTCACGCCCGCCTCGGTGCAGGCGCGCAGGAAGCCGAGGGCCATCTGGTCGTTGGCCACGAACACCGCGTCCAGGCCCTTTTCGCCGACGAGGGATCGCCCCGCCGCGTACCCGGACCGCGCACTCCAGTCACCTCGGATGACCGGCGGGATCGGCGCACCGTGCCGTTCCAGGGTCTCGCGCCAGCCACGTTCGCGGTCGAGCGCCTCCAGCCAGTCCTCGGGTCCGGCCACGTGCCAGACGGTCTCGTGTCCGAGGCCGAGCAGGTGTTCCGTGGCGCGGCGCGCGCCGTCGTACTGGTCGACCGAGATCACCGGGACCGGCGCCTTCTCGCCACCACCGACCGCGACGAGCGGCACGTCGCTGGGCGCCGCCTCCAGCGCGCGGGCGGCGGTGACGTGCGGCGCGATCACGACGATGCCCTCGACGGCCTGCCGCCGCAGGCGCTCCACGGCGTCGGTGATGGACGACCGGCCAGGGCGGCTGATGCTGGTTATGGTCGTCGCGTAGCCGGCTTCGCGAGCGGCGTGCTCGATGCCGCTCAAAGTGCTGGCCGGGCCGTAGAGGTTGGCCTCCAGCGCGACCACGCCGAGCGTGCCCGAGCGGCCGGTGACCAGCGCGCGGGCGACCGAGTTCGGCCGGTAGTCCAGCTTCTCGATCGCCGCGTTGACCCGGACCCGCGTCTCGGCGCGGACCGGCCCGGTGCCGTTGATGACCCGCGAGACCGTCATATGCGAAACACCCGCGAGCGCGGCCACGTCGGTGAGACTGGCCTGCTTGCTCTCGGTGGTTTCGCGTGCCATCGGTGTCTCCCACTTTCCGGTACCGTCTGACGAGTGCCGCAAGTGTTAGCGATAACACGAGCCGGGTCAAGCGCTCCCCGAGTCACAGTCGGGTCACGGACCGGTTCCTTGAGCCATGGTTTGCGTACCAAGGACGCCTTCGGCACCTACCGCCGTGCGCGGATGGACGACACGCGTGACGGACTGGACGACACATGCGTCCAGAGGGACGACTCACCATGTCGTCCAACCAGTCACGCGTGTCGTCCGTCGGGTCACACGTGTCGTCCGTCCAGTCACGCGAAACGGCCAGCTCCACACAAGGAGCCTCGTGAGTGGCAATTCGGGTTAGAACCCGAAACGCCACTCCCAACCACCCCGGCTCAGCTGGAGGCGCGATGTGTGAGCGAGACCGGCAAGATCCGCTGGCGGGGCTTGAGATCCCGGTCGTCCATCACCGCGAGCAGGGTCTCGACCATCGCGTGGACCTGTTCCCGAGGGTCCTGGTGGACCGACGTCAGCGGCGGGTCCATCTCCGGCGCGAGGGTCGCGTTGTCGTCGAAGCTGACGACGGCGACGTCCGAGGGGATCCGCCGTCCGGCGGAATGCAGCGTGCGGAGCGCGCCGAGGGCCATCATGTCGCTGGCCACGAAGACTGCGTCGAGGTCGGGGCGCCGCGCGAGCAGGTTCGACATCGCCTTCGCCCCGCCGGTCAGGGTGAAGTCGCCTTCCTCCATCAGGTCCGCCGGATCGAGCCCGGCGTCCAGGAGGGTCTTGCGCCAGCCGGAGAGCCGGTCGATCGCCGCGCTCTGGTCCTGCGGGCCCGCGATCGTGGCGATCCGCCGGTGGCCGGCCTCGACCAGATGCGCGACGGCGAGCTTCGCGCCGCCCTCGTTGTCGAAGTCGACGACGTGGACACCGCGTTTGAGCCCGGCGGCCTGCCCGCCGTACACCACCGGGATCCTCAACTGCCGCAACGCCTTGGGCAGCGGGTCGGTGCGATGCGGCGCGAACACCAGCACCCCGTCGACGTGCCCGCCGTCCAGGAACCGGATCGTGCGGTCGAGGTCTTCGCGGGTGTCACTGAAGATCAAGACCATCTGACAGCCGATGTCGGCGAGCTCGCGATAGCCCGCGCGCATGACCGCGGTGCGGTACGGGTCGTCGAGCAGCCGCGCCTCCGGCTCCGACAGGACGACCGCGACCGCGCCGGTCCGCTTGGTGACCAGGGATCTGGCCGCCTGGTTCGGGGAGTACCCGAGTTCGCGGGCCGCGGCCTGGACCTTCTCGCGCGAGCGCGCGCTCACGTAGCCGTCGTCGTTCAGCGCACGCGACGCCGTCGACCGGCTGACCCCGGCGGACGCGGCGACGTCTTCCAGCGTCGGCCTGCCGTCTTCCTCTGGTCGAGGCCCCACCTGCGCCACCTTCACTCTTCAGCTCCATCCGGACACCGACAGCTTAGTGTCCGCGGGGCCGCCGCACTGAGAGCGCTCCCCTGATGGAAACGCTCTCATTACAAGCTCTTGACACGGCAATACCTTGGCGACAGACTCGGCGGATCCTGGGAGCGCTCCCATTTTCTCTCCACCCCACCTGCAAGGGACATTGACGTGAGAAGCATCCGGAACGGCCTGGTGCTGGCACTGGGTATCACGATGACGGCGTTCGGACTGGCGGCGTGCGGCGGTGACGACGGCGGGACGCCCGCCGCGTCGGACCCGAACGCCAAGGTCGAGCTGTCACTGGCGACGTTCACCGAGTTCGGCTACGAGGAGCTGATCCCCGAGTACGAACGGCTGCATCCGAACATCAAGATCACCCACCGCAAGACCGGTCAAGGCGGGCCGTACCACCAGGACCTGATCACGAAACTGGCCGCCGGTTCCGGCCTCGCCGACGTCTCCGCCGTCGAGGAGGGGCACCTGTCGAACGTCCTCGACAAGGGCTCGAAGTTCAACGACCTGACCAAGATCGGCCCGGCGGAGGCGTCCCCCGACCGCTGGCTCGGCTGGAAGTACGACGCGGCGAAGACCAAGGACGGCAAGGTCATCGGCTACGGGACGGATATCGGCCCGCTGGCCATGTGCTACCGCAAGGACATGCTCGAAGCGGCGGGGATGCCGTCCGACCCCGAAGCGGTCAAACCGCTGTTCGCGACCTGGGACAGCTACTTCGCGGCGGGCGAGCAGTACGTCGCCAAGACCGGCGGGAAGGCGTGGTTCGACTCGGCCGCGCAGAACTTCAACGCCATGGTCAACCAGCTCCCCACCGGCTACATCGGCGGCGACGACAAACTCGCGGTGGAATCCAACCAGGGCATCAAGGACGCCTGGACCAAGGTGACCGGCGCCGTCGCGAAAGGACAGTCGGCCAAGCTGACCGCGTTCAGCAACGAGTGGAACTCCGGGTTCAAGCAGGGCGCCTTCGCCACGAAGGTGTGCCCCGCGTGGATGCTCGGCGTGATCGAGGAGCACTCCGGCCCGGAGAACGCCGGCAAGTGGGCGGTCACCGCGGCCTTCCCCGGTGGCGGCGGGAACTGGGGCGGTTCGTACCTCACCGTGCCCACGCAGTCGAAGCACCCGAAGGAGGCGGCCGAACTCGCCGCCTGGCTGACCGCGCCCGAGCAGCAGATCAAGGCGTTCAAGGCGAAGGGCACCTTCCCCAGCCAGGTCAAGGCATTGGAGGACCCGGCGCTGCTGAGCGAGACCGACGCCTACTTCGGTGGCGCCAAGATCGGGCAGCTGTTCGCCGAGCAGGCCAAGAAGGTCGCGAAGCCGCAGTACAAGGGCCCCGGTGACGGCCAGATCCAGGAGAACGCGTCGAGCCCGGCGCTGCAGGCCGTCGAACAGGGCAAGTCGGCGGACGAGGGCTGGACGCAACTGCTCGACGCCGCGAAGAAGATCACGCGCTGACCGATGACCGTCGTCGACAAGATCGTGCCGGACGAGGAGAAGGCCGGGGCGCGCACGCCGCCCCGGCCCACCCTCCGCCATCGGCTGAGCCGGTGGGACGTCAAGGTCTCGCCGTACCTCTACATCGCCCCGTTCTTCGTGGTGTTCGGGATCGTCGGGCTGTTCCCGCTGCTCTACACGGCGTACGTGTCCCTGTTCAGCTGGGAGGCGGGCGACGATGACCCGTCCTTCATCGGGCTGGACAACTTCAAGGAACTGTTCGCCGACACGCAGTTCTGGAACGCGCTCGAGAACACCGTCAGCATCTTCCTGCTCTCCAGCGTTCCACAGCTGATCATCGCGGTACTCCTGGCGGCGCTGCTCAGCGCCAGGATCCGCGGCGCGACCGGCTGGCGCGTCGGCGTCCTGCTCCCGTACGCCGCCAGCCTGGTGGCGCTCGGGATCATCTTCGCGAACCTGTTCGGGCCGAAGTACGGGCTGGTCAACGGTCTGCTGCAGACGATCGGGCTGGACCCGGTCGACTGGCAGGCAGGCCGGTTCAGCAGCCATGTCGCGATCGCGATCATGGTGAACTGGCGCTGGACCGGATACAACGCGCTGATCGTGCTGGCGGCGATGCAGGCCATCCCGAAGGAACTGCACGAGGCCGCCCTCATCGACGGCGCGGGGACCGCACGCCGGTTCTTCAGCGTCACGCTGCCCTTGCTGAAGCCGACGCTGATCTTCGTCACCATCACCTCGACGATCGGCGGCCTGCAGATCTTCACCGAGCCCAAGCTGTTCGACGCCATGCCGGGGTCGAACAACGGCGGCTCGTCCAACCAGTTCCAGACCGTGACGTTGTACCTGTACCAAACGGCCTTCGAGAACTACGAACTCGGCTATGCCTCGGCGATCGCGTGGGTGCTGTTCGTGATCATCGTGCTGATCGCGCTGGTGAACTTCTTCCTCACCGGCAGGCTCACGGCGGTGAAGAAGAAATGACCACCATCCACAGTGGACTCAAGCGCGGCGTTTCGGCGCTGGGCAAACCACGCCGAGTGACCTATGTGGTGCTCACGATCTTCGTGCTGGGCTCGCTTTTCCCGTTCTATTGGTCGTTCCTGGTGGCGAGCCGGGACAGCGGGATGCTCACCGAACGGGTGCCGCCCTTCCTGCCGGGCGGGAACTTCTTCGCCAACGCGGCGCGGGTGTTCGACACGGTGCCGTTCTGGAAGGCGCTCGCGAACAGCCTGATCGTGTCCGGCACGGTCACCCTCACCACGGTGCTGTTCTCGGCGCTGGCGGGGTTCGCCTTCGCCAAACTGCGGTTCCGCGGGCGGAACGGGCTGTTCGTGTTCATCGTCATCACGCTCGCCGTGCCGACCCAGCTCGGCATCATCCCGCTGTTCATGGCGATGTCGGAATTCGGCTGGGCAGGCGGGTTGCAGTCGGTGATCGTGCCGAACCTGGTGACCGCGTTCGGCGTCTTCTGGATGCGGCAGTACACGCTCGACGCGGTGCCGTACGAACTGATCGAGGCGGCGAGGGTCGACGGCTGCAGCATGATCCGGATCTTCTGGAACGTCTGCCTGCCCGCCGTCCGTCCGGCGGCGGCGATCCTGGCGATGTTCACGTTCATGACGTCGTGGAACGACTTCCTCTGGCCGCTCGTGGTGCTGGACGCCGGCAACCCCACCGTCCAGCTGGCTCTGGAGAAGCTGCAAAGCGGTTACTACGTCGACTATTCGCTGGTGCTGGCCGGGACGACCCTGGCCACCATCCCGATCCTCATCGTCTTCCTCCTCCTCGGCCGTCAGATCGTGGCCGGGATCATGCAAGGTGCCGTGAAAGGGTGACCATGTCCGCTCATCCCGACAGTGTCCGGGCGAAGACCGCGCTGCTGTTCCCGCCCGGATTCGTGTGGGGCGCCGCCACCGCGGCCTTCCAGGTCGAAGGGTCGACGACCGCCGACGGCCGGACCGACTCGATCTGGGACGTCTTCGCCCGCCGTCCCGGCGCCGTCGTCGGCGGCGACACCGGGGAACCGGGCGCCGACCACTACCGGCGCTACGCCGAAGACGTCGACCTGATGCGGCGGCTCGGGCTCGGCGCGTACCGGTTCTCCCTGTCGTGGCCTCGGATCCGGCCCGACGGCGGCGCCCCGAATCCCCAGGGACTCGCGTTCTACGACCGGCTCGTCGACAAGCTGCTCGAAGCCGGAGTCGAGCCCTGGGCGACGCTGTATCACTGGGATCTCCCCCAGTCGCTGGAAGACCAGGGCGGCTGGGCGGCCCGCGAGACCGCCTTCCGGTTCGCCGAATACGCCGAAACGGTCGTCGCGCGCCTGGGCGACCGTGTGCCGCGCTGGTCCACCCTGAACGAGCCGTGGTGCGCCGCGATGCTGGGCTACGCGCGCGGGATCCACGCGCCCGGCAGGCAGGAGCCCCGCGCCGCCGTCGCGGCCGCGCACCATCTGCTGCTGGGGCACGGCCTCGCGATGGACGTCCTGCGGCGGCACGCGCCTGCCGCGTCGTCGGGGGTGACGTTGAACCTGTATCCGGTGTCGGCAGTCGATCCTTCGTCCACTGTGGACGCGGAGGCGGCGCGCCGGATCGACGGCCTGCAGAACCGGTTGTTCCTGGACCCGGTGCTCCGGGGCGCCTACCCCGCGGATCTGCGGGCCGACCTGGCGCCGCTCGGTATCGAAGAGCTCGTGCGGGACGGCGATCTCGCGACCATCGCCGCTCCGATCGATTGGCTGGGCATCAACTATTACCGCGGCTACCAGGTCGCGGGCACTCCCCTGCCCGGCAGCGAACCGGCGGGCGCCGACTGGCTCGGCTCCCCCGACGTCCATTTCGTCCCCGACGAGGCGGCGCCGCGCACCGACTCGGGCTGGGAGGTCCAGCCGTCGCGGCTCACCGAATGCCTGCTGCAGGTGCACCGCGACTATCGGCCGATCCCGTTGTACATCACCGAAAACGGCGCTTCGTATCCCGACGCGCTGATCGGCGGGGACATCGCGGACACCGACCGGATCGCCTTCCTCGACTCGCATCTGCGTGCCGCGTACGAGGCGATCGAGGCGGGTGTCGATCTGCGCGGCTACTTCTACTGGTCGCTGCTCGACAACTTCGAGTGGGCCGAGGGGTACGCCAAACGGTTCGGCCTCGTGCACGTCGACTACACGACCCAGCAGCGGACGCCGAAGCAAAGTGCGCTCTGGTACTCCCGGACGATCGGGCTGAACGGGCTGAGCTGACGGCAAGGGTCGTTCAGGACGCCTTCGTCCTGAACGACCCTTGCCTGACGGCTACCTACGGATGATCGCCGCCCGTTCGGCGACGGCCCGCCGGTCGGCGCCATGCGCCTCGGCGGCCCGGAAATCGTTGCCGCAGCCGGGTACGTCCGCCGGGTAGACACAGTTGTCGGGCAGGTTGCCGCTCACCGCGGCCCCGTTCACCAGCGTGACGTGTGCGTCGAGCGTGTGGATGCCGCCACCGGACGCCGGGAGCGGGTACGAACCGGCTCCGGGTTCGCCCGCGACGTTGTCGCTGACCTTCACGTCGTCGAGCGTGAGATTGTCGTCGAACACGCCGATTCCGCCACCTCGACCTCCGTAGCCGGCGTATCCGGAGTATCCGCCCGGCCCCGCGACCCCGGCGTCTCCGCCTCGGCCGGACTGGTTACTCGCGACGGTGGCGCCGACGATGGCGGGATTCAGCAGCACTCCCCCGCTGGACGACACGAACACGCCGCCCGCGACGCCCCCGCTGCCGCCGTCTCCGGCTCCGCCGCCCTCGGCACCTCCCGTGCCACCCTTGCCGCCGGTCCCGGCGCTGTTACCGGTGATGATGCCGCCGGTGATCCGCAGGACGGTGCCGCTGAGAGCGTCGACGCCCGCGCCGAACCCGGCGGACCCGCCTCGGCCGCCCGGTCTGGCGGCCACGCCGTTTCCGCCCTGGCCGCCGGAGCCGCTGACGTTACCGGTGATCGTGGTACGAGTGATCGTCAACGGGACCTGCGAGGAAGAGTACGAGGAGATGCCGCCGCCGAAACCTCCGCCGCCCCCACTGCCGGCGTAGGCGGTGGCGGTCGCGTCGGCGCCAGGAGCCCCCGAGCCCGCGGTGTTACCGGTGATGACGCTGTCGGTGATGGTCAGCGGGCCCCAGTTCTGGATACCGCCGCCGGATCCACCCGGGTTCGCGTCGCCGTAGGCGTTGGTCCCGACTCCGTCGGCAGCGTGCCCGCCGGCGATCGTGACCTCGTTCAGCGTCAGGTCGCCCCAATTGGAGATGATCCGGAATCGGGGCGCGTCCTTGGCGCGTTCGATCGTGGCGTGGTTGCCGTGAATGGTGAGCTTTCCCTCGATGGACGGCAGCCCGGCGTTCCAGGTGGTCTCCGCGGCCGACGTGAGGGTGTAGACACAGTTCGCCGCCAGGGTCAGCGTGTCCGGCTCGGGCGTGGCGTTGGCGTCGGCGACGGCCTGGACCAGCGCGGCGGGATCACAGGGAACGGCGGTTTCGGCGGCTTGCGCCGGTGGAGCGACCAGGGCGAACGTCCCCAGTACGGTGGCCGTGGTCGCGATTCGTCTTCGGGCACTCGGCATCGTCGAAAAACCTCTCAGGTCGAGGAATCGGATGAGAACGTCGCACCGAGAACATTAGAAGTGCCAATCCCGCCCTTCAATGGAGATGATCCACATCACACGATTACCGGCTATCGGGAATCGTGACGAAAAGCCGAATACAAAGCGGAAGTCGTACCGGATCACCGTCACTCCGGCGGGATTGCGGTGGCCGCGTCCCGGCAGGTGTTGTTATCGTGGAGGCGGACTGATCGACGAACAGGGAGACCAGACGTGGCAGGTGAAGACGACATCTCCGGGTGAGCCGGAGTTGGCAGGCCACCGGCGTTGACGCCGACGTGGCCACTTTGTCGTCCCCTCACAGTCACGTCCACCGCGGTGCAGCCTTGAGGCGCCCGCTGTCTTTCACGAGGTCATTTCCATGTCAGACGCCTTCGTCGTCGTATCCGCCCTGTCGTTCGCCTGGCCGGACGACACCCCGGTCTTCGACGACCTGTCCTTCACCGTGCCCGGAGGCCGCACCGGCCTGGTCGCGCCGAACGGAGCGGGCAAGAGCACGCTGCTCAAACTGATCGCCGGCGAACTGCGGCCCGTGTCTGGGTCCGTGTCGGCGCAGGGAGTCCTGGGTTATCTGCCGCAGTCGTTGCCGCTCACCGCCGACCTGAACGTGGCCGAAGTACTGGGCATCGCGCCGCAGCTCGCGGCACTGAGCGCCATCGAGTCGGGCGACGCGAGCGACGAGCACTTCACCACCATCGGGAACGACTGGGACATCGAAGAGCGCACCCGCGCGCAGCTCGACCGGCTCGGCCTCGACGGCATCTCGCTGGACCGGAGCCTGCGGACGCTGAGCGGCGGGCAGATCATCTCCCTCGGCCTGGCCGCGCAGTTGCTGAAACGGCCGGACATCCTGCTGCTGGACGAACCGACCAACAACCTCGACCTCGACGCCCGGCGCAAGCTCTACGGCGTACTCGAGGACTGGTCGGGTTGCCTGCTGCTGGTAAGCCACGACCGGGAACTGCTCGACCGGATGGACCGGATCGCCGAACTCGACCGCGGCGATCTGCGGTACCACGGCGGGAACTTCACCCAGTACGAAGCGGCGGTCAAGGCCGAACAGGAGGTCGCCGAACGCAACGTCCGCAGCGCCGAGCAAGAGGTCAAACGCGAAAAGCGGGAGATGCAGCAGGCACGCGAACGGGCGGCGCGGCGCGCGGGCAACGCGGCCCGCAACCTCGGCAACGCCGGTCTGCCGAAGATCTTCGCCGGCACCATGAAACGCAACGCCCAGGAGTCCGCCGGCAAGGCGAACGAGACGCACGCGGCCCGCGTCAGCGACGCGAAGAACCGCCTCGACGAGGCCGAACGCTCCCTTCGCGACGATCAGAAGATCGCGCTGATCCTGCCGGGCACCAACGTCCCCGCCGGGCGCACGATGTTCCACGGCGAGCACATCCAGGTCCGCTACGGCGACCGGAACGTCTTCGCGGGCGACGGCGTCGACCTGACGATCCGCGGCCCCGAACGGATCGCGCTGACCGGCGGGAACGGCACGGGGAAGTCGACGCTCCTGCGGGTGCTCAACGGCGACCTCACGCCGGACAGCGGCGAGCTGAAGCGGGCGGAGGGCCGGATCGCGTACCTCTCCCAACGACTCGATCTCCTGGACCTCGACAAGACCATCGCCGAGAACTTCGCCGCGTTCGCCCCGAGCCTCCCCGAATCGCAGCGAATGACACTCCTCGCCCGCTTCCTGTTCCGAGGCGCGCGAAGCCAGCTTCCCGTCGGAGTACTCTCCGGCGGCGAGCGCCTGCGAGCCACCCTGGCCTGCGTCCTGTTCGCCGAGCCCGCGCCGCAACTGCTTCTGCTGGACGAGCCGACCAACAATCTGGACCTGGTCAGCGTCGGGCAGCTGGAGAGTGCGCTGGGTGCCTATCAGGGGGCTTTCGTGGTGGTGAGTCACGATGAGCGGTTCCTGAAGGAGATCAAGGTGGATCGGCGGGTTCGGTTGACCGATGGGGCCCTTGTGGAGTCCTGATCCGGCGCTTCGGGTTCGGATGCCTCGTGAGTGGTAAGGACGGTTCTAACCGTCCTTACCACTCACGAGGCTTTTGTTCCGCATTTAGTCGA
>Ga0307518_10001510_pt1 | contig 17245 bp, 13 predicted proteins | sample 25_EM_MG_FD_203889 | JGI IMG/M metagenome (GOLD analysis project Ga0307518, IMG submission 203889) | Populus trichocarpa ectomycorrhiza microbial communities from riparian zone in the Pacific Northwest, United States - 25_EM | ecosystem: Host-associated > Plants > Roots > Unclassified | place...
GAAGGCGTGCGCGAGAAGATCCTTGCGGTACTCGCCGGTGGCCGGCGAGAAGTATCCGGTGCCCGAAGCGTCGCCGCGGTCGGTGACCGGCTCGGCGCCGTCGCCCAGCAGTCGCCAGGTCAGCCAGTCGTGCGGAAGCAGGACACGGGCGACACGATCGGCCAGTTCGGGTTCGTTCTCGGCCATCCAGCGCAGCTTCGTGACGGTGAAGCTGGCGACCGGCAGCGAGCCGACGGACTTCGCCCAGTTCTCGGCACCGAGTTCGGCGCCGAGGTCTTCGGCCGCCTTCGCGGACCGGGTGTCGTTCCACAGCAACGCGGGCCGGACGACCTCGCCGGCTTCGTCGAGGGCGACCATGCCGTGCTGCTGACCACCGATGCCGATGGCGCCGACGCCGTCGAGGAGGCCGTCCGTGGCCTCGCGGAACGCGTCCCACCACGCGGCGGGAGCGACCTCGGTGCCGTCGGGGTGCGAGGCGCGGCCGGTGCGGACGATCTCGCCGGTGTTCGCGTCGCAGACGACGACCTTCGTCGACTGGGTCGACGAGTCGATTCCGGCGACCAGGTCAGAACTCATATTCCGGGCCCTCCGGTGCGCATTCGACCTGCTCGATGGCGGTCCCCGCGGTCAGCGCGGCCTCGATCTCCTCGGTCGGCGTCTCTTCGTCGGTGATCAGGAGGTCGTAGTCGCCGATGTCGCCGTACGCGTAGGTGGCGGTGCGGCCGAACTTGGAGTTGTCGACGACCAGGACGTTGCGATCGGCGGTGCGCAGCGCGGCCTTCTTGAGCTCGGCGTAGTCCTGGACCGGGTGGAACAGGCGGCCGACCGCGACCGCGGCGACCGAGACGAACGCGATGTCGGCGTGCGTGCGGTCGAGGAACGCGACGACGTCCGGGCCGGCGCACGAGTCGAACTCGTGGTGATAGCGCCCGCCCGCCAGGACGACCTCGACGCTCTCGGCGGGCCCGAGGATGCGGGCGGCTTCGAGCGAGTTGGTGATGACGGTGAGGTCCTCGATCCGGCCGAGGCGGCGGACAAGCGGGAAGAGCGTCGTCGAGTCGTCGACGAAAACCGTCTGACCGGAGTGGACGTGCGCCGCGGCGGCCTCGCCGAGCGCGTCCTTGGTGGCCTGGTTGAAGGTGTCGCGGAAGCGGGCGGCCGACTCCATGGTCGTCGCGGGGTAGGCCTCGACCTTGCCGCGGAGTTTGCGGAGGAGGCGACGCTCGGCGAGTTCGTCGAGGTCGCGGTGCATCGTCATCAGGCTGACGCCGAAGCGGGTGGTGAGGTCGTCGATGCGGACCTCGCCGGTGGCGATGACGTGGTCGAGGATCTCCTGGCGTCGCTGCTCGACGGCGGCGTCCGAGGGCCTGGTCTTAGACATGGGCGACACCGTTCACGACCCGGACCTTCGCGGTCTCGGCGGGGTGGGTGTCGGCGCTCACACCTGCTTCTTACCAGATTATTCTCCCGGAGTTAACACGTAACTCGATAACTCCCGCATTTTTTCCCACCCCTGCCGCCTGCCCCGCCGACCTGCGTTTAGCGGGCAAACCGCGCTCTGATGGCGCCCGCCCGCAGAATGTGGGTATCTGAGGGCGCCCGACCGCAGAGCGCAGTTAGGGGGCTAAACGCAGGTCGGAGCCCTGGTCAGGAGGTCAGGGATCGGACGGACCGGAGGGCATCGGGGATCGCGCCGAGGATGCCGGACGCCGAGGTGGGGGCGCCGCCGGCGGCGAGCGAGCCGGCGAGCGAGTGGACGTGCGCGGCCGCCCCGGCCGCCAGCCACGGATCGAGCCCGGACGCGAGCAGCGCGCCGACCAGACCGGACAGCACATCCCCCGAACCCGCCGTCGCGAGCCACGACCCCCGCGGCGTGTTCACCAGCGCACGCCCGTCCGGCGCCGCGACGACCGTGCAGTGCCCCTTCAAGAGCACGACGGCGTCGTACTTCCGCGCGGCCGACCGCGCCGCCGCGACCCGGTCCGCCCCCGGCGGCGCGCCCATCAACCGCTCGAACTCCCCCGCGTGCGGAGTCAGCACGAGCGGCGTGTCCGGATCACGCGCGTCGAGCACGTCGGGCGAACGCGCGATGATCGTCGTCGCGTCGGCGTCCGCGCACACCGGCACACCGCGGCCGAGCACGAACCGCAGCACGTCCCGCCCCTCGTGCCCGGTGCCGATCCCCGGCCCGACGACCCACGCCTGCACCCGGCCCGCGTCGGTCACCGAACCCGTCGCGATGACCTCGGGCCACTGCCCCCGCACCACGTCCGCCGCATGACCGGCGTACCGCACCAGCCCCGACGTCGCCCGCACCGCCGCCCCGGCCGCGAGCACGGCCGCGCCCGGATACGTCGCCGACCCGGCGGCCACCCCGACCACGCCCTGGCTGTACTTGTCGTCGCCCGGACCGGGCACCGGCCAAGCGGCGGCGACATCTGCCGTGTCGAGTCGTTGCAGGTCGGGCTCGCTGAGCCGCAGTCCGATGTCCACCAGGGACACCTCGCCGCAAGACGCGGGCGCGAGGACGTGCACCGGTTTCAGCGCGCCGAAGGTCACCGTCCGGTCGGCCACGACCGCCGGACCATCGACGGCCCCGGTGTCCGGATCCACCCCGCTCGGCAGATCGACCGCGAGCACAGGCGAGCTCACGTGTTCCAGCAGCGCGGCGGCGTCGGGCCGCAACGGCCCGCGCGCCGAGATACCGACGATCCCGTCGACGACGAGGTCGGCCCGCTGAATCCACTGTGGACCGTCCTCAAGGGACACGACCTTGCCACCGGATCGCTTCAACGCGGCCAAACCCGGGCCGTGCGCGCGTTCGGGCTTCAGCAGGATCGCGGAGACGGCCACATTGCGGCGACGCAGGAACGCGCCCGCCCACAAGGCGTCACCGCCGTTGTTCCCCGACCCGACGAGCAGCGTCACCCGCCGCCCGGACACCGAACCCGTGTGCTCGGCCAGCATCTCGGCGGCGTGCACCGCGAGCCCGAAAGCCGCGCGCCGCATGAGCTCGCCGCCGGGAGTGACGGCGAGCAACCGGTCCTCCGCCGCGCGAATCCGTTCCGTGGTCCAGATTCCCTGCACGACGCCTCCGGTCTCTATTCGACGGTGACCGACTTCGCCAGGTTACGCGGCTTGTCGACGTCGTACCCGCGCGTGCGGGCGATCTCGGCGGCCAGCACCTGCAGCGGCACCGTGGAGACCAGCGGCTGCAGCAGGGTCGGGACGGCCGGGATCTCGATCAGCTCGTCGGCGAACGGGCGGACGGTCTCGTCGCCCTCCTCCGCGATCACGATCGTGCGGGCTCCGCGTGCCTGGATCTCGCTGATGTTCGACACCAGCTTCGAGTGCAGCACCGCGCGCCCCTTGGGCGACGGCATCACGACGACGACGGGCAAGCCTTCTTCGATCAGCGCGATCGGGCCGTGCTTGAGCTCGCCGGCGGCGAAGCCCTCGGCGTGCATGTACGCCAGTTCCTTGAGCTTCAGCGCGCCTTCGAGGGCGACCGGGAAACCGACGTGACGGCCGAGGAACAGCACGGCCTTCGAGTCGGCGATCCGGCGGCCGAGGTCGCGGACCTGGTCCACAGTGGACAGGACCTTCTGCACCGCGGCGGGCATCGCCTCGAGTTCGGCGAACTCGCGGGCGACCTCGTCCGGGTACTTGGTGCCGCGCGCCTGCGCGAGCGCGAGGCCGACCAGGTAGTTGGCCGCGATCTGCGCGAGGAACGCCTTGGTCGAGGCGACCCCGATCTCCGGACCGGCGTGGGTGTAGAGGACGGCGTCGGATTCGCGCGGGATCTGCGCGCCGTTGGTGTTGCAGACGGCCAGGACGCGGGCCTTCTGTTCGCGCGCGTGACGGACGGCTTCGAGGGTGTCCGCGGTCTCGCCCGACTGGGAGACGGCGACGACCAGCGTCGCGCGGTCCAGCACCGGGTCGCGGTAACGGAACTCGCTGGCCAGCTCGACCTCGACCGGGAGGCGGCACCAGTGCTCGATGGCGTACTTGGCGACGAGGCCCGAGTGGTACGCGGAACCACAGGCGACGACGAAGACCTTGTCGACGTCACGCAGGTCCTGGTCGGAGATGCGCTGCTCGTCGAGGATGATCCGGCCGCCGTCGAAGTGGCCGCGCAGCGTGTTCGCCAGCGCCTCCGGCTGCTCCTCGATCTCCTTGAGCATGAAGTACTCGTGGCCGCCCTTTTCCGCGGCCGAGAGGTCCCAGTCGACGGTGAACGGCTTGGCCTGGGCGGCGTCACCGTGGAAGTCGGTGACCTCGTAGCCGTCGCGGGTGATGACGACGAGCTGGTCCTGGCCGAGCTCGACCGCCTCGCGGGTGTGCTCGATGAACGCGGCGACGTCGGAAGCGACGAAGTGCTCGCCCTCGCCGACACCGACGACCAGCGGCGACGAACGCCGGGCGGCGACGACGGTGTCCGGCTGGTCGGCGATGGTCACGACCAGCGTGAACGCGCCTTCGAGACGACGGCAGACAGCGGCGACGCTGGCCGCGAAGTCGCCCTTCGTGTCGCCCTCGGTGTACGCGCGGGCGATCAGGTGCGCGGCGGTCTCGGAGTCGGTGTCGCTCGCCATCTCGACGCCTTCGGCCTCGAGCTCGGCGCGCAGGGCGGCGAAGTTCTCGATGATGCCGTTGTGCACGACGGCGACGCGCTGGGAGGCGTCGCGGTGCGGGTGCGAGTTGCGGTCGACCGGGGCGCCGTGGGTGGCCCAGCGGGTGTGGCCCATCCCGGCGGTGCCGGTGAAGGCGTCCCTGCCGACGGTGTCGAGCTGCGTCTCCAGGTTGGCCAGGCGGCCCGCTTTGCGCTCGACGTTCAGCGCGCCCGCGCCGTCGAGGACCGCGACGCCTGCCGAGTCATAGCCGCGGTACTCCATCCTGCGCAGGCCGCCGATGACGACGTCCAGGGCCGGGCGGTGTCCGACGTATCCCACGATTCCACACACGGCCACCAGCCTAACGACGGGAATCCGGCCCCCTCGCCCGGGCGCCCACGCGTCGCGTTTAGCGGGCTAAACGCGACGCGTGGGGCGGCGCGCGGGCCGGACGGGGGTGCGGGCAGTAAGGTCACGACCATGGCCAGCAAGCCCAAGCAGCTGCTCGCGGAGCTGTCCCACCCAGGTCCGCACGACGTTCTGCGCGGCAACCTCGCCCTGGTCGGACTGCCCGGTGTCGTGTTCACGCCCCGATCCGGGCTCGGTCTGCCCGCGATCGCGTTCGGGCACGGCTGGCTGCAGCCGACCGGGAGCTACCGGCACCTGCTCCGGCACCTCGCGAGCTGGGGCATCGTCGCGGCGGCCCCGGCCACCCAGCGCGGGCCGCTGCCGTCGCACCGGCTGCTTGCAGGCGACCTGCTCACCACGCTCGAGCTGATCACGACGGTCCGCCTCGGACCGGACGGCATCAGCGTCGACCCGGCGAAGCTCGGCCTGGCCGGGCACTCGACCGGCGGTGGTTCGGCGGTGCTGGCCGCCACGCAGGCGGCCGAGAACGACGAGCGGCCCGAGATCCGCGCCGTCGCGACCATCGCCCCCGCGCAGACACTGCCGCCGGCGACGGTGTCGGCCCGCTCGGTGACCGTGCCCGGCCTGCACCTCGCGGCGAGCGAAGACCTGGTCGCGCCGCCGGTCGGCCATGCCGAGGCCATCGCGGACGCGTGGGGCGGGCCGGTGCAGCTGCGGAAGCTCGGGAAGTCGTCGCACCTCGGCGTCACCGAAGGCAGGCACTGGAGCCAGCTGCTGCTGCACGGGAAGCCGCACCGCGGGACCCAGCAGCTGGCGCGGGCGCTGTTCACCGCGTTCTTCCTCACGCACCTGACGGGGACGACGAAGTACCAGCCCCTGCTGGACGCCGACGTGAAACGCGCCCCCATCGAGCTCCAAGACGAACCCGCCGCCTGACCCCTCGGATCGCGTTTAGCCCGCTAAACGCGATCCGAGCCGGAAACGGGTCAGTCGACCATCCAAGAGTTGTTCGAGAAGTCGTCGTCGTCGAAGCCCTTGTCGTCACGGGCGTGACGGCCACGACGGCGCGCGGGCGTGCCGGGCGCCTCAGGCGCCGGGGTACTCGGGGCGGGCGTCGGCGCCGCGGGCGGGACGTCCACCGTCGTCGGCATCCCCGGCACACCAGGGGCGACCGGAGGAGGCGGCGGAGGCGCCACCGGCCGCGACGCGTCAGGACGCGCCCCGAACTCGGCGAACCTGGCGTCCGGCTTGTCGTCGTCCTCGATGTCGAAGCCGATGGTGTGGCTGCGGTCGGCGGTCGTCTTGCCGGTCAGCCAGCCGCCCGCCTCCTTGCTCCGCTTCCCCAGCTCCTGCATATGAGCGGCGTACTTGTCGTGGATGGCGGCGTCCTTCTGCATGGTCTCCACCGCCTGGGCCTTGGCGTCGGCGAGATGCCGCTCCCGCAGCCCGCGCTGCTCCAACTGCTCCGTGATGGCGGCGTCCTGCCTGGACATGGCGGCCGCCAGCCGGTCGACAGCGCTCATCGGTCCTCCCTCGTTCCCCGGTCAGGCGATCATCGCTCGTAGCTGATCGAACGGTCGCCACCCTCGTCGTCGAGCGAACCGCTGATCCGGCCGCCCGCACCGCTGGTCTCGAAAATGCCACCCTCGACGCGGTACTGGCTCGACCCGCGCTGCGTGTCACCCCCGCCACCGCCGGCCGCGCCGCCCATGGCGCCCATGCCACCCATCATGCCGCCCATTCCGGCGGGCGAGCTACCGGCACCGCCGGCACCCGCGGGCGCCGGATCCATCCCGCCGGGAGCCATCCCGAGGCCGCCTTCGGCCCCGGCCGGCTGTGCGCCGCCGCCGGACTGCACGCCCGCTTCCAGCGAACCGGCTTCGTTCAGCGAACCCGCCGAGCCACTTTCGATGGGGCTCCCGAGCGCGCCTTCGAAGCTGCCGCCACCTCCGCCGCCACTGGCGGTCGGCACGGTGCCATCGCCACCGGCACCCGAAGCGCCACCAGCACCGGCGGCTTCGGCTCCCGCGGACGCCCCGGCGGTCGCTTCGGCGCCGACACCGACCTCGACGCCGCCCGGAGCACTGAAGCCACCGCCCCCGCCACCGCCGGGCGCCATCCCGCCCTCGGCCGGGGCGGGCATCGTGCGAATGTCGTCGGTCTTGCCGGGCTGCGGGTTGCCGGGATTCCGGTCGTCGAGACCGTTCTTGAGGTCTTCGCCGGGCTTGAGCTCCTTCTTCTCACCCTTTTCGTCGAGGGTGTAAGTGGTCGGCTCGCCCTTGCCGTCGTCGACGGTCACCACGGTCGGGCCGTTCGGGCCGTCCGGCTGCTCGGCGGTGATCTTGAGGTTGCCGTCCTGGATGTGGATCTTGCCGTCCGGGCCGGGCCGGTAGACGCCGTCGGGGCCGGGCTCGCCTTCCTTGACCGTGCCCTTCGGCCCGAACTCGCCTTCCTTGCCGTCCTTGCCCTCTTCGCCGGGCTTGCCGTCCTCGCCCTTCGGGTCGTCGAAGTCGAGCTTGTAGTCCTTCTCGTTGCCCTTGCCGTCGTCGACCTTGATGTCCATTTTGCCGTCTTTATCCGGCTCGGTCATCTCGATCTTGTTGTCGCCCTTTTGGACGGTCATGGTGTCCTGACCGTCGACGCCGTCCTTGATCGCCTCACCCGTCGCGGGGTCGATCGGATACGGCTTGCCGGTCTCGGGGTCGATTTCCAGCGGCTTGCCGGTGACCGGGTTCGTGCCCTCGGCGGGCTTGTCCTCGGGTTTCGGCGTCTCGGGGACCTCCGCGGCCGGCGGAGTGGCGGTGCCGCCGCCTCCACTGCCGCTTCCGCCTCCACTGCCGCTTCCACCGCCGCTGCCGCTCCCGCCGCCGCTGCCGCCGCCGGTGTCACCGCCGCCTTTCTTGCCGTCGTCGGGTGGCGGCGACTTCTCGGACCCTGGCGCGGGGAACGGGTTCGTGTAGTCCTCCATGAACCGCGAAAGTTCGTGGTACTGCGTGTTGATCGTCTCGGTCGCGTTCTTGCAGAGCTTCTTGAAGTTCTCGTACCGCTCACCGAACTCGGTGGCGAAAGAACCCTTCAGCCACTGCTTCGCGGCCCCGATCGCGTAGTCCTTGTTCTCGTCGTTCAGCTTGCAGTCGTCGTGACGCAGCCGTTCGGCGAGGTTGTTGCCCGGACACGCGGAGTCGAGCCAGTACGCGACGTCCATGAGCTTTTCTTTGGAATCGACCTTGCCGTTGGCGATGTCGACGACCTGCTTCGCGATGTACAACGGCGCCGTGGCGACCTTGTCGACTCGCAGCTTCAGCGTTTCGTCGACCTTCAGCTTGAGCGCGCTGTAGATCTTGTCGATGGTCGAGGGCACCAGTTTGATGGCGCCTTCCATCTGCGCGATGAGTTCTTTCGCGTCGGGCTGGATCCGCTGCTCGTACTTGACCTTCGCGGCCGTCGCGCCCTCGCCCTTCCAGTCGTGGAAGAGCGTGGTCAGCGCCGAACTCGCGTCCTTCTGGGTCTGCTCGACGATCTTCTTGGCGTCGGAGAGGTCGTCGACCTCGTCGAACATCTTCTGGAAATTGATCTCGCGGTTCTCGTGGAACCGGTCCCAGATGTCGGTCTTGTAGCTGATTTCGCCCGACTTCTCCGGCATCTTGTTCCAGACCTGCTCGGCCCAGTCGGAGAAGAAGTCCAGTGCCGGCTTTCCGAGGTCGAGCACCTGGTCGGATTTGGTGGTCGCACCCCCGGCCGCGGGCCGGGCCATGGAGTCGAGGTCCTTGTCGGCCTGTTTCGTCTCGGCCGCCTGCTTCTTGTCCCCGGCCGCGTTCGAGTCACGTTCGGCGACGGCCTTCTTGTAAGCCGCCTCCCGGTCGCCCCACGGCATCATCAAGGCGTCTTTCGTGCCCTGGGTGACGTAGGGGTCCTTCAGCATTTCGTCGATCTGTGCTTGCGTCGGTTGACTCATTACTGGGCTCCCGCCTTGTTGGCAGCCGCGGCGTTCGCCTGGTCGGACGACGTGTAGCGGGTCGACGCGGTGCTGACCCCGCCGGCAAGCTGGGTGAGCTGGCCCGCGTAGCCCTTCATCGCGTCGGAGATGGCGAGGATCCCGGTGGCGTAACCCTTTTGGTAGTCCTTGTGGACCCGGCCGAAGTTCTCGGGCCCGACCTGGGTCGGCCCCACCTTCCCCGCCTCGGACGTCGTTTTCTCAGCCGCGCGCTCCAACGACGTCGACGCCGTGAGCATCGCCTCTGAATCGGCTTTGTAGCCCCCGTCCGGCATGACCGGTGCCCCCTTCGTCCCGCTGTATCCGCCTCGTTGTCCTACCTACGACGCACGCCGGCGGCATCAGGTGCCGTCGCATATGCACACAGAATGTACCCACCGGTCATCGAGACCGCAGGGACATTCACACCTTTGCTAACTCAAACGATTTCGGCGCAAGAAGCCTGGTAGACCGCGTTTTCGCGGTTTGGCGCCCGCCGCGACGGCCTCCGCGAGCACGGTCGCCGCGCCCCGGATGTCGACCAGGCGGTCCAGCTCGTCGAGGTCGAGGTCGACCCCGAACTCCACCTCGACCGTCGCCAGGAGCCGGACGCGGCGCCGGGAGTCGACGCCCATCTCGGCGAACGGCGTGTTCTCGTCGATGGTCTCCGGATCGACGTCGAAGGTCTCGCAGACGAGGGCCTTGATCTCGTCGACGTACTCGCTCCCGTCAGCTGCCATGGGTGGATTCTGTCCCATCCGCCGCCCAGTACCGCGTTCTGGCCGCGGAACGCGCGACCTTGCCGCTGGAGGTCCGCGGCAGGCCGCCGGGTTTCACCAGGAAGAAGGCGCGGAGGCGCACGTCGTGCCGCTCGGCGACGGCCCGGGTGGCGGCTCGCTCGATCTCGGCTTCGTCGAAGTCGGGGGCCTTCCGGGCGCGCTCGGCGACCACGACGACGCCCTCGCCTTCGTCGCCGTCGACCGAGAACGCGGCGACCCGCTCGGGCCCGAGAAGGGGGTGCGCGGCGGCGACCGTCTCCTCGATGTCGTGCGGGCTGTGGTTACGGCCGTCGATGATGATCAGATCTTTGATGCGGCCGGTCACCGACAGCCTGCCGTCGCGGATCGTGCCCAGGTCGCCGGTGCGGAGCCAGCCGCCCTCGCCGTCGAGTTCGGCGTCGAACACCTCGGCGGTCAAGTCCGGACGGCGCCAGTACCCGGCCGCCACGTTGGGCCCCTTGACCCAGATCTCGCCCACTTCGCCTTTAGCGGGCAAAACGCGATCCGCGTCGCCTTTCGCGGGCAAAACGCGATCCGGCGTGGGGACGACGCGGACCCGCTGCCCCCTGGGCCAGCCGATCTCCACGACTTCCCGGCCGTCCACTTCGGTCACCACGGGTCCGGCGGAATCGCCGCTGGCGACGTAGACCGTGGCCTCGGCCAGGCCGTAGGACGGCCGGAACGCGCCGCGCGGGAAGCCGTGGGGTTCGTAAGCGGCGAGGAACTCCCGGACGGTCGCCGCCCGGACCGGTTCACTGCCGCTGAGCGCGATCGACACCGTCGAGAGGTCGTACTCGGCGCGCTTCGACTCGGGCACGGCCTCGGTCACCAGGTCGTACGCGAAGTTCGGGGCCGCCGTGAGCGTGTTCGGATAGGACGACATCAGCAGCAGCCAGCGCTCCGGCCGCCGGATGAACTCCAGCGGCGCGATGAACACCGTCCGGCCGCCGGAGTGCATCGTTCCCGCGATCAGTTGCGCGAGCCCCATGTCGTGGAAGAACGGGATCCAGCCGACGCAGGTGGTGCGCTCGTCGACGTCGTAGGCGTCGCAGATCTGCCAGCAAGCGGCCGACAGCGCCCGATGGGTGACGATCACGCCCGCGGGCGAGCGCGTCGTTCCGGAGGTGTACTGCAGGTAGGCGGGGTCTTCGGGGGAAACCGGCGAGGGCAGCGACCGGTCCGCCGGGTCCGTCGGCAGGGTGTCGACGGCGATGATCTCGCGCGGCGCCGGAACCGGCTCGGTCTCGGAGAACTCCGTCAGCCGCTCGACCAGGGCTTCCGACGTGAGCCAGATGTCGGCGTCGCAGTCGTTGAGGACCCCGACCAGGCGCTCGCGGTGAGCGCGGACGTCCGGAGCGGACAGTGGCACCGCGACGGCCCCGGCGTACAACGCGCCGAAGAACGCGACGACGTACGAGAGGTCCTGCCGCGCCGTGATCGCGACGCGGTCTCCCGGCTGGATCACCTCACGCAGCTTCGCCGCGACCGCCCGGACATGGACGAGCAGCTCCGCCCAGGTGAGCGTGTCCTCGACGGGTTCGTGCCGGTTCGAGCAATCGAGGTGCGTGTACGCCGGGCGCTCGACGTCGGCGCGTTCGAGCAGCCGCCGCACGAGCGGGGTCCGCAGAACTTCTTCGGGCACTTCTGAGAGCACTGGCACATCCTCCGGCCGCGGCATGGGCATCATACGAAGGTGGACGACTTCTTCGTGCTGGACGATCCGGCGGATCGCGTCAAAGCCCTGCGCGACCGCGAGCTCAGCTCGAATCCGGGCGGCGCCGCGGCCGAGACCCCGAATCTCCTGCTGATGGACGGCGCGGACCACCGGCGGCTGCGCGCGGTCGTCAAGGAGGTCATCGCCCTGGTGGAGCCGCTTCCGGCCCCCGTGCTCACCGACCTCCGGATCGCGTTTAGCCCGCTAAAGGCGCTCCGGCGGTTCGATCTGGTGGCCGATTTCGCCAGGCCCGCGGCGGCCAGGGTGACGGAGGCGGTGCTCGGCACGGTCGAGCCACTAGGCGAGAAACTGCTGACGAACCTTTCGGAGACCGCCGCGAACCTCGACGTCTGGTCGGGCGGACCCGCCGGAGCCGACACCGCCGCGCTCAGGGTCGCGATGTTCTTCCTCAAGGCGACGGCCGCCGAAGGCGGCGGGCTGGCGCTGCTCCGCGAAGCACACGAAGCGGGCCGGATCACCGAGGACGAGCTGATGATCACGCCGGTGATGCTCGCCCACGCGGCGTACGAGAACTCCATGAACTTCCTCGCCCTCGCCGGCCTCGAACTCCTACGCCGCCCCGACGTTCTCGACGACGTACGCGGCCTGATCCACGAAATCACCCCGACCCGCTTCGCCGCCCGACGCGTGACCACGCCGTTCTCCATGGCGGGCAAGGACTTCACGACCGGGGACAAACTGGCCATCCCGCTGGGCCCCGACGCCGAACTCGCCTTCGGCCTCGGCCGGCACACCTGTCCCGGCTCGCGGGTCGCGGTCGCCGAGGGCGAAGTCGCGCTTCGCGCCCTCGCCGAGATCCTGACTCCCGACCACGTCGCCGAAGATGTGCGATACAAGACGCACGCCGTCTTCCACGGCGTCGAGCGGGCCATCGTCGCGCTGCGAACCTGACCGCTCAGGTCGCCAGCCAGTCGGTGTTGGCGAAATCGTCGTCGTCACCCCGCGCGGCCGCCGCCCGCCGGTGCCGCCCGGCCGGACGCTCTTCCGGAGCGGGAGCCGGAGGCGGCGGGGGTGTCGGCGCAGGCACAGACGGAGCGGGCGGCCGGTACGCGATCGGCTGCTCCTCCGCCGTCCGATACCCGGCCCGGCGCTCGTTCTCGGCCTCGTCTTCCTCGAACCCGAAGTCGCCGTCGTCCTCGACCTTCTCGCTCAGCGTCGACTCGGTCGCCCAGCCACCCGCGGCCTCGGCGCGCCGCTTCTGCTCGCTTCGCGCCGTCAAGGCCGCGGCCGTCTCCTGCTTGAGCTGGTCGCCCGCGGTCCGGGTCTCCTCGACCGCCTTGGCCGCGCGGTTGTCGACCAGGTACATCCGGTCGCCGTTCTCGCGCTCCAGCCCGGCCAGCTTGTGCCGGAGCGTGGCGAGATCCTCCTCAGGATTCACTGACCCTCCCCCTAGCGGAAGCCGATGACACCGTCGTCGTCGAGCGAGCCGCTGATCCGGCTGCCCGTCGTCGTCGCGGTGTCGAAAAGGCCGCCGTCGACCCGGTATCCGCTGGACGTGCGCTGCTGGTCTTCACCGGACCCTTGCCCGCCTCCGGCCGCGCCGCCGCCCATCACGCCCATGCCGCCCATCATTCCCGCACTCGCCGCGGCCGGATCCTGGGCGCCCCCTCCGGGAGCGGAACCGAGCCCGGACGACGTCGTGGGAGCGGCCCCGCCACCGCCGGATCCGGCCGGATCCGAAGTCTCGCCGAGACCGTTGTCCCCACCGGCGAACGGGTCGCTCAGCGACTGGGCCGTCGTCGATTCGGAATCACCTTCCGCCGCTGCCGTCACCGGTTCGGCCGACTGACCGGGAACCGGCGCGGGCGCTCCGCCACCGGTTCCCCCGGACGCGGCGTCGTGCGGGCGAACCCCCTGCTCGGCGTGTTGACGTGCGGTCTCTTCGACGGGCTGTGCCGAAGCATGCCTTCCGGCCGGCTGCGGCGTGGAGTCCGGGCTCGCGTGACGGCCACCCGCTGGCTCGTCCTCGCCCAGCGTGTATTTCGACGGGTGCCCCGAGCCGTCGTCGACGGTCACCAGCGTCGGCCCGTCGGGACCGCTCGGCCGTTCCGCGGTGATCTTGAGGCCGCCGTCCTCGATGTGGATCTTGCCGTCGGGGCCCGGCTGGTGGACCTGCCCTGGAGACGCAGTCGGACGCGAGGCCGACTGCTGATCCATCCGCTCGGCGGTGTCCCGGTGCACCGGGCCGCCCGCCGCGTCGCCGGTTCCCGGTGTGGCTTTGCCGTCGCCGAAAGCGAGGTCGTAGTCCTTGACCTGTCCAGTGCCGTCCTGGACGGAGATGCCCATTTTCCCGTCGGCGCCGGGTTCGGCCATGGAGATCTTGCGGTCACCCTGCTCGACCGTCACCGTCTCGGGCCGGGTGTCCTCCTTGATCGCTTCGCCCGTGCGGGGATCGATCGGATACGGCTCGCCGGTGGCCGGGTCGATGTCGAGCGGCTTGTCCGTGACCGGGTTCTTTTCCTGTCCCGGCACTTCGGGCTTTTCCGGCTCCGGAAGTACGGTGTTGCTCGGTGTCATGCGCCCGGCGCCGCCACCACCGGACGACGGGCCACCGCCACCACTCGATGGCGGGCCACCACCGCCCTTCTCGGCAGGCTTTTCGACAGGCTTCTCGCCGCCCGTCTCCGGTGTTTTGCCCAGATCCGCGAACGGATTCTCGACTACCTGGCCGAGCGAATCGAAGTACGCCTTCCACGCGCCGTTGATCGCATCGCGCGTGTTCTTGCACACCAACTGGAAGTTCTCGATGTGCTTGCCGAACCAGCCGAGGAAGACGTTCTTCAGCCAGGCCACCGCCTGAGGTTTGAGGACCTCGTCGATGGTGCTCTGGTCGATGTCACCCCAGTCGCCGTTGTAGGCGTTCTTGGCGTCGATACTCAGGAACTTGATGCAGTGGACGATGTCGTTCTGGCTGCACGAACCGTCGGCGATGCGGATGATCCGCTCGATGTCCTGCGCCGTGGCACCGTCGATGTTGTCGGTGTACCACTTCTGCAGCCACTCGACCTTCTCGCGGCAGAACTTGCCCACGGAAGCGTTGGTCCGCAGAAGTCCATCGCCCGCCGCTTTGAACGCTTCGGCGACCAGGCCGGTCTTGTCCGAATATGCCTTCTGGTAGGCGCGCGCCTGCTCGGCCGCGGCGCCTTCCCAAGTGCCGAGCGAATTCCCCAGTTTTCCGGAGACGTCCTGCGCCGACCCGGCGATGGCCGTGCCGACCGCCGTCAACTCGTCCGCACTCGCCTTGAACAGGTTGAACGGGATGTTGTCCTGCTCGTGGTACAGCCGCTGAAGCTCGCCGAGGGAAATCGCCGCTCCGCCACCCGCCAGGCCCAGCGCGCGGACGTAGAGCGGGTGGAAGATCTCGTAGACCTTGAACCCCGACAGACCGGGGACCATGATGTCGTTCGAATTCGCGCAGCCCGGATCGGTCTCGGTGGCACGCCCGGCGATCTCCTGGGTCTTCGCCGCGTCCTTGTTGAGCGCGTCGCGATCACCCTGCCGTCCGGCGGCCTGGTTCGCGTCGTACTTGTCGTGCGCGGTCTTGTAGGACTTTTTGACCTCATCGAGCGAGCCGTCGTTGAAGTTGAGATCGCCCTCGGTGATCCAGTCACCGTTCATCGACTTGATGTAATCGCGGAAGCCGTTCCGCTCGGCTTCGCTGGCGAAACCGCAGCTTTCCGGCGTCTCGTCCTCGATGTAGTCGATGTAGTTGAGGGCGAGTTCGCGTTTCGTGTCGCGGTCGATGTTCGGGTCGTTGAGGATCTTCTCGACTTCGGCCCGGCTGGGAATGTCGTGGCCGCCACCGCCGCCGACGTCTGCGAGGCCCATCAGTGCTTCCTCATCTCAGCGGCGTTGGAGTCCTCATTGGACTGGTAGAGGTCCTTGGACGCCGCGAGCTTGCGGCCGAACTCGTCCGAAGCCGCGAGATAGCTGCGCGCGCATTTCGCCAGACGCTGGATGCTCGCGGAGTACCCGCTGAAGTTGTCCCCGTGTGCCGGGCCGAAACTCCCGGCGTTCAGGTTGATCTGCTCGACCGCCCCGATCGGCCCTTCGCAAGCCTGCTTGGGCAGGTCCTGCAGGACCTTTGCCGCCTCGTTCAGCTGCGCTGGATCGACCTTGTGCCCTTTACCGGCCACCGTCACCCTCCCCTAGGTATCCGCACACGGAATGTACCGGGCCGGTAACCGCAGCGCAGCGACTTGGGGAGAACGTGAGTGGGCTTACGAGGCGGAGGAGACGACTCCCGCGAGCCTGTCCGCGGCCGCCTGTGCGGTGTCGTGCGCGGGGGCCTCGACCATGACGCGGACCAGCTGCTCGGTGCCCGACGGGCGCAGCAGGACACGGCCTTCCTCGCCGAGTTCGGCTTCGACGGCGCCGACGGCGTCACGGACCGCGGCCGAGACGGCGACCGCCGCCTTGTCCGCCACCGGGACGTTCACCAGCACCTGCGGCAGGCGGTTCATGACGGCGGCGAGGTCGGCGAGGGACTTGCCGGTGGACGCCATACGGCTCATCACCCGCAGCGCGGTGAGGAGGCCGTCGCCGGTCGTCGCGTAGGCGGGAAGGACGACGTGACCCGACTGCTCGCCGCCGAGCGCGAACCCGCTCGCGCGGAGCTCTTCGAGGACGTAGCGGTCGCCGACGGCGGTGGTGACGAGGTCGATCCCGTGCGCGCGCATCGCCAGGTGCAGGCCGAGGTTGCTCATCACGGTCGCGACCAGGGTGTTCTTGGTCAGCTCGCCGGTCTCGGCGAGGGCGAGCGCGAGGACGGCCATGATCTGGTCGCCGTCGATCAGTTCACCCGCGGCGTCGACCGCGACACAGCGGTCGGCGTCACCGTCGTGCGCGATCCCGAGGTCGGCGCCGTGCTCGACGACGGCCGCGCGTAACGCGTCCGGGTGATTCGACCCACAGTGTTCGTTGATGTTGACGCCGTCCGGGTCGGCGTGGATCGCGATGACCTCGGCGCCGGCCTTGCGGTAGACCTCGGGGGCGGCGAAGGAGGACGCGCCGTTGGCGCAGTCGACGACGACGCGCAGGCCTTCGAGCGGGTGCGGGGTGGCCGACAGGAGGTGCTGGACGTAGCGGTCACCCGCGTCGGGGACGTCCTTCACCCGGCCGACGCCGATGCCGGTCGGGCGGGTGACGGGGGCGGCGAGACCGGCTTCGATCTCGTCTTCGATCCCGTCGGGGAGTTTGTGGCCGCCCGCCGCGAAGAGCTTGATGCCGTTGTCGGGCATGGGGTTGTGGGAGGCGGAGATCATCACGCCGAGGTCCGCTTCGAGCGCGCCGACCAGGTAGGCGACGGCGGGCGTCGGGAGGACGCCGAGGCGGAGGACGTCGGCGCCGGCGGAGGTGAGGCCCGCCACGACGGCGGCTTCGAGCATCTCGCCGCTGGCACGCGGGTCACGGCCGACGACCGCGACCGGGCGGTGCGAGCGGTCGTGGGCGGCGAGGACGCGGGCGGCGCTGGCGGCGAGCGAGAGCGCCAGCTCCGGGGTCAGTTCCTCGTTGGCGAGGCCACGTACGCCGTCGGTACCGAATAGACGAGCCATCTGTCGACCTCCTTGAAAAACCACCACGACAACCTAGCCAGTGCCCCTGCCCACCCTCCCGCACCCCCGTTCGCCTTTAGCGGGCTAAACGCGACGCGCGCGACTTTAGCGGGCTAAACGCGACACGGGTGGGGCACGTGTGGCGGGTGTGACAGGTGGGACTGGGGGCGAGCGGGGAACCGAAGGACCCCGGAAACACGGAAGCGCCCATCCGAGAGACG
>Ga0307518_10001511_pt1 | contig 17242 bp, 14 predicted proteins | sample 25_EM_MG_FD_203889 | JGI IMG/M metagenome (GOLD analysis project Ga0307518, IMG submission 203889) | Populus trichocarpa ectomycorrhiza microbial communities from riparian zone in the Pacific Northwest, United States - 25_EM | ecosystem: Host-associated > Plants > Roots > Unclassified | place...
AACAATCTCTCTCTATATATATAGTGGAGGGTGTATATGTATATGTCTGGCACATATAAAAGTAAACCCTCTCAATTTTTTAATTTAATACGTGTCCCTGTCTTTGTCTCGTTGTGTGGTGGTGGTGGTGGTGATGGTGGTGGTGTAGGCACATTTTATTTTCCTGAATGTTTTTCTGGTCAATTTAATGGTGTAAGTGAAAGAAAATGCTGCTGATATCTGTTTCGTTGTTTGAGATTGTTTGCGGATGGGTGAGGTTAATGTCCGGACAGTTGGGCACCTTACCTCAGGAAGGGTTCATGGGACTGTGGGAGTAATTGTTTGGTTTGGTCGGCTGGTTCTTAATGCATGTGGTGGTGGTCGTCGTTGTGGACCACAGTTGCTCACATTAGTACAGTGTCAATATTACATAAACCCTTGCTTGCCTTTGCGAGATCGTAAAATACTACTAACAAAGTTGATTGTTGAAAAAAAGGTAGTCATTTTAGGGCCAGCATCTTGCACGTTGCTGTTGTCTATCCTTGTGGGCTGGTGTGATAACTTCCCCTTTAAAAATGTCTTGCTCTGGAATTATCTCTCTCTTGTTTTGTTCTTCCTTCCTTATTTTTTTTCAGAGAGAGAGAGAGCACTCATAATTATCGTTGTGGTAAGTTAACAACGGGTGGGTATGTACACCGTCAGGTAAGGTTTCGATCATGTCTTGCATTAGATAAGATGCATGATCTGCGCGCACCCAAAACCCAAAATTGCTACCAAAGTGGCTCTTATCTTGTGGTCCCGATTAGAAGACAACTTTGGGCCCTTACGTTCTACAAGAGCGACCTTTGTGCCAGAATCCTGCCTTTAAGTGTGACTTTGCAAGCTCTTCTCATCTACACGCGTTGCCCCACCTCTTTTTATCTACTTTTCAGTTTTTTCTTTTGTTTACTCGACACAAGAAAAAGGGCAGGCATTTTACAGGTACTGAAGAGTGAGGTGGGCTGTTCTGCTCAAGAAAAAAAGAAAAGAAGAGGAAAAAAGTGAAGTGAGAGCACTCCAAAAAGGATTTGAAAATTTGGCCCATTGTAAAAATAATAATAAAAAAATATATATCACTGTTGCATTCTATTTACTGGTTAATGAAATGGGCTTGGGCAACAGGAAAAAGGGAGGTCCGGTTCCAGAAGACGAAAAATGGCATAGGAATTTAACAAGGTTTTACAGTGACTCAAAGAGGGAAAAACACAGGATCTACCCATGATGAAGAACATTCAAGTGCTTGAAGGTGATGAGAATATTTGGATTTTGGCCATTTCTGAAATCTCAGGTGTTGTTTAATTAACATGACTGCCCCTTGGTTTCTGTCCCTTGCTAATTTGATCCCTTTTGAAGGCGATAAGGTCCCACGAAAGAATCATTTAAATGGAAAGAGCAGCCCACCCATGCCACTAGACGTTATCACATCCAGGATTAGGTCTTTCCAACCCCCTGGCCCCACCTCTCATCCACCCCTCTAAGGAGAGGTTCGCGCTCAATTTTGGATTATTTAACACAAACCCAGTGGTTCCGTACACAACATGATCCAATCAATCTACACGTCTAAACTCTCATTATCACTTGAAAAAAACACTCCCCGTTAATCTTTTTTTAAAAAAACTTTATCACATGCAAGAATTCCAGCCAGCGAGTTGGTATCGATATATATGCTTGCTGTTTTTTCTTTCTTTTTCTCCAGTAAAAGATTTGATGGTTAGTAGTTAGCTGGATAGAAAAAGAGATAAAAAAAAAAAGTTATTATGTCACTTCTCACGTAAGTGATTAGCTTGCTATTTTATTTGATTGATTTTTTTGGCTCATTGGAAGGCACAGGGCCCACATTACCTAGCCTTAAAAACGAAGCATTTTTTTGGTCGTTTTTATTCTTGGGATGTCATGTACATCAAAAGATAGGAACAGCTGCTGGGTGAAAGTGAGAAGGGAAGCAATTGCAATGAATAATGACTTTTGAATTTGAAAGAATCAAAACTCACGGCATGATCGTAGGAAGAATTGGAATTGCAAAACTACAACTGTTTTCTTTATTTACCCATAAACAATGTTTTATTATGTTCTTTCCTGTTAGTAGAGTTAGTTAAGTTGTCTTTCCACGTGTTCTTTGAGGCATAAATCATGTAACATCTGGTATTTTATTGGCTTATATATAAAATAAATAACAAAGGAAAAATATATGGAAAAAAGATGAATTAACCAATTCTATCGTCTTCTCCATTCTCCTTTCTACTTTCTCTCGTTCTATTCTAACATATACTATTCTATTGTGTTCTTCTTCCCTTCCAATTTTCTTGATTTCTAGCCTAAAAACCGTATTGCATAATCAATTGCAACACTACTATACTGGGTTACTTTTTGGTTGGAGATCATTCCATCAGACTTGTAACAAGTGGTATTAGAATAGTTGATCCACAACCTAATATTATGACTCCTGATACTAGAACACAAGACCTCAAAAAACTAGAAAGCTCATTGGAAGCTGTTAGTAGGGATCAAACATAAAATTATAAACAAATGATGAAGATGTTAGAGACCTACAATCACAAGCTGGAAACTACTAGAACCAACCATGAAACTAAGATCGATGAACTCATAGAACTTATTAGTGGATTGGCTTATCAACAAACAACTCTTCTTCAAAATCTATAAATGCCCGCAATTGAGACTAGTGCAGCCAAAGATAAATAGACGGCTTATAGTGGAACTTCAATGGCAAGACCTCATTTATTTGGTGAAGGGGAGCAATCTCAACTTAAGACACACAAACCTAGACTTGATTTTCCTAATTTTGATGGAGTGGAGGTTCATAAGTGGTTGTATAGGTGCAATCAATATTTTGATATAAAAAAGACTGAAAAATCAAAAAGACTCAAGCTGACCTCATATTATCTAGATGGTATAACCCTATACTGGTACCAAAACTACATGAGAAGTTTAGGTGGTCAAGAAGTAACATGAGAGGAGTATGTAGAGGCACCGTGTGCTAGATTTGGTGGCCAAAAGGATCCTCTAAAAGAACTCATGGAGCTGAGACAGGTAGGCAACCTAGAGACTTACATATAAGAATTTAATGTTTTATGGCATACGGCAGACATCAACGAAAGGCAGACGCTAGTTTTTTTTTTTGGATTGGAGATTGAAATATAAAATATAGTAAAAATATTTGAGCCTACATCCTTGAAACAAACATACAATCTGTCTGGACTGCAAGACAACACCTAATCTTACAAGCGTAGCTATCCAAGTTCTACTAAACACCTCCATCATATTATGACACCAAACACTCAAACCAAAATTAACTCACCACATAACCCTTATAAAATTCCTCTACTCTTCAATACCTTAATAAACTGGGCTGCTACCTACACCTACCCTTAAATATACACAAAAAACCAAGTGACAGACCTACAGAACCCCTGATGAGTAAGGAATTAGAAGAGAGAAGATATAAAGATCTTTGTTTCTAGTGTGACAAGAGATTCATACCAAGTCATATATGCAAAAACAAAAGACTCTACTCACTTTGCATCATTAATAAAGAGGAGAGTGATGGTGAAGGTAAGATAAAAGAGACACATATCTTAGAGACAATCAATCTCCTCATTTCCTTGAATGCTTTGGAGGGCGTGATAGGGTTTCCCACCTTAAAGGTGACTGGTAGAATTGATAAACACTTACTATCCATATTAGTGGACTTGGGCAATATCCATAATTTTATCAATACAACGATGGCTAAGAGGTTACATTGTAATCTCATTAACATCAAACCTCTCATAGTTGAAACCGCCAATAGAGAAACTATGAGTTGTATAGCTATGTGCAGGAATTTCAAGTGGAAAATACAGGGGGTGAATTTCATAGTAGATATATTTGTGGTCGATCTGAATAACTGTGACATGGTATTAAGGGTTCAGTGGTTGGCTTCGTTGGGAGACATTATATTCAACTACAAAGAATTATGGATGTCTTTTTATTGGCAGGGTCAAAAAGTGCTGCTGGAGGGTTTAGAAGCTATTAATCTGCAAACTGTTAGGCTAGAGCAACTTAATGGATGGCTGACTAACTCTTCTCAGTTGGTAGAAATTAATTTGTGAAGTCTAAGGATAGTGACAGATGATGAAGGTTTTGCGCAGCTAATATCCACTGCTCTCATTCCTGAAATGAAAAGGGATCCTACCTTTAAGGAACTGTTAATGAAACATCAAGATGTATTCAAGAAGCCAAAACGGTTGCCCCCTATAGAGAGCTCATGATCATTCAATACTTCTCAATCAACTCACCATTAAGGATAAATCTCCAATTCTTTTGGTAAATGAATTGCTTGAAAAGTCAACAGGGATTACTATTTTTTCTAAGATGGATTTAAGATTTGGATACCACCATATCATAATGGCCCTAATAGATGTATTTAAAACTGTATTTCAAACTCATAATGGTCATTTTGAGTTTCTGGTCATGCTCTTTGGGTTATCTAATATACCTGTAACATTTTAAAGTCTAATGAACAATGTATTATGGCCACATCTTAAGAGGTTCATGTTGGAGTTCTTTGATGATATTCTGATATATAATAAGTCAATGAAGGAACATCTAGAGCATTTGAAGATGGTGTTTACACTTCTAGAGCTTCATACATTGGTGGCAAAGGAAAGAAAATGTGTTTTTAGGAGCAGCCAAGTGGCATACTTGAGGCATAATCACTAAAAAAGAAGTGTCTACAAACCCATAAAAAATCCAATCAGTAAAAGAATGGCCTTTACAAAGAATATCAAGCAGCTAGGAGAATTCCTAGGGCTTATAGGCTACTATAGAAGGTTTGTGAGTGAATATGACACCATTTGCAAACCACTAACACAATTACTTAAAAAGAAAATATTCAGCTTAAATGAGAAAGTGATAAGAGCCTTCAAACTCTTGAAAGAATCCATAACCAAACCTCTTGTGTTGACATTGCCCAACCTCAATAAGCCCTTCATCAGAGAGACTGATACCTTAGAAATTAGCATCGGGGTTGTTCTAATGCATGAGGGCCACCCTATTGCTTTTATCAGTAAGTTTCTAGGATCATGACAACAAGAGTTATCCATCTATGAGAGAGAGATGATGGTCATACTATATGTAGTGTTCAAATGAAAACATTATATTTGGGGAAGACACTTTACAATCAGATTTGATAAAGTCAAACATCAAATACATTATAGAACAGAAGGTAACTTTTCCCTCTCAACACCTTTGGTTAGCTAAATTACTGGGATTTGGTTTTGACATTGAGTATAGAAGGGAAAAGACAATGTTACAGCTAATGCATTGTCCATAAATTATAGTGGATAGGTACTTATCATGACAATATCTACTATAACCATTTGTATAATGAAGCAAATCAGGGAGTGATGGGCAAAGATTGTTGGGGGTAATAATAAGGATTTGCAAAACAAATCGGTGGTAATGTACCATTACTTAGTTGTTGTGAGATACTTTAGAGCTATAGTCACAACAAAAAAGGTAGGTACTCTTTTCTATTGGAATGAACAATAAAAGCACGTGAGGCAATACATAAAGGAATGCCCTATTTGCCAGAAGAATAAGTCAGAAAATATCTTCAGCTTTGGTTTGCTACAACCCATTCCTATTTTTAATGCACTCTTTGTTGAAATTAGTATGGATTTTATGGAGAGGCTTCTTAAATCTAATGGTAAAGAGGTTATATTTGTAGTGGTGAATAATTTTTAGAAGTATGCCTATTTTACAGCATTGGGTTATCCCTACTCAGCCACCACAATGGCCAATGTTTTTATGGACCAAATCTACAAACTTCATGGTCTACTAGCCAGTATAGTTAGTGATATATGATATGTGTTTCCCAGTCAGTTTTGGAAGAACATGTGCGCTTATCAAAGCGTGGAACTGTATTATTCAATAGTTTACCATCCACAGACGGATGGACAGACTGAAGCAATCAAAAAGTGTTTAGAACAACACCTCAGATACATGACTGATGAGTCTTCTAATCAATGGACAAAATGGAGCCTCTGAATGAATGATGGTACAACACAAATTGCCACTCCTCGACTAAGTTTACCTTATATGAGATCCTATATGGCTATCCCCCCAATCCATATACCCTATTTCCCCAAAGATTCCAACAATGAAACCATAGATGCATTGCTGATAAAAAGAGAAGAAACACTCAAAATCATCAAAAGTAACCTCAAATCAGCTTAACACATGATGGTACAACTAGCAAACAAAAAAAAAAAGAGTGAAAGAATGTTTGCACTGGAAGGATTGAGTTTACCTCAAACTACAACCTTATAGGCAGGTCTCAGTTACTAACAAAGAATTCAATAAACTATTAGTAAAATTCTATGGTCCCTACAAAATCATTGAATGCATAGGTACAGTGGCATATAAACTAGAGTTACCATCTTCAGCAACTATCCACCCAGTTTTTCATGTTTCTCAATTAAAAAGGCATACGGGTAATAGAAAGGTTCTATGAAAAGCTACCTGAATTCTAGACTGAGCCAGCATTCCAGCCTCAATTGATCTTAGACAGACGTATGATGAAGCGCATGAATCAAGTTGTCACTCAAGTCCTAATCATTTAGAAAGGAGTGCCACTTGCAGAGGCCACTTGGGAATTCCTGGATGAATTAACCTTACAATTTCCTTCCTTCACCCTTGAGGACAAAGGTGTGCTGATGGGAGAAGCATTGTCACAGACATCAATAGATCAAGAACAACTGCTGGGTGAAAGTGAAAAAGGAAGCAATGGCATGGCTAATGATCGAATTTGAAAAAGTCAAAACACACCACATGATCGTTGGAAGAATTAGAATTGCAAAACTTCATTAAACGGACTGTTCATTTATTCACCCACACACACCGTTTTATTATGCTTTTTTCGGTTAGTAGAGTTAGTTAAGTTGTCTTTCCATGTATCCATTGAGGCATAAATCATGTAATGTTTGGTATTTTTTTGGCTTATATATAATAGAAATGCCAGAGGAAAAAAGCATGGAAAAAAAATAAAGGAACCAATTATGTCCTTTTCTACCTTCTCCTTTTTTTCTTCCTGTTGTTCTATTATAATCCATACTATTCTATTATGTTCTTATTGCCTTTCAAATTTCTTGATTTTTGTTCTAGAAACAGTATTGCATAATCAGCTGTAATATTACTCTGCTAGATTTCTTTTTCTTTTTTTTTTAAATCATTCCATTAGACTTGCAACATAGTTGTAATTTACCAAAAAAAAGGGTTGTAGAGTCTTGGATAGGGGTGATCATTTCTGATTTTTTTAATTTTTTTTAATTTTTGGTTTTTTGGTTCATCTCTAATCTTGAATGTAGGATATATTTTAATATCGAAACGAGAAAAAAAAAATCAAGAAATTCTCAAACTTCGTAATTACTACCGAGTACATACATAATAGACACTGGACAGATTTTGTTTTCGAAAGAAGAAAATATGCTACTAAATTATAAAAATCTTTCTGCTTTATAAAAATCGTTCTGCTTTACCAAAATATGTTCACCTTTTGTTTGCAATGAGTTATTTAATCTTTCTATAAAATATTTAAACATAAAATACAAAAATATTGATTAGCAGTCGAAAGTCAAGATGCTGATATTCCCTTTCCTTTCTCCACTGTCAAGTTATGTTTTCAAGTTTTGTCTGAAGTAAACGAGAGCAATAATTGGCCGGCAGTTAGCGTTTGGGACCGAATATTTTTTTTTAAAGTGTATTCTTTGAAAATATATTAAAATAATATTTTTTATTTTTTAAATTTTATTTTTAATATTAAAATGTTTTAAAAATATATAAAAATATTTTAAATATTTTTATTTTATTTTTATGAGACCGCGTTTTCAAAAGATATTTATGTGCTTGTACGAAGGACTGTATTCAACGCGCCGCCCCCACCATCCTACGATGGGACCATTGATTCTCATGTTTTTATTTCTTTGTTTCTCTCTTTGTTTTTTTTATTTTTTTATTTATTTAAAAAAAGAAAAACAAATTTGATAAGAAAGCAAGCAACCGAGAGAAAAGGTTGGTTCAACATAATATGGAGTCCATCTCGCACTCTTAACTGTTGTGTTATGCTGTAAAATCAAATATATGAGATTATATAATGATAAATTGTTATAATATATTATAAATAAAGTTTTGTAACTATTAATTTGGCATATTAATGATATGTTGTTCGAATTAATATTATTAAATGCACTTAATATGCCAATAATTAACAGGCCATCCTTTTTAATATAAATGTGAACAGTGGTTAATTCTAAAAGAAAGGGAAAGGACAGTGATTAGTGCGTCTCTAATGCTGGAAGGGGAAGGAATATGGATAGATTAGTGATGCACTGACGCTACTCAAGTTTCCAATAAAATCACTCTTTCTTGTATTGCTCGTCCTGTGTTTCTTCTTCTTTTTCTTAAAGGCTTAACAACATATGAATAGGTTTACGTTTTAAAATATTTTTTTAATTTAAAATATATTAAATCATATTTTTTTATTTTTTTAACATCAAAAAATTAATTTAAAAAAATAAAAAATCTTCAAAAATACATTCTACAGCACTCTCAAACATTAGCACCATAATGAAAGTTCCATTACAAGACAGAGGAACAAAATCCAACTATATATATATATATATATATATATATAATTGTAGGAGGGGAATAGTTATTTACAAGTAAGGCTCCGTTCAACGTGGCTAATAATGATTTCAGATCTGAAAAATATATAAAAACAGTTCAGCGCTTAAGATATTCTAGGCCGCATACTCCTTAATGATTTTTATTTTTTGAACAAGATTATTAAATGCAAAGAATCCTCGTCAACAAATATTAAATGCCGGCACGATCCACATATCAAAACTAGCACCCACGCTAGTGTGTGTATATATATATATATATTCCACCAACTCAATTTGTTTTTTTTTAATTATTAATATAGATATATAAGTTAACTGGTATGAATTTCGACTAATCCTATGAACCCTGAAATTAACGACCATGTAAGTCTTCAGTAGCTTTAAGATTTGTAAGAATCGAACTGCTGATATCTAGAGAACAAATCTAGAGTTTGACCAGTTGAGGTATATTTCTCAGGATCTACTCAATTTGTTTTTATTGAAGAAAAGATTGGATATATATAGTTACATTTGATTCATTTTTTAGGCTTAGTTATTTATTTTTTTAATAAATTTAATTGTTCTTAGTTGGTTTATGAATAAAGAGTTGTTTTTAACGAATCTTTATGTTAGGTATTTTCATTTAAAATGACATAAATGTTTTCATGCAACAAACCCAAATCTGACCTAATTTACTAGAAAAATAAATATGAAAAAAACAAATATAATTTATTTTTATAAAAAAACTCAAATATTGGTTTGTATAGAAATACTTGTTGGAAGGATATATTTGAGATAAAGATAAATCAGAAACAATTATAGATTCTAAAACATGCTAGAAACTAAGCTTGGAATATAAAGATAGATTGAATTAGTTTTTTTCACAAAAATATGAATGCTGTCGTGACCATGAAATCACACAAACCAGCAACCAGCAACCAGATAACCCTCCACAGAATTCAACTCCTCTGAATGATCATAAATTTTAAAGTTCTTTAAATATTCACTAACCTTTTATTTGAAGTGGTCTGCTGTCCTCAACGCTCATCTACTCAGAGCCAATTATATACATTTTAACGTATGTGACATGTCCACTTGTTTTTACTTTTTAGGTGGACAAAACATTTCTTAAGAGGGTTTTGGATTATTTGAGTGGTGCGTGGATGGTCGGAGATGGCTTGACAGTCTCTATCGTCGGAAATTATTGTTTTTTACCGATTTCCTCAACAGCTCTGATACACAATCCGATGAGTCATCAAGTATGCAATCTTGTTTCCTATTATTTAATTGTTTTTAAGATTTCTATTATTATTTATCAGATCATACAAAACCATTGCTTTTGTTAGGCACCCACGTCATGTTGTTCTATTTTAATAGAAAAAAAACAAAGGTTGATGTGCACGTGTGCTCGAGGATAAACAATCAAGCCTCTGCCAGAAAAGCACTGATTGCCATTGTAGCAGCTGTTTATTGTTGCGATTTAAAATAAAACTAAAGGACAAGGCTCAGATGATTTTTTATTATTATTATTTTGGAGATTTTTTTATATCGTGTGATGCTATCGACTCAAGTTTGCTGCTATTGACATCAAGATCCGCAAATTCATGACAACCGCCCAGCTCGATTTCAATGGAGATTTTTAAAAGAGTTTTTTTTTTTAATGGGCCAGTATACATCCACTAGCAAATTCAGAGATGAATCCATCAGAAACAAATGTAAAAGACAGTATACAGGGAGGCGGCTAAGATTCTGAGCATATATGGATGTAAATTCACCGACTCCAAAACCGGTAATTTGTCAATTACAGCGTCATAGTGGGAATCCAACAAGTTTATGAGCGCAACGCCGGAAGATCAATCACCACATAATTTGTCTTGCATTTCCAAAGAATAATAATAATAAGCTTCCGATAACAATTTCAACAGTTCTTTCTGACGGGTTAGGAGCTACCCAAAACAATGCCTCTCCCAACATGATACAGGGCATCATGTTCCTATTTCTATACAACCTTCTACCAGCAACTTACTGATGTAGACAGATTTTCGGGTGACTTGTAAGAGCTGTCACTTTAGCTTCCCTAAGCTAACTGTAGCAAAGAAAAAAAAAGATAAAGGGAAGAAAAATAGAAATGCATGTGTCTAGTCCTTTTGGTCAGACTCCTAATCTGAATGCGTCGAAGCTGATGCCCTATTTGTCAATGCAGCTAGCTCCTTTTCCTGCTGTTTTTTCAGATACATCTGAGCAGTTGCATTCACAATCTTAAAAAAGAAGTTCAAGAGCATGAGCCATACAACAGTGTTCCAGATTCCAGTAAACGAGAAATCCCATTTTTTGACCTGTGAAGAATGCACAAACCGGGCATGTAAATGAGAAACAAAACTCAATCAATGCAATATCGCTGAGATTTAAAAGCATTTAAAAAGAACCTGTTTGATTTAGCTAATGTGGTCTATCAGGGTACCTTTATATCTGCGGATGCAGGAGGTGCAGGTGCCATATATTTTTCTTTCATTGCATGGAGTTTTGCTGTGAGGTCAGGCAATGCAGAATCGAAACCTGGTACAAGGCCGAGTACCCAGATCAACTCATTCTCTATCCAGTTAAGAAGTTGATTGTTGCAAACAGAAATAATGAACACCGTCTGCCAAAAAAGCAATCAACCAAGAGACAACTCAGAAGGATTTAAAGTAAAAAGCAGCATCCAACACCAACTTTATCAAATCAACATTAATTTCAACTCTTGATTTCCATTACCCCATCTTCATTTGAAGCACTTGTAGCAATATTATCAATGCTGAAAATTATCATACCAAACTAAGGGAACTAGGATGGTCAATAGAAACTGAAGCTTCAAGCACAAAAGCACCTAAAACAAGTGTTTAAATGGTCCGAAAGATATAAAGAGAGAGAACAGTAATATCACAAACCTGTATGTGAGTTTTAACAATCGCTTTTCCAATCAGTGTCGCCAGAAAAAACTTCCAAAATGGAACCCCAAATTGTCCACACATAATGCCAGCAAGGTCAAATAGAGGATTTGGCACCTAAAAAATAGTACAAGTCATCAGCAAGTTGCAAGTTAATGAAGAAAAAGTATGACATGAACAGATCATAATCAAGGACGACTTGTTAGAACCAATGTTATGTATCTGATGACTAGAACAAAGTTACTTTGTTCTTATGTTTCATGATGTATCACAATAAAGCACCCTTCATAGATACAAAGAAAATAGTAGAGCAAATATTTTCTAAAACAAGAATTTGTAGTTTAAATAAAATTTTAAAGAACGTCAGAAACCAAGCCCTGTTTTTTATCGGGCCTAGTACTTGTCCACGTAAACACTAAAACAATCTCAAATTATCAAGGAATTGCATCTATGACAACAAACTACAAATATTAAAATGTTTTAAAAGGGACAACTGAAATTGCATTTTGGAATATTTAAACTAAAAGGAGTTGATAAGGATTTTAACGGAGGCATGAGTATGAGAAAAAACGAGTCCCTCTTGGTAAGGTCATCTATTTTCTGAATAACTAGTAGTATAAAATATAGATGGGCATTGCACTAACCGAAGCAAGCACTAAGATTGTGAAGAAGTTCAAATGTTGAGAGTGGTTCAGAAGCCAATGTTTGATTGCTTTAAGGCGAGCAGCTACGATTCCACTATCTCCATCCGAAGAAGCATCCAATTCTTCCATGGCATCCAAGTTGCTACCTGACATACGTGCTGCATAAAGTGATGTAATCAATATGCAAAAAAAACATGCAGAGCTGTCAATATACTAAATCTAAACCAACATTTTGCAGTTACCATACACGCACTAACAATCACAGATGGAAGAAGCGGTCATCTCCTATAAAGAAAAAAGAAGAAAAAAAAACAGATACGCACCTAATTGGGCTGAAAACAACTATGATAGGTATTAGATACCATCCAACCATGAAAACTAGCTGAAAACTAAATGCCTTCTGATAAGGAGACTAGGAGACCAAGACAATTCTTCTCTTGATCAGATGAAATCAGCCACGACCACTCTTAAATGGTTTCAGGCAGTGGTGGAGGGAGGGGGGGGCTGGCAGGGGCCCCGGCCCCTGCAAGGAAATGCCCCTCCCTTGTAAATCTTGTAAATATTTAATAAAAGTAATTGAAATTTTTTCTTGGCCCCCCTAATTTATAATTTGGCCCCCTCTAAATTTTTTTTCTTGCTGCCCCTGGTTTCAGGTACACATGCAATGTGGGTATGCACACCATTGGGCACAAAAGCACAGTTGAATCATACAAGTGTTCAAAATCCTGGTCAGCATTAAGATTAAATGATGTATTAACATTACATCATGTTTTTAATCCTTGGAAAGTAAATTTTCTGCAGCAAGCATTAAAGGAAAAGAATATCAAACATTCCAAGGACATGCATTTCAAGGCATCCTTATCCCTATGTAACTTCAACTTTACTCTTTGAGGAAAAGGGGATGTTAAAACTTCACAATCAGCATACTTGAGAATAAACTGTGATATGTTTTCTTTTTTCCTATGATAATAAAATATTTTGATATTGAGGCGAATTTAGTTTATGATTAAGAGTCCATATAGCCTATTCCTACTAGTTTGGGACAGAGGCTTTGCTGTTGTTGATAATAGTAATAAAACAACATTCGGTAACTAGTAGGGTTTAAAGATTATAGGTTTGACAAAATCTCAAAAGTTCTTTTAAAAAAAAAAGTCTTCCATGTAATCTGTGACGTAAATCATGTTATTCTGTTAGATGCCCAAAACTATCATATTAATCCAGCCACTCAGTCTTATAGTACGACAGCAACCTCAGTGCATATGGATTGTCACAAGATCACTAGACAAACATTTCATTACTGGCAAACTTTTAACCAGATATTCATATTACTGCTGCAGACACTTGGCACATACCTGCTCTTGAGATAAAATAAGGAGGAAGCTCCCCAAGTGCAGTCCCAACACCCCACAAAATAGCCTCTACCTGTACCTGGGGCAATATGCTGCTAAGGGGAACCCGCAATCCATGTGATAATGGAAACACTGGGTCCCCATACTCATGGCAATCTCTGTCAAGCCACGAAGGACCTCTTTTCAGTTGTATTGTATCATAAGGAGCACTTTTTAAATCAACTCGGCCACATTGCATTGCCTTAATCGTGAACAAGGCAATGTGAGGACCCAAATACATAACAAAAGTATGCAAACCAGATCCTGAAATAAATTTAAAAAAAGAAAAGACAGATCAAGCTCGGTGGATAGCAGATCTCAATTCTTCATAAAAATGTAGAATCAGCAACAGCAAAAAACCATATATTAGAGATAGTGATTTTAACCAGCTGTGTTCCTTCCTATCTCCAAAGATCTTAGATGGACGAAACCGCAACTATACCAAAAAATCATGTGAGAACTAAATTGAGCCACTTTACAAGCACAGGGCACAGCTGAAACCACGCAACTAGAGTTTATTGGCCAAGTATAAAAAGGATGATGATGACAAAAGGTCCCTTGTCCAACTACAATGTTGTGCTTCGTGATTTAAGAATCTCGTTGTACAAAAATAAGATGCCAGGTTTAAAAAATCTCATACTAAGTTAATTTATGTGGCAAAAACATTATTGATATCACATGCACCAAAAGTTGCCTCTAAATTTGAAGCACTCGAATAGTTGCAGACACTCTTCACTGTACCCAGCTTTAGGGTTTTTTCATATTCATCTGAGTAAATTTTGCTCACCAAGACCGATCGATGATGCAACGCCAAGGGCAATCCACCACAATCCAAATCGCAGATAATGAGAAAGTTCTTCAACATGCTGCAGAAACATGCCACAACAAGCAATCAATAATCCACACCGTTAATTTGTAAACAATAGAGCCACGAATAACAGAACAAAATGAATGCTCACACTAAGAGGAAGAAGCGCCATATCTAAATCTCAACATATTCAAGGTTTAACCATAAGAAACACTGTAGCAACATGGCCGTAGCAATCCAAAAACATATCCTTTTACGTGCCGTGACAGAAACACGTAATGTTTCATCCGTAAGAACATAAATTTAACTAAACTATAAGTACCTAAAATAATCTATATGCTGTAATACCTTTTCATGAGGACTGTCAATGGTCACAAGCACAACTCCAACAGCTGCCACCACTGTACTTAATAGCATTAGCCAACCTCCTTTAGCCAGGAGGTAGAATACCGATCTCTTACAATATTGAACCATAGCCAGAGCAAAAAACTTCAATGTTTTGAAGGGTTGTGCGGTCAGGGTCAAATTCTCTAGTTCCTGCTGATGTCTTTCACGAATACCTGCAAAATACAGTAACTCACTCACTCCATAGAAGTTTCGCAGGTACAAAATTCATTTCCTTCGAGACTTAATAGCAAGACAAGCTCCCGATTTTTCTACTGTCAGTATGACCTTAAAATCATTTTATCTTTAGTATGCTGAAGCTGGGCTAAATTAAATTAACTACACGCTGACCTCAAAAGCATTGACTCCAGCTAAATCTTAATAATCATTTCTATCTTATTCGACCCAGAAAACCAAGGTCCTAAAACATTCAAAAGCTGACAAATCTTCTTTTAATGGATTATGAATCTGCTTGCATAGATATTCTACACACAAAAAAAAAAAAAACAAATCGACCCAAAATTCATAAAAGTTCATTTCTAATTGAATTTTTTTTTTAAAATAAAAACTTGAAGTCGAAATCGTGAAACTAAGAGCAGGAAGAGGGTGAGGAAGTAGCTTGCCTGAGATTGACATGTTCATGTTTTGAGAAGAAGAGGCTCGTGCTCTTTTGCCAGACCCCATTACCATCAAAACATGCTCCAATCAAAATCGCGAGAAAAAAAAAACTAAAAAAAAAACTTCTCTTCTTCTTTTCCTTAATAGTAATTAAATAGATAAATAGTCCATCGCATTAATGTAGGCGTTTCAATTGTTGTGGTGATGGTTATCACAAAATTACAACAATAATTTATTTCTGTTGCAGTTGTATACCGATAATAATAATAATAGTAATTAGTTGGATTAATTGTAGATCTTAAAAATATATAGAGAAAGAAATAGAGAAAAGAAATAGAGAGAAAGGAGTTTGCTCTGCGTGAAGATCTCTTCTCCTAGTCAGTGGCAGTGCAGCATTTATCGCGCCTTCGCTCTCTCGGATAGGAGAATACGCCGTCGCAGCGCGACCATATTAGCTCTCTCTCTTGACTTTTGATGGACGATAAATTAAAAGGAAGAATGAAATTTCTCCATGGTTGGTGGACTTATCGAAATTACTTTATTACCCCATATCTTTTTTTATGGAAATAATAATTGAAAACAAAAAAAAAGCTTTTTTACTGTCGGAAAAAACATAAGTGAAAAGGAGAATAAAATTCATTGCGCATAAAAAAAAAGTAAGAATATTTTAATTTAATATTTTTTTCTTTACTTATATCTGTTTATTTATATAAAATAAATATTATTAAATAGCTAATAAGATATTACTTATCACAATTTAAACATATTAAAATTTCTCATAGTCTTTTTATATTCAAGATAAAGAATAAAGATTGAAATTATAAATTTTAAAATAGTGATTGCCTTTAAATGAAATGTCTCTTTTTTAACTGTAATCCTTGGAAAAACAATTATGCTATAAGAAGAAAAGATTTTATAAGTTTTCTATCTTGGACGGGAGTGACTTTTATACAATTAAATTAAATAAATGAATTTGATTTTGATGCAAGAAACTTTACATTAGTTTGTAGAAAAAATTTATGATTTTATACTGGTAATAATCACTACCAGAAAATTGATAAATACAAACGGAAATATCGACGGAATATTTTTGTCGGTAAATTTCCGAGGGATTTTACCGACGGAAATATTCCCTTGGTATATACCGACGGAATTACCGTGGGAAAAAAATTTAAAACAGAGCAAAAAAAAAGATGACGTGTCATTTTTACCAACGAAATTACCAACGGAATATTCCGTCGGTAACATTCCTCGGTGATTCCGTCGGTAAACTATGAACACTGTTCATCATGTCAATTACAAAGGGAATCACCGACGAAATTTTCCGTCGGTATTTTCCAGAGAGTGTTAGTTGGCGGTTTTCTGAAAAAATTCAATTAATTTAAAATTTTCATTTAAATATTACAGACGGAATCACCGATGGATTGAAAAACCGTCGGTAATTGTTGGCGGTTTTTGAAAAAAATTTACAAAATTGAAAATTTAAATTAAATATTACCGATGGAATTACCGACGGAATAATTAAAAAATATTAATATTCAATTATTCGTTGGTAAATCTGTCGATAACGCGCCCCAATAAAAAGCCTGAATCCTCTTATTTCACAAGAGACAAACTCATTTCTTCTCCTTATTATTCTTCTTCTTGTTGTTCTTCTACTTCTTCTTCTTCTTCTTCTTCTTCTTCACTATATGTAAAAAACATCAATATATATTTCTTTCTCTTCTTTTCTCTCCTCATCTCCTTCTCTTTTCCTTCATGCTTGGGTATGTCTTCTTCTTCTTCTTCTTTCTTCTTT
>Ga0307518_10001512_pt1 | contig 17224 bp, 18 predicted proteins | sample 25_EM_MG_FD_203889 | JGI IMG/M metagenome (GOLD analysis project Ga0307518, IMG submission 203889) | Populus trichocarpa ectomycorrhiza microbial communities from riparian zone in the Pacific Northwest, United States - 25_EM | ecosystem: Host-associated > Plants > Roots > Unclassified | place...
GATAAGAGTCGATCCACATTGCCCGGTCATCCCGGCGCAGTAGATCCAGAAATCAGCAAGGTAGACCAGTGGCACCCTTTTCGGGTGGGTATGGGTGAAGAGACAAGAACTCATCAAGCCAATTTCAAATCCAAACAAGGAAAACAACTACACAGCACAAAGATAAGTAAAACTCACCTAAAGGACTCGGTCAGTTCCCTGAATTTATACTTGTTTCGTCCAGATGACACCATGACATGTGCATCCTCTTTTCGACGGACGATCCGATCCCAAAGGACAATCGTATTGTTCACCTGCTGCTTCGATACCAAAATGAATATGAGATCAAGAAGGTACAGCAGGTATCAAGGCGACGGACCAAATTAGATTACCGAAAGCAGGTGCCAAGATCAGTCAGCATGGGATGCAGGGGACCAAGTAAGACAAGAAAGGCGGCCAGTCCAAATAAGCACCTGGAATTATGAACTTCGTGCCATGCCCGATGAAGGTAGGACAAACGGTGTGCCCTTGGATCATAACATGACAGACAAGGATGAAAATGGAAAAGACATCAGAAGGGAGACCATATGATGTGTCGGCGCTAGTGATAATGATGACGACGACCAAGCCCGTCCCTGTTCCACGCTGTGCGTAGGCGGTAAAAATAGTACCATAGCACCCTCGATAGTAGCTTCCCTGATATCACGACCATAATGACAAAGTTCGCACATTTACCCCGCACAGGGAACGCAAACAGAGAGAAAAGGTGAAAGACTTACTCCCTGCGCATTTGCATATTCCGCTTCGAGGTAGACGAAAAGCTGTTTGGTATTCCAGTTGAACAGCGGCTGGAGGTCTACATAGGAGTGTTCACAGATCCCAGCCAAAACAAGAGAGTTGGAGCAGCGGGGTACATGAATCGATCGAGCGCGAGTGCGTCAACAGGGGGGAATTGTTACGATCGTTGGTCAGCGATGTCATTCGTGAATACACAAAACGGGACATGAAATGGAATAGAATGAAAGCAATGGAGCAACATGGACCCCACATAGTCCCATGAAACGTGACGGGTTGTACACAAGGAAAAGAAGCACGGCGCATGACAAGTATAAAAGACAACACAACACATACCAGCGTCAATATCGAATTTTAGAAATCCAAATTCTTGCTCCTTGAATGGATATCGTTTCGCTTTCGCATTGTACCTGTTCCACACCACGTCCCGAACATGCAGGACAGGTGCAGGATAAACAAAGCCTGATTTGAGCATCGGCTCTGGAGAAAACTACGAATCTATGGGACTGACACTTTGAGCGAGACAATGTCCACCTTCCCTTTCGGATCTGCGGTGAGGAGGAGCGAAGAGACTGCAACGGCTGCCAGGAGGGCCATCAAGCATGTAGACAAGAATGACGAGATATTGCTGATACGAGAGAAGGTGCTGTGCATCTTGAGATGAGTCTGGTCTGCAAGGAGGTTGAGTAGGAGATAGGCTGGTCCGTCTTCACACTGAAATTCTCGCTGGCTGGTCAATGCAAGTCTCCACGTCGACTACCTACCAGTTTTGGAAACCCTACAACCAACTATTTGTTTATAATTATTTGTTCCCCATCTCATCTGAAGTTTGCCTGCATCTTGGCCAGTAATTCACTGTGCACACTGCAGCCAGATCCAAGGCGCCTGAACACCACAAGCAGATAGCCGAATGTGACCTTTGTAAGCCACTTGGACACAGAACAGAAACTGCGTTACCAAACCTGTCTTAACCCCTCTGCTATCTTGGGCTTATCGGCCGCTCTCGATCTTATCGCCCAGTAAGCACCGTTCTAACTCGAATGGAGGACTCATCGATGTCACGTTTTTCTGGGGCTGCTGGGCACGGGACTGTCCATGCCTCTATGGCTGGAATCCACAACGTCAATGTGGTGGGTGTGGTTGTAATAGGTGGGCATGAGCGCGATCGCAGCCCATATCTCCATTCCGCTGCTTAAACGACAATTTATTCGCACACGATTTATCCATGAGATTGATGGTCCCGAGGGATTGGTTTCTTTTTTTTACTCATATCATTACTGTAAGGCCTAGCCACGTTCATGGATTCCGCCGCACCGTCACACAGGAGGCAAAGCCATATTCAAAAAAATGCACGACGACTCGATTTAAATCCAAAATATCGATGTTACATCATATTTCCGGAGATAGCCTAGGTCTCTGAAACCTGAAGGTCAGTTCAAGGCGAGTCAGGGAAATCCCATTTCCTCGATAAGCTCCTTTCAGTTGGCTAAAATAAACCAAGGAACTGATGGGCCTGATAGTGGCAGAATATGAACATTTTTATCGCAAGGTTCAGTCATTGCAAAAGCGCATTGTTCCCCCCTGTAATTTGCACAGATTGTACGTGTTGACGGTGTTGTTTGATATCAACAGTTACATCGATTCGCAATGACATCACGCGTAGACTTTTCCTTTAGGTCTATCTAGGACGTGAACGATCGACAGCCGGCACATGCTGGTATGACGAGTCGTTAACCGATATTGATTTTTGTTGGTTGGTGGAGGAACTTGCCGTTAAAATGATAACCTGAGCCCTTTACCTCAGGAAACGGCGCCCGCTAAGAAGCCAACGAAGAATGCGCGTGTTGTGGCTCTTCTTGTTGCTTGGCTAGATGGCAGATTTCGTCTTTACATGCTTCCCGATACAGTACATGCATCGCCTCGAAGCTCTTCATATATGATTGCATAATACAGTGTGCCCAAGGGACAAAGAAGAGTACTCATTTGTACGTCCATCAACTTGTGCAGCCACCTTCTACACCAGGATGTTGTGGTTGCACCATGTCCTGTGGAGTAGGTTACCACCCATGCAGAGGTGAAGAGTAGGCTAATTTGTTATAGATGTATGCTGCGTTTAAGGACTGATCGACCAATAAGCCTGCCACAACCAGAGTGTTGAGTAAATTGATCAATTCCTGGTCCCGTTCCCTCCACTTCCGGCCCGGGTCATGTCCACCACTTATCGCAAGTGGTCTACCCTATAATGGCATCTACCCGGGTCACCTCTTCCATGAGAGCAGCCCCTGTTATAGAGTGAGGGGAATCGAATTAATTGCCACTAATGTCAAGAACCAACGATTTTCCTTGCCCGACCTGGGCCAACTATTCGTGGCAATAGCGGTAGCAATGGAGGGTTATAAACTGTAGAACGAGTCAAGGATTCCTTGGAGCTCTCAGGGGAGACTAGTAGTCACTGTGAATGTACATTAGTTAGAGCCTATCCAATTCTGCAACGCGTGTGCTGCAACATGAAAGGATCAAGTCTGCGTATCCCCTCACCTCTAGGAAGGGATGTGAGGGGGAACTTCGAGTGGCACCCTATAGTGGTGTGCTTCAGTGCTTTTTGTATATATCAGTGTTTACTGGAATCGATCGAGGGTGATGCATTACATGTGATCCTCGCAACAACTGAACCTGGTCTTCTCTTTGCCAATTCATTCTCGACATCCATGCATCCAGGTGCAAGAACCAAGGGCGATTTTGAAATGAGCTCGACGGCGTGTAGTACACCAAAGAATGTTGCTGCTTATTCGCTCGCTCCATCCTACTTGGTCCATAAGCACTGTTGTAAATCGTCAGCGCTTCAAGTCAGTTCAGGCTGCGTCCGACGTGCCGGGGGACGGAACTTGGTCACCTTGGTCGCCACGCAACAAAACCCACTTGCTACCAATGCCGGGCATGTGGTCATTCATTTAGTACTTGCATGAGTTCGTCCGCAGCTTCATCAACATTTTTCATATTACTGTCCTATGTAGCCACACTGTGAACAAATTGAAACAGATCACTCCATGATAGTGACTTTCGCCTGAGAACCAAGAAAAATGGGCACTGACCGTGTGCGCCTCCCCCCTACTTCCGCTAGCTGTGTCCATGTCTCGGTTTCACGGTCATCCGGTACTCATCTGGTGGCATCAAATTTGAAACCTCCCCTTCACCCTACCTCGAACGGCATGCGCATACCCACTCTAGGAATGCCACCTCGAGGGAATCTAGTTTGCAAGGTCCAGAAAGGTGATACATATTGACGAGATTCGTGTGCTGGAACTTCAACGTTCCGACACTCCGACGGATTGCCACAACGAACAATGAATCATAGATCAAATAGCACTATTCCAATTCCATGTGCCGAGCAAGAACCACGCCAGACAACTTACAAGATTGCAAGGCCGGGGTTAATTCGAAAGGCCTCATTTCCCAACACCGTCGCTTTGACAGTGAGAGCCATCACGGTAGTCATCAATGTTTGGCACGTTGTACGGAGATCTCAAAATACCGACTGATATCTTATGTAATATTTGAAACTTAATCCATCGGCACGCTGTTGGGTACCCATACCAAACCCTCGTCACCCTCGCACTTCTCGCACTGAATGGATGTGCCTTCCTCCTCGCTACTTAATGCCCACTCCCCCTCAATCTCGCGCACCAAAGCAGGAATCCTGGCCCCTCTGGCCCTCAGGAACGCAGAAACTTCTCTTGCACGGCGATATCCCTTGGTTTTGACCGTCTCGTCATCAATATCTTGCCCACCTTCGCACTTGGACCTGACTTCTTCAACTCGTCCAAACTGTCTTGCGAGGTGCACGCTCGCTAGCACGTCCTTCCCATCACCCTCCGCATCAAGGGCTGCGAAAAAACTGGCTACCGCACGAACAGCCTCTGCGCGTGCGCGAAGGACGTGACGCATAATGCTACGCGATGCTGGCCGCTTGCGTGAAAAGATAGGGGGTTCTTTTACCTGCGCAGGAGGGGACGGCGCTGATGAACGGCTCTTGTCTATCCAGGGGCTTTCAGCTGGAATATGGGGTGTCGTATATTGGGAGAGTGCTGCCAAAGAAAGGTCCCAGCGCTTCGGAGCCCAAACGCCAACAAGGACCCGCCAGGCAGCTATGACACGTTTCAGACTGTTCGACGAGTCAGTCGGTCAACACTCAATCCCAACAGAGTCTGACACGTACTGCATATAATTATCTATGAATACACAAAGCGTCGTGCAATGTTCCCAACATCAATCAGTAAAAATAGCAAACACGCGATAGTCAAATTACGATTGGAACTCACCATTCACGAGCCTTGTGTGATAGTAGGCAAACGCCCATACTGTCAACGCCGCTACCAGAGCACCGGTGCCCGTGTAGCTCAACACAGCCCATAGTATCCAAAAAATCATCGGATAGATCAACATGAGCAGCAGCAACGAAACAACAACCTTGTTCTGCGCTTGAGTCTCCTCCTCGTGTTCGACAAGACGCGCAGCTAGACGGCCCACGATATACACCGGCATATGAATGAGAAGCGGAAGAAAGAATAAGGGAAGTCGAATTAGCGCTGCAAGTGTGTCATGAATAAGCATAGATAGTGTAAAGAGTCGTGATGGAAGAGGAGTAGGGTGAGTGGGGGAAAGAGTAGCAGGGAGATGGAGAGAAGCCAAGACAGAGTTCGTGAGATGCGTCGATTGGAGAAGAGCATAGTAGTCTAGGAGATGACGGCGAACAGATGTGTAGTTTGTTGTCACATCCTTTGCTGAGAAGAGGTCAACGAGTCTGATACAGAGATTGTCATGAGACAAGCAGGCCTTCCACCAAAGATGCAGTAGCGTACGTCTGAGAAATCACCACAAAATCGCTAAGATTAATGGATCGTTCATTCTCCCAGAGTAAGTCTCTGGCCATCTGAGCAACATAGAGTGTTTCCCTGTGAAGCCAATCTCAGCTGTTTGAGCAATGCTTCGGCAGAGTACCGACCAATCAGGGGCGTTAATAGTGGTTTCTACAAGCTGTCGTTCAATAGCGTGCGTCAGACGTTTGACCGCTGCGCGAGGCATCCCTTCAATGTCAGAAAGGAATTGCGCCTTGTATTCATCCATGGAGATGGGCTGACCAAATCTGCAGGTTGTATATGAGCAGGCGCAGCTATCAAAGATATGTATTGCGTACTCCATGATAGCCTGTCATCGAACATCGTCAATACTTTTCGCTTTCGTCTAGTAATTTGAAGACCCACATCACTTCTATACTTGGATTTATTCGTGTACACGATAGCAGCTGGGACAATTTTGACCTCTAATTCGTCAATGCCATTCTCGGTTGCCCATTTCATGTATTCGAGGGCAGCCCAGCCTGCACCATCTTTCACCTGCATGATTTGAGGCTGCGTGTAAGAAGTCCCTTCGGGGAAGAGCGCAACCGCTTCGCGACGAGCAAGCGCATCGAACGTTCCACGAAACAGAACCCGTCTGTCCTTGGATCCTCGGTCCACAGGAATGTTACCAGAAGAATAGAGGATCCAAGCAAGAGTGGGGCTCTTAAACAGAGAAGCTGCAGGCAACGGTTGGCGTCACTGGCGCTTCAGGAATTGGGCAGTTACTTACCTTTGGACCAGTAATTCAACATCCGTCTATGAGGGAAGTAGGAAGCTGTGGCGGACGGATGTTTGCCTAGAACGAATACCATCTAAGATGGAGAACTCACACAGAATAGATGGATCCAGGATCATATTGTGGTGAGTTGCTGTGCTAAATGTCAAGTCAGCACTCGAACGGCAGTCGGTCCATGGACAGAGAGGTGTCCGGAATATAAGAGCATTAACCCGTGCGAGGTTTGTGTGTTCTGAGCGAGAGACCCACTCTGTCCAGGATAGGCGCACTTACACGATGATTGGACCATCCTTTGGCACATTTTCTGCACCTATGACACGCACTTCCGTGAAGAACGACCAGACGGCCCAGCCAGCCAGCTTTCTGATGATCCTGTGCAGTGTTTTAGGTTGCGAGCTGTGAGATTCTTGAACTTCGTTGGAAGACTTAGTCTGTGGCTTGACGGTGGCCATCGTGCTATAGCAGGAATACACCAGGGTAACGCTTGAGGTTCTGAAGTAACTGTCTGGTCCAGCTACCCCAGCAAGTTGGAGTAGTCGATGTATATGATAACTAGTGCGTGTTCAACTGAAGCGTGATTTTTTTTGTTCGCTTTGGGCCGTGTGCCTGGTCGATGTTCAACTGCCAATACTAACACAGGTACACCAGGGTGCAACAGTCCCTATACATATACGTTTGGTAACTCTGCGCAGGCTCTGCTACTAGTACTTTGTGCTTTCAAAGGAGTCGCTGTCTCATTTGACCACTCGAGTGCCGATGCATCATCACCTTATAGGTGCTAGGGTTGTTTGACACCAGCTATCAAATTATATGAAAAGCACTGACAGCCCCGTTGTTTAAACGCCCCATAGACAGACACAGCGTCAGTCCAATAGCGGATGCTAATCGGGTGAAGACCCGCTAAATTGTTGATGCAATTGATGCCAGGCCTAGGGGTTGAAGTGAGTGACTATGGTACCGTCGTGCTGAGATCTGTCATACAGGCACCAAGTTGGATTATCTTTTAGCAATGACGCCTGAGCCTGAATTTTTTTATTTTACAACCATGATGGGTCTCCCTGAGCGTCACTTTTACTGTAAAAGTTTACTGTGGTAACTATGGCTGACTTGATTTTTTTTTTTTGGACAAGTGATATCATTATGTAGCCACTGACAAGTCAAGCTCTACATAATACACTAGATCGAAAACCCAGTTGGGCTTCGTTGAGAGGAAAAATGCTCTTATGCACTTCCCGTCAAGGACGGGGGTATGTGGGACTCCGTGAGCCTACTGGTAAACCCGTTGAAGGGTGCCTGGTAGGCATTATACCCACTAAAACCTCAAGTTGGGAAAAGGGAGGCGAACATCTCGCAAGAGGGGACAGCATCACAGTGGACTGTCACATGGAATAATCATGTTGCTTGTGTGATTGGTTCACGTTTCAACTCGTCTTTGGTTGGTCTTTGGTATGTTCAAAATGTCTACATTGGGTAGAAAAATTCGTGAGTACGTGGTCGCTGAGTGTTGTTGTTCTTGCCAGTCTGGCTTTGTTCGTGTGTTTTGGTCAACGTAATAATCGTTCTAGGGGGCCAGTGATGTTCTGTTTTTATCGTTCGTGCACTACCTTGCCCAGCTGTCGTCGCGTGGGAAAAACCGACCATGGTCGTGGTTGCGGTTCACCCCAGCCGACTTGATTTATCTACGTAGATCACCTGTACTTAGTCTACAAATTCAATAATGTAGCGGGATTGGAGTACTTATGACTTCGTCATGCTGCGGTGACATTGCCTAGGTACCAGGCTCACTTCGTCGTGCCGCAGCCATGCACGTCACCTCATCGGTGTAGGGTGAAAAGGGGTGTGGGAGGTTGGGTATGTAGGGGTTTGCCAATATAGGTCCTGTTTGAAAGCCAGGCAGGCTGTGGTAGTGGTTGCGGCGGCGGCAGCGGCGCGGGCACAGCAGGCGTGGCGACAGGATTGGTGGAGGAAGAACTTGTGGAGAGATCCGAGTGACACTTGCTCCTTGCCTTTTCAGCCTCGACAGCTGCTCCCCTGCCACAGTTGCTTGGGCGCGTCCAACCAAAGCTGAGATCTAAACTGAAGAGCCATGTCCTACTTTCTTCCACACCTCCCGTCTGGCTGGCACGTCGACGAAGCGATAAAGTCAGAAGAGGACCGCATTGTCGTGATTAGGTTCGGGCACGACTGGGATCCTCAATGCATGAAGATGGACGAGACGTTGTACGCGGTCGCGGAGAAAGTTCAGAATTTTGCTGTGATTTATCTGGTGGATATCACCAATGTGCCAGACTTCAACAAGGTGCGTGTGATATGCACAATCTCTCTACGTTTACTTCTGCAACCCCTTCTTTATTCTCTGTCTTCTTTTCCCTCCAATGACAAAAGGCAGAGCTTACAATGTGAATTTTGGCTTTAGATGTATGAGCTTTACGACCCCTGTACTGTCATGTTCTTCTACCGGTACGTATCCAGCTAGTGCTGTAGCGAGACGTGTGCTGACGATGATCGTCCTGCAGGAACAAGCATATTATGATCGATCTCGGGACTGGTAACAACAATAAGATGTGCGTGCATCTTCACATTCTTCCTGCTTTGGTTGATCATGGTTATCATCAGAAATTGGGCTATGGATAACAAGCAAGAGGTCAGTATACCCACCACCCAGCTGGACGATCAAGGAAGCTGAAGATGTCGTAGATGATTGATATCATCGAGACTGTGTACCGCGGAGCATCGAAGGGACGTGGTTTGGTGGTTTCTCCTAAAGGTGTGCCTCGGTTCCTACTTTATCCCATGGTCCTATGTTGATGATGATTATCGGCAGATTATTCAACCCGCTACAGGTATTGATGATTGGGTCGTGCCCGTCCGATGAATCTGACGAGATGAGGCGTTCTACGGTTGGATTAATCCTACATAAAACTAATGGTCGGCATTCTGTCACTGTCGTTCGGAACCCATGGTTTAATCGCTAAGATGAAGTTTCGATAACGACGCTACTGTCCGTACTTTCATCCTTCAGCCCTATCCGACCTTTCACGCAGCGTTTATCTCCTTCATGGGACAAACTATCATGTTACTTATGTAAGAGAAAACCAGACGGATATACTGCAATACACCAAACTTCTCGGACTTGCTCCCCTCTAAGCTCCATATCTGAACCGTTCTTTATTCCCAATTCACGAAGCAAACACTGGGATCAGATGCAATTGCTGTCAAACAAAAGTCGATAGTGGTCCCCAGGGTATTAATAACGAAGCAGAACATGCGAACAGTGAGAGCACCCACGTTGGCCAAAATAGATCCAGTGCGCGGGATTGACTCCTGAGGATGCTGCGAACGTTGTCAGGGACGCACCCATCATCGCAGATATGAGATTCGACTTACGGATTGAAGCACTGCCTTCTGGGTCCTCACAGCCTTGACAACGTCTCACATGTTCCGGTGCCGCTGTGGGACACCAGTAACGAAACAGGGCTAAGGTATAATGATAATTTCATCGTCGATGGGGTGTACTTACGCAGTTCCGTGAATTGCCAATACTCCGTTGCACTGCAGGAATTTTATGGAGGCGATTCAGGTCGTTCAGGCGGTAGATGTTATTCGCTCACTGATGTTGATATCCAAGTTGCTTTGGTATCATGGTTGGGACACCATCTGCATGAGACTGTATAAATATTTCGAAAATGGCTTGGCGTGAAGGAAATATATACCAATCAAATGCACTCCTGTGAGCGAGCTGGGGATATAAATGTAATCCATGACAACTCATCCAAGGCCTCACCTCGAAATATGTTGTCCACGCCGATCATCTTTTCGACCAACGCGGCATAGGCGGGATTACCTGTGCGTGGCTGACCTATAAGCCAAAGTTGAATGAATGCACATAATTCGAGTGGTGAGCACACTCGCCAATGGTGTACAAGCTAATATTGGTGCGTGGGTATAAATTTCGAACCGCAATGGACGCAATACTTGCGATTGCTCCCTGTGATCCGTGTGTAATGAAGAAGAGGGATGGAGACCTATTGTATGAACTCACCCCCAGAGAGTGGCCTATACTCACTTAGTCAATCCATCCAAATTCTCAAAGAGTATGATTCACCAGTAGCAATGACGCTATACGTCGGATGAGACTCAATCTGTTTGTCAAGGATATGCAGCATGGTGCGAGCAATGCTCTGATATGCAAGAAGGAACCCAGTGTGGACGCGAGGTTGCTCGGCACTCTCTTGAGAAGTCCGTGTTGGCAATCCGATGCCTTGTAGAGGGGTCAGTATTACAGATGCATCTGCGCCATCAGCGTTAGAGACCGCCGGGACCCAAGTGGTCCTACTCCACACCGATGAAAATGGTGGATGTTTCTTTAGTTCCCCTGAAGGAAACCACAAATTCATTTCGCTTATCGTCTTTAGCCACGAATCCGTGCATTGCTGTGACGAGATTTGTAAACTACAACGCAAGGCTGTCAATCAGATCACGGTGACTCGGCAGCTTGCCATGGTATCAATGTACTTGCCTCGCCCACAAGAGTATTGCCCATTGGGCGAGGGCATAATGTTTGATAGCTCGCTGAGGCATACTTCGTGTACCGAACAAAATTGTCATAGGTTTCCTCGTCGATGCCAGTAGAGGGGTCACCAGTCCGGAGGAATCGTGGCCATAAGGAGGTTGCACTACTCTCCATTGTGGTCGACGTCGAGAACAGATGAGCTATCTAATCGAGTGCGGGCGAACAAGCGTGCCTACGCTGATGCCTAGCCCTTGACAAACATGGTAAGTGCAAGTGTCAAATGTGGAAATAGTAGGCCAACCATTGCTCCCACGCACGGACCAACTCTGTCGAATATATAAACCCAGGTGCGGCATTCTTGGTTCTTCAGAACATACTCAGCTAGGATCTATTTTATAGAAACTAACTCGAGTCTCGCATGTTTACACATGCCACATCCTTCAAGTCCACTCGATGACATCCGCGCTCACTCGTTCGACAGAGAACATGGTCCCACCTCGGTGGGATCTCGAGGACGTTTCGGTTTTGTGCTTTGCTGAGCTGCTTGCAGCTTTGGTGAACCAGAGCCAACGGGTTGAGCGTCTGTCTGATGGATTCTCGGATGTGCATGTGTATTTCATACTGTTGTAGTTTTGTAGTGTTGCAATTGATATCTTGTTTCAACATTTCTTCCCTCTTGATGCACTGAAAGGCTTCAACCATAAATGTCAAAAGTCTGCAACTTGATCTGTGTTTGGGGAATTCTTTGGTAAAATTGAATGCAACCAAGATTCCTTGAGTACAAATACTGCAAATTCCAGCAGATTTCTTGAAGTTTTCTGACACTTCCCTCTCTTGCTTGTGCCTTTCAAACATGGCAAGTTTCCATCAAGTGGCCTATGGAATCTTGATTGGGGTTGCATTGACACTGACATCATCCCCATTTGTGACATATTTATGTGCACAGAGGAAGAAGCAGTCAAGGAAAGCTGTCCTTCCACATTCCCTGAAAAGTGATCAGATCTTGGATGGATTAACTGGATTGATTGGTACCATCTCACCTTGTAGTGTTGTTTATGTCTACTAACAAGAGTCCTAGGAAGTACGCCACTTGTGAGGATCAACTCCTTGAGTAACGCGCTCGGAGTTGAAATACTCGGAAAAGCGGAGGTGATCCGCTGTTAAACATCCCTATAGAACCACTGGCTGAGCGTGACGGTGTATTAGTTCCTTAATCCCGGTGGCTCCGTCAAAGATCGAGTTGCTCTGCGGAGTAAGTCTACACTATGTCCGGCGTATCCGTGTCGTTGCTCACTTACCCGGTCCGCACAGTGATCGAGGATGCTGAACGACAAGGACTGCTGCATCCCTATACTGGCTCACGCATATTCGAAGGAACCGTTGGTTCCACAGGGATCTCGATAGCCACCATAGCCAGAGCCAGGTAAGCATTTTTTCTCTGGCATATTCTCAGATAACTCGATGGATGTTGTTCAGAGGCTATGACGCGAGTAAGTTGGTAGTAACAGCACTTGGTGACCTGGCTGATGACCATTATAGCTATCATCATGCCAGATGACGTTTCCGAAGACAAGGTAAAGGCCCTGCAGTGTCTTGGTGCTGAAGTGCAACGGGTGCGACCCGCCAGCATTGTCGACAAGAAGCAAGTAGGTGTGCAGTTGAGTCAGTCTTCGTATTCTTCTAACTCTGTCAGCAGTATGTGGTAAGTAGTTTGGTTCGCCCAGCTTCCCAATCAACCTATTTTCCGTGGTAGAATATGGCACGTCAAGCGGCAATCGACTTTGGATGCAAGGGCACCCCAGAAAACTCCGAAAAGCAACATGTCACCCATGAAATACAAACAGGTACACCATCTGTGGTAGTTACAACAACCTTGTTACACGCACACCCAACGGGAACCGTTGACGATCCTCAGAATGAAGAGCTGACGACGAAACCGAGAGGTTTTTTTGCTGACCAGTTCGAGGTAAAGCACCTATTTTAGGGTGCTTGTCGACAAGTTTATTGATAGAATATGTAGAACAGAAGCAACTTCTATGCCCATTACGAGGGCACGGGACCGGAGATATGGAGACAGACGAACGGAAAAATGGATGCATTCGTCTCTGGTGCAGGTTCGACTCACGCGATTACCTTGAAACCAGTGTGCTGAATTCCTTCTAGGAACTGGGGGTACTATCGCTGGTGCTGGCCAATATATCAAGTCGATGAACAAAAATGTGGTCGTTGCGCTTGCGGATCCCGAGGGAAGTGGCCTTTTTAACAAGGTAAACCTATTCTATACCAGTTTCCATTTGTCCCCGTTAGCTTTTGGCTCTGCAGGTTAAATATGGTGTGATATATGATCATAAGGAAGCGGAAGGGACCAAAAGACGCCACCAGGTCGACACTGTCGTCGAGGGAATGTAAGGCCGTATCACCGTTGTGCACCATCGTCTTGTTTGATATCCATGGGCAGCGGTCTCAATCGCATGACGAACAACATTGATCTCGCGGTCCCAATTATTGACGATGCATTCCGGTAAGCAAGTGGGACTTGGTTGTTATGTCATGCACGTCGTTCAATGTTCTTTCCTAGAGTAACAGATGTGGAGGCTGTCGCCATGTCTCGGTACCTTGTACAGAATGACGGGCTATTCCTTGGATCAAGTAGTGCGTGCAACTTGGTCACATGCGTCAAATTAGTTCGTAAGTTGGGCTGGAAGGGAGGCCAAACTATCGTAACCATATTGTATATCTCCATATTTCTTGAGCTGTACCATGATTTACAACATGTCATTAGGTGCGATTCTGGTAACCGCCACTACTCCAAGGTATGTGAGCTCTTATTTTGCATTAGGAACGTCAGCGAGGTTTGTTCGTACGTGACCATTCTGACCATGTATGTATTTACACAGTTCTGGTAAGGACTCATCAACCTTAGCGTTGGTTGCACCTTTCTCAAGCCTCAGCAGGAATGATGGCTACCTTCGTGGGTCCAATATTCCAATTGACCACGCCATCATTGAGAGGCTTCTCAATTCCTCTGACAGTAGACTATGATGCATATGGTACAGATGCGCGCTCAAATATGACGAGAATAAGTAATGTTACGTAGATCCTACGGCAAGTCAGTTTGGTGGCCAGGACGATGTAGATATGGTGGGGGATGCGAATGGAACTTTAAACTGAACAGTAGAGTTGGCCTCACTGGCAGGATTAGGAGATATAGAACTATGGTGCTTAGATGATGGAGCAAGTGATGCCAGTGATAGTCCACTTGCGACGCAAGAAACGAATGGGTTAAGACCTAATAGCCCAAGGTACAGAAATCATCACTCACCTGGGTTCTTGCGGAGCAGTAGGCTGTGGATCTGGTGTAATTTTTAGATAACCAGCTTGGACTAAAAAGTCCCAAACGCGACTTGTCTTATTGACGTCAATCTTGACCAAATCACGGGCCTCTCGTCGGCGAAGCTTACCCCCGCGCCGGGCATACTCTCGGACAAGTGTCTCTTTAATAACAAGATACGGCTTGGGAAGAATGCGCAATTGAGAACAAAGGGTTTGTTCTGCAGGCGTAAGAAGGTGGAGCGAAGGACTGTTGGCAAGATTGAGAGGCGCAGCTAGAAGTGACTGTCACGGAGTTGACACGAGCATTTACGAAAATGAACATACGCGCTCGTCGAGGTGGGCCAGTCCCTGTGACCATTTTTGGTGTGGACTCTCGTTCGTGGCTCTTCCGGCCCTCGGATTCTCCTATCAAATATGTCAAAATCTTATCGTTAGACCTAAGGTGCACTAACTTCCACTTCCACCTGCTCGCAATTGGTTCAAACGCTCAGACGTGTAGTAATCGCGGGTCATGTTGGCCTTCGCTGACATCTGTTCAAAGCCATGTGTCAGTGGATTTCGTGGGACAATGCGTAAGTGATCTTACCCGACGGATGCTATCGTGTTCGTACTTATCAATGTCAGCAGGAGTCATTAGTCCCATCCGTCTGTAGTGCTGCAGTTCCTGTATTCGTTTCCGAAGAATGGCCTCGTCTGTAAATGGTAATGCATTGGACAGGATCCATTCGAAAGCACTCCGACATACAGAGAATATCTGCAACAAAAATTTCGTAATCCTCTGACGTCTGAAGCCTTGCGAAGGGTCGGAGGCGATTGACGATGTCCTTTTCCTCCTTCTGTCTTTTCTTCTCTGCAGCTTGCATCTAAAAAAACTCAGTCCCTGATCATGAAAGGGTTAGCCACGAAAAGGCGTACCTTTTTATACTCTAAAAGACCCCTTTCGTACATAATTGCCTTGGCCTCATGTCGTTTTGCGACTCTTTGATTGTACATCTCAATCAGAGTTAGCTTGAAAGCTATGGAGTCGTCATTTTCATAAGGCGGGGGTTGCATGGGTTCTTCGGGATTAGGGTCTTCGTCTCCAGAAGGTTGTTGTTCTGTAGTGGTTTCTTCGGTCTTTGATTGTAAGCCCTTCTTGGAAACGTCTCCATTGACGGAATAATGACCATTGAGATCGTTATTTATGCCGTTCACCAAGGCTTGGCCTACCAAACTAGCTAGGGGGTTCGACTTCCGTTCCTCCAGCATCTGGGTTCGCGCCTTGACATCTGGGTCATTGTCGTCTTCGATGATCTGGTCCCCACCGTATTGGAGGCAGATGCCAAACTCGAGGTCCTTGATCAACTCTTCCGCTTCGTTATCCAATTCATGTTCGAATTCGAGACGACCTGGAAGGAAGGTCGCAATTTCATGCACTCCTGGCGCTGAAGTGGGGGGAACTTTCGGAGGAGGAGGTATATGGGTGTTCATGGTTACCATTCGTCTTCGCTTTCGTTGGTGGAACTCATCAGGGTCAATATCGAACTCTATATCCACACTCTGAATTTGTCATAAGAACTAGCCCCAACATCTGGCAAAGTATCACTCACGGGAAGAGGCCAATTAACGGAGTCGATGTAGACCGAATTATAGTGTTCCTCCGCTTCTTCCTTAGTACGGGTGCCGACGTGCTCCGCTACCATCTGCCAATTCCCGAGACCCGCTTTAGATATGCCCTCAATGAGTAAGAGCTCCCTAAAGAACAATGTGAATTCGCGATGACGACGAAAAGGATGAGGAGAACCAACTCATCAGCCCCCCAATCAGGCGAGAAAATAGGATAAGAATGCAGTTCCTGAGCACATCCAGACTTGATCATCCGAAAGGGATGTTATCTGCACCAAGGACTTACAATTACGCGGTATCGATGAAAGCGTTTGTGTTTCCCAAATTCCCTTCCAGCACAAAAACAAGTTGGGCAGATATCAACACCATCCCCGGGCTCGCATACCGGATCCGCACACTTAATCCTGACGGAATGGGTCAAGTCGCAGAGACACGAATCGCATTGAATCTGCAAGCCAGGCTCGTTAACAGCTGTTAAAAATGGAGGTATGAGTGTGTGAATGTTGTGTGAGACTAGAAACCACGCACTCTGGATTTCATCTGGCTGATGCTCCCGTTTTCGACTCGAGACTGTCATGGTCTTGGGTAGCGTTACATTTGCATAAAATATATTTGCACTTGCCGATTGGGGAAATTACAGACGAAAAATTGCAAAACCTGACAAAACCCTGCTAACCTCACCTCATTAATTGTCCCCTGTCTTCAACCTGTCGTCCGATCTTGAATACAATTGTATCCAAAATGCCTCTTACAGCAGAGACCGCGAGCTTCAAGGTTAGTGTGAAGAGTCGAAATGATGGATACGGGTTTAACAGGGGTCCAGTTCAACCATACTATGCTCCGTATCAAAGACCCCAATGTGTCCTTACCTTTCTACACAGACGTGAGTGAAGACCGTGTGCGTATACTTATCGAAAAGCCACTCAGATCTGTCTGTTCAGATCCTGGGCATGACCCTACTTCGTGGTGCGTACATCGCTGGACGTACGACTCTTGAATCCCAACCCGCTATCGTGAGCAGAGGTTAATTTGGGTGACTTTACCCTCTACTTCCTCGCATATGACGACGAAAATCTCTCACCCGAGGAGAAGAACAGCGTGTTTGCACGTCAAGGTGGAGCCGTCCCTTCCCACTACCTCCCAGATGCCGACTGAGATATTTTAGGCGTCCTTGAACTGACGCACAATCATGGCACCGAATCAGATCCTGATTTCAAGGGTTACGCCAGTGGAAACACTGAACCCGGTAAAGGCTTCGGCCACATCGCTATCACGGTGGCCAACGTAGAGGCGGCGTGTGTGCGCTTCGAGGAGCTAGGCGTCCAGTTCAAGAAGCGCCTCACCGATGGTAAGATGAAGAACATT
>Ga0307518_10001513_pt1 | contig 17219 bp, 11 predicted proteins | sample 25_EM_MG_FD_203889 | JGI IMG/M metagenome (GOLD analysis project Ga0307518, IMG submission 203889) | Populus trichocarpa ectomycorrhiza microbial communities from riparian zone in the Pacific Northwest, United States - 25_EM | ecosystem: Host-associated > Plants > Roots > Unclassified | place...
ATTCTTTATTATTTTTTACTTTATTTCAAAGTTTTATCAAACATAAATAATGCATCGCTTTAGCTAATGTTTCTTATATATTTTGTATGTTTATATTTGATAGGTACAAATACCAACAAAATTAAAGTGATGAATATATTATGAAGATGAAATTAACTTCATAACTTTGACTCAATTTGGTATTATTTTAAATCTCTTATCTTATACAAAGATTGTCATATGTTTGTAGTTACTTCTTTGAATGAAACTAAATCATGCAGTTTTTTTTTAACAATTCATATACAATAAATTAAAAAAAAATTATATATTTTTATATTATTTTGGCCCCCCTATCAAATAATCCTAGCTCCGCCCCTGATCATAAGACCTTTTGTTTTGTTTTTCCAATATTCCCTAATAGTTATATGAATTTTTAGGTGGATTATTAGTTGGAATAATTTTGTTGATTTGGTTTGTCAAAGAGTCTTTTGTGTTTGTAAGCTTGGTTTTGCATTAAGAGTTTGTAGAATAATCATCATCATGAGTGTTGATGCTACTAGTTAATGTCAAAGATTTTTGTTAGTTTGGCTCGAAGGAGGCATTTGCTAAACTTGATGTTTGGGACTTTATCATTCTTTGCTCTCTCCTACATCTTCAGATAATTATTAGCGTAATTGGAACAAGTCTAGGTTAGTTTGCAGGTGGTGATGGCAAGGGAGGACGAAAAAGCTATTTATGCTTCAGTGATTTTATTTTTATTTATTTTTTCCTTATTTTAATGCAACAATGACACTTTAATCATTAATTGAGATATAATGGAAATCTTATAAATATTTCAAAAAAAATTGTTCACTTTTTTATTTGCATGTTATTAAAGATGTAAAGTGTTATACAACTTTAAATATTGACTCTGTTGATCTATTTTCAAAATTATAAAGGCAAAGTATAATCATGAGTTTTCTATAGAAGGGTCAAGGAAATTTTTTCTTTTTCTAATAATGTTTTTTTATCATATACTTGATCTATATAGACTAGATTAGAAAGATCCCAAACAAGGATGACAATGGGCACCAACAGGTAGGGTTTGGTATTATTCGGTCATGAATTTGAAACCAAAAGCTATTATCCATGACTGACCCAGAAAAATCAACGGATATGGATTTTAGATAATCTCGATTGAGTTTTTGGTATTCATTCAATTACCTATAATATAGGAATTTAGAATCTTATAAAACATTTTTTCTCTTTCAAATGATTATATTGGTGCAAAATGGACTATATTTTTAAAAAAAAAAAGTTTTCTTTTTCCCTATACAGAGGTCCATTCCAAAATAAATCAAATCATAACTTTTTCAACATAAAAGTGGCCTCGGGCTCACTATCCATCAATTCTATCAAAAAGTATAATTATACACAACATACATGCAAAATAATAAGATCACAAAACTTTCTTGAATATATACAAACACCCAAAAAAAAAAAATATTTCCCTTCTTTTTGTTTTTCTTACAATCCATATTGTATTAGTAGCTTAAGTACATATGATAAGTTTATTTACATAACATTAATTTATTTTACAAAATTTTACCTAATATGGAATAACTGAGAGATATTTGGAGTGCGATATCAAGATAGAGATGGTGGATATGATGTATCTATAAAACATATAGAAGTATAGAATATAGAATAAGTATATGAGTATCCATTTCAACTAAGAATTTTACCATACTATAAGAATAACATAACATTAAGGGACCTTTCTCGAGCATATTCAATCTACACCATATTTTTAATTTATTTTGTCCCCCCCCCCTTTTATTATACTATCATTTTCATGTGAAGGTTAATATTCCATCAACTATACACTCATTTATCCATTTCAATAATCATAACTCATGTCTTAAGATACTTTTTAGAACCCATCATTATGGTAGATTCAAATTTACAACAAAGCCCCTGTCATTGCAGACAACTCAATTTCTTATCATAGCCTCCGTCTTTATGATTGACTCAATTTTCATGTCATAGCCCTTGGCATTGTGGCCAACTTAGTTTCGCGACACACTCATTTTCATAACATAGTTCATCCCATTTCAGCCGACTTAGTTTTCACATCTTAACCTTTGTTATTACAGTTAGCTTAGTTTCACTTCATGAACACATATTCGTAGCATACTTCATTTACACAGTAAATAATTATGCTAAACACTTATTTAATTAAAAAAAATCATGTGATGAACGCGTACCTGAAGCTCTTGTGGAATGCGGTCTCTTTACAACGGGTTCTACTTCAAATATCCCTCTAAATTCTAAAAGAATATTCTAAATCAATACCCAATTTTCTTTAGTCCATTTATAACTTTTACTAAATCATATTGTCACCATTTTTGTTATACAATTAAATGTCCAAACATATCGTCACCCATTTTCGTAATAGAATTCAATGTCCAATTATATCATCACTTACTTTTATGGAATGTGATGAACGCGTACCTGAAGCTAAATAATTATGCTAAACACTTATTTAATTAAAAAAAAAAAGTCATGTGATGAACGTGTACCTGAAGCTCTTGTGGAATGTGCTCTCTTTATCGCGGGTTTCACTTCAAATATCCCTCTAAATTTCAAAAGAATATTTCAAATCAATACCCAATTTTCTTCGGTCCATTTATAACTTTTATTAAATCATATTGTCACCATTTTTGTAGAATAATTAAATGTCCAAACATATCATCACCCATTTTCGTAATAGAATTTAATGTTCAAATATTGTCACTCATTTTTTTTTTTTCCATACAACTCAATGTCCAATTATATCATCACCCATTTCTATAATACATTTTAATATCTAAACCAATCATTACCCATATTTATAATACAATTCAATATTTCACATCAAATATTCTCAATCTATTATTCATATATTTTATCAAACACATTGTGTGCATTTAAATTAAACCATTCTTTATATAGAGATTAGACATGTCCAACCTTCCAAAACACACGAACAACGGTTCATCACATCAAATATTTTTTTATAATCATTCACACAATTTATCGAAAACAAGGTGTGCACATAAATGAAACCATTCTTCACTTAAATACTTACCTAGTCTTTCAAAACACACCAACAATGGTTCAACACATCATATCAATCTAATATTAAAGGGTGAAATTGAAAGAAAAAAAAAAGCAACAAAAAAAAGACTTGAGTCAATCCTAGTGAACCTACAGAATCCATAAGGACATGAGATTGGAATAGCCCCATAGAAAGAAAAGTTAAAAAAAAATAATAAAAGCTAATCTCCAACCAGTTAAATTTTGAGATATGAAATTAAAAAAAGGCCTAAAAATACTAAAGACAGCCTGGTCTAATCTTCAAAACATGTGACATGGATCATGAGACCAGATTGCACCATAAAAGGCAAACCAGAAAAAATTACAGTGTCAAATTCCCAACCAACAAAAATAATTAGGGATAAATTAAAAAAACCAAACTTGATACAAAAAAAAAATTGAAATCAAATTACGAGGGATGAGATTGAAAAATAATTTCAATTAGGAAAAGTATAAGAAAAAATAAAAATTGAAAGAATAAGGATCAAATTTGAAATAAAAAATCAAATTCCAAGGGATGAACTTGAAAAACAAATCAATAAATGATTCAAGATTAAATATATTACGATTAAAAGCATGGGGACCTAATTTGATTTAATGGATAAATGACCAGACTTCTTTGGTTTTTTGCAATGCCTAACATATTTTTTTAGGAGGAGAGAGAGAAAACAAGGGGGGAAACACGTTGTCATAGCTCAATTGTCGCTCATCTGATGGCACACACCTCACCACCATGATGGGGATAATGAGACACATCAAACACGTGGCCTAAAAGGCAACGTTTCAAGTCTAAACAGCTCTACACGCATCACCCAAAAGGCATGAGCGTCGCCTAACACATGCCAACCATTTTTCATTTAAATTATATTTTATATATATTAAAAGACTCAATTACCCTAACCTCACATAATAATAATAATAATAATAATAATAATAATAATAATAATAATAATAATAATAAAAGCCAAAATGAAATGACAAAAGAAAGTGGCATTTAAATCATTGCACACAAAACCAATAAAGTTTAATTTTAATTTAAATCATTGTATTGTGCAAAAAAAAGTGAGAAAAAAAAAACCCCTTGGCCTAAGTTAAATGTTTTTTTTCTTTTAAAGGTAATTTAGTAAATTCATTATGCAACAAAAAATTAAAAAGACTAATTCACCCCTATTTAATTTTGTAATGACTAATAAGTTCATGAAAAAGATCGTATTTCCTTTCATATCCAGTCAAGTGGTTTGTCTTCTCAAAGGTAAAATGGTAAGTTTACTGGGAGAATCCACAATCAATTATAAGTGTGTGCATAGTAACTAATTCTAGTACATGTGGTATGTTGCGGGCCAAATCACTTTCAAACATAAAAAACCATGTGGGTCCTGTTATATTTTTTTATGTCGATGAAAAATCTTAAATGCACATTGCAAGCTTGATTAATGTGTTTAATAAAAATAATCGATCACCATATAAGTTAATAAACACTAAAAATAATTGTTTATGATAAACAAAGATTGAATCAAGATGTTAAGTATTAGATGCGGATAGAAAACATGATCTTGCAACATGTCATGCTATTTAATATCTTTATTTAATCATGTGTTAGTATTTTATTTGAAAAAAGAAAAATAAAAATTGAATCGAAACAAAAAAAAACTTGTTAGCATAGTTCATTTGTTTTTTTTATTTATTTATCTAGCTTTGCTCTATGTCACGGTCCCTTATATGACTTAGGTTTCAACTCTAACCATGTTGGAGTTGACTTGGTGTGACCTGTTTGACCAAACGAGCGTAAATACGGTTCAGTCGCCCCATCTATAACCTAATATCACTCCAAATTGTTTTTGAAGTCGTCGTTGTTTTAACCTTTAACTCACCTAATTAGGCTCAAATGCAAAACAACAAACTGTAAAATGATAAAAAAAAAATTACTAATTGAAAAAAAAAGACGACACCATACTAGATCAAGACAGTCAACCAAGGTTAATCTTCCAAATCTATGACCTAGGTTGTTACATGACCATAATAAGTTAACTTAATTTGGCTATCGATCTCTTTCATTTTAATTTTTTGATCTGGTCCTTAATTTTTTGATTGCTTTGCAATTTAGTTCTAGATTTCATCTCATCCGAGCCTAATTAAGGCCAAACCGGGGAGAAAAGAAGGGATTAAATCAAAAAAATATTTGAGGTGTGCGTTGCAATCGTCAGCGTGTGAGAAAGCCCGTTACATTCATGCGGCACAAGCAGCTTCTTTCTAGCTCTATCCATGGCCCTTCTTGGTGATGTTTGAATCATGTCAATGGGTTCTCCGTCCCATGATAGCATGTGTTAGTGGCGAGTAAACAATGTGGCTTCGATGACTAATTTTTATTTTTCTTATCTCTCTCTTATTTTGATCTTTATGCCAAACTAATAAAAAAAATATTTTTGTTGTGTTTGTCTTGTGAGATAGTTATAATGTTTTCAACTTAGGAATTATTTTTTATATATAATTATAATTATTACTATTATGTAGCATTTGATTATTGTCCTGAGATAATAGGAACGAAGACAATAAAGATAATGATGTGTATGGTAGAAGAGACAAAGATAGAGACATAAAAATTAATCTGTTTTTGAGATAATTTTGGAGTGAATTTCTGTACTTCGAAAACAAGAGGTACAAAGAAAACATGTCTTCAGAGACAATATTTATTATTTTTTATTTGTAAAATATCCTTGTAAAAACTCTCAATTCCAAAATTGTCCAATTAAAACATGTAAAGATAAAAATAGTTATTATCATAATTTTAAAACCTAACTCAAAGGTCGATCTAGGGCGAATCTCGGGTCACTAGTCTAGACTCGAATCACTATTCGGGTTGACCCAAGTCAGCGTAAGAATAAGTGGTTATTATCATAATTTTAAACTCGACTCAATAGATGACTTGAGATAAGGCCTGGGTCACAAGTGAGATTAATCGTTAACCACGATCAATTTAAGGACAAAAGTAGTTATTAATATAATTTTAAAACTCGACTTAGGTGTCAACCCGAGGTAAGGTCCGGGTCATGTGTCAGGAAGGTCAACCCGCCCGGGTTAACATAAAATAAAAGTAGTTATTATCAAAATTATAAAACTTTATTCGAGGGTTAACTCGGGGTAAGGCTTGGGTTACGAGTTAAGAAGGTCAACCAGAGTTAACATGGGTGAATGTAGTGATAAAATTGTTATTATCATAGTTTTAAAACATGACTCGGGAGTCGACCGCGAAAGGGCCCAGGTCACATGTCGAGAGGGCCAACACGGGTTAACCTGAGTTCATGCATAGATAAAAATAGATATTATCATAGTTTAAAAACATAATTCAAGAGTCGACCTGTTGCAAGGTTCAAGTCACTGGTCAGGAGAGTCAACCCGACTGACAAAAAAAATTAAAAATAATCAAAGCAACTTTGTTTTGACCAATTTTTTTTTCAAAAAAATCAACGAGTTTTTGACCCATGTTTTATCCCATGTTGAATTGAATTTTTGACTGAGTTAGGTCGAGTCAATCATTCTTTTTTTTTTTTAACTCGAACCAATCTAAGCTCCAAGTTAACTAGTCAAATTAGTCCTAATTTTATAACTAGTATTATTATAATATTATTAATTTTAATACTCAATATAAACTAAAATAAAAATAATAATATCTAATTATTTTTTTAAAATATATAAGTTTGTTAATAATACATATTAAAAATAAAATATACAATTTTATTTTATTTATTTTATTTATCGTAACTAAATAAAATATAAAAAAAAAATTATTTTGTCTTCTCCAATTCTGTTTTAATTTTCTTTTCTATATTGTCTTATCTGTTTTTTTTTCATCTTGTCTCTTCTATTATTTGACAATAATCAAAAGCTGCCTTTGTTTTAAAAATTAGTTACATCTTTTTGTTTGCTTTCCAAAAGCAAATCCAAAAAGAAGACCCGCAAGTAAAGTGTGCGTGTCAATGATGGATCAAAACTCTTCAATATACTTATAATAATTACATATTGTTCTCTCTCTCTCTCGATCTCGATCCTCCAATTCTCAGTTTTGGATTTGGTTTCAAATTCAGGGCAGATTCAACGTACCCAAAAAGCCAGCCACCCCCCCTCCCATCCCTTCTTCATTCTCCACACCGCCTTTTATTATTATTATTATCAAGAAGAAGAAGAAGAAACAAGAGAGTTTTATGTCAGTTTGTTTATGGGTGTGGCTGACATGCAAAGCAACGGGAATGGGAATGAGGGATTCAGCTTCAGGAGCTGTGTTTTTAGGAGAAAACAAGTGGATTCTCATCGTGTCAGCAGCCATAGCGGTGGCCAAACCCAACAATTAGCTAAGATTCTCTCTGTTGTTGACATCATTGCCATTGGTTCGTAACTAACTCCATTAATTCTCCTTTTTTCCATCTGGGTTTTGTTTTTCTCATGGTTGAAGTTTCTTCCTTCCTTCCTATATTGGCTTTGTGGGCATCTTTGCTTTTCCTTGAAATGCTGTTTCTTTTTTTGCGTTTGTTCTGGTTTGCTTTGAAAGTCTCAAGGTTTTTCTATGTGAATTTTATGTTCGTCCATCCTGTCTCGTGTCTGGTGTCTGCCTTTATTATCGGTATTGTTTGTTTTTCTCTTTGTAATGAAGCTAGCTGTCAGTGTTTTCGTTAACTTTAAGGTTTTGTTTAATAAATACAATTATTGCTTGTGGCTGTGTACTATTAAATGTTGGTTATATTTTATATCCTGGAAAATCTGAAATGCGAATCCTCTTTGTTGTTCAGTTCAGTCATGAATTTACTCCCTTATTAATTACCGGCAGTTAATGGGGATCTTGGGCTGCTGGGTGGGATTCTATTTCCTTTCAAATTTATCCAGTTTAGCTGGGGAGGATTTTATGCATGTTGATATTAATATTGGTTCTATTTTTTTTTAATCAGGAGTAGGAGCAACGATTGGAGCTGGAGTATATATTCTTGTAGGAACGGTTGCTAGAGAGCAGACAGGACCGGCTCTTACTGTTTCTTTCTTCATTGCTGGAATTGCTGCTGCTCTCTCAGCATTTTGTTATGCTGAACTTGTTTGCCGGTGCCCATCAGCGGGGAGTGCCTACCATTACACATACATTTGCATAGGAGAAGGGTATTTACAACTTGGATGATTTTAAGCTTTCCATATTAGTTCTCGTCTTTGTGCACATTATTATTTATTTCTGAGTTAGTGTGAGGTAACTCGAAAGATGACATTGAAACAACAATTTGAGGTTTCAATCCCTGTCTCAAAATATACAGATCGCACAACTTGATACATCTCTGAAATTATCAAAATGACTTGCTTAAGAATTGTTATAAAGGCATCTTGATGGTTGAGCTTGGTGGTAAGTTACTGCTTTTGATAAGAAGATTAAATTGCAAAAGGACATAATCAGTAAGCTCGTTAAATGGAAGATTAAGTAAATCTATATCTATATGCTTTGCTATGCCCTATTCAGGACTTGAACATATTGTCTTGCAGTGCAGCATGGTTGGTTGGCTGGGCATTGATTCTTGAATATACAATTGGTGGTTCAGCTATTGCTCGTGGCCTAACCCCAAATCTGGTGCTGTAGATCTTCTCTACGTGAAGCTCTCTCTTCCATCTATGCAACAAATTCCTGTTTAAACCCTAGTGTCTAATAGAGTTTCTTTTTTTATGGCTTCTGGGCATTTGCTTGAGATGTGTGCGTGATTTTGTCCATGCATGTGCACTGTTCAGAAAATTAAAGAAACAGTAGTAATTTATCATGATTCATGAATTTTAAAGATGTAGGGCTGCTAGCACTCCATGAAGTGTTAATGGCACTCCCTTTCTCTCTTCAAAACAATGGTGTGCCATTAAAGTACTAATAGGCCCACTCATTTTAAAGCTATTCATATTGTTGTTCTCCAAGATCGAATCACTTAATAAGCAGTCTTATTTTTGTCTTTACATCTTATAGAATGAATACTAATATGCCAGTGTTTAGCCTTTAAGAGCATCAAAATGAAGTTAGATTTGGCCAATGGTTAGTGGCATGTATGCTTCCACCCAACCCTTGGCCTCTCTCTATCTTCTTAGTCTTAGACCATGGGTGAAAATTGATACAAGAAAGTTTCCCCAGATCTGAATGGTCATTGGCTCAGGTATCCAAATGGTGGTATAATGCTTCACAGTTTGAAGATTAACCATTGGTCCTTTGTGGCATGAGCTTTAGAGTGGCTCAATAATGCTCACTCTGAATGTTATTGTATCTTGACTGGTAACACATACAGCATTTTTTTTCTACCTTTTTTTTTCTGGGCATAACTTTATCATTTTTCAGATGAATGATTATAACTATCATTGAGGTTTTAACCTTCTTTTTTTTATAAAAAAAAAAAAAACTTTCAAGCTAATCAGGTGACTTAGTTTCCTTGGATGCTGTACATCTATGGTTCTCATAATATATTTATTTCATTTATCTTGGTTCAAACCACTTATCTCTTTGGTTTTTCAGGCCTTATTTTTTGGAGGTCAGGATAACCTGCCTTCTTACTTGGCCCGCCACTCCATTCCTGGGCTTGGCATTGTGGTAGACCCATGTGCAGCAGTTTTGATTCTTGTTGTCACTTTGCTCTTGTGCATTGGAATCAAGGAGGTAATTTTTTTTTCTTTTCAACTACTAGCAAGTTTATGTTTTTTGTGTTGGCATGCATCTGTTTTTTAATTTGTTTTAGTAAATACTACATCTTGCAGAGTTCATTTGCACAGACTGTTGTTACAACAGTGAATGTTTTTGGGCTGCTTTTCATCATAATAGTTGGTGGATATTTAGCTTTCAAGACTGAATGGATTGGATATGAACTTCCTAGTGGGTGAGTAGTGTATATTTTGTCTACTTTGGCTCATTATATCTACCCTAGTTGTCTAGTTCATCTTCTTTTGTTTTCCCTCTGGTTTGATAGGTATTTTCCGTTTGGAGTAAATGGGATGCTTGCAGGATCTGCCGTGGTGTTCTTTTCATTCATTGGTTTTGATGTTGTTGCTAGCACTGCTGAGGAGGTAATTTTTAATGTGGAATGACTGATGACTGGTGTTGCATGTGAAAAAAGAATCAAGAGAAGAAATGAGAAAGGAAGATTGCATTCACAGTTCATCCTCTTCATTTTACTTCCTAGCTAAACTGCAATCACAGTTCATCCTCTTCATTTTACTTCCTAGCTAAACTAAAAATCAAACTTTGTGGAAATCCTACAATGCAAACTCGACAGATATTCATTGACTTCCCACATTGTGCATTAGTTCCTAATCTACTCAGAAATCTGGTCTGTGATCTCTTAACTTGTGTGCCTGATCTTACCTCTGTCCTTTATGAAGATGTGGTTTACTTAGCTTATTATTGTAATTAATACCACCATAATGTGTACATTCTGATATGATTTCTTGTTTGGGCATACCTAGCTAATTATTCTACAATCTTTAACCTAAGATTCAAAAGGCATTATTAAAGGCTATTATTCAGTTGTGGTCTTGCCAAGGTGGGATCCTGGTAGGAAGAATATTAAATAACTCTACTCTAATATTCAAATCTGCGGCTTTATGAATATGAGTTCAACTGTTTTACCATTGCATCAATGATGAATCCCTTGGATACATGGACATGACTACATTTGAAAAATCATTTACTTTTCTTCATGTCCTTGCACAAGTTGAAGTGTCTGTAATTTGGCAGGTCAGTGGAAGTTACCTGGTTCAAAATTTGATATAATAAAGTTACAAATTCATCAATCATTCTGGGAGTTATTAAAGCAAGAATGTATTGTTTTTCTTTATCTATCATCTATGCCATAGTGGTAGCTATGCATCTTAAGGTCTCATTTCTTCTGCGTGATTGTTGACATATGACTTGTTGTGTTCTATAAAGAAAACTTGTGTTATAATTTGACATTATAAAGGATAGGAGGATGCTTTTTCTTGGACAAAGGGAGTATAATTATGGGAGACCATGCTTGATACATAACTAGGATGGCAACCATGTATATATTGTATTATTAGATGTAATTTGATAAAATTCTGTATCATTCTTAATCTGATTCCATCTCTATATTTGTGTCATTTCTGTTTGAGTTATTATTTAGTAGTTTAATCTTATCTTTACATACCATGTTAGCCTCAGTGAGTGAAACTTTGGGCCTCTTTTGTAGCTTTTTAACTACATTATGATCATCATTTTCTTACTATGTCAGGTGAAAAATCCTCAACGTGATCTGCCCTTAGGTATAGGCGTTGCTTTGTCTATATGTTGCATTCTATACATGCTTGTCTCTGTTGTTATTGTTGGCTTAGTGCCATACTACGCATTGGATCCAGACACCCCGATCTCTTCAGCATTTGCTTCCCATGGGATGCAATGGGCAGTGTAAGCTTTGCCTCCTGGTTTGTCAATTTGATTGGTTATTTAACTTTGAGGTTATTCCCTCAAAGTCAGTTGTAATCTGATTTGTAACTTTATAATTGCAGGTACATAATAACAACTGGAGCAGTTACTGCTCTTTGTGCTAGTTTAATGGGTTCACTTCTTCCTCAGGTGCGTAATCCATGTTTCTCCAGTGATTTAGAATAACTCTTAGTCCTTTATCACATATTTAATGTGGTAGCATGGATATAGATTCAGCTCTCAAATTTATTTGAGCTCCAGTAAGTGCACAAAAGTTGCATCACTACTTTTGCCTTTTGTTTTTTATATGCTTTGCATGAGACTTGTTAACTTTAAGCTATAGGTGCATGTTATTTTACTGCTTGATAAGGCCATTTTGCAGGAGTTGGTGTCGTTTTTGTTGTGTAAATACAATACGGTATAAATCTATTTTGTCAGTGATTGTTTCCATGAATTATTTTCAGCCTCGAATGTTCATGGCAATGGCTAGAGATGGATTGTTGCCATCTTTTTTTTCAGACATTAGTGAACGCACACAAGTTCCAGTGAAGAGCACAGTAATAATTGGTATTCTTGCTGCAGCCCTGGCTTTTGTTATGGATGTTTCACAGTTGGCAGGAATGGTATGTTATGCATTTGAATTAGAGATGTTTTATGAGGAATAATGCATTTCTGTTTATTTTTTTTTAATGTACATGAACCTTCTGCTATAAAAAATATAGGAAGGCAAGGCTTCCTAATTCCTTTCCTGGGTACAGGTTAGCGTGGGTACACTTCTTGCTTTCACTTCTGTTGCAGTTTCAGTGCTAATACTCAGATATGTTCCACCGAATGAGGTGCCACTTCATCCATCACTTCAGCAGCTGATTGATTCACCATCACTGCAGTTCAATAGTGATTCTCAGGAGATTGCATATCAAAACCCTAAGGGTTCTCTCAGCAACTATGATCTTAGTCAACATTTACTTGACAATATAGGGACTTCAATTGGATGCACACTTCTTCCGAAACACATGGCTCAAGGTACTACCCAATGCATTCTTTAGTGTTTGAACATGACTTTTTTTTTTCCATTCTATTATTCCCATACTTTTTTGTCTTCATCTTTTAGCTTGACATTGAAATGCATATACGTAACAAGAAGTAGCGGAACTGCTATAAAGTATAAATGTTGATTTTTAATGTAAGTTGTTTACAAGGTTGCACAACAAAGAAAGTGCTTAGACACTACAAAACAACTGAGTACTCTCAAAAAGGTATACTGCATTCTACATTACTTGAACTCACATTATTAGCTAAAGTAAGCATCTGTGCTGACACAATTTTTTTTGATAAGCCTTGGCAAGATAACTTAAAACTGGTAGGAGGCGAAATCCAGGCTGGATATGGCCAAAGAATTAGAAACATCACCATTTTGTAGAATTTATTAGTTATTTTGTTGTCAAAATATGTTGTATTCTATATTAGACTAGAGCAAAGATGTTTAGTTTATCATAACAAGAGCATACAAAACATAAAAGATTGTTTAATGTAAGCCTAGAGTGCATACAATTTTAAATCTATGAACATGCAAAATAAAGTTCTAAGAGAACTATACTTTCAACGTAAATATAATAAAAATATTAATAGCATGCATACTAAGTATATATTTAAACTTGCAATATATATAATATCAAAGCCTAACATGCATACTAATAATAAAAATAACAATGCCTAAATTAAAACAGAGAAGGGTACTTACTTGTTGAAGTACTTTAAAGAAATGGAACTTTTGTTGTTGTGAAGAATGAATCTTTGGTCCTTAAGACTTTATTGCTCCTTACTTGTGCAACTAGAATGTTTGAAATATTTCTCTCAAGATTCTAACACCACCATCTTAATTTAGATATATTTCTAAAAAAGGTCTTTGAACCAAAATAAATGAACTCAAATATCTCTCAACAAAGTATGAACCTAAGCTCTAGATTTGGGATAAAAAACAAAAGCATAAAAGAGAATGAAAACTCTAAAAATGAGGTGAGAAAAAGTGAAAAAATATGAAAAATTCATGTTAGAAACTATTTCTTCATCTTCTTTTATAGTGATTTTTGGAAGCTAAAAGGTTGAAGAATTAATAAGAATTAATTTCCAGAATTATCAATCTTTAATTAGCCACCATAAATCAAGAATTAAATCTTAAAAAACCAAGGGTTCTTTGAGTAAAAAAACTAAGGATTCTTTGAAATTAATTTCTCATTTACCCATAATTTATTAAAATCATGCTAATTAAATAAATTTCCAATATTTTCTGTATATGAAAGAGTGAGAAGAAAGAAAGAGCTTTGAATCTTTAAATCCTTTTTCTGGATGTGTCATATGGGTTCTTTCATTCAGTTGTTGTGGTACATTAATTCAACTGGACCCATAACTTGAAACCAATTGGAAAAGCACAATGATTGCCATTCCTTTGTTCTTCATTGCTAGACATGTATAAGCCCATCTGAAGGGACCCTTTTTTAGGGGAAGACTAATATTATTCTTGTTGATAATTGGCACAAATCCACACTGTACCTGACTTTTCGGTCCTTCCAGGTATCCTAATTTTCTAGGTTTCTGGTAAATCTGGTAAATTTTCTATCTACCAAATCTATGTTATGTGATACAGAGTTGCCTTAACCATTTCCTTTAACAATGACCCCTCTTTTGTTGGCTGTACATGTGGATGATTGTGTATGGTCCATGTGTTTGTTTTATTTCTTTGTTGAATTTCGTTGGCATCATGAAGCCTATTATTAATTGGAATGATATATTCTACCATTCATAGTTAAATAAACAATACTTAAGGAAACACTTCTGCATTAACATATTCACTGGAATTCTCTTGACAAATTCCATATGATATGTAAATTGATATTAGTTTTCTTGTTTTGTGTCAATTAAACAGGTGAACAGAATGAACAAAAAAGGCGAAAAATTGCTGCTTGGAATATAGCTCTTGTATGCGTAGGTGTTTTTGTCCTTGCATCTGCAGCTTCTGTTGAAAATATTCCCAGGTTTGTCATCTGCTCTAAAATCTGCAGCTTTCATCTGATTCACTCTTCTAACATGAGTCCCCTTATCACAACTAGAATTGTTCTTAACCTTTGGCATTTGAGTTCTCAATGTGTATAAACAATAAATGGAAGTTTTTTTTCTCTGGAGATACAGCACAACAATTCTTAAAAAAAAAAAACAAAGACTTCATCTTCTGCAGTATAGGGTTAGTCCAAGACATGTTTTACCTTAATATGTGACTGATATGGTTCTACTGGTTTGTAACTTGATCTTTACTCTACCAGCATTCTTCGCTTCACATTGTGTACAGTGGGTGGAGCTATTTTTTTGTGCAGTTTGATTGTTCTTGCTTGCTTAGCACAAGACAATGCAAGGCATAGCTTTGGACACTCAGGAGGTATGTTCAAGCTTATGTAATACAATGTTAAAGGATATTGGTTGAGGTTGGGTATTGTGTATTTTGGTGAAGAATTTCATAAACCTCGTTACCACTGCAAAGCTCTGCTGGCATTTGGCTACTTGCCTTAAAATTTTTTGTCAGATTAATATGTATAGAATCTTAAAATGGCTGGTGCAGATTGAAGTTACGAAGAAAACATTGCTTCAACTCAAGAAACCCTCAAAATTACATGAATTGGTAAACAAGATCACTTGATAGAATTTCTTGAAAGTTCAAAATCACGTGCAGTAGTTGAGGGGAAGAAAAAGAAAAGCTGGTGGTGTATAGTATAGGAATTGCTTGCTCGTATCACATGAGTATTCATTGCTAAACCATACTACCGTAGCCCTTTGGAAAGCCTGTGCTTATAGTCTTACCCGTATTTACTGTATGATACTGTTACCTCCAATTTAAAAATGGTGTTCGATATGCATGCAATAATCATTTACAGAATTATTTTTTGGCCTTTTTCCAGGTTTTGTTTGTCCTTTTGTTCCATTCTTACCAGTTGCTTGCATTCTTGTCAACACATACTTGTTAGTTAATTTGGGGTGAGTATCCAGCCAATTAACTTCGCCTCTCACTCTCTCTAATAAAGTTTTTCATTTGAGCTCAATCTCACCAAGCTTTCCACGTCTGACTGTAGTGTTGATCTTATGCATCTATGTGCAGGGCTGGCACATGGTTCCGTGTTTCCATATGGCTGCTAATAGGGGCACTAGTTTATTTATTTTATGGTCGGACCCACAGCTCATTGAAGAATGCAGTTTATGTTCCTACTGCCCATGCTGAAGAGATCTACCGCACCTCTTCAGATCTTCTGGCGTAGATCATGGCAAGGCATGCACCATAAACACATCTATCTCTCCTCTATCTGAGGCATTCTTGGATGCTCTTTTGCTGCTATGGTACATAGTTCTAGCTGACAGAAGGGAAATCAATCTTTTGTTGTATAGTTGTATTGCTCAATTAGCTGGCATCTTCTATAATTCTTGTGCAAACATGTAAATAGCTTATAGCTCAAACGTGATGGTTCTTACAAATATGCGGTACAAGCAGTATTTGAATGGGGGGAAAAATAAAAAAAAATTGTTTACTAAATTTTTGTTGTGATACTTGTGACATTTCTCTTAGCAATTTCTCTTACAATGCCGCATGTGACAGTGAAAGTGGTTAATATGGGGGGGTTTGTAATAGATAATAGAGTAATCCATGAGATTATTTTGACGTCTTTTTGACATGCATGGCATCTGAACTGGCTTAAGGTGACAACACTATAAATGAGATTTTTAAAATATTCACGAAATATTTTTTATGTATATCTACAAGTGCTTCTTGTGCAATTTTCATTGGGTTTTGAGCAATTTACACTTCATTTCATGAATTATAATTAACAAATATATCTTATTTATTTTTTATATGTTTTGTTAAGTGGGGGTCTTGGATCATTGTCCAAGTAGCTTAAGCCGAAACAATGGCATCAATCAATTTGGATGAAAGAGCACACATGTCGTTTGAGAAACCATATGGCTGAAGTAAAGTGCTTGCTTATATAGTCAATTTCAAGTCTGTTTGTAAACCATGTTTTTTTTTAATTTTAAAATGTATATATGTTTTTTTTTGTTAAAATTTTTTTATATTTTCAAATCGTTTTGATGTGTTAATCTAAAAAATAATTTTTAAAAAAATAAAAAAATTATTTTAATATATTTCTAAATAAAAAAATATTTTAAATTACAATCACTATCGTAATTTCAATGAAGCAATTCATACCACTAGCCATGAAAGGGACAATGGAAACAGCTATCTTAAAGGAATGATAAAAAAAAAAAATCCCAAAATTCGGAGAATGCCTTGGTCCTCGGGGTCATGGAGCTATGTTTGGTGATGTTCTTGAGGAGATTGTTGCTGCACTTGTAAAACAAAGTGATTTTGAGATTTAGTCAGAATGGAGTTTGCTGCCCGTCTAGCTGCTAGGCACTCCAATCCCAACGCAGGACACGCTCGATCGGAGCATTCTTGTGGATCCACTCAGCCGAAGGCCAGGACACAAAATAAATTTAAATATACCTTGTGAGACCCATGAAAAAATTTGAACTTAATTTTAATATACCGTAGGAAAACATTAACTCTAGACAAAATCATTAATCAATTATGATCTTGTTTATCGATTTTTTACGATAAAGTTAGATTTTTCTTGTTAAAATCTCTATGAGAGTA
>Ga0307518_10001514_pt1 | contig 17208 bp, 17 predicted proteins | sample 25_EM_MG_FD_203889 | JGI IMG/M metagenome (GOLD analysis project Ga0307518, IMG submission 203889) | Populus trichocarpa ectomycorrhiza microbial communities from riparian zone in the Pacific Northwest, United States - 25_EM | ecosystem: Host-associated > Plants > Roots > Unclassified | place...
CCACCTGACAGGTACGCCAGATTGCCTTGCCCCTCGGTCCGCAAAAACGAGCTCGCCCGTTCACAGCGGTGAACGGGCGAGCTCGCTTTTACGGTGACTCAATGGATTTCGGCGGGTGCCTTCCTGATGGCGTCGGCCGGGGCGGGCCGCAGCAGGGCGGCGAGCCGGTCGGCGACCCGCGCGTCGAACAGACCGTGGGCCGCCATCCACTCGTCGTTGTACACGGTGTCCAAGTACCTCTCGCCGCCGTCGCACACCAGGACGACGATGGTGGTCTCGGGCCCGACGGTCCGCGCGCGTTCCAAGGCCTTGTAGACCACGCCGCCCGCCGAGCCACCGATCAGGATGCCGAAGTTCCTTGCCAGGTACCGACAGGTCTCGAAGGCTTCCGAGTCGCTGACCTTGATCCCTTCGTCGATCAGCTCGTAGTCGAGGACGTCGCAGATTTCCGAGACTTCCGGTGTGCCGGTGCCGGTTTGGTGGTAGGGCGCTTCCTCGCCGCCGAAAGCGATGGAGCCCACCGGCTCGACACCGATGATCTTCAGCTCCGGGATGTGCTCCCGCAGGGCGCGGCCGGTGCCGGAGAGCGAACCGCCGGTGCCGACCGCTCCGTACAGGTAGTGGATGTCCTCGCCCAGGTCTTCGCGCAACTCGCGGGCAAGAGGCCGGTATCCGTTGGGGTTGCCCGGATTGCTGTCCTGCGCGGTGCAGAACGCGCCCTGCTCGGCGGCGAGCCGTCGAGCCGTGGCGTAGCGTTCGGCGGTGGCCAGTCCCTCCTCGTCTCCGGAGACGTTGAGCAGTTCGGCGCCGTAGGCGAGCATGCCGCGCAATTTGTCGATGCTGGCGTGGTTGTCCACCACGGCGGTGAACTTGTAACCACGTTCCGCGGCGATGAGCGCCAAACCGATCCCGGTGTTGCCGGAGGTGGCCTCGACCAGCCAGCCGCCGGGGGCGAGCAGTCCCTGCTCCTCGGCCTCGTCCACCATGTTCCTGGCCATCCGGATCTTGGCGGTGCCGGTGGGGTTGTACTGCTCCATCTTCAGCAGGACCGTCCCCGCCCCGTCCGCCACCGCCAGTCTGATCAGTGGCGTTCGCCCGACCAGATCGGACACCCTGTCCTTGATCATCGCTTGCCCTTCGCGCAGATCTCCGTCAGGCACCTGACGAAGACGTCGTTCTCTTCGGGGGTCGACAGTGAGGCTCGAATGAAGGTCTCGTATCCCGGCTCGCGCCACGCCTTGACGATGATTCCGGCGCGGTGCAGCTCCTTCGCCACCCGGTCGGAGCCGTGGTCCGTGTCGATGAACACGAAGTTGGCCGAGGACGGCGCGACACGGAACCCCGCGCCGCGCAACCGATCCGTGACCCTGGCGAGTTCGAGGCGGGTCCGGCGGACCGTGTCCGCCAGGTGCGTGTGATCACCCAGTGCGGCGACCGCGGCGTCCTGGGCCAGCTGGTTGACGTTGTAGGGAGTGCGGACCCGGTTCAGCGCGTGGACCAGGCCGGCGTCCGAGGCGACGCCGAACCCGACCCGGATGCCCGCCAGCCCGTAAGCCTTGGAGAAGGTGCGCAGCACGATCCATGGCCGGTCCTGCCCACGCAGAACCGCCAGCCCGTCGGGATACTCCGGATCGGGACGGGCGAACTCGCAGTAGGCTTCGTCGAGCACCAGCAAAGCCGACTCAGGTGTGTCGGCCACGACGCGCTCCAGTTCGCCGACGTCGAGGATCGCGCCGGTCGGGTTGCACGGATTGGCGAGGAACACGAGTTTCGGACCCGCGGCGAGGGCGTCTCGCCAGGCGGCCGCGTCGAAGCCGAATCCGGCGGTGACCGGAACCTTCTCGACCCGGGCGCCCATCATGCGCGGGAAGATCTCGTGCAGGCTGAACCCCGGCGCCTGGGTGGTGACCAGATCACCGGGATCGAGTACGGCCTGGCACAGCAGTTCCAGGATGTTCTCCGAACCGTTGCCGAGCACGACGTGGTCGGCCGGTACGCCCAGCTTCAGCCCGATGGTCTCGGCCAGCCGTCTGCCGGTGGGATCGGGATAGCGGGAGAAACCGTCGGCCAGGCGCAGCCGCATGGCTTCGCCGACCGCTGGTGAGACACCGAACGGGCTCTCGTTGTTGGACAGTTTGATCACGCGGCCGGTGCCGCTGACCCGGGCCACCTCGTCCGGGTCGGCGCCTGGATCGTAGGCGGGCAGGCCCACCACCTCTTGGCGTACCAAGGAAATCGAGGTCGCCGGTTCGAGGACGTGATTCATGAGACGATCGCCCCCAGGTTCCGGCGCTTAGGGAAGACGCCGGTCTCGATCGCGCGGGTGCTCACCAGAAGTTGACCCTTTCCCCGCGCCCGGCCGCCAGCGCGAGATCGGCGATGTACCGGCCCAGCGCGGCGTCGGTGACCGCCATCCCGCTGTTGTAGGCGAAAACCACGTCTCGGGGGTCCCGCCGGGCCGGCGTGTGGCCGAGCAGGATGTCCGGCAGTTCGGCGTCCACTGGTGGCAGGCTGCCGTCCGGGGCACGCAGTTTGCCGCAGGTGACGTGCATCTGGGTGGTGTTGGTGGCGATCCGGTAGTCCGCGCCGTGGAACACGTCGTGTACGCCGTATCCGAGCAGCACGGAGATCGAACCCGGTTTCACCCAGTCGCGCTGGACCGTCTGCGTCACGGACAAGCCGGAGGTGCCGATCAGGATGTCGGCCTCACCGGCGGCCTTCTCCAGGTCGTCCACGATCTCGACGTCGCGGCCCTCGACACTGTCCTGCACGGCGCGCAATCCCTCGGGATAGGTGCCGAACACCTGCAGGCGCTCCAAATCCGGCAACGCGGCGAGCAGCATCGGCAGGGCGATCTGCCCCTGCACTCCGGTACCGATGACCAGGGCGTTGCGGGCGTCGGGGCAGGCGGCGCGGGCGAACAACGCGCTCGTGGCCGACGACCGCAACGGCCCGAGCTTCACCACGTCCATCAGCGCGATCGGCGCCCCGGTGGTGTCGTCGGCGATGAAGATGAAGGAGTGGAACCGGTATTCGTCCCGGCGGCGGCTCGGATCGAATTCGTAGACGGCCTTGAAACACACGGTGTCGCTGGCGGCGTCCCTGGCCACCATCGAATAGCTCAGCGAGTGGTCGTCCGGGTCTTCGATGATCGTCTTGACCGGGCTGTCCGACCCACGTTCACGCACCGCGCAGTAGGCGCGTTCGACGACTTCGAGCACCTGCCGGTAGTCGAAGTCCAGTCCTTCTTGCTGAGATTGCGGGAGTAACCACAACTGGCCGGGCTCGGCGTAACTCTGTGACATACGAGATTTCTCCTTTGTTTCGAGGCCGCTCAGATTCCGTCCAGTCGCCAGCGTGGTGGCGCGTCGCCGTCGCCGAGCCGGATGACGGCCTTCGACGGCAGCGGGGTGTCGTGGAACCGTGATTCGAGGAAATCCATGTGGTAACCGGCCGTGTTGAGATAGACCAGGTGATCGCCGGGCCGCACGGGCCGGGGGAACCCGATCTTCCGCCAGGTCACCATGTCTTTCTCCAGACAGGTCGAACCCGCGACACTGGCCGGGAACAACTCGTCGGCGGCGGGTTCGGCGGAGAGCAGCACGGGATCAGGGAGATAGTCGGTGTTGAACCACGGTTCGCTGAGACTGAGGCTGTTGCCCGCGACGGTGACGATCGCGTAGCCGTCGGTGTCCCGCCGGTCGTCGACCTGCTGTGCGCGGTACACGGTGAAACCGGCCTGGTCCAACAGGGACCGGCCTGGCTCGACGATGAAGCGGATGCCGTTGCGGGCCGCCTTCGCCGACAGGCTCTCGTTACCGTCGACGGGGTGGTTCATGAGCGTGCGCGCCGCCTGAGCGGTCGGCTGCCCGCCGTACGGGTAGAAGGAGAAGCCTTTGGCGGCCTTGGTTCCGTGATAGTGGGCGGGCTCGTTCTGCAGGAGGAACTCGTCCCAGAGCCGCGGTTCGACATAGCGCATCGGTAACCCGCCGCCGATGTCGACCACTTCGGCGGAAAGCGCGCCACGCCGCCTGGCGTCGAGGCAGTGCTCGATCATCTCGTTCGCCGCCGTCGCGCGTTCCTCCGGGGAATAACCGTTCAAGTGGAACGAAAATCCTTGAAAACGCACGTGATCCGAGAGTTCAAGGCACAGGCCGACGGCCGCGTCGCGTTCGGCGGCGGACATACCGAAGCGGCTGCCCGGCTGGCCGGCCGTCCGGGATCGCAGCAGCACCCGGACCCGCCGTTGGGCGAGCCGTGCCGTCGCGGCGAGCCTGCGGAGCTCGCTGAGCGAGTCGATCGCGACCAGGCAGTTGTGCTGGACGGCGAGAGAGTGCAGAGCGTCGTCCTTTTCCGGGCCGGAGACGCCGATCCGGTGGCCGGGCACCCCACCTGCCAGTGCTTTGACCAGTTCGGGCGCGCTGGCGGCGTCGACTCCGGCATCGAGGGCGGCGGCCGAGGAGACGAAGCAGTCCGCCTTGTTCGCCTTCTTGGCGAAGAGGATGTCGACGTCGGCGCCCGTCTCGGCGAACGCTTGCCGGAGACCGGTGACGTTCTCCTCGAAGACCTCCGGCAGCACGACGTGCAGAGGGGACCCCAGACCGTCCAGAAGTTCGGTCAGCAGGGCCCGGTGATCGCCGAGGAGCGAGGAGGCGGCGGGATGTCGGAGAGCGGTGAGCGGGAAGGGTGGGACAGCGGTCAGCAGGGACCCTTGTCCTTGTCGAGGCATGGGCACCTCCTTGTTCTACTGCAAATGGTTATCATGTGCAATAGGCTGTCCGGCCGCCTGGCTCCCAGGCGTCGCGGGGCTCGATGTCGCTGAGGGGAAAGGGAAAACGACCTGTGGCTGGGGACACCGCGCTGTTCTCTGTGACCTCGTCCCGATCATCGCCGGGACCCTTCGTTGTCCGCGCGCGTCCTGCTATCGTGCGCTTAATGAAAATGAAATCGGGTATCAGTGTCATGACCGCGGCGATGCTGGTCGCGCTCGCGGGCTGTGCGGGCGGCGGGGCCTCCGAAGCGGGCGGGCGGGAAGCGGCGGGGCCGGGTGCGACGGCTTATCCGTTCAGCATCAAGAACTGCGGCATCGACGTGACCTTCGAGGCGGCGCCGAAGAGAGCGGTCACGATGAACCAGACGGCCGCCGAGATCCTCATCCATCTCGGGGTGGGGGACCGCATCGTCGGATCGGGCTACGAGAACTTCAAGGTGCCGGACGACATCGCCGAGCAGTACAGGAAGATCCCGATCCTGTCGGCGCCCAAGGACACGATCAAACACGAGAAGCTGCTGGAGGCGCAGCCGGACTTCGTCTACAGCTCCTTCGCGAGTTTCCTCACCGCGGCACAGGGCGGTGAACGGGATCAGCTGCACAAGCTGGGCGTGCCGACCTACGTGACCGAGTTCGACTGCGCCAAGCACGTCAGCGTGGCCAACGCCGACTTCCCGATGCTGTACGAGGAATACCGGCGGCTGGCCAAGATCTTCGGCGTACCCGCCGCGGGGGAGAAACTGGCGTCAGAACAGCAGGCCGTGGTGGACAAGGCGCTCGGCAAGGTCAAGAAGCGGGACGCGCCGCTGAAGGTGATGTGGTTCTACTCCACCTACGCGGGAACTCCGTGGGCCGCCGGGCCCGGCGGGCTGCCGCAGCGCGTCTCCGAACTCCTAGGGGTGAAGAACATCTTCGACGACGCGTCGACCAAATGGGCCGAGGTGAGCTGGGACGAGGTCGCCGCCCGGAACCCCGACGTCATCATCCTGGCCGACTTGACCAGGGGCGAGCCCAACGACACCGTGCGAGAGAAGATCGACCTGCTCAAGAAGGACCCGCTCACCAGCAAGCTCGGTGCGGTGGCCGGCGACCGGTTCATCACCCTCCCCGGCGCGCAGATGGATCCGAGCTACGGCAGCGTGCAGATGGTGCCCGAGCTTGTCGACGGCCTGAACCGGATCCCGTGAGCGGCCTGCCGTCATGACGACGAGTTCTGCCAAGACCCCGGCGACGAACCGAGGGACGGCGCGCCCGCGGCGTGCCTCGACGGTGTTCTTCTTCATCGTGGCCGCCGCGGGGCTGCTCGTGTCGATCGTCGCGGCGTCCCTGTTCGGGAGTGCCGACATCGGTCCCCTCGACGTGGTTTCCGTGATCCTGCGGCATATCGGCCTCGACGGGATGGCCCCCACGCCGCCGCCGCCGAGACTGCTGGACGCCCTGATCTGGGAGTCACGCTTCCCGAGGGTGTTGCTCGCCGCCGCCGTCGGCACGGCGTTGGCCGTCGCCGGCGCGGTCCTGCAGGCGATCACCCGGAACCCTTTGGCGGACCCGTATCTGCTGGGCGTCTCCTCCGGTTCGTCCACCGGCGCGGTGGCCGTCCTCCTGCTCGGCGTCGGCGGAGGGATCTCGCTCTCGACAGGGGCGTTCGTCGGCGGTCTAGTCTCCTTCGGCCTGTTGCTGGCATTGCTCGGTGGAGGGCGGGTGGCCAGTCCTTCCCGGGTGGTGCTCACCGGCGTGCTCGTGTCCCAGTTCTTCGCCGCGGTCACGTCGGTCATCCTCATGGTCAGCGGGGACGCGAACTCCACCCGTGGCTTCACCTACTGGCTGCTCGGCACCCTCGCCGGTGCCCGATGGGAGGGGGTGACCGTCACCGTCGTGATCATCCTGGCCGGTGTGTTCGCCATCCTGTTCTTCGCGCCGGCACTGGACGCCTTCACCTTCGGCTGGGACTCCGCCGCCGCGCTGGGGATCAACGTCACCGCGGCCAGGATCTGGCTGATGGTGCTGACCTCGGTCGTCACCGCGGCCGCCGTGGCGTCCTCCGGTGCGATCGGTTTCATCGGGCTGCTCGTCCCGCACGCCGTCCGCATCCTGGCGAGCCCGATGCACCGCCTCCTGCTGCCGCTGTCGGCGATCGTCGGTGCCGTCTTCCTCATCTGGGTGGACACCTTCGCGCGCACCGTTTTCTCTCCGCACGAACTACCCGCCGGCGTCATCACCGCGCTGCTCGGCGCGCCCGCGTTCGCGCTGGTCCTGAAGCGTCTGGAGTCCTGATGGGACGTATCACCGCCACCGAACTGTCCTGGTCGGTCAAGGGGCACCGGCTGCTCGACGACATCGACCTGGCGGCGCACGACGGGAAGATCGTCGGGCTGCTCGGGCCCAACGGCTCGGGCAAGTCCACCCTGCTCCGCCTGCTCGCCGGCTTCCGCCGCCCCGACGCGGGAACCGTCCGCTACGACGATTCCAGCCTGCGCGATCTCGGCCGCCGCGTGCTCGCCCGGCGGCTCGCCGTGGTCGAACAGGACGTGACCGCCCACAGTCACGTCAGCGTCCGCCAGGTCGTGGAGCTCGGCCGCACACCCTTCCGGGGCCGCTTCGACGCGCTGACCGAACGCGATCGGCACATCGTCGACGCGGCGCTGGAACGGGTCGACATCGCGGACAAGGCGCACCAGAGCTGGCACACCCTTTCCGGGGGCGAGAAACAGCGCACCCAGCTCGCCCGCGCTCTCGCGCAGGAGCCGCTCGAGATCCTCCTCGACGAGCCGACCAACCACCTCGACATCCGGCATCAGCTCGAACTGCTCGACCTGCTGACCACGTTGGGCGTCACCTGCGTCGTCGCGCTGCACGACCTCAACCTCGCCGCCCGCTACTGCGACCACGTCGTCGTCCTCGATCACGGGCGGGTCGTCACGGCGGGCGCACCCGAGACCGTGCTGACCGCCCCCTTGATCGAGTCGGTCTACGGCGTCGAGGTGGTCATCGACCGCGAATCCACCACGGGCGTCCTCCGCGTCACTTATCTGGCAGCCGCGGGGAAAGTGGTCGGCGCGGCACGCGGGCGAGTGAGCTCGCGGTGAGGTCGAGGGTCATGAACACGCTGTTCGGATCGAGCCGGTAGTCCGCGAACGGCGGGCAGGGAGTGAAGCCGTGGCGGGCGTAGAGGCGGCGGGCCGGGGCGAAGAAGTCCTCGCTGCCCGTCTCGAGGCTGACCGATCGATAGTGACGTCTGCGGGCTTCGTCGAGCAGGAAAGCGAGCAGGTGCCCCGCCACACCGCGACCTCGGGCCTCCGGCCGGGTGCGCATGGCTTTGATCTCGCCTTCGTCCGGGGAGAGTTCTTTCAGCGCGGCGCAGCCGAGGAGAGTGTCGCCGCTCCACGACGTCCAGAAGGACACCCCGGGTTCGCGCAGTCCGGTGTGGTCCAGTGCGTGGACGCTTTCGGCGGGTGAGGTCGCGTGCATGTCGGTGAGATGTTCGGAGATCAGCTCGCGGACCGCTTGCCGGGTGAGGTCGTCGGGCTCGATCCTCATTGTGTGCACGAGGCGCTCCTCAGTGGTCGGTCGGGGCGGTCGCCATTATCGGCGATGGAGGCCGAGACGCTCGCGAGCGGTGCGCGGGAGACGGTCAGGCGTCGAGGTCGGCGGCGATGAGTTCGGCGAGGGCGTCGACCGCTTCGCGGGCCTGGTCGCCGTCCGCGCTGAGTTCGACCTCGTCGCCGTGGGCGGCGCCCAGTGCGAGCAGGCTCAGGACGCTGCGGGCGTCGACCGCGTCACCGGCGGTCCCGTCCGTGATCTTGGCGATCCGTACCTCGACGGGTTGTGCGGCGGCGGTTTTGGCGACCAGCCCGGCGGGCCGGGCGTGGAGGCCGACGGAGCTGGCGACGAGGGTGCGGCGTTGGTACACAGTGGACTCCTTCAGGCGTTGACGGGGCGGGTGGTGACGGTGGAGCGTTCGGCGTCGCGGAAGCGCAGTTGCTTGAGCAGGATCACCGAGGCGCTGGCGACGGCGGTGCCCGCGATCAGCGCCACGACGAACGGCAACGGGCCGCCGATGAGCGGGAGGACGAAGATCCCGCCGTGCGGGGCGCGCAGTGTCGCGCCGAACGTCATCGACAGCGCACCGGTGACGGCCGAGCCCAGCATGATCGACGGGATCACGCGGAACGGGTCCGCCGCGGCGAACGGGATCGCGCCTTCGGTGATGAAGGATGCTCCGAGGAGCCAAGCCGCGCGGCCGTTCTCCCGTTCGGCTTCGGTGAAGAGTTTCTTGCGCACGGTGGACGCCAAGGCGAGCGCCAGGGGCGGCACCATTCCGGCGGCCATCACCGCGGCCATGATCTGCAGCGAGGCGGTGGTGCCGGTGGTCAGGCCGCCGACGGCGAAGGCGTAGGCCGCCTTGTTGACCGGCCCGCCCATGTCGAACGCCATCATCAGGCCGAGGAGAGCGCCCAGCAGTAGCGCGCTGGCGCCGCTGAGACCGTTGAGCCAGTTCGTCAGTCCCGAGGTCGCGGCGGCGATGGGCTTGCCGACCACGACGTACATCAGGACACCGACCACGATCGATCCCAGCAGCGGGTAGACGACCACGGGCATGACCCCGCGCATCGCCTTGGGGACCTGGATCCGCTTGAGCGCCATGACGACGCCACCGGCGAGCAGTCCGGCGACGAGCCCGCCGAGGAATCCGGCGCCGACGGCCACCGCGATCGCGCCGCCGGTGAAGCCGGGTGCGATCGCGGGCCGGTCGGCCATCGCGAAGGCGATGAATCCGGCCAGTACGGGCACGAGGAAGTCGAAGGCGGCGCTCCCGATCTGGAAGAACAGCGCCGCCCAGCCGTTGAGCGAACCGGCGTCGAAATGTTCGGTGATCTTGGGCGCGTCGACGATCTGGTACCCGCCCAACGCGAAGCTGAGGGCGATGAGAAGGCCACCTGCGGCCACGAACGGGATGAGGTAGCTGACCCCGGTCATCAGCCACTGGCGGACGCGGGTGCCGAGCCGGTCGTTGTCACCGACCTTCGTGGTCAGCTCCGGATCCGACGGGGGAGCGGAGGCGGCGGCCGGGGCGGGTTCGCGGGCCGCGGCTTTCGCGCGTTCGAGCAACCCGGCCGCGTCGTTGATCGCGGTCTTGACCGGTGCTTCGACGATCGGCTTGCCGTCGAACCGCTCGCGGCCCTGTACGGCAAGGTCGGCGGCGAAGATCACCGCGTCGGCGGCTTGGATGTCCTCTGTGGACAGTGGGATGGAGCCTGCCGAGCCTTGTGTCTCGACGACGATCGTGTCGCCGTTGGCCTTGGCGGTCTGTTCCAGGGATTCGGCGGCCATGTAGGTGTGGGCGATCCCGGTGGGGCACGCGGTGATGGCGACGAATTTCATGGTCAGGCCACCTCACTCACGATGTAGTCGGCGACCTCACCGGGGTCGGTGGCGTCGAGGAGGTGCTGCTTGAACTCGGCGCGGACGAGCCTCCGCGCGATGGCGGCCAGTACTTTGAGGTGCTCGCTGCCGCCGCCTTCGGGCGCGGCGATGAGGAAGATCAGTTTCGCCGGGCCGTCGGGTGCGCCGAAGTCGACCCCTGCCGTGCTCCGGCCGAAGGCCAAGGTCGGTGTGGTGACGGCGGCCGAGCGGCAGTGGGGGATGCCGATGCCGCCTTCCAGCCCGGTGGCCATCTGCTCTTCACGGGCGGCGATGTCCTTGAGGAACAGGTCGAGGTCGGTCACCCGGCCCGCGGAGACGAGTCGTTCGGCGAGCGAGCGGATGGCCACCTCCTTGCCGGTGGCGTCGAGTCCGAGGTCGACCAGGTCGGCGGTGATCAGGTCTGAGGTGCTCATGCGGCGGCTCCGCGGAGGGTGAAGGTGGGATCGGCTTCGAGCAGGCGCACCTGGTCCGGGTGCACCTCGTGCGGGGCGGGCATCCTGCTGCCCTCCTGCGTGACCGCGGCGGTGCCGTAGGCGACCGCGGTCCGCAGGGCTTGGGGGCCGGTTCCTCCCGCGTGGAGGAATCCGGCGAGGGTGGCGTCTCCGGCGCCGACGGTGCTGCGCACCGCGACCAGCGGTCCGAGCGCGTGGTGGGATTCGGTCTTCCCGACGAGCACGGCGCCGCGTGCGCCGAGGCTCACCAGCACGCCGCCGACGCCGCCGGAGATCAGCTGACGGCAGAAGGTGATGACGTCGCCGAGTGTCGGCAACGGGCGGCCGGCGAGTTCGGTGAGCTCGTCGAGGTTGGGCTTGACCAGGTCCGGGCCCGCCGCGCAGGCCGCGGCCAGTGGTGCGCCCGAGGTGTCGACGGCGACCTTCGCCCCGGCCTCGTGTGCCAAAGCGGTGAGACGCGCGTAGAAGTCGTCCGGTACCCCCGCCGGGAGACTTCCGCAGCACACCAGCCATTCCCCGCGGGCGGCCAGTTCGACCGCCCGGTTCTCCAGCGCGGCCAGTTCGGCGGGGGACAGCTCCGGACCGGGTTCGTTGATCTTGGTGGTGGTCCCGTCGGCTTCGACGAGCGTGATGTTGCTGCGGGTCGTCCCGGCGATCGGCACGGATACGACGGGAACGCCTTCGGGGGCGAGCAGATCGGCGAGCCGCTCGCCAACGGCGCCGCCGGCGGGAAGCAGCGCGACGGCCGGGGTGCCGGCGGCGGTCAGCGCGCGGGCGACGTTGACGCCCTTGCCACCCGGGTCGAGCCGGACCCGCGTCGCGCGCAGCACCTCGCCGCGGCGCAATTCGGTCAGCCTCGCCGTCCGGTCGAGGCTCGGGTTGGGGGTCACGGTGACGATCACGCCAGCACCACCTCGGGGCCGGCCTCGGCGAGCTCGCCGACCGCGGCCGGGTCGATGCCGCCGTCGGTGATCAGCACGTCGATCTCGGAGAGTTTCGCGAACCGGCTGAGCTGGTCGGTGCCGTACTTGGTGTGGTCGGCCACCAGGACCCGCTTCCGGGCGGCGGTGACCAGCGCGGCCTTCACGGCGGACTCGGCGATGTCCGGTGTCGTGCAGCCGTGTTCGGCGGAGAAACCGTTGGCACCGACGAAGGCGACGTCGACCAGCAGACCGTCCAGCATGCGCAGGGTCCAGTCCTCGACCGCGGCGAGTGTGGTGCCGCGGACCCGGCCGCCGAGGATGTGCAGCGTGATCCCCGGGCGGTTGGCCAGGATCGAGCTGATGGGGATCGAGTTGGTGATCACCGTCAGCTCGCGGTCGTGCAGCAGTGTCGCGATCCTGCTGGTCGTCGTGCCGGCGTCGAGCAGGATCGAGCCGCGATCGGGGACGTGATCCAGCGCGGCGCGGGCGATCGCGTCCTTCTCGGCGGCATTGGTCTGGTCGCGCTGGGCGACTTCGGGTTCGAAGTCGAGTCGTTCGATCGCGACCGCACCGCCGTAGACCCGGCGGACGGTGCCCTGACGCTCCAGGACACCGAGGTCACGGCGAATGGTCTCGGGCGCGACACCGAGTTCGGCGGCGATGTCGCCGACGTCGACACGACCGTCGCGACGTGCGCGCTGAGCCAGAAGCTGGTGCCGTTCGGCGGCGTACATGCCCGTTCCTCTCCGAAGTGTGCCCGTTGTCATTTGATTGTGCCTGTTGTTACCTTGATGTCAATCCCCTGTTTCAGGCTTCATCCCTCATGGAGGTCACGCGATGCACCTGTCCGGAGTCGGAGTCAGCCCAGGTCGGGCCGCTGGTCCTCGGGTTCTTGTGGCGGTCGCCCTCCCGGAACCCGCCGCCGGTCCGGCGCCGGACGACGTCGAGGCCGAAGCGGGCAAGATCGGGCCCGCGGCCGCGGAAGTCGCCGCCCGGTTGTCCGATCGGGCCCGGTGTGTGACCGGTGAGGCACGGGCCATTCTCGAGACGACCGCGTTGATGGCCGGCGACCCGGCCCTGGTGACGACCGCGAAAAGGCTCGTGCGCGAGCGATCGCTGCCTGCACCGCGGGCGGTCTGGGAGGCGGCCGCGGAATTCAGCGAGGCCCTCTCGGCGAGCGGCGGTTACCTGGCCGAACGGGTCCGGGACATCGCCGACGTCCGTGATCGGATCGTCGCCGCCCTGCTCGGTGTGGACCCGCCGGGTATTCCCGAGCTGACGTCGCCGAGCGTCCTGGTGGCGCGCGATCTCGCGCCGGCCGACACCGCCGGGCTCGATCCGGACCTCGTGCTCGCACTGGTCACGGAGGAGGGCGGCCCGACCAGTCACACCGCGATCCTGGCCCGCGCCTTGGGGATTCCCGCCGTGGTCGCCTGCGCCGGCGTCCTCGCGCTGGACGGTCCAGGGCTGACGGTCGACGGCGATTCCGGCACCGTCGTCGCCTCCGATGGCACGGTGCGGGCCCGTGCCCGGACGCCGCGCGCGGCGTGGGACGGAACCGGCAGGCTCGCCGACGGGCATCGCGTGAAGCTGCTGGCCAACGTGGGCTCGGCCGCCGATGCCCGCGCCGCCGCCGAAGCGGGGGCGGAAGGCATCGGGCTGTTCCGCACCGAGTTCTGCTTCCTGTCGGCGTCCGACGAGCCGGCGGAGGCACGCCAACGCGAGGCCTACGGCGCGGTGCTGGAACCGTTCGCGGGGAAGCCGGTCGTCGTCCGCACCCTCGACGCCGGATCCGACAAACCTCTCGCGTTCCTGGGCATGGGCGCGGAGCCGAACCCCGCGCTGGGCGTGCGTGGCCTGCGGGTCGCCTTCGACCGGCCTGACGTGCTGGACCGGCAGCTGGCCGCGATCGCCGGGGCGGCCGAGGCCACCGGCGTCGAGTTGTCGGTGATGGCCCCGATGGTCGCCACCGCGGCCGAAGCGGCGTGGTTCGCCGCCCGCGCCCGGGCGGCGGGCGTCCCGCGCGTCGGAGTGATGATCGAGATCCCCGCGGCGGCCTTGTGCGCCAAGGAAATCCTGGCCGAAGTCGACTTCGTCTCGGTCGGCACGAACGATCTGGCCCAGTACGTCTTCGCCGCGGACCGGCAACTCGGCGCGGTGGCGGAACTGAACGCCCCGGACCAGCCGGCCTTACTGCGTCTGGTGGGCTCGGTGGCCGAGGCGGCCGACGCGGCCGGGAAACCCGCCGGGATCTGTGGTGAGGCAGCGGCCTCGCCCGCGCTGGCCCCGGTCCTGGCGGGCCTGGGAGTCACCAGTCTCTCGATGAACGCCGTCGCGCTGGCCTCGGTGGGCGCCGCCCTCCGCGCCGTCGACCTCGCGACATGCCGGGACGCGGCGGCGAAGGCGAAGGAAACCGGAATCGAGCCGACCGGCTCCCGTTAACTGGATCGTGACAGAAGACGAAGCCGACGGTAAAGGCGACCGCACAAACTCGTCGGCATGAGCGAATCGAAGGACAGGGCGAAGTCCGCCAAGAGTGTGAAGACTTCGATGGGCCGCGAGCTGATCGAACTCGCGGCCCTGTTCATCGCCGCGGGCGTCGCCCATCTGTTCGTCAGCACGATGTCGCTCAACAGCGCCGGGCCGGTGGTGCTGTTCGGGCTGGGTGCGCTTCTGATCGCGACCGCCGCCGGGCGGCGCTGGTGGGCGCACCGTCCGCGGCGGGAACCCGTCCAGGACACTGACGGCGATCACGCCCTGCGGCTGGGTGTGGCGTGGCGGATCCGCGCCACCGTACGCGACGTGCCCGGCAGTTTGGCCGGGGTGACCGCCGCGCTGGCGGCGCATCGGTACGACATCGTGTCCATGCAGGTGCTGGCGGTGTCGGACGGCGTGGTCGACGAGTTCCTCGTGCGTACGCCGGACGGCGCGACCGCGGCGGGCATCGCGGAGGTGACCGAACTGGGCGGCGGTCGCGACGTGCGGGTCGTGCCGGCGGACGTGCACGAGTTCGTCGACCTGCCCACCCGGGTGCTGACGATCGCGGCCCGTGCGGCCTCTTCGCGAACCGACTCGACGCACCTGCTCCGGGCAGTGCTGGGCGATTGCGACATCTCCTGGCAGCCGTCGAAAAGGCCTTGCGAGCCGACGACGGATGACGGGCGATCGATACGGCTGGTCGCCCCTGAAGGCGGCCTGGTCGAGATCACGCGTCCGCTGTTGCCGTTCACGCCGGTGGAGTTCGCGAGGGCCGAAGCCGTTCTCGACCTCCAGCGCCGCCTCATTGCCGGAGCGGGCGCATGGCGATCGGCGCTGCCGTAGCCGAACGATCTCGATGTGTCCTTTGTGGACAGTCTCACGCCGGGCCCGGACGATTACGAGAGATCGAAGGGGGCGGGGGAGTGGCCTTCCCAGATCTGGCGGGATGCCTGTTCGGGGTAGGGCAGCAGGCCCGTCGCGGCCTCGTCCAAGGGCGGGCCCTCGTCGAGCGGTTGGTCCGGCAGGCGATCGCCGACGGGTACATCGACTCCGAGGCCCAGGACGCGCTCGCCGCGATCGACGTGCATCTGGACCGGCTGTTCAGAAGTCCCTGACCTGCCCCGCGGCACACCCGAATGACTGATTCTTTTGGGGACTATCGCTATCCGGCGACCAAAAAAACAAAATAGGGGTCGCGGCTCCATAAGGCTCGAATCCGAGCCAGCCATCCACCGGAAGGCCCGAAAAGACGTGAGCAAACTCCGCGTAATGGCCGCCCTCTGCTCGGCAGCGCTGGCCACCGCGCTGCCGACCGCCCAGCCTGCCTTGGCGGCGATCGAATCGCCCATCGTCAGCGCGCTGAACGGCCAGTGTGTCGACGCGCACGGCAACGGGTCGAAGGTCACTCCCAATGGCGCGACAGCCATCCAATGGCCCTGCCATGGGGGAACCAACCAGCTCTGGCACTTCTCCCAGGACTTCAACCGGGAGAACACCTTCCGGCTACAGGTCGGAAGCGGGAACTCCAAATGCCTCGACGTACCCGGCAAGAGCACCGCCGCCGGGGTCGAACTCCATCTCTGGGACTGCCAATCCGACTCCGGCGGCAGCCAGTTGTGGCAGTTCCGGCACATCCGTTCCGAGAACGGCTGGCACTACCACTACATCCAGAACGTACGGTCGGGTAAATGCCTGGACATACCTGGCGGCTCCACCAGCAGCGGGGTTCAGCTCATCCAGTGGCCGTGCAGTCTCGCGGCGCGCAACCAGGTCTGGCGCAACCGGTGAACTCGTAACTCATAGCCCAGATTCACGCGAACGAGTGAAAGCTCGGCAGGCTTTGTGCGGCTGCGGGAACTATGGCGGCATCTTTGGCTGACTGACGTGATCTGGGGAGGTTTCGTGTCGCCTGATGCGTTGCATCGCACCGTTCTGGTTGTGGACGTGGAGCAATTCAGCGGCCGCAAGAACCCGGAACAGAGGAATGTGCGCAACGCCCTCTATGCGGCCTTGGCTCATGCGCTCGGCTCGCATTGGAGCGTCTGCCATCGCGAAGACCGGGGTGACGGCGTGCTTCTTCTGGCGCCGGCGGATGTTCCGAAGCGACTGTTCGTCGAGCAGGTGCCCCGGCGTCTGGTGAAAGCGTTGAACAAGCACAACCGGGCGCACGGGACCGGCGAGCAGATCCGGCTGAGGATGGCGGTGCACGCTGGGGAAGTCCTGCTCGACGCGCACGGCGCGGCCGGCGTCGCGATCAACCACACGTTCCGGTTGCTCGACGCGCCGCCGTTGAAGGACGCCCTCGCCGGGTCGGCCGGCGTGCTCGCGGTGATCACCTCCGACTGGTTGTTCCGTGAAGTGGTCTGGCACAGCGCCGCTGATGAGACCCGATATCGGCCCCAACGTGTCCGGGTCAAGGAAACGGAGACGGTGGGGTGGATCTGCCTGCCGGACGACCCGTACCCGCCCGACGTCAGCCAGGCGGAATGGCCGGAGGACGCCTGCCCCTATCCGGGTCTGCGTGCGTTCCAACCTGACCAAGCGCGGTGGTTCTTCGGCCGCGAGGAGACCTTGTCGGTGTTGATGGACAAGATCGATCACCGCACCGGGCCGGTCTTCGTCGTCGCACCGTCCGGTGTCGGCAAGTCGTCGCTGCTTCGAGCGGGCGTGACGACCGCCGTCGCCGACAGTGGACGCCCATGGCTGTTGCTCACCCCGGCGAAGAAGCCCTGCGAGACCCTGGCACAGCAGGTCGCGCAGCTCGTCGACGGCAGCGTGGATGGCGTGCTCTCGGCGGTCAGATCTGATCCGGCCCGGCTGGCGAGCACGCTGCCTGACGGGACTGTCATCGTGGTGGATCAGTTCGAAGAGGTGTTCACCCTGTGCGCCGACGAGGCCGAGCGGCGGCGTTTCATCGCCGCACTGATCGCGATGCGCGCGGTTCTCGGGGTGCGGGGCGACTTCTACGACCACTTCCTCGCGGACGATCAGCTCGCGACATTCCTGCCGGCAAGCCAGTTCAACCTCCAGGCGATGACTCCGGCCGGGTTGCGAGCGGCCATCGAGCGGCCGGCTCGGCAGATCGGCGTCGACGTCGAGCCGAGTCTGGTCGAGGTCCTCCTGCACGAAATCGGGACGGATGCGGGCGGCCTCCCATTGC
>Ga0307518_10001515_pt1 | contig 17202 bp, 22 predicted proteins | sample 25_EM_MG_FD_203889 | JGI IMG/M metagenome (GOLD analysis project Ga0307518, IMG submission 203889) | Populus trichocarpa ectomycorrhiza microbial communities from riparian zone in the Pacific Northwest, United States - 25_EM | ecosystem: Host-associated > Plants > Roots > Unclassified | place...
TGCATGTATGGCTCTGAGACAGAGGCTGCTGCCTCGTTTTTGAACTCTGCAATCACGTAGCGATATTCGCCGACGGACAAGTCACCATGCACCTGATAATCCTGGGTTCCTTTCTTCGCGGTAACGCGAAGTCCAATTCCGTAGCTTGCAAGCACCGCGTTGACCTTGTCCACTCGCTTTTTTCGTTGTCATACACCTCCGACATGGCATTTGCAAACTTTCTGATGAAAGCATTATCTTCTTTTGTTATCGAGTGGGTCTTGCAGTCGTCCAGGAACTGCCCAAACGCAGGATGTAAAAGCATCGCTGGAATAGTCTCTTCGGGATCGTGAGGACGGCCACAGCGTATCTGCGTCGTCGGATTTCGTTGCCACCCATGGAATGACGAAGGATGCGATGAATCAGAAGGTGCCTTTGAGGGAAGACCTTTGAGGAACTCGCTCCGCGCCACTTTAATCGGATCCCCTTCGTCGGTCAGATCCTCTCCTGCGATCACTTGGCTGGAAGTCGGTGAAGGAAGCCTAGTTTTCAGTATCGCTGTGGTCCGGGATTCAGTATGACTCAATGAGGTCAGACGATCACTTACTGTCGGTTTGAACAATTTCGATAACGACACAATACGTTTGGAGAACAGGGACATCCGCAAAACAATGGGATATTTTTTGTCTGCTGTTGAGGCGCTTGCCCTCATTCATCTTGTCGAGATACTCCTCGATGTTATCCTCCAAAATCCTGTACACTTGTATGCAAGTAGTGGGTACATCACGAAGCTCGGCGTGACGCTTTGCGACCTGCTCTTTGACTTTCGAGATTGTTTCCTTTGATTGAATTTTCAATGAACCTTCTTGCTCAGTCTCTCCACCTCGAAACCAGTAAAAGATTGTCGGGTATGGTGTATCTGAATAACCAGTAATCAATGATAAGAGCAAGCTAGGATTGTGACGGCCATGTACATACCGACAATGATATGGATATGCGTTTCGGGTTGTGCTGCTGTGAACAGATCTGATAGTTTACGCAATGGTAGCAAGGGTCCCCCCAGCTCAGAGAGAACGATATTGCTGAGATTTTCTTCGTGGGGTTCGGCCACGGGTTCACTGGGCTTGTAAAGAGAAAGTCCCTATTCTTGTCCGAGTTGGACAAGAATTTCCGAAACAGTTGTAGTAACAGTCCCACTTCTCCAGTTTCACGAAGTCATTTCAACCCGGTAAGTCATGAATGTCCTCTGGGGATGGGCAGGTAGTTGACGCACCCCATAGACCCTCTCGTCAACCATTTAGATACAGTCTTGGCGATCGTAGGGACTACCTCAGCAAGGCAGAGTACGCACTTCCCCGAAATTCTACCGCACTTTTCTTAACATCTCTTTTCAGCGACCGTCGCACAACCACCCCAATTCGCATCAACGGATCCGCAAGGAACTACAGCTACGGGTCAGTCACGACGCTCTACGCTGATCGCGGATGGTTCGAGTACATACAGGTACTTCGGCAACCCTCGTAAAAGCGCAGCGACGGACCTCGATCTGCGAAACATTTTCAAACTCGATCAGGTAACCGGTGCGATTGATGCGGTGGACAGTGTACCGGAGGGATGCGAAATATGGATTTGGCCGAGCTACAAGACGATGGGATGGAGGAGACAGAAGACGCCCGGACGGCCTGTCATTCATTGGGTGGACCATAGGTATTGTCGAATTCTAAACGAGATGCCTTTCGATGACCTGCCCCTGTCAGGAGAAGACGATAGTGCGTTCTCATACCTACTTCGTTGATATCGGAGGTGTTCATGTTTTTACGGAGCTCGATGACGAGTACAGATACTGGTCCTATGTCGAGATGCACCCTGCTCATGTCGTTCTTACACGTCCGTCGACACAGGAGGCCGCCGACGCTCTTCATTGGTCCTATACCGATCAGCTTCTTTCGCAACACCAGCCCATCCAACCTCCGTTTAGCCAGGAGGAATGTCAGGAACTCATCAGACTCCTCAATGGTGCGGCCACGGTTCATCCTTACATTGTCTTGCCGTTTCTGATAGTTCCTCTACAGATCCTGGTCAGCAATCCGGTCTTTCATACACGCGCATGGTCGCGCGAATCCTATTACGAGTCGGTGCGTTCTGTTTTTGCATCGACTCCGTGGAAGTCTTATCTTGTACACGCAGCACATTAGCACTAAGTCCACTTCAGGCCGCACAGATCTCTACCCCACAACATCAGTCATATGCACACTGCAAAGCACACGCCAATCCTCCGCACAGTGCTGGAAATTGTCGTCGGGATACTATGCCTCGGCATCCTGTTCCTCTTCGTCGACAAAGCGAGATACAGTAGCCATTTTGACGTGGAGAACAATACGGCTACGCCGAGCAGTGCTACGCTATTCGTCATCGGCGCATGTGCATGTCTCGTGGTGAGGGCCGCATTTATGTTTTTGAAAGTCATACTCATCTCCTAACCACAGTCGGCCATCATCCTCAGTGCTTCGGTGACGCTCATGACCCTGCCAGAATTGGACAGTATAGCCCGGATTGGTGGTTTGATCGCCATCTTATGCTCTGTGCTGAGCATGATCACATCTTTCGTATCCATTTTCTGGTATAAATCAGAAATGGCACAAGGTGCTGCACAAACAGCTGGAGAAGGCTTTGTTCTGCTGCCTGTAAGTGTCATACTTTGTTTAGGACTCTGCGCCAGTCACTGATGCGTCTTTCAGCGCCGAAGCATCATGCTTTCGCTTCCGCTCGTGTGCCTTGCGTATTCTGTTGCTGGATTCATCACGGGCGTCGTCATATACTCGTTTAGGAGTGCCACTATCAACTTTGCTCATGCAGGAATGCCTGTCGCTGCCAAGTTTGATGAGTATGCGTGGTGGATGGTGATTGGTGTTCTTGGAGCTCTGACGGGGGTGTTGATCGCTTCTGTAACGGTTTCGAGGAGGTAATTAAGTACACACACTAATGCGTCTGCAAATCAGTTGCCCAACGGTAGCCGCTGTGTTTCTGTCCTTTGTGACATGGGTACCAGATATCGGATACGTGTCTTGCACAATGAATTGCATGGCGAGAATAAAACATTGTAGCTCCACTAGCGCCCATAGGCCCTAGATGGTATGAGCGAGGCGATGCACTGATGCCTCGTGTCATCCGTGCGACACTTGCAAGTCTCAGCCTTGTGCCCTAACCACCACCAACCTCTACTCGACACCCCACTTTTTCGCGATCACCATGGCTCTTCAACCCACTGAGAAGCTTCAACCTCACTCAAGTTCCAACACGAGTAAGTTTAGGCTCAATATCATGCATGGATCGGATAGTACTAGTGACCGAACACTCTCTAGGGACTAAAACAGTCCTTCGTACGGATCCTATCGACCAGAGGGCTTGTACTAGTATCGTTGAAACTGGATTTCGCACCGATGCCACCAAGAATGTCCCACGCGATTCTACGGGAAGTATCCCTCGCATGGACCCTGCGATCGCCAGAAAGCACTTCGATCGGATTGGCCGTTTTAGAATCCTCGTCATCGGCAGATCCAATGCGGGTAAAACGACACTCTTACAGCGAATTTGCAACACCACCGAGCTCCCGGAGGTCTTCAATTCCGATGGGGAAGAGGTATGCCTATATCGTCTCACATTATAATACATTATAATTTATCATTCAATACGTCAACTTGCTGAAACACTCCAATTCCCAGATTGATCCTAAGGTTGTGCAAGGATCTCTGGAGGTGAGTTCATGACCTGCCCATTATACCAAGTCATTTACTGTCCTCAGAGAGGAGAACATAGCATTGAAAAAGAGTTGATTTTTCGGAGCAATACAGGCTTCATCTTTCACGACTCCAGAGGATTTGAGGCTGGTTCCGAGGAGGAGGTAAAGCTGATGAAGAAATTTCTCATGGACCATGCAGCCACAACAAGATTAGACAAGCGAATCCATGCAATATGGTAAGGTTATACTATAACTGAGAGATAACTGAGTCTAAATGGGGCAGGTATTGTATTCCATTGACTGATTCTGAAAGGCCAATTGTGGCTGCAGAAGAGCTTTTCTTCAATGAATGCAACACAGGAAATGGTGAGATAGTGTGTTATGGTAATAGGACAGGGTTCTGAAAATACATGGGATAGTTCCTGTGATTGTAGTGTTGACAAAGGCTGATGCCATGGAGTTAGAGGCAATTGGGCAGCTCAGGGATAAAGGGTTGACAATGAAAGAAGCAAGGTCACAGGCAGGGGAATTAGTCAAACAGCTACTGATAGAGGTGAAGAAACAGGTTGAGGACCAGTTGGCAGAGTGCAAGCACCATCCTAATGACTGTTTGGCACTGTTTGGGAGGTATCAATTCATTTAGGTGTAGGCTTGTGCTGACTTCTCTTATGTGTGCAGGTATGAATAAAGCCAATGCAGATTGTGACCCACTTCTAAGGTGCACAACCAATGCACTGGATGATATGGAAATGCAACAGCTTCTGATATCAGCACAACAAGTCAATTTCAACCTGAACATTGAATATGCTATCAAGTGAGGAGGTTGCCTTTCTGTGGCTGTTACATAATGGAACTGTGATTGCTTGTAGATACATTATGAAGAAAGCAGATGGTCCATTTGACAAAAAAGCACTGGAATTGGGGATTCTGGAGTGGATGCCATATCTAGAGGTATTGTCACCATTGGTATTGCTTGTTGTATTAATGCAGATATGTTTATAGGTGATTGGTTGTCTGGTGAATGCAATGGAAGGCAGCTAATCATAAAATTGTACATGAATTGCTATTGTGGCCTGTTGCCCTGACAGAGAGTGAGTTATTTCATGGTGGTCCAGCTGGGTGTCTTCTCACTGTCTTCACTCCCACTCTGGTCCTGTTGCCTTGACAGAGAGTGAGTGATTTCATGGCAGGTCCAGCTGGGTGTCTTCTCACTGTCTTCACTCCCACTCTGGTCCTGTTCCCTTGACAGTTGGTGAGTGATTTCATGGCAGCCCAGCTGGGTGTCTTCTCACTATCTTCACTCCCACTCTGGTCCTGTTGCCTTGACAGGAAGTGAGTGATTTCATGGCAGGTCCAGCTGGGTGTCTCCTTACTGTCTTCACCCCCACTCTGGTCCTGTTGCCTTGACAGTGGGTAAGTGATTTCATGGCAGGTCCAGCTGGGTGTCTTCTCACTGCCTTCACCCCCACTCTGGTCCTGTTGCCTTGACAGTCTGTGAGTGATTTAATGGCAGGTCCAGCTGGGTGTCTCCTTACTGTCTTCACTCCTACTCTGGTCCTGTTGCTTTGATAGTCTGTGAGTGATTTCATGGCAGGTCCAGCTGGGTGTCTTCTCACTGCGTTCACCCCCACTCTGGTCCTATTGCCTTAACAGTTTGTGAGTGATTTCATAGCAGGTCCAGCTGGGTGTCTTCTTACTGTCTTCCCCCCCACTCTGGGCCTGTTGCCTTGACAGTTGGTGAGTGATTTCATGGCAGGTCCAGCTGGGTGTCTTACTGTTTCTGTTGCCTTGACAGGGAGTGAGTGATTTCATGGCAGGTCCAGCTGGGTGTATTCTCACTGTCTTCACTCCCACTCTGGTCCATGGTGGCCTTGGTAGCAAGTGAGTGATTTCATGGCAGGTCCAGCTGGGTGTCTTCTCACTCAGACTCTGGGCCTGTTGCCTTGACAGAAAGTGAGTGATTTAATGGCAGGTCCAGCTGGGTATCTTACTGTGTTCACTCCCATTCTGGTTCTGTTGCCTTGACAGGGAGTGAGTGATTTTATGGCAGGTCCAGCTAAGTGTGTTCTCACTGTCTTCACCCCCACTCTGGTCCCATTGCATTCACAGTGGGTGAGTGATTTCATGGCAGATCCAGCTGGGTGTCTTCTCACTGTCTTCACTCCCACTTTGGTCCTGTTGCTTTGACAGTGGGTGAGTGATTTCTTGGCAGGTCCAGCTGGGTGTCTTCTCACTGTCTTCACTCCCACTCTGGTCCTGTTGCCTTGACAGTTGGTGAGTGATTTCATGGCAGGTCCAGTTGGATGTCTTACTGTGTTCACTCCAAATCTGGTCCTGTTTCCTTGATAGAGAGTGAGTGATTTCATGGCAGGTCCAGCTGGGTGTCTTCTGACTGTCTTCACCCCACTTTGTCCTGTTCCCTTGACAGGCTGTGAGTGCTTTTATGGCAGGTTCAGTTATGTGTCTTCTTACTGTCTTCACTCCCACTCTTGTCCTGTTGCCTTGACAGGAAGTGAGTGATTTCATGGCAGGTCCAGCTGGGTGTCTCCTTACTGTCTTCACCTCCACTCTGGTCCTGTTGCCTTGACAGTCTGTGAGTGATTTAATGGCAGGTCCAACTGGGTGTCTTCTCACTGTCTTCACTCCCACTCTGGGCCTGTTGCCTTGACAGTCTGTGAGTGATTTCATGGCAGGTCTAGCTGGGTGTCTTCAACTCACTATCTTCACCCCCACTTTGGTCCTGTTTCCTTAACAGACAGTGAGTGATTTCATGGCAGGTCCAGCTGGGTGTCTTCTCACTGTCTTCACCCCAACTCTGGTCCTGTTGCCTTCACAGTGGGTGAGTAATTTCATGGCAGGTCCAGCTGGGTGTCTTCTCACTGCCTTCACCCCAACTCTGGTCCTGTTGTCTTTACAGGGAGTGAGTGATTTCATGGCAGGTCCAGCTGGGTGTCTTCTCACTGTCTTCACCCCCACTTTGATCCTGTTGCCTTGACAGTCTGTGAGTGATTTCATGGCAGGTCTAGCTGGGCATCTTCTCACCATGTTCACCCCCACTCTTGTCCTGTTGCCTTCACAGTGGGTGAATGGTTTCATTACAGGTCCATCTGGGTGTCTTCTCACTGTTTTCACTCCCACTCTGGTCCTGTTGCCTTGATAGTGGGTGAGTGATTTCATGGCAGGTCCAGCTGGGTATCTTCTCACTGTCTTCACTCCCACTTTGGTCCTATTGCCTTGACAGAGAGTGAGTGATTTTATGGCAGGTCCTGCTGGGTGTCTTCTTATTATCTTCACCCCCACTCTGGTCCTGTTGCCTTGACAGAGAGTGAGTGATTTCATGGCAGGTCCAGCTGGGTGTCTTCTCACTTTCTTCACCCCCACTCTGGTCCTGTTGCCTTGACAGTCTGTGAGTGATTTCATGGCAGGTCCAGCTGGATGTCTTCTCACTGTCTTCACCCCCACTCTGGTCCTGTTGTCTTGACAGAAAGTGGGTGATTTTATGACATGCTCATCTGGGTGTCTTCTCACTATCTTCACTCCTACTTTGGTCCTGTTGCCTTTACAGGAAGTGAGTAATTTCATGACAGGTCCAGCTAGGTGTTGTCTCATGATCTTCACTACCACTCTGTTCTTCTTATCTTCCCAGGAGGTGAGTAGTTGCCTCTTGGGTCCAGCTGAGTACCTTTTGATTGTCTACCACTCTCACTTTGGTCCTGTTATCTTGATAGTGTGTGAGTAATTCTGCACTACATCTAGCTGAGTGTCTTCTTACTACCTTGAACACCACTCTGGCAATGTCATATGTACAGCTGGTGAGTGATTTCATCTCAAATTTGGCTGAATATCTTTTTTCATTGGCTCACTGTCTTTACTATGATTCATTTTCTTTATAGAGTGTGAGTGACTTCATCCCAGGTCTAGCTTTGTATTTTCTCACTGTTATTATTCCCCTCATGATTGTGGTGTGTCAATAGAAAGTGAGTGATGTCATATATATATTATTGTACTATCATACCAATACTTTCCATTTCTTCAGCAAGTCAGTCAATTTCCATCATTAGCCTCTTATGGCTATTATTGTGCACTTTTCTCACATTACTTCTTTAGGATGTTAGTTATTTCTATACCTTCTTCACCCTGCTTATCCTTTACATATTTTCCATTTTCTAGGCAGTAAGTTTTCATTTTCTCATTCACTGATATGTTTCCATATGTGTTCCCTTAGAATCTGGTATGTTCTTGCTTTTTGTCCATCATATCCTCATCATATCCCCCGCATAGAATGTCAGTCAATTTTTCATGGGTTTATCCTTAGCTTATGGTTGTCATTGCAATAAAGAAAATACTTTTCATTAATGATTTTGAACTACCTGTTTTGTGCCCATCTCACATGGAGACTTCTGTGCAGAAGTGCATAATGCATGGTGCTGGTGAGCTACATCCAGTTCTTGTCCACAATTTCTAAATATGTCAAAGGATGTATCCTCATCTTTGAGTACTCATACTTCTATTCACAAGCAAAAGCAGATCAGAAGGATGTCATTGCACTTGCAGTCAAGGAATATCAAGAGTCTAGGATTCAAAGTACTGTTGTTGTGGCCCTTCAACACACTATCCAGAAACATGATAAAGATGATATCAAATTACAGCAGGCCATTTTTGATATCATTGTGGAAAACCGCATGTGTAAGTTTGTATTATTTATAAATGAAATCTTGAATGGAGTTTTGTTTGAGCAATCAAATTTAATTTGGCACAGCAGCCAGAAAATCAGGCTTGATCAAACCAGATTTTTTGTTGATAGGTAAGCTTCTGCCTATGTTATGATTCCAAATTGAATGTATATTAACACCTTTATCTAGTACAAAGCAATTTTTTCCTTTCTAATGATGTCAACTGTCTAAATTGTTGGAGTATAAACAGAACTATTGTGGCATATTTACCCACTTACATAAGCATGCATCGCACTAGAGTAGAGTTAGGGTTAGGGGGAAAATACACTACACAGGGTAGTGCCAATGGGGAGCCAGCTTATACTGGGGATGAGATAAAGACAAAGGTGGGAAGTGGCCTTTAGAGTAAACTCTGAAGGCAGGCAACTTTTGACTTGAAGTCTCATCAGCCCATTTGTCTCTTTATTTATATGCATGGACAGGGATTTAGAGCGGAGTCTGAATTGCAAGCATTTATACAGCCCATGGTGGAATTATAATTACAAACTGTAAACAAACTTCTTGGAAATGTCATCATGGGAGGGGGTAGATAGACCCATTGGGAGGTCCTGGTCCAAGTTTCAGACAAAATGGTGGTCAGAATAATATTCTACAGGTGATGCAAGCATGCTTGGGTACCAGAAAGGCATTTTATTAGGAAATATTCTGCAAGGCTCAGGACCATCCCATCATCTTCAGGGACCTTGAAAACCCCAATAACAACCCTTTAAACAATCTCATCAGCAACATGACAATTTGTCTGACTGTCTGGAAGTATCTGACATGTCTGACAGTGTCTGGAATCAGACACACTAGACTGTCAGCTGAACAGATGGTTAGATAGTAAGTACTTTCAGTAATTTAAGACACATTCAGACAATCAGACACAGGCAGAGACTCAGTGGGTAAGCTTTCCAGACCATCCAGACACTTCCAGAAAGGCAGAAGGTAAGTGAGCCAGGGCATTAGGATGTCCAGATACACTCAGTCATACAGTGGATAAGTTGACCAGCTCTCCAGATTAGCCAGACACTTCCAGATAGACAGATGGTTAGTGAGTCAGTTCTTTACACTGTCCAGGCACTGCCAGACAGAAGGTTGGTAAGTTGATCAGCTATCTGCATTGCCCAGACACTTCAAGAGAGCCAGGTGGAAAGTGAGTCAGCTGCCTCCACTTTCCAGACACTCACAGATAGGCAGATGGCAAGTAAGTCAGCTCAATCTACTGTTCAGACACTCCCAGACAGCCAGATGGTAAGTGGATCAGCTGTTAGTATTGTCCAGACATTTCCAGACAGGCAGAGCATAAGTGAGGCACCTCTCAAGACTGTCCTGGCACTTCCAGATAGGCAGATAGCAAGTTAGTCAGCTTTCTCCACTGTTAAGCCACTCCAAATAGACAGACAGTAAGTGGGTCAGCTCATTATACTGTTCAGGTACTTCCAGACAGAAAGTTAGTAAGCTGGTCAGCTGGTTGCATTGCCCAGACACTTCCAGACAGCCAAATGGCAAGTCAGTCAGCTCTCTCCAATGTTCAGACACTCTCAGATGGCCAGATGCTAAGTGAGTCAGCTCTTTGCATTGTCCAGACACTGCCAGACAGAAAGTTGGTAAGTGAGTTAGCTGGTAGTATTGTCCAGACATTTCCAGACAGGCAGATCATAAGTGAGACAGTCCTCTAGACTATCCAGACACCCCCAGACAGCCAGATGGTAAGTAGTTCATCTCTTGCACTGTCTAGGCACTGCCAGACAGATAGTTGGTAAGTTAATCAGCTGTTAGTGTTGTCAGACATTTCCAGACAGGCAGGTCATAAGTGAGACAGCCCTCTAGGCTGTCCTGACATTCAAGGCAGCCAGATGGCAAATCATTCAGTTCTCTACACTGTCCAGATACTCCCAGATAGCCAGATGGTAAGTGGATCAGCTGTTAGAATTGTCCAGACATTTCCAGACAGGCAGATCATAAGCAAGACAGCCCTCTAGGCAGTCCTGACACTTCCAAACAGGCAGATAGCAAGTGTCAGCTTTCTCCACTGTACAGACACTTCCAGATAGACAGAAAGCAAGTCAGTCAGCTTTTTACACTGTCCAGACACTTCCAGACAGAAATTTGGTAAGTTGATCAGCTGTTTTCATTGCCCAGACATGTCCAGACAGTCAGATGGTAAATGGTTCAGCTCTTTTCACTTCCAGACAGAAAGTTGGTAAGTTATTTAGCTGTTAGTGTTGTCCAGACATTTCCAGACAGGCAGATCATAAGTGAAACAGCCCCCTAGACTGTCCAGACACCCCCAGACAGCCAGATGGTAAATAGTTCAGCTCTTTGCACTGTCCAGGCACTGCCAGACAGAAAGTTGGTAAGTTAGTCAGCTGTTAGCATTGTCCAGACATTTTCAAACATGCAGATCATAAGTAAGACAGCCAGATGGCAAGTCAGTCAGCTCTCTACACTGTCCAGACACTCTAAGACAGCCAGATGATAAGTGGGTCAGCTGTTAGTATTGTTCAGACATTTCCAGACAGGCAGATAGCAAGTTAGTCAGCTTTCTCCATTGTCCAGACACTACTAGATAGACAGATGGTAAGTGGGCCAGCTATTTACACTGTCCAGACACTTCCAGACAGACAGTTGGTAAGTTTGACAGCTATTTACATTGCCCAGACACATCCAGTGAGCCAGATGGAAAGCCAGTCAGCTCTCTCCACTGTCCAGACACTCCCAGACAGCCAGATTGTAAGTGGGTCAGCTCTTTGCATTGTTCAGACATTTCCAGACAGGGAGATCATAAGTGAAATAGCCCTCTAGACAGTCCTGACACTTCCAGACAGCCAGATGGTAAGTGGGACAGCTCTTTGCACTATCCAGGCATTGCCAGACAGAAAGTTGGTACTAAGGGGGGGTTGTCAACACAAATATGAACAGAAGGAAAACTACTACTGAGCAGAGATGCGAAAAGAGCTGCAGTGGATGTTGAACGAAGATGCATTGAAGTAAAAATCACAGCCAGGATTGCACTGCCTCCAGAGCTGGAGCAGATGTTGAATGAAGATGCATTGCAGCAAAAATCATGGCCAGGATCACACTGCCTCCAGAGCATCAGTGGATGTTGAATAAAGATGCATTGCACTGCCCCCAGAAGTGCAATGGATGTTGAACAAAGATGAGCATTGGATGCTCCATGTCCAGTGAGAATTATAGCCAAGATCACACTGTCTCCAGACCTGCAGCAGATGTTGAACAAAGATGAGCATTGGATGCTCCATGTCCAGTGCTTGTTACAGCAAAAATTATGGCCAGGATCAAGAGCTGCATTGGATGCTCTGCATCCAGTGTTTGCTACAGCAAAAATGGAATGTGGAAGGGTACACACCATGTCAGAAGGGGAAAAAGTCTTGTGAGTCCGATGACAGGAAATTGCAGGACAGGGGAAGTGCACTGAATTTGGATAAGAGACAAAGAAGGATCATACATAGCAGCAAGTTGCAACTTGTGGAGCACAAGAGGTTGCTGTTGACAGACATTATGTACAGTGAGTGCAATAAATTGGTGACAACTCCCCTTGAAGTCAGTACCAATGAAACCCATAAAGATTATTGGAATTAGTGTTTTAAAGTCTGGTCTGGTCCAGTATTTTCACCTTTTTTTGGGGAAACTGGACCACAACCAAGCCAACATGGACTGGCTGTGCTATACCTAGGAGGTGCAACCAGTTTTTTTTTACAAAGACTGATTGCATTCCCAGCCAACAGTAAAATTTGGCAATTTCAACACACAAAATATGACCCTCTGTTTTGTGCATTTCTGGGTGACAGTAGTTCTGCACATTTTGAGGTATTTACTTAATTAATTATCATTAACTAGTGGTTTATCTGTGGAAATGCATGCAAAACAAGCCCCCTGTTTTGCACATTTCTGTGGGGTAGTAGTTTTGCGCATTTTTGGGGTTATTTAATCCATTAATTATTAACAACTAGTGATTTATCTGTAAAAAAAAAAACACAAAATAAGATGCCCTGTTTTGCACAGATCAGTTGGGTACTGGAAATGTGCAATATAGGGGGTCTTGACCTACATGTAACCTGCAACCAGTCTCAACAAAGACAGGTAGCAACTGCAACTGCAACTGGACCAATCCCCAATCCCCAGGACCACAACTGCAGTCCGGTTGCAACCAATAAAAGTTCAGTCTGGTTGTCAGTCTTTTTGCAGTCCTAGGACCAGACTGTAAAACACTAATTGGAATCATCATCCACATCCCCTGTCAAGTCCAGGTCTACTCTGGTAGTGGGTCTGGTCAAGTCCGGATGAAGGAGGAGGGCAGAGGGCTGGACAAGAAGTTAGTCCGGCTGGAGTTGGTGACCGCTTGGATTCAATGACAAGGATGACGTGCGTTGATCCCTTGCGTAGGTTCCGGTCAAGAGGTTGGAGATGGAAACGGGGACAGAGACAGAGACAGATAGGAACTGGAGTAGTGACTAAATTGATTTCAGACTGAGGTGTACAAAGTAAACTAGAGGGTACTTATACTAAGTAGAAACTAGGGTCGAGTACATACAGTGACAAGTAAACAACCTAATAGTGGACAAGGGATGACCAGAGTTAGGACTAGATCAGGTCCGGTGAAAATGCTACAAGGTATGGGATATATCAAGTTCACAGAGAACTCACGTCAAGGCAGGGCAGACGGTGAGGTGTGGTAATGAGTGAACAGAGTATAGACCAAGGGCCATACTCAACGGAAGGTTATCTGCGTGAGCGCGACCGGAGTAAGTGGTGAGCAACTGGAGTTGAGCTGCAGAGCTGCGATGTGACTGGAGTGACCGGATAAGACCCGGAGTTGGACATGGTCGTAACAGTATCCCCCTTTTAGGGGCCGAACCCATGAGGCCCCAATGAGGCTGTCATGTGGTCGCCTAGAACAATGCGGAGTCCGGAGTGATTGTCTGAGTACAAAATTTGGATGTATAAAGATTGGACCGGTTTGCTTTTACCCCCAGTTTTTTGCCTTCTAACAATAAGTCTGCACCAGCCAAGTCCACCACCCCCATTGCCCCTGCTGTTGTTGAGTCCAAGGACTGGATGAAGGCCACCACACCAGAGCTACTGTCCAGTAGTGAGGACGAGTTGAGCGTTCTCGACACCAAGGTGAAGGAACACTGTTGCCGCAAGCAGGTGAGGAGAGAGGAGAGGCAGCGCCAGGAGATGGAGGAGAAGGCTCGTGAGAAGGCAGAGTGTGCAAAGACGGAGGCAGAGCAAAAGGTGAGGGAGGAGGTGGAGTGCAAGGTGCGCAAGCAGGTGAAGAAGGAGAGGGCAGAGTCACAGGCATGGGCAGAGTCGCAGGCACAGGTGGAGTTGCAGCAGAGGAAGGTGGCGGAGGAGGCTGCCAAACAGAGGGTGGTGGAGGTAGCTGCCAAACAGAAGACAACAGCACAAGAGGCGTTGAAGAAGAGAGCGAGGGAGGAACTGGAGGCAGGTCTGGTAAGTTTTATTTTAATTCATTTCTGCTTTTTTTGTTTTGCTGACTCCTTTTTGTAGATGTGTGCATTGCGCAAAGCATCATGTGGTGTGCGAGCGCGACCTGGAGAAGCCAAAGCAGCAGGCGTGCATGAAGTGCGCCAGCTTGAAGGAAAAGTGCGAGTGGCCGGAGGTGGGAGGTCCAGGTCCAGTGGTGGACAAAGGGAAGGGCAAGGCGAAAGAGAAGGAGGTGGCAGGTCCATCTGGGTCGAGGTCCGGTTTCAACACTGGTCCCTTCTTGGAATGGATGGACAGGCTTACAGCCGTGGTGGAGGTGATGATCAGACAGATGGCCCGGATCGCAGACTCCACATGGTCTGTATCACGGTCCAACAACCGTCTCAGCGCCAGCCTCGAAACATTTTTCAAGGAGTGCCAGTTTTTTACTTTGGAGTTCGTCGTATCGGAGGAGGAAAGTGAGGGGGAGGTTGATCCAGAGGAGATTGACCAGGAGTTGGCGGAACTCCAAAAGGACCTGGAGGGACAGGAAGGTCCTGTGCCGGAGTAGGTAGTCCAGTCCAGCGCCTTGTAAATAGAAATGTAAATTAGTTTTACTTTTTGTTTATAAGAAAAGTGGCCTTGATTTGAGAGTGAGTGATATTACAGAGTGAAACAGATAGGGGAAACAGATGAGGGAAACAGATAAAAGAAATGGAGGCGAGAGTAATACTACATGGACGCGAGTGGTCCGGGTTTGTCCGGGTACCGGACATGGTAATCTTCTAGTAGTTCCATAGCGTTGCCTAGTTCAGTGGCGAGAAGCCAAGATGTTTCTTTGTCAGTCCCTTCATAACCAGACCAATGTACCAAGTAGAGTAACTTGCACGTTCTGCATTGACAGTCAACCTTGGAGTCAAGGATCTCAGAGGTCTCGAACTCCGGTTCACCATCCACTTTGACTGGTGGTGGAGGAGGTTGTATCCGGTCCGGTATGGTATTGGGTATGGCCAGTTTGAGTTGGGAGACATGGAAGACAGGGTGAATGGTGCACATGGACTCTGGAAGGTGGAGCATAAAAGAGAGAGAGCCTACTTGTGCGATGATAGTGTAGGGTCCCAGATTCTTCTCTGATAGCTTTTTGGATGGTTGTGTTGACCAGAAGTATTTGGCTTTCACGTACACTTGGTCGCCAACCTTGAAGTCCAGTGCCGGAGTACATTTGGCATCAGCCAGTCCTTGGTAGCAGAGTTGCACGTTGGCCATTTCTTCTTGACGGTATTGATGCAGCAACTCGAGGTCGACTGCATAGTCACGAGCCCGTGCGGAGGTCATATCGCATTCTGGGTAGATGGAGATGTTAGGATGATAACCTTTGTTAGTGAAGAATGGCGAGACTCCAGTGGTAGCACTAGGTGCATTATTATAAGCAAACTCCACCAGTGGGAGTAGGTCCACCCAGTTGTCCTGCTGGTAGTTGCAGTAGATGCGGAGATACTGTTCGAGTGTCTGGTTGGAACACTCTGTCTGGCCATCACCCTCCGGGTGGTAACTGGAGGTGAAGTGGAGGCACATGTTGAGGGCTTTTCTGAGTGACTGGAAGAAGTGAGAGACAAACTCGGTACTGCGATCTGAAGTGATGTGGGTGGGAACACCATGCTTAGAGAATACATGGAGTAGGAAGAGCTTCGCGAGCTCCAGGCTAGTGATGGTGTCATGAGTAGGGATGAAGATGGCCTGTTTAGAGAGCCTATCTACTATGACCAGGATAGCTGTGAATCTGGTAGAGCCAGGGAGCTGCTCAATGAAGTCCATGGATATGGAGTTCCAAGGTCTTTCCGGCACAGGGAGCTGTTTTAGTAACCCATAGGGTTGATGGCGCAGTGTCTTAGCTCGAGCGCAGGAGGTACATGACTGGATGTAGTCTTTGACAAAGGTCCTGAGACCAGGCCAGGTGTACTTACGCCGGATTAGTTCCAAGGTCCAGTTTTGCCCAAAGTGGCCAGAGAGTGGGTGATCATGATGGTACCGGAGTACCCAGAGGCAGAGACCATCCAGGTCTGGTATGTAGATATGGCCATCTAGGCAGAGGAATCCTGCCTCATCTGTGGACCAATGAGAGTCTGGTTGGTCTGCAAAGTGGATCTGGGCAATGGGGTCTGAGGGTAGTGCAGATAAGATGTCATTGTGGAGTGTTTCCACGTCCATGATGGCAACTGCTCGACGGAGGACTGGTGTCACGCACCAAACGTGTTTGGTACTGTGGACATGGAGAAAGTTAGCCAATGAAACTAATGCGAAGAATGCACCCAAGATCTGTTGAAAGATTGTCCTGACTTGAGGGATACAGACAGCCCTCGCTATCCATATCACGCAAAGTCAAGACTATCCTTATGCGAAGGATGAATACAAGCTCATCGTAGCCATCTATCGCACAAGAATGACTATCCTGGAGCAAGAGATGACTGCCGACGTCTAGCAGTTATCCCTCGCACAAGAACCGCCAAGAAGCAGAAGAATCCAAAGGATTAATGACCATTTCAGTATGAGAGAGGAATGCAAGCTTCTGCAGTCCAACTCCCATACCAGAACAACCAAAGAAGCAGAAGAAACGATTGAGAAACGAAGGAGAAAGAGAAGAATCATTTTTAGCGCCCAAATGTCAAATTTAGGCACCCAGTGCTGGCATTCCGATATTTTGAATAGCTCCATCGTTTTTGAAGCTACCAAGCACATGACTATACCATCATGGAGCCTAGACCATGGTCTATCTGCCTGTCAAGTTCCGACGTAAATCCATTTATTTCCCACGGAGATATTCCACCCGCAATCCAGACACCTGCTTCATCAGTCACTATGGAGTCTGCATTTTCTCTGGAATGTTTCTCCGCTATTGCAGCAGACCTTGACTATGTCCTACTCTTGGGACAGCCTCTCCCTGAGTTCCTGTGCACTGCCTGGCACATATCTTCCCAGCCTGCTCCCTCAGTCCCTCTCATTCTCGGTCAGTGCGTTCTCCTCGTCAGTCCTGCGTCACGCACGTACTTTGGTCACCTCAAGTCTATCATTAGACTTGAAGATTCATACCTGGTTGTCTCTGTGTCTCCTGAGTCCTCTGCATATGGTCCTTTCATCCCAGAGTCCTGTCACATCCATCTCCCTCCATCATTCATCTTGCTTCCCTGGACACGTCGAATCCGCTACTCACGTTTCACTTCCCTGCTATCCTGCAACAAACATGGATGAAACAGTGCTCTAGAACCCTTCTTAGGAGCCCTTATAGAGTACAGAACCTTCCCCTTACTGCTCAAGGGAAGA
>Ga0307518_10001516_pt1 | contig 17191 bp, 18 predicted proteins | sample 25_EM_MG_FD_203889 | JGI IMG/M metagenome (GOLD analysis project Ga0307518, IMG submission 203889) | Populus trichocarpa ectomycorrhiza microbial communities from riparian zone in the Pacific Northwest, United States - 25_EM | ecosystem: Host-associated > Plants > Roots > Unclassified | place...
ACAAATTTTCTAATCATCCGGCCAACCCTAGTTGTGACATATATGTCTCCTGTTGGCCTGTCCCAGCTTTACAGGCATCAACACATTTTCCAATTATCTGGCCAGCCCCAGTTTTGCCATGTATGTTTCCCACCAGCCTGTCCCAGCTTTACATGTATCAACACATTTTCTAATCATCCGGCCAACCTAGTTTTGCCATGTCTGTCTCCTGTTGGCCTGTCCCAACTTTACATGCATCAACCAATTTTCTACTCATCTGGCCGACCCCAGTTCTGCCATATATGTTACCTGTCGGCCTGTCCCAGCTTTACATGTATCAACACATTTTCTAATCATCCGGCCAACCTAGTTTTGCCATGTCTGTCTCCTGTTGGCCTGTCCCAACTTTACATGCATCAACCAATTTTCTACTCATCCGGCCAACCCCAGTTCTACCATATATGTTACCTGTCAGCCTGTCCCAGCTTTACATGCATCAACAATATTTCCAATCATCTGGCTGACCCTAGTTTTGCCATGTGTTTCATCCGTCGGCCTGTCCCAGCTTTACAGGCATCAACACATTTTCCAATTATCCAGCCAGCCCCAGTTTTGCCATGTATGTTGCCTGTCGGCCTGTCCCACTTTACATGCATCAACAATATTTCCAATCATCCAGCTGACCCTAGTTTTGCCATGTGTTTCATTTGTCAGCCTGTCCCAATTTTACAGGCATCAACTAATTTCCCTGTAGGCCGGCCTACCCCAGTTTTACAATATTATTGATCATCAGCCTGTCCCAGCTTTACAGGCCTTAACCAATTTTCTCATCCTCCAGCCGACCCTAGTTTTGCCATGTTTGTTACCTGTTGGCCGGTCCCACTTTCACATTAAATGGCTGATTAGGAAATACCACTAGGAAATGTAGTAGTTCTATCATAATACCATACACCAGCCAGTCCTGGTTTTGCCATCGTGCTCAAATGTCGGCCTGGCCTAGGTTTACAGTGCTTCGGCCAGCGCCGGCTAGTCCCACTTTTACAAGGGTCAGTGACTGAACTATGTGGCCTGGTATGTAAACTTATGTAGCTTCTGATTGATGCAATCCTGAATTTTGGAGCACACTTGAGAGACATGCTGCTGGTGGTTTGTCACAGAACTTGGATAGACAGCCAATATATTAGTAGTATTATTTTAAGAGTATACAACAAACATTTGATGCCCTGGATGGCAAAGCCTTCCATCTTGTTCACAAGATCTTGGTTGTTGATGTTCATTCCCATTCCCATGAACTTTTGAATGCCTTCAGTTATGAACATGACACCACACATGGGAACGTCGGTTGATCCACTCGTTGTGTACAGGATTGTTTCAGTGCCAGTACAACACCTCAAATTATTAAGCTGTTCACCAGATTAGATTTTCTCTGAATAATCAACAACTAATGAAAATACTTTGTTCTCAACAGTCTTGAGTGTTTGTGCAACATCATTGACCTTGGAGCATGCAGAAGTACAAAAACCAAATGTTTTGGACTGTTGGAACTCTGTAAACTCAGCAAGGAGCACTTCTTTCTCCTTGGCAGAGAAGACCTTGTATTCTTCCCTCTGTGAGACACCAGGAATGAATTTATTCTTATACCCATTCTCAATGGTGTCCCCTCCTGAATCATCATGCTGTTCGTCATCAACCGCTTCTATACATAGTCACATAGTCAGTAGAAGTAGGTATATTTTTGGCAGACATACCATTCTCTTTTGCCTTCGCGATACTCTTCTTCCAGCAAAATATGTTCCAAGCATTGGGCTTAGTGTGCCAAATCTGGATTGAGTTGTGTCCTAGATAAAGCTCTTGTTGAACACATTGTACGCTTTTCCAATTATTAATGGTGATGGTTCATGTGGCCACCTCAATCATATTCCAAGCCTGCCCAATGTCATTCTGGAAGCAGCTCCACTTTTTGCTGCATGCTCAATTGAGTACTGCCCTTGCTTCTTTGCTCAGAGTGACCTTGGCAGTACAAGGGGGCCACTCCTGTGGCTGAAGCTGCTTCGACTGCAGGGCACCCAAATAGAAGGAGTGCACAACCATTGGAGAGCACAGAAACTCGCAGTGCTACAAAGAGACACTCTGACCCTCAAAAGCAACATCTATATACTCTTGTCCAGAATGCCAAAACAAGGGTACAATCAGACATCACATAACGATCTAGGCAAAGAAAAAATAACACAACACCAAAAGGAGGTGCTCAGGGTTCTATCTTGACAACAGCAAACAATCTGAAGTAATTGCATTCTATGCTAACTTATGGAACCATTCACCAGGGAAAATTGTCAGCTTGCCAGACATTATGTAAGTGAGATTGTAAGGTGAGGATCTCAGGGTCTGCTCCTACTTGCTACTCCGCACAGAGCTGACAAATGCCTGCACCTTTGGCAGGAACTTGTCCCCCAATTGCAAGCGGTCAACCACTGCATCCAAGTGGGGTCCCACACTAAGCAAAGCAGGACCAAAATTCATGGTATCCTTGAAAGGACTAAGGGTAGTGTTACGACCATGTTCCAACTCCAGGTTCTATCCGGTCACTCCGGTCGCATCGCAGCTCTACAGCTCAACTCCGGTCACGCATCACTTACTCCGGTCACAGTCGTGCAGAGATACCTCCATTAAGTACGACCCTTGGTCTAATCCCTATACAGTCCTTACTACACCTCGCCGTCTACCCTGTCTTGACATGAGTTCTCCATGAACTCGATATATCCCATACCTTGTAGCATTTTCACCGGACCTGACTTTATTTTCACCAGACCTGACCTAGTCCTTACTCCGGTCGCTCCTTGTCCGCCTTTAGGCTGTTTACTTGTCACCGTATGTACTCGTCCCTAGTTTGCACTTAGTATAAGTACTCTGTAGATTATCCTGTACTCCTCAGTCTGAAATCAACCATAGTCATCTACTCCTGTTCTTGTCCGTCTCTGTCTCTGTCTCCGTCTTCCCCTCTTGACCGGAACCTACGCAAGGGATCAACGCTCGTTATCCTTAGTCGTTGAATCCACGCGGTCACCAACTCTGGCCGGACTAACCTCTTGTCCAGCCCTCTGCTCTCTTCCTTCGTCCGACTTTGTCTGGACTTGACCGGACCCCCTACCGGAGTAGACCCGGACTTGACAGTATTTCAGACTCACACTTGTGTGGGTTCACTATCCCAAACCTCGTACGCAAACTAGTTTCTATCTCTTATGACCATGACTACACGCTCTCACGCTTGTACCGCTGCAGCACTTGCTGAGGAAGCAGGTGCAGTAGACGACCTCCATCTTTCTGCTGCACAGCAAGCCCTGTCTAACCGCAGGCAACCTCCGGCTTCTGTTAGCCAATTCCGGAGCTTCACAGCTCGAAACCCCACAGCATCTGTGACTCCGTGTTGAGATGCTGCGTCTCAGAGCCTTTGTGGTTCTGCAGACTTAGGTCACCATGAATCCGTTTCTGGTGATCAGTTTCCCTACCATCGCGACCCCACTCCGGAACGTCGCGAACCTGGTCGTTTCCAATGGTTTGGCCCTGAGGACGGTCCCAGAGATGATCCAGATGACCCCGGAGATGACAACAACAACGATGACGACAACGAATTTCTCGATGCCATGGAAGAGCTAGACCCTAGTCTGGCTGTCTTCCACAATCTCGCCGTCGCTGTCAACCATCTCTCCCGCTCCTCTCGTCATACCAATGACTCCTCTTCCTCCCGTGCCAAGGTCCATGAACCGGACACCTTTGACGGCACGGACCCCAAAAAACTCCGGACCTTCTTAGTCCAGTGTGAGCTATGTTTCCAGGATCGAGCCAAGGCATTCCACCTTGATAGGGCAAAGGTAACTTTCACCCAATCATATCTAAAAGGGATGACTCTAGAGTGGTTCGAACCGGACCTCCTGAACTCCGGTGATCCGGCTGACCGTCCGCGCTGGATGGACAGCTGGGTTCACTTCGTTGCTGAACTCCAAAGCACCTTTGAACCTCACGACCCCATTGCTGATGCAGAGCATCAACTCGAGCATCTCCAGATGAAGGATGCTCACCGCGTTATGCGGTACATAGTAGACTTCAACCGACTCGCCTCCCAGGTCCAGGACTACGGAGATGGCGCGCTCCGCCGCCTGTTTTACTCCGGTCTCCCGGATTGCCTCAAAGATGAAATTGCTCGAGTTGGGAAACCCCTGACTCTGCATGGGTTGAGGGCTCTTTGTCAAGAGATCGATGTGCACTATTGGGAGCACAAAGACGAGATCTCTCGTACCACGAAGAGCCAACCTACCTTGTCCCCCACCAAGCCCTCCAACTCCGGAGGCAACTCATCCAACTCCGGCCAGGAGAAATCCAAGGCCAGTAACTCCTCCAGCTCCGCCAACTCTGGCTCTTCTAAGGCGACCAGCAACCAGTCCTCCTCTGGTTCCAGACCAGACCTAACCAACAAGCTTGGTAAGGACGGGAAGCTAACCGCAGACGAGCGCAAAAGGCATCTGGAAAACAACCTCTGCATGTTCTGCGGAGGTACTGGTCATTTCGCGGACAACTGTCCAAAGAAGACCAAAAAGGCCAAGGCTCGTGCTGCGGCCATCGCTGCTGAGTCCGGTAAGACAGACTCCAACTCGGGTGCCAACTCCGAGTCAAAAAAAGAGTAAGCAGCTCCCGGCCCTCCACACAACCGGCTAGCTGCGTTGACTCCAGAAGTGCACCCAAGGAGGCTCGCCTCAACGTGTCCGCTCTTTACGATCCTAACTCCCTTATGCCTCATGTTCTCCTTTTGTCTTACAATTTACCAGAACTCCGTGCGCTTGTGGACTCCGGTTCCACGCACTGTTTTGTAGATACCAAATATGCTCTCGGACACTCTCTCTCCACTTACTCCGTTTCCCTGATTGTACTCCGGCTCTTTGACGGTACCTCGAATTTTGTAATCACTCAAGCCGTCGATTTATCAGTGCAGTTCCCCGCATCCGGTGATGTCACCCCTATGACCTTTTACCTCACTCCGTTAGATTCTGAATGCATGATTGTCCTTGGACATAACTGGCTCACCCGCTACAATCCGTTGATTGACTGGGTACTGAGCAGTTTAACTTTCCGGACCCCTGCACCAAGTTTGCTAGCGCCCCCGTCGACTCCCTCTCCGGTTCTGTCCGGTAACCCTGACTCCGGCCTCTCCGGCCAGTCTACCCCAGGCCCAGCACCATCTGTCGACACTCCGGTTTGCACCCCTCCGCACATCTCTCTAATCAATGCAGCCGCATTCGTGCGTGCGTGCAAATTGGAGGGATCCACCAAATACCAACTTCAGCTGCGTCCTTCTGACTCAGTGAAGGCTCGCTCTTCCTCCGCCGGACCTGGACATTGTCCCTCTGGAGTATTGCGATTATGAGGATGTGTTCAGCAAGGCGAAGGCCTCTGAACTTCCCCCGCATCGCAACTACGACTTGAAGATTGACCTCAAAGAAGGTACCTCTCCACCTCTGGGAACTCTCTACTCACTGTCTCCGGTTGAGCTCTCCGCTCTCCGGACTTTCATTGACGAGAATCTTAATACAGGTTTCATCCGTCCTACCGCTTCCTCCCACGCTGCTCCGGTCCTCTTTGTAAAGAAGAAGGATGGCTCACTCCACCTCTGCATTGACTTCCGAGGCCTAAACAGAATTACCAAAAAGGATCACTATCCACTCCCCCTCATTTCTGACCTACTAGACTCCCCTAGCCGTGCTAAGATCTATTCGAAGATCGACCTCCGGCACGCGTACCATCTAGTCCGGATTGCTCCGGTGTAGGGGGGGGTTGGGTGTTGCTGCTGCCTCAGGTGAGGCATGCTCGACCCAGGGGCTTCTGGAGGTCTGGCAGAGCTCCCAGGGACTGGGGAGACTAGAAGAACTAGGGAGAGTAGTGGTGGTTCAGTCACTCCATGACTGAGCTCAAAGATGTACACTGAAGAGAAGGAGATTGCTTAGTAAGCTAAGTACAAGCCTACATAGCTAAGGTAAGAGTCCAGTATCAGTACTACCAATCTACACACCTAGAGACAGGACTGTCTCTACACCGGGCGATGAATGGAAAACCGCCTTCCGTACACGCTATGGGTCTTATGAGTGGTTAGTAATGCCCTTTGGCCTCACTAACGCCCCTGCAGCCTTCCAGCGCTTTGTCAACACCATCTTCGCTGACATGCTAGATGTCTGCGTCGTCGTGTACCTCGACGACATCCTCATTTACTCCGAGGATATGGAGTCCCACCAGCAGCATGTCCGAGAAGTGCTCCACCGTCTCCAGTTACATGGTCTCTTCGCCAAACTGGAGAAGTGTGAATTCCACTCAGACTCGGTAGAGTATCTTGGCTATCGCCTCTCTCCAGACAGTTTGACTATGTCTCCGGACAAGATCCAAACCATCTCCGACTGGCCTGAACCTCGAAAGGTGAAGGACATCCAGTCCTTCCTGGGCTTTGCCAATTTCTACCGCCGGTTTATATTCAATTACTTGGACATTGTGGTCCCTCTTACCCAGCTCACCCGGAAAGACGCTCCTTGGAACTTTTCCGAGGACTGTCGACGTTCCTTCAACGCTCTCAAGCACGCCTTCACCACTGCGCCCATCCTTACCCACTTTATTCCGGATACTCCTATTATCGTGGAAACCGATGCCTCCGACTACGCTGTCACCGGTATCTTGTCTATCACCTGCGCCGACGGAGAGATTTGTCCGGTCACTTACTACTCCCGGACCTTGACTGCTCTGGAGTTAAACTATGACACCCACGATAAAGAGCTACTGGCTATCTTCGAAGCCTTCTGGAACTGGCGCCATTACCTTGAAGGCTCCACCTCTCCTATAGATGTCATCACGGACCACAAAAACCTTGAGTACTTCTCCACCTCAAAAGTACTGTCCCGCTGGCAAGCCCGGTGGTCTGAATTCCTATCCCAATTTAATCTTGTCATTCGTTTCCGTCCCGGAAAACTCGGTGCCAAGCTGGACGCTCTCACTAGACGATGGGACATCTACCCCAAAGAGGGGGATAGTGGCTATGCCCGGGTTAACCCCCAAAACCTTAGGCCGGTGTTCACTCAAGAACAGCTCTCTAACTCTCTTTGCACTACTTATTTAGAGTTTCCGGTTCTCCGTGCAGTCGCAATCATGGACGTGGAAACACTCCATAGCGACATCCTTTCTGCACTACCCTCTGATCCCATTGCCCAGGTCCACCTCGCAGATCCACCAGACTCTTGTTGGTCCACCGACGAGGCTGGATTCCTGCGACTAGACGGTCGCATATACATACTGGACTTGGATGACCTCCGTCTCCGGGTACTCCGGTATCGACACGACCACCCACTCGCTGGCCACTTTGGGCAAAACCGGACTCTAGAACTAATCCGGCGTGAGTATACTTGGCCTGGTCTCCGGACCTTCATCAAAGACTACATCCGGTCCTGTACCTCTTGCGCAAGAGCTAAGACACTGCGCCATAGACCTTACGGACTGCTCAAACAGCTCCCCGTACCGGAGAAGCCTTGGAACTCCATCTCGATGGACTTCATAGAGCAACTCCCTTCATCTACCGGCTTTACAGCCATCCTGGTCGTGGTAGACAGGCTTTCTAAACAAGCCATTTTTATCCCTACTCACGACACCATCACTAGCCCGGAGCTCGCGAAGCTCTTCCTACTCCATGTGTTCTCCAAGCACGGTGTTCCCGCCCACGTCACTTCAGATTGCGGTACTGAGTTTGTTTCACACTTCTTCCGGTCACTCGGAAAAGCCCTCGACATGCGCCTCCACTTCACCTCCGGTTACCACCCGGAGGGCGATGGCCAGACAGAGCGGTCTAACCAGACACTGGAACAGTACCTCCGGATCTACTGCAACTACCAGCAGGACAACTGGGCAGACCTACTCCCACTGGCGGAGTTCGCATACAACAACACACCAAGTGCTACTACCGGAGTCTCGCCGTTCTTTGCTAACAAGTGCTACCACCCTAACATCTCTGTTTACCCAGAACGTGACATGACCTCTGCCAGGGCTCGTGACTATGCAGTCGACCTCGAGTCGCTGCATCAATACCTTTGAGAAGAAATGGCCAACGCACAACTTCGCTACCAAGGTCCAGCCAATGCCAAACGTACTCCGGCACCGGACTTCAAAGTAGGCGATCAAGTATATGTGAAAGCCAAATACTTCCGGTCTACTTGACCATCCAAAAAGCTATCAGAAAAGAATCTTGGGCCCTACACTATTATTGCGCAAGTAGGCTCCCTCTCTTTTACACTCCGTCTTCCAGATTCCATGCGCACCGTTCACCCCATCTTCCACGTCTCCCCACTTGAACCGGCCATACCCAATACCATACCAGACCGGATACAGCCTCTTCTGCCACCGGTCGAAGTGGATGGTGAACCGGAGTTCAAGATCGCTGAGATCCTCAACTCCAAGGTTGACCGTCGACGCAAATCATGCAAACTGTTGTACTTGGTGCGCTGGTCCAGTTACGAAGGAACTGACGAAGAAACGTCATGGCTTCTCACCACTGAACTTGGCAACGCTACGGAACTCTTAGAAGATTACCATGTCCGGTACCCGGACAAACCCGGACCACTCGCGTCCATGTAGTATTACTCTCGCCTCCGTTTCCTTTATCTGTTTCCCTTATCTGTCTCTCCTCTCTGTGTCATTTTATCTTGTAATATCACTCACTAGACTCAGGTCACTTTTCTTTATAAACAAAAGCAAAAACTAATTTACATTCTATTTACAAGGCCCGGACCAGACCAACTACTCCGGCACACCGCTGCCAGGGTTCTCCTGCTCCTCATGGAGCCCCTGGACTTCCTGTTCAACCTCCTCCGGGTCAACCTCCACCCCACTGTCCTCCGACTCCTCGTCTTTGTCCCAGGGCGCCGTAAAGAATCGGCACTCCTCGAGAAAGGTCTCGAGGCCCGCAGTCAGCCGCTCGTTCCCTCTCGCCACTGAGCGAGTGGCATCCGCGACCCGGCGCATCTGCCCGGTCATCTCCTCCACGGCCCCGGTCAGCCTGTCTAGCCGCTCCAGGAACGGTCCAGGGTCAAACCTGGACCGCTTCCCAGATGGCCCCGGCACCTCAACGATGTCGTCGTCGTCGATGACGACCTTGGCAACCGTCTTCTTCTTCTTCCTCTTCTCCCCTCCTCGCAGCGATGTCGCGACTGCCTTCCCTTTGCCCTTGTCCACCACCAGACCCGGACCCCCCACCTCCGGCCACTCGCACCACTCCTTGAGCCCCGCGCACTTCATACACGCGCATTGCTTGGGCTTCTCTGGGTCCCGTTCGCACTTGGCCTTGTGCTTGGCACAACGAACGCACCTGCCAGGAGGTTAATAAAAAATCATAAATAAGGAAAAAAGATTACTTACCGGGCTCCTTCGCTCCGGTTGTCACTCAGACCTGCCTCCAGCTCTTCCCTCACCCTTTTCTTTGACACCTCTTGCGCCAGTGCCCTCTGCCTCGCTGCAACCTCTGCAGCCCTCTGCTGCACCTCTGCCTTATCCTTCTCCGCCTGCTCATGCGCCTGGCGTTCCGCCTGCTCATGCGCCTGGCGTTCCGCCTGCTCATGCGCCTGGCGTTCCGCCTCCTCTCTCGCCTTCCACTCCGCTTCCACCTTAGCGCGCTCCGCCTCCTCGTGAGCCCTTGCCTCCACCTCTTCGCGTGCTCGCCTCTCCGCCTCTTCCCTGCGCTGTTTCTCCTCCCTCTTCACTTGCTTGCGTCGACAACACTCCTTCGCTTTGGTGTCGAGGACATCCGACTCGTCTTCGCTACCGGATTGCAACTCCGGCGTAGGGGCCTTCGTCCAATCCTTGGGCTCGGTGGTAACAGGGGCGACGGGGCTGTTGGACTTAGCAATAGCGGACATGGTGATACTAAATGGCAGGAAACTGGGGGCAAAGGCAAAACCAGTCTGATCTTTATAGACCCAAATTTCATACTCAGACAAACACTCTGGACTCCATATTGTTCTAGGCGACCACGTCAGCCTCACTGGGGCCTCATGGGTTCGGCCCCTAAAAGGGGGATACTGTTACGACCATGTTCCAACTCCGGGTTCTATCCGGTCACTCCGGTCACATCACAGCTCTACAGCTCAACTCCGGTCGCGCATCACTTACTCTGGTCACGGTCATGCAGAGATACCTCTGTTAAGTACGACCCTTGGTCTAATCCCTATACAGTCCTTACTACACCTTGCCGTCTACCCTGTCTTGACATGAGTTCTCCGTGAACTCAATATATCCCATACCTTGTAGCATTTTCACCGGACCTGACCTAGTCCTTACTCCGGTCGCTCCTTGTCCGCCTTTAGGCTGTTTACTTGTCACCGTATGTACTCGTCCCTAGTTTGCACTTAGTATAAGTACTCTGTAGATTATCCTGACCTAGTCCTTACTCCGGTCGCTCCTTGTCCGCCTTTAGGCTGTTTACTTGTCACCGTATGTACTCGTCCCTAGTTTGCACTTAGTATAAGTACTCTGTAGATTATCCTGTACTCCTCAGTCTGAAATCAACCATAGTCATCTACTCCTGTTCTTGTCCGTCTCTGTCTCTGTCTCCGTCTTCCCCTCTTGACCGGAACCTACGCAAGGGATCAACGCTCGTTATCCTTAGTCATTGAATCCATGCAGTCACCAACTCCGGCCGGACTAACCTCTTGTCCAGCCCTCTGCTCTCTTCCTTCGTCCGGACTTGACAGGTAGAAGCAATAGGACTCGGGACAATTTCTTGATTAAGCCCAACATCAGCAGGGCAGCGACAGTGGAATGGTTTGGCAGGTGGAGAGGATGGCAATGTAGCAGCTGTTTTCTTGAGTTCTGGGATTGTGGGCTGAGGGGATGGAGGTGTAGCAACAACTTTCTTGAGTTCCACAATTTTCTTTGGTGTTGCTAATTCTGCTGCATGACGGATGGCAGCAGAAGCAGCAGGGGGATCACAAGCCACCTTTGGACCGGGTTTAGTGACATTCTCCTCAAAGTCAGGCTGAGGGATTGAAGAGCACTGAATATGACAGCCAGTGGCAGAGAGCAGAGGAGGCAAGTATCTTGGGCCCTTGACATTGATGGGAGACACCAAGGCTATACAATGATTGGTGTGTGTGTGGAGAGATAACTTACAATGAAGTTTGGGGCCAGAAATTCCTTCCTTGCGACATCTCTGCGTGAAACAGTGTAAATGCGGGACGGCAAATTCTTGACAGAATGCTTGAACCATCACAGCAACATTGCCACCAATCTGCTCAGAGGTCTCTTGCAACTCACACGAGGTGATGTATAGGTCAACTGAGACTTGCTCCAGCTTGAGCATCTCTGAGACCTCTTTTCCAGGACAGCGGATCAGGAAAGAGATTCCACTGTCCAACTGATCCCACATAGCAATCTAGACATACAGTCAATGATATTGCTTAGTGAAATAGAAATAAAAAACTACAATGACTCACTGCATCAAAAACATCCTTCACATCAGCAAATCACTTTGTTCTGGACAGTTCTGGACAATGCCACACAGAGCCACAGAGTCCCCAGCTTAGTCCATACTGAACAGCTCTGTCCAGATAGACATAGACTGTGGACTTCTGTGGAAGTCTGTACAGCTCTCCCCAGTTCTCCCCAGATGTACAGAATCATTAGCAATACTAGTACACACTTACCCTTAGTACTCCTTGCAACACCAATACTAGGCTTTGTCCAAAAGCCAATTCAAAGCTCTCATAGTAGTTTGTATAGCACCAAATATATTATCAATTACTAACTACATACATGGTGTGTTGACTACTAGTATCAAAAACACTGCTCCAATGAAGCAATACTAAGGTTGAGTTAGTGACAAGCTAGATCAAGCTAAACAAAAAGAACTTACAGGGTGGTTTGTCAATTTCTGGCAGGCTAATAGCCTCTAATCATGCTTGATCATAGTGAAATAACCTATTAGTACAATTGTTAGACAAGTTAATATGTAATGGACGTGGGAAACTTACCATTAGCTCTGGCACTAGCATTTGTTGTGTAGTCAAATAACCTATTGGTACCATTGTTAGACAAGTTAATATGGTAGTAGTGCCAGGAAACTTACCATTAGCTCCGGCACTAACATTTGTTGTGTAGTCAAATAGCCTAATAGTACCATTGTTAGACAAGTTAAAATGTAGTGGTAGTAGGAAACTTACCATTAGCTCTGGCGCTAACATTTGTTGTGTTGAGCCCACTCCTACATAGTAGGAAAAGGCATTTGTTTGGTCTGGTTTGCCATGTTGTGCAAGAGGTATGACAAACAGTGTCCACAATATCATGTTTCTCGCATTTTTGGGCACTTAGTCAAATTTTGGATGCACAGTGGCAGTGGCAACTACCAACTGGTACTACACTTTTGCTACACAACATTTGTACTACACATTTTCGGTAATCAGCACTACATTACAAACACTACACAACACTTGCTAATTGATACTACACATTTTTGGTAATCAACACTACAACACAAACACAACACAACTACTACACATTTTTGGTAATTAACACTACACCACAAATACTACACAACACATCCTAATTGACACTACACATTTTTGGTAATCAACACTACAACACAAACACAACACAACTACTCCGCATTTTTGGTAATTAACACTACACTACAAATACTACACAACACATCCTAATTGATACTACACATTTTTGGTAATCAACTCTACAACACAAACACAACACAACTACTACACATTTTTGGTAATTAACACTACACCACAAACACAATGCAACTACTCCGCATTTTTGGTAATTAACACTACACCACAAACACAACACAAGACTTCCTAATTGACACTACACTTTTTACTACACTTTTACTACACTGTTTACTACACTTTTGGTACACATTTTATTACACTTTGACTACACTTTTGGTACACTTTTTACTACACTTGTACTATGCTTTTTTGGTACACTTTTATTACACTTTGACTACACTTTTTTGGTACACTTTTATTACACTTTTTACTACACTTTTACTACACTTTTGGTACACTTTTCACTACATTTTTTGGGTATGCTTTTTACTACAGTATCAATTAGGAAGTATTGTATTGTGTTTGTGTTGTAGTGTTGACTGTAATCAATACTACAACACAACACATCCTAATTGATACTACACACTTTTGGTACGAAATGTAGTAAAAAGCATACCAAAAAATGTAGTCAAAGTGTAGTAAAAAGTGTAATAAAAGTGTACCAAAAAAGTGTTGTAAAAGTGTTGTAAAAAGTGTACCAAAAGTGTTGTAAAAGTGTAATAAAAGTGTCATAAAAGTGTACCAAAAATGTGTAGTATCAATTAGGAAGTGTTGTGCTGTGTTTGTGATGTAGTGTTAATTACCAAAAATGCGGAGTAGTTGTGTTGTGTTTGTGTTGTAGTGTTAATTACCAAAAATGTGTAGTATCAATTAGGATGTGTTGTGTTATGTTTGTGTTGTAGTGTCGACTACCAAAGTGTGTAGTATCAATTGTTTTGTAGTGCTGTGAGAGTACATTGCTGGAGAACTGGGGCTTTCTGGGGCTTCTGGGATGCTGTAGACTACTGTGGGAACATTACAAACTCTGTGGAAATCTGTCATACTCTGGCACATTTTTGTTGATTTGCTGATGCAGAGACGCCTGTACAATCTCTGCCCTGAAGAGGGCGTGCTCTTTGTCATCCAAAGAGCTCAAGGGCAGCCCAACATAGCATGGATGGAGACCGCCAGGGGATTTTGCCTGGTAATGAGTGCCATCAACATGTACATTGTGTTGAAGAAGTGCCCTGGCTGCCACCTGTCGCTTGTTGTTGCTAAAAGACACCTTGAATGTTGAGTATACAGCAGCTACTTTTTCCAGGGTAAACCAGTTTGGAAAGGAGGCCTGAGTATCATCCATAGTGGACTGTGTGTTTCCAGGTGTCTCTGACATGGTGGGCATGTAGGCTGAAAGTAGGCTGTTGTAAGTGGACAGCTGAAGATCAACTCCTGAATGCTTACACATGGAACTTGTGTCATGAAATTAGTAGTACATGTCCAATAAGCAAACTTACTAGACCCTAATCACATGCTGGTTGCTGTAGCATTGAATACTTGAATCACCTGGTAATGTGTCAATAACTGTGGGCTGCACATGGTGAGACAAGATGAAGTAGTTACTGATTATCACTCAATCTGCCTGTACTTGAGAGATGATGGTCAACAAGCCTAGACGATGTGGTTACCAATTATCACTCAATCTGCCCGTACACATCATTCAAACTATGTATGCATATGCATCGTTCGATTTGAGAGATAGTCAACAAGCCTATGTAGTTGGTACCATGTTACATGGGACACACTTGCAGCATTGAGGTTGAAATGTTGACTGGCCTGTGTTGCTTAATCACTGAAGCAGTTGATAAAGTCTGAAGTTCAACAATGAATATTTAGACTACAGTTTGAGTATACAGTATCAAAATATCAATCGTAGATGTCATCAATGTAGTTCACTAGCATTTGCGTATACAAGACATCCTGCTCACATTCAATCACCTCATCATTGCTGCTCAAATCCTTGGTCACCTGAGGTGAAATAGATGTGCTGCCCTGAGTATCCAATGTAGTATCACTGGTTCCACTACCCTCATTCCTAGAGCTAGAGCTGTCATGCAGTGCAGCCTCAAGTTGAACACCCACTCCACGAATGCCTGAAAATTCAGGACGGCTTTCAATGTGGTCAAGGTGGTTGATGTGAATGGCATTGATTGCAACATGCAAGTGGTATTGTCACTGAAGCTCTTGTGCAAGTATCATCAACAAAAGTGCAGGCAAGATATATACTGATATATAGATATAAATCTTGATTTATGAGTCTGAAACTTGAGTATCTCAATACATATTCTACCACAGTTAGTTAGGAAGATAAATCGAGAGCTAACTTAATCCGCGTTAGCACGGACCACCTCGGAGGCAGGTATGGTGACCACGATTGTAACGAGAGATAACGAGATTCGAGTAGTTGTAACGACCTTCATTCCTTATATTCTTCCTCACTCTTACAATAGCAGATGACGAGATAAAACACATTGCATTCCAGTGACAACAAGATACACAGTTGTATTAGGTATAATAATACACAACGACTCTAGCCAGTGCCACAGACAACGATACGAAAGCAGAAACACATACTGATTGAAACAGCGACAAAGGAAGTCGATTACGTTCGTTTTGCCCTCTTGCGTGCGGGACCTTTGGCCGCTTTGTGACCCCCACGAGCCTTCTGGGTCCCCTTGGTAACAGCAGCGCGGACACCTGCAGACGTACCAACTTCGTGTTCGGGAGTGAGAGGCCCATCGTCTCCGAGCCAGTTGTAGCCACTATTTGCGTTGCTCACAGTTGGGCGTGCCGGGGGTGGAGAACTCCTCAGTGGGGTAACCGAACTCCGGGTGGGGGCCGGCAAACGGTTGAGAGTCGAGGCTGTGAGTGACATGTAATGTTAGTGAGATGCGAAGAAGTTTGGTTGCCATGTTACCACCACCATCATTCGCGCCAGCATATAGGTCATCCAACTCGGGCTCTTGTTCTTGATAGTTCGGATGGCCCATCTGTTGACACGGATGATTGGCAGGGGTAGACGAGTGGTGGGGAATGGCTAAGACAGTATGACCGGTACTTGCAGACTTGGCGCCAGCTGCTGAAGTCTCAGCTAACACGCATCAGTGAAAACGGAGGGAAGGAAGAGTGAATTAGTACCATGACTGTCGTGGCCACGATGTGCCAGGGCACCGTGAACAGATAAAGTGGGAAGAGTGCCACCTGGTGCCTGGGTATGACTTGCAGTGGTCGTGTTCAATAGCAAAGACGTCGCGACTCACCACATGACCGGCGCTGGAAGGCCCGTGAGTGGCCGAAGTCTCAGGTGCTAGGCATGGCCATCAGCAAAAACAGTAGACGGCAGTGGGTGTGAACCATTGACCATCATGCAGGGTAGCTACAGTGGTAGGCCAAAATAAATGGTGTTAGATTCATCATGAGTAGTATAGTCACGCGTTGACATCACCATGGGTGCGCTCTTGATTGTCTTGTTCATCGTGACGGATGCTCTGTGTGGGTGAGATCAAAAATGTTGTGATGTCATCGCCGGATTCAGAGCCATCCAAGTCGGCGCCTGAGGTTGCCATCAGGCGCTTTCGCTTGACGGTGTAGGTGAGACCCGGGACTTGACTTGACAGCAGTGAAGATATATGAGAAGGTGGCAATCAGTTTGAGCGGTGACGAGCCTTTTCCACCACTGAAGAGTCTCGATCGCCCACGGGTGTTCAGGATTCTGCTCAAAAACTTGAACGATCTTTTGCCACAGCTTATACATGTCGACAGCGCCAACAGCGGATGTCCATGTTTCAGCTGAACTGAGCGCAAAGTAGTACTAAAAATGGAGTCAGTAATGTACATTATTCACAGAACTCATACCTGAATAGCCACATAGGCAATGGTGCGTGGGGTGGGAGCCATGAGCTTATGGATCAAGCCTTGTGGAGTTCTGTTGCCTCTACGCAATGCTGGATTCAGCGCTGAAGATGGTGATGTGAACAGGTGCCGAAAGGTCTTGGAAAATGTATTAGTAAATGGTATGACAGTATAGTAAATGAGATGACTTGCCCTCACGATACCCTCACCTCGCATGAAGCCTAGCTTCTTGTTTCGCGGACTGTACATCGCGACATCGTAAAAGCACGATGGGAAATGGGCATGTGTGATTTTGCGGGTCCCATCGTTAACTTGATTCATGAACTCCCTGTTCGGATAAGCCAATCAGTGATACAGAATGATCTACAAATAATATGTACGCACTGAGAGTCCTGATCAAAGACGTCGAGGTGTGCCATTGGGCAAAGGTTCCTCGCGGTCATGGGATGATTCCATCCTCGGAGGGCTTTCGGCTGCCCCTTGCTGATGGGTGGGTGAACACTTTGTTTCGTCGGATCTTGAAGCATATACGTGAGGGCGTCCCATTTGATGCTAGCACAATCGTTTGTACAGTGACTCCAAAAACCCTTTCCATAACTAACCCTAACAGCAGTGCGCGAAGCACACTGCCAAACACATAGAAAATGACACTAAGCTTTGGTGGAGTTGTAAATAGTACATGCTCTTGGCTACAA
>Ga0307518_10001517_pt1 | contig 17175 bp, 17 predicted proteins | sample 25_EM_MG_FD_203889 | JGI IMG/M metagenome (GOLD analysis project Ga0307518, IMG submission 203889) | Populus trichocarpa ectomycorrhiza microbial communities from riparian zone in the Pacific Northwest, United States - 25_EM | ecosystem: Host-associated > Plants > Roots > Unclassified | place...
TGGCGAGAACATCTATCCCAAGGAGATCGAGGAGCGCCTCTACGGCCACCCGGCCGTACTCGAAGCCGCTGTCGTCGGAAGGCCGGACGACGTGTACGGCGAGGTCCCGGTGGCCTTCGTCGCGACCAAACCCGGATTGACCGTGACCGCGGAGGAGCTCGCCGAGCACTGCGCCGGTTCGCTCGCGCGCTACAAGGTGCCCGCCGAGATCCACGTCAGGACCGAACTCCCCAGGAACTCCGTGGGCAAGCTCGTCAAAGGGCTTCTCCGCGAGCAGATCGACCGGAAAAGGACGAACGCGTGAGCCGCACCATGGTGATGTCCGGCGGAAGCCGCGGGATCGGCCTGGCCACCGCCTTGGCCTTCGCACGCCGCGGTGGCAACGTGGCGCTCCTCGCCAAGACGGACCGGCCGCAACCGAATCTTCCCGGCACCATCCACACCGCCGTCGAGGCGATCCGGCAGGCCGGGGGCCGCGCGGTGGGGGTGGTCGGCGACGTCCGGTCCGAAGAGGACACCGCCAAGCTGATCGCGACCGCGGTGGCGGAGTTCGGGGGCATCGACGTCGTCGTCAACAACGCCAGCGCGATCCACACCGCGGGCACCCTGGCGACACCGGCGAAGAAGTTCACGTTGATGCACGAGGTCAACATCCGTGGTACCTGGCTGCTCACCACGGCGGCCTTGCCGCATCTGCGTGAGTCGCGAGGCTCGATCGTCACGCTGTCGCCGCCGTTGAACCTCGCGCCGCGCTGGCTGGGGCTCCATCCGGCCTACACGACGTCGAAGTACGGCATGACGCTGCTGACGATGGGCTGGGCCGCCGAGTTCGCCGCGGACGGGGTGTCGGCGTCCTGCCTGTGGCCGGAGACCCTGATCGACACCGCCGCCGTCCGCAATGTCGTGGGCGGCGCCGATCACGCCCGGTCGCCCGAGATCATGGCCGACGCCGCCCTCGCGCTGCTCGACCTGCCGCACGAGCACAGGAACGGCCGCGCGTTCATCGACGCCGACGTCCTGCGCGAAGCCGGCGTTACGGACCTGAGCCGGTACGGCGATGCCAACGCGCACAAGGACATCTTCGTCGATTAGGCGTGTGCCGAGGCGGGCGATCTTGGACGGGACTAGCGTAGGGATCATGGCCGAGGTTCGTGTTGGTGTGGTGTTCCGCCCGCAGTTGCCGCCGGAGGAGCTGCGGGAGACCGTCGTCGCGGCCGATGAGGCCGGCATCGACGAGCTGTGGCTCTGGGAGGACTGCTTCCTAGAAGGCGGTCTCACCAGTGCCGCGGCCGCGCTGGCGTGGAGCGAGCGGCTCACCGTCGGGATCGGCCTGATGCCCGTGCCGCTGCGCAACCCGGCCGTCGCCGCCATGGAGATCGCGACGCTGGCGCGGATGTTCCCCGGCCGGTTCGTACCGGCCGTCGGGCACGGGGTGCTCGACTGGATGGCGCAGGTCGGTGCCCGGGCCGCGTCGCCGATGACGTTGCTGCGCGAGCACGCCGACGCCGTCCGGCGGCTGCTGCACGGCGAGACCGTCAGCGTGACCGGACGCTATGTGAACCTCGATGCGGTGACACTCGACTGGCCGCCGTCGCAAGTGCCGCCCCTCATCATCGGCGCGCGGGGGCCGAAGACCGTCGCACTGGCGGGTGAAGTGGGCGACGGCGTGCTCCTGGACTCCCCGCTCGCCACCCCCGAGTACGTCGCTTCGGAGACAGCCCGCGCCACGGAGGCCGCACAGGCCGCGGGACGGCCGGCGCCGCGGGTCGTCACCTTCGCGGAGATCGAACCGAACGTACCCGCCCTCGGCGATCGGGCCCGCGCCCTGATCGCCGAGCTGGCAGCTGCCGGTGCCACCACCGTCGTCCTGCAATGCACCTCGCAGCACCCCGACCCCGGTCCGCTCATCGCCGCGCTGTCCGATGACAGCCACCCCACCCCTACGAGTGATCACCGGCGACCCGCACGGCGCTGAGGACGACCGAAGGAGGGCGACCGCTTCGGCGGCCGCCCTCCTTCGGTGTCTGTTCAGAGGTTTTCTTCGAAGAAAGTACCCAGCTTGGCCAGCGCCTGGTCGACGTACTTCGGCTGGTCGTACAGGTCGTAGTGGCTCGCGCCTTGCACGACGAAGATGTCCTTCTTCTCCGAGCGGGCCCGGTCGAACAGTTCGAATCCGTCCCGGTAGGACCCGAATCCGCCCGGCACGTCGCCGACGATGACCTGCAACGGCTGCGTCAGCAACACCTCGGCCAGATGGAAGGCGTCGAAGCCGACCGCCGCTTCCAGGCCGGAGAAGCGCAGCTTGTTGGGAGATCCGGCGCTCTGGCCCCTGTCGGTGGTGTAGTACTCGACGGCGTTGACGATGTCGATGTCGGTGATTCCGGCCTTCTCCCGCTCCTCGACCGAGGTGGGGATGTAGGTGGTGATGTGCGGCTCCGCACCACGCGCCTCTGCCGTGCGCTGCTTGCCGATCGCCTCGAGCGTCGCGACCGCGGCGTTGGCGCTCAGATCGCCCTCGCGCATGACCCGCCCGTAGTTCGCGGCGACGACGGTGCCCAGTGCCTTGATGCGGTGGTCGGTCATCGTGGCGTTCGCGGCGTAGCCACCGCCACCGCAGATCCCGACCACGCCGATGCGGTCTTCGTTGACGTAGTCCAGCGTCACCAGGTAGTCGACGGCGCAGCGGAAGTCCTCGACGCGGGTGGCGGGGTCTTCGAGGTAGCGGGGTTCGCCGCCGCTCGCGCCCTGGTGCGACGCATCGAACGCCAAGGTCACGTAGCCGAGCTCGGTCAGCCGCTCGGCGTAGATGCTGCCGGACGTCTGCTCCTTGCAGCTGCTGATCGGGTGCGCGCAGATGATCGCCGGGTACTTCTTGGCCGGGTCGAAGCCCTCCGGGAAGCGGACGTCCGCGGCGACGTCCCAAGTGCGGTTCTTGAACGTCACGGATTCCATGGGGTTCTCCTCTCGTTCAGGCGGTCAGGTGCTCGCCGAAGAAGCCGGTGAGCTTGGTGACCGCGGGGGTGACGTACTCGTCCTGGTCGTAGAGCGCGACGTGGGTGGCGCCTTCGATGACGAACAGCTCCTTGGGCCCGTCGGCCTTCTCGATGGCCTCACGGCTGAAGTAACCGGTGTCGGCGTCGGAGCCGATGATCATCAGCAGTGGCCGGGGCGCGATCAGCTTGATCATCGCGTAGGAGTCGTACTGCGCGATCTGGTCGATGCTGCGCAGCGGCCACTCGTTGGTGGAGTTGGCGTGCCCGCCGCGCGGGGTGCGGTAGTAGTCCTGGGCCTCGCGGTACAGCGTCGGAGCTTCCTCGAGTCCCTCCGGGCTTTCCGGCGCCCAGTTCTGGAGGACGGGGGCCTCGCCCCGCGCCTCGGCGGTGCGCAGCGCTCCCGTCTGGTCCAGCATGGCCTGCAAGACTTCCGGGCCCTGGGTGCGGCCGAGGCCTTCGACCAGCAGGCTGCGGATGTCCACGGCGCTGACCGTGGCGACGGCCTTGATCCGGTGGTCGGTCTGCGCGGCGAACGGGACGTAGCCGCCGGAGGCGCAGATGCCGAGCGCGCCGATCCTGGCCGGGTCGATGTCGTCGCGGGTGGTCAGGTAGGTGACCGCGGCCCGGACGTCCTCGGCACGCTGGAAGGGGTTCTCCAGGCCGCGGGGCAGGCCCTCGCTCTCGCCCTGGTACGCGGCGTCGAACACCAGTGTGGCGTAACCCTCGCGGGCCAGGCGCTCGGCGTAGATCGACGCGGTCTGTTCCTTCACGCCACCGCCGGGGTGGGACACGACGACGGCGGGCAGCGGGGCGCCGGTGTGGTCGTCTGGGGTGTACAGGAGCCCGGCCAGCGCGAGCCCGGCGCTCGGGAAGGTGACGTTCGTCTTCATCTTGAGGATCTTTCTTTCGACTTTGATTTCGGCCGGGCGTTCCGTTCGGCCTCATATTCGAGACTCACACGCCTCACGTGCTCCTACAATGGGACGGTTCCAGCCCCGCACACCACTGTCCAGGGACACAATTGGCCCAGGCTCCCGAGTTGCACCTGTTGCGACAATGGGGTCATGAGCAGCGACGACCACGCCAACGAACTGGGGGAGTTCCTCAAGGCCCGCAGGTCGGAGGTGAGCCCTCGGACGGTCGGGCTGCCCGAGACCGGCGCCAAACGGCGGGTCAAAGGGCTGCGCCGCGAGGAGGTCGCCCTCCTGGCCTCGATCAGTCCAGACTATTACACCCGCATCGAACAGGGCCGCAGGCAGGCGTCCGCACCCGTGCTCGACGTCCTGGCGCGAGTGTTGCATCTGGACGACGACGAACGTGAATACCTGTTCGAACTCGCCGGAAAAGAGGCCGAACGACCACGACGCCAATCCGCGCAGAAGGTGTCACCGCAGTTGCTGCGGGTGCTGGATGAACTGACTACGAGCCCCGCGCTCGTACTGGGCAGGCGAATGGACATTCTCGGCTGGAATCGGATGGCTTCAGCGCTGCTGGTGGATTTCTCGGCGATCCCGGAAAAGAAGCGAAATTACGTGTGGCTGATGTTCTCCGACACCACTTTCAGGAGCTTGCACGTGGAGTGGGAGGAAATGGCGCGCACCGCCGTCTCGATGCTCCGGATGGAAGCCGGCCGCAACCCGCACGACCAGCGGATGGCCGCCCTGGTCGGCGAACTGTCGATGAAGGACGACGACTTCCGTTCCTGGTGGGGCGATCACCGCGTCACCGCCCGCGAGCGGGGCAGCAAGACGCTCCGCCACCCCGTCGCGGGCGAGCTGACGCTCGACTGGGACGCGCTCACCTGTACGAGTGACCCCGAGCAGCAGCTCATCGTCTGGACGGCCGAGCCTGGCACCGCCGCCCACGACGGCCTCAGGTTCCTGTCCTCGTGGGCGGCGAGCGAAGACCGCTCAGCGGCGGATCACTGAAGCCCCAGCTGCAAAAGTTCGGCGTTGTGCTGGCCGACCGACGGCGCCGCGCGGGGCGCGAGACGGCCGCCGTCGACGAGGATCGGCGACTTCGGTGCCAGATGGGGCCCGACACCGGGTTGATCGATTTCGCCGAACAGGTCGAGGTCGCGCAGGGCACCGCGGCCGAGTTCCTCGAAGGTCCGGTAGCGCTGCCACAGGATGCGGTGGCGATCCAGCGTGGCGGCGGCCTCGTCGAACGTGGTGCTCAGGAACCAGCGGGCCAGCAGTGTCGAGATCACGTCACGGTGTTCGTAGCGGGCGGATTCCCGCGAGAAGTCGATGCCCAGCGACTCGCTGAGTGCGGTGAACGCGGCGGTGAGGCCGGTGGCTGTCAGCAGCTTCGTCCAATGGCGCTCGGTCAGCACGACGAGCATGACGCGAACTCCGTCGGCGGTGAGGAAGTCGCGGCCGTAGGTGCCGTAGACGTCGTTGCCGGATTTGGCGCGGTCGTGGTCGGTGACCTGTGCTTCCGCGAGGTAGCCGAGATTGCCCGCGGTGGCCAGGGCGACGTCTTCGAGGGCGACGCGGATCGCGCGGCCCCGTCCGGTCTCCTGGCGGTGCCGTTCCGCCGCGAGCAGGCCGATCGCCAAGTACAGGCCCGCGGCGACATCCCAGGCGGGCAGCACGTGATTGACCGGTGCTGGAGCCTCGGCGGAGCCGGTGATCAGCGGGAAGCCGCTGCCCGCCTGCACCGTGTAGTCCACCGCGGCGCCACCTCCGGGGCGGCCTTCGAGCAGCACGTGGATCACGTCGGGACGACGAGCGGACAGCTCCGCGTAGCCGAGATCCGGATGCCGGTCGGTGTTGCTGACGACGACGCAGGGTCCACCGTGGACGATCAGGTCCACGACCCGCTTACGGTCCACTTCGGACTCCAGGTCGACGGCGACGGCGCGCTTTCCCTTGTTCAGCCCCGACCAGTAGAGACTGGTGCCGGAGTCGGCCAGCGGCCACCGGGTCCGGTCGGCCGCGCCGCCGAGCGGTTCGACCCGGATGACGTCGGCGCCGAGCTGAGCCAAGGTGAGGCCGCACAACGGGGTCGCGACGTAGCTGGAGATCTCGACCACCCGCAAACCCGTGAGCAGCGCCGGGTTCGGGTCAGGCATCGTCGTCCTCCCGCCGGGTGAAGTCGGGCTTGCGGCGTTCGCGGTGGGAGGCGAGACCTTCGCGGACTTCCGGTCCGCCGAAGCCGTAGAACTCCAGCGCCAGTGAGGAATCGAAGATCGCGCCCGCGACCTGCCGGTACCACGCGTTCAGGCTCTGCTTCGTCCAGCGGATGGCGTCCGGGGCGCCGAGCGCCAACTCGCGCGCGACTTCTCGCGCGGTCGGCAGCAGACTGGCGTCCTCGTCGACGCAGAGGGAGACCAGGCCGATCCGCTCGGCTTCCTCGCCGGTCAGCGGACGGCATGTCATCAGGTAGTACTTCGCCTTCGCCATGCCGCACAGCAGCGGCCAGCACACGGCGGCGTGGTCACCGGCCGCGACGCCGAGGCGGGTGTGGCCGTCGATGATCTTGGCGGTCTTCGTGACCACCGAGACGTCGGCCAGTACCCCCGCGACGAGGCCGGCGCCGACAGCGGGACCGTGGATGGCCGAGACGATCGGCTTCGAGCAGTCGATGACGTTGTAGACCAGGTCTCGTGCCTCCCGCATCGTGCGGGTCCGCGTTTCGTAGTCGTTCGACAGCTTCTCGACCAGGTCGAACGAGCCACCGGCCGAGAATCCCTTGCCCTCGCCACGCAGGAGGACGGCGTTCACTTCCGGATCACGGTCGAACTCCCGCCAGATGTCGGCGAGATCCGCGTGCGCGGCTTCGCTGACCGCGTTGAGGTTCGGCGCGTCCAGGACGAGTTCGACGACGCCCACGTCGTCCGGACCGTCAACCCGGAGGTTCTCGAAACGTGCGTAGCGGCTCATGCGCTTCCCTTCTTGCTCTGACCCAGGAAAAGGCCTTCGCGGTCGTACTTGCGGAGCTGGGCCAGGTCGTCGGCGTTCACCTCGGGCAGTTCCTTCAGATCGTCCGCCACCGCGAGCCCCCAGCCGCAGCGCGAACGGGCGTATTCGACGCGCTCGGAGAGTGGTTCGGGACCCGGCGCGACGTGGGTGAGGACGAGTTCGTCATCGCGCCGGGTCAGGATCCCGACGTCGGTCACCACGGCGCGTACGCGCGCGCCGGGGCTCGTGACGTAGTCGCAGCGCTCGACGAACCGGCGCGGGCTCATCGTTCCGACGACCAGGGTCTCGTCGGCGCTGGTGACCACGTCGTTCGCGCCACCCGAGCCGACGAGGTGGGGGCCTCCGGTGATCCGGGTGGTGTTGATGTTGCCCTGCCGGTCGATCTCGGCCGCGCCGACGCAGGCGATCGACCGCGTGAACGGCCCGTTGACCACCGTGCCGAGCACCTGTTCCGTGTCGAGCAGCATCGACGACGTCGGGAAGTTCGCGAAGCTGAAGATGAACGGGTCGCCCGGTGTCGGCGTGTAGTCCCAGAGCCCAAGTTCGGCGGCGAGCGCGACACGGTGGCCCTCGGCCTTGGCCGTCTCGACACCCACCCAGGCCGCGAGGTTCGCCAGACCCGCTCCGGCGAGGACGGCGTCAGCGCCGGTCTCCGCTATCCGTGCCCGGACGAGACCGGCCAGCCAGGTGGCCGCGCGTTCGGCCGGCGTCGCGGGGCCGCTGTGCTCGCCCCGTCCGGTGGGTGGCGTCGGCTTACCGCTGGAGTGGACGAGGCCGTCGAGCCGTGCCTTACCGAGCTTCGCGAGGTACGCGTCGTGGTCGGCGGGCTCGAGGATCCACTCCCGGATCCAGTCGTCGAACTCCGGTGATCGGCTCGCTTCCCGTGCGGAGATCCAGAAGGCGACGTCCTCGGCATATCCCTCGACCGGAAGCCGCGTGCCCGCGGGCCCGGCGAAGACCCCACCGGGATGCGCTCCGAACGGTGCCTCGACGACGGCGAGCACCCGGTGCGCCGGAACACGGACCAGCGACGACCAGGGACGGAGATCATCGACGACCTTCTCCACCGTGGCGAGGACGCCACGACGGGCGGCGAACGCGCCGATCGACCCCTCGAACATCGGGGGAGCGATCGCGAGATTGCCCTGCCGGTCGGCGACCGCGGCGTGCACCAGCGCGACGTCCGGCACCAGAGGCGAGACCAGGCCCACCCGGCCGAACCGGGTGTCGACCTCCTCGTAGCCTTCATTGCCGGCCATCGACGAGTCCCGCACGGATCCGGTCACCACGGCGGGCACCCCGGTGGCGGCGGCCCGCAAACGCTGGATGTAACTCAGGAACGACCAGTTCTCGACCTCGACCGAACCGTCGGCGTACGCCTTCTGGAAGATCGGATTCGGGGTGAACACCGGGAACGAGTCGCCGGAGTAGACGGTGACGACCTTCTCGACGCAGCCGGAGCGGAACAGCACTGCGCCCAGCGAGGAGAGGCTCGCCATGATCAGCGTGAACTTCGACGGCTTCCCCCAGTGCTGCCGGGCCAATTCCCGGACCAGCGCGCTCCAGCGGCTGTGGCCCATCATCACGTGCACGGCGTCACCGGCGCGGACGTGCCGCGCGATCGCCTCGTCCAGGCGGCAGAAGTCGGTCATGAGGGCACCCGCTCGACGAGGTTGACCTTCACATGGTCGGGACGCTTCAACGAGCCCTGGGGGACGAAGCCGACAACGGTTTTGACGTTGAGGGCGGAACGGATCCGTTGTTCGATGGTCGCGCGAAGTCCTGCCTGCTGTTCAGGAGTCAGACCGGTGTCCTCCACGACGACCGGGAGCGGGCGTTGCGTCGAATGTCCTTCGAAGTCGGCGCGGATCCGCATCTCGCCAGTGGTCAGTTCGGCGACGAGTTGTTTGATCGCCGAAGGGAAGACGTTGATACCGCGAACGATCAGCATGTCGTCGGTGCGGCCGATGCACCGGACCTTGTAGCCGGTGCGGCCGCAGGAACAACCGGTCCCGGTGACGACGACGTGATCGCGCGTGCGGAACCGCAGCAGCGGCGAGGCCTCGCGCCGCAACGCCGTGTAGACCAGTTCGCCTTGCGCGCCTTCGACAGGAGCGATCTGTTCGCCGGTATCGGGATCGATGAGTTCGGCGATCATCAAGTCAGGGGAGAGGAAGTGCATGCCGTCGACGGCTTCGCATTCACCCCAGTACGTGCAGGCGATGTCCGTGCCACCCAGCATCTCCCGCGACGTCGCGCCCCACAACGATTCGAGCTTCTCGCGGACCGCGGGAAGACCGCCGCCGGGTTCACCGCCGACACTGATCGCGCGGACACCGAGTTCCCGCGCCGGACGGCCGACGATCGCCGGCGCCTGCTCGGCGAGATGGGAGAGGAAGTACGGGGTACCGATCAGTGCGTTGGGGCGCTGATCGGCTTGGACTCGCAGGAGCCGTTCCGCGCCGGCCTCCGCCCCGACCGGGATGTCGACGATCCCCATGTACTGGAGGATCTGCACGATCGGAAGCCCGCCGACGAACCCCTTGCTCATGCCGAAGGCGTGCAGCAGCCGGTCACCCGGGCGGAAACCGTTGGCATACAACGCTCGCGCGCCGAGTTCACACCAGGTGGCGATGTCGCCGGACGTCAGGCCGACGTAGGACGGGCTGCCCGTGGTACCGGACGACGCCTGGATCTGCACGACCTCGGACATCTCCGCGGCGACGTGCGTGCCCAGCGGCGGTGCGGTAGCGAGGCTGTCGCGCAGCTCCTGCTTCTCGGTGAACGGCAGCCCGGCGAGATCTTCGACCGTTCGGATCTTCGCCAGGTCGGCACCGATCTTCGCTTGATAGAAGGCGCTGTGCGCGGCCAGATAAGCGGCCTGCTCGCGCAGGCGTTCGTTCTGGACCGCCCGGGCGACGGCAGGTGGGAGGGTTTCGACCGCACTCCAATACTGTGCGGAAAAGGGTGTGACTGCCATTCCGACCACCTTCAGCTGACGACGACCAGGGTTTCGGCGACGCAGGCCGGTTTGGCCGCGCCGTCGAGTTCGACGACGTAACGGGTCGTCACCGTCACCCCGGCCGTTCCGGGCCGGAACTCGGTGAAGGTCGCGTTCGCCCGCAGCCGGGAGCCGACGGGGACCGGCGCCGGGAAACGGACCTTGCCGAGGCCGTAGTTGATTCGCGCCGTGCCGAAATCCAGCCGGTACAGCTCTTTCGCGAACCGGGGGATCAGCGACAGCGTCAGGAAGCCGTGCGCGATGGTTGCGCCGAACGGGCCTGACGCGGCTTTTGCCGGGTCGGTGTGGATCCATTGGTGGTCTTCGGTGGCGTCGGCGAACGCGTCGATCCGATCTTGCTGGACGACCAGCCATTCGGTAGGGCCGAGTTCGTCGCCGAGTGCGGCGCGGACCTCGTCGGTGGAGGTGAAGACCCGGGTCATGAGGTCACCTTCTCGAACACCGCGGCCAGCCCCTGGCCGCCACCGATGCACATGGTCTCCAGCGCGTAGCGCGCGTCCCGGCGGTGGAGCTCGCGGGCCAGCGTGGCGAGGATCCGGGTACCCGTGGCGCCGACGGGGTGGCCGAGCGAGATACCGGAGCCGTGCACGTTGAGCCGCTCGAAGTCGGCCGAACCGAAGCCCCATTCGCGAGTGCAGGCCAGAACCTGGGCGGCGAAGGCTTCGTTCAGTTCGATGAGGTCCAGGTCGGCGATCTTGAGTCCGGCTTTGGCGAGCGCGGCCGCGGTGGCGGGAACGGGGCCGATGCCCATGATCTTCGGGGCAACCCCTGCTACGCCGTAGGAGACGAGCCGTACCAGCGGGCGGAGACCGAGTTCGGCGGCGCGCTGGGGATGCGTGACGACGCAGACGGCCGCCGCGTCGTTCTGGCCGCTGGCGTTGCCGGCGGTCACTGTCGCTTCGGGATCTTGTTTACCCAGAACGGGGCGCAGCTTGGTGAGGGTCTCGATGGTGGTGTCGGCACGAGGGTGTTCGTCGGAGTCGACGACGACGGTGCCCTTCTTGGTCTCGACCGAGACCGGAATGATCTCCTCGGCGAAGACCCCGGACTGCTGTGCGGCGACGGCGCGCTGGTGCGAGGTGAAAGCGAGCTGGTCCTGTTCTTCGCGGGTGATCCCGTAGTCGCGCCGGAGGTTCTCGGCGGTTTCCAGCATTCCTCCCGCGACCGGGTAATGCTTGCCGCCGGGTGTCGCGCGGCCGCGGTTGAGCGCGTCGTGCAGCATCACTCCGCCGCCTTTGGCGCCCCAGCGGAGATCGGTGGCGTAGAAGATGACGTTGCTCATGCTCTCCGCGCCGCCCGCGATGATCACGTCGCTGACCCCGGCCTGTACCTGGAGGGCGGCTTGCACCACGGATTGCAGCCCGGAGCCGCAGCGCCGGTCGACCTGCATGCCCGGCACGGTCACCGGCAGCCCGGCGTCGAGCGCGGCGACACGGCCGATCGCAGGGGCTTCGGCGCTGGGGTAGCAGTGGCCGAGGATGACGTCGTCGATGGCTTCGGGGTCGATCCCGGTGCGCTCCAGGAGGCCGGTGAGCGCGATGGTGGCGAGTTCGGCGGCGGGCACGCTCTTGAGCGAGCCGCCGAAGCGGCCGATCGGGGTCCGGACGGGCTCGCAGATGACTGCGTCACGCATGGGGAGTGCCTTCCTCGTGAGATTCGACTTCCAGGCTGGTCCTCGGCGTTCCACCAGGGCCGATCAGCTCCAGCGTGGACCCGGCGGCCTTCAGCTGGGCGGGTTCGCCGCAGAACAACGGCGCCTGGTTCCGGTGCCTCAAGCGGCGTACCCGTACCGCGGGTCGGTCCAGGCGCAGGGTTTCGGCGAGCGCGAGGGACATCAGCGGGCCGTGCACGACCAGGCCGGGATAGCCCTCGGTGCGGGTGGCGTAGGGCCAGTCGTAGTGGATGCGGTGCGCGTTCGCGGTGGCCGCCGAGAACCTCATCAGCAGCGTCGGGTCGGTGGAGAAGTCCCACGAACCCGCCTCGGCGCGACGGAACGGCGAGCCCACGGGGTCGAAGTCGCCCGGCTTCGGCTCGGCGGGAGTTCCGCGGTCACGGTAGATCAGGTCCTGCCGCTCTTCCAAGCACAACGAGCCATCTACTGTGGACAGACGGGTGCGCACGACGACGATCACCAGACGACCGGATCGTCCCGACTTCTCCGTCACCGAGTCCACTGTGGATTCGCGGAGCACGGTGGCGCCGATCTTCAACGGGGCGCGGAAGGTGACCTCGCCGCCGGCGAACATCCGCCGCGGCAGGTCCACCGGCGGCAGGAACGTGCCACGAGCCGGATGTCCGTCGGTGCCCAGCACCGAGGAGACGGGCCAGCGGGGGAGAGCGACCCAGTGCCACAGCGGCGGCAGGTCGTCGCCGGGCAGCGGGGCGGGCAGCCCGTCGTCGAACAGGGCCGCCAGCGCCGCGACCGGCGCCGGATCGATCAGCTCACGGGTGGTGACGGTGTGCGGAGCCCACTGCTCCATCACATGAACCTTCCGCCGGTCACTTCCAGCACCGTGCCGGTCATGTAGGACGACAGGTCCGAGGCCAGGAACAGAGCCACCGAGGCGATCTCCCCGACCTCACCGGCCCGGCCCATCGGGATCTCGGCCATCTTCTGGTCCCACACCTTGGCGGGCATCGCCTCGGTCATCGCGGTGCGGATCAAACCGGGCTGGATCGCGTTGACGCGGACGCCGTGGTGGGCGAGTTCCTTCGCCGCGGCCTTGGTCAGTCCGACGATGCCGGCCTTGGCCGCGGAATAGTTGGTCTGGCCGATCATGCCGACCTTGCCCGAGAGCGACGAGATGTTGACGATCGAGCCGCGGCTGCGTTCGCGCATGATCGCCGCGGCCTTGCGGACGCCGTTCCAGCTGCCCTTGAGGTGTACGTTGATCACCTGGTCGAACTGGTCTTCGGTCATCTTCCGCAGTGTCGCGTCCCTGGTGATCCCGGCGTTGTTGACCAGGACGTCCACCGGGGAGAAGGTGTCTTCGGCTGCTGCGAGCAGTTCGTCCACATCGGACGCTTTGGTGACGTCGCAGCGAACGCCGACACCACCGAGTTTCTCGGCGGCACGGGCGGCCGCGTCGCCGTCGAGGTCGCCGAGCACCACGTGGGCGCCTTCGGCGGCGAACAGTTCGGCGATGGCGAGCCCGATGCCTTGGGCTCCGCCGGTGACGACCGCGGTCCGATCGGTCAGCAAGGACATTGTCGTTCCTCAGATCTTGTGGCGGGCGATGAGCTGGGCGGCGATGACGTTGCGCTGGATCTCGTTGGTGCCCTCACCGACGATCATCAGCGGCGCGTCACGGAAGTAGCGTTCGACGTCGTATTCCTTGGAGTAGCCGTAGCCGCCGTGCACGCGGATGGCGTCGAGGGCGACCTGCATCGCCGATTCCGAGGCGAAGAGCTTGGCCATCCCGGCTTCCATGTCGGCGCGTTCGCCCGCGTCGAGTTTCTCCGCGGCGTCGAGGGTGAGCAGCCGTGCGGCACGCATCTTGGTGGCCATGTCGGCGAGCAGGTTCCCGACCGACTGGTGCTTCCAGATCGGCTTGCCGAACGATTCCCGCTCCTGCGCGTACCGGACGGCGTCGTTCAGCGCCGCCTGCCCGACACCGAGCGCGCGGGAGGCCACCTGGATCCGGCCGACCTCGAGACCGCGCATCATCTGCGGCCAACCCTGGTTCGGTGTCCCGCCGAGTACGGCGTCCGCGCCGACCTTGCGGCCGTCGAAGACGATCTCGCAGGCCTCGACACCGCGGTATCCGAGTTTCGGGAGCTTCTTCGAGATGGTCAGACCGTCGCCAGGCTCGACGAGCAGGACGCTCATCCCGCGATGGCTGGGGGAGGCGTCGCGGTCGGTGATGCACAGCAGCCCGATGAGCCCGGAGTGGGCGGCGTTGGAGATCCAGGTCTTGGCTCCGGTGATCGAGTATCCGTCGCCGTCGGGGGCGGCGTGGGTGCGCATCGCCTGCAGGTCGCTGCCACCCGCGGGTTCGGTGAGCGCCATGGTCGCGCGGATCGTGCCCTCGGCCATCGCGGGCAGGTACTTCTCACGCTGTTCAGGTGTGCCGAAGGTCTTGATCAGGTAGGTGATGACCGAATGACCGCCGATCGCGCCCGCCAGGCTCATCCAGCCGCGGGCGAGTTCTTCGGTGACCCGCGCGAAACAGGCGGTGCTGACATCGACACCGCCGTACTCGGCTGGGGCCAGCAGGCCGAAGAAGCCGAGCTTCTTCATCTCGTCGATGAACTCGGCCGGATAGACGTCGTCCTCCTCGAACTCGCGGACGCGCGGGCGGACCCGTTCGTCGACGAACTCCGCCACCAGGGCCACCATCTGCTTTTCGTCGTCGGACAGCGTCATCGCCGCAACCCTTCCCTTTCCTGCCGGAGGACGCGCCGCGCGCGATCCAGCACCGGCTTGTCGACCAACTGCCCCTCCACCGCGACCGCGCCGTCCCCGGCCGTGGTGACCACCGAATGAGCCCAGCGGATTTCCTCCCGGGACGGGCGAAGCGCCGCCGCGGCCGCCGAGACCTGCAGGGGATGCACGCACAACTTCCCCGTGAACCCCAGCTGGCGCGCGTAGCGGACGTCACCGGTGAGCCGCTCGGTGTTCCGCAGATCGCCGGTCACTCCGTCCACCGGACCCGGAAGACCGCCCGCCGCCGACGCGAGGACGAGCGCCCCGCGCGCCGGGGCGAGCGCGTCGACGTCCGCGGGATCGACCCCCAGTTCCGCCGCCAGGTCGAAAGTGCCCAGCGCCAGCCGGTGCACGTTCGGCACCGACGCGATCTCCCGCGCGTCGAGAACTCCCCGTGCGGTTTCGATCAAGGCGATCAGGACAGGCAACACACCCAGCTCGCCCGCCGCCGTACGGGCGCTGACCGGATCGGCTTTCGGCAGCATGACGACGCAGCGGAACCGGGCCAGCGCGGCGAGATCTTCGTCGTGCCACGGAGTGCCGGCCGCGTTGACCCGCACCGCGCAGTGCGGGTGCTCGCCCAGCCAGGCCACGACCTGCTCCCGCGCGTAGATCTTGCGCTCGGGTGCGACGGCGTCTTCGAGATCCAGTACGACAAGGTCTGCCTCGGCACGCTCTGCCTTGGCGAATCGCTCCGGGCGGTCGCCGGGCACGAACAGTAACGTGGCCGCGTCCCGCACCCGGTTCACCAGACGTTCGGCACGCGTGGTCATCGCCGGGCTCCGCGCACCAGGCCGCCGCCGATGATCAGCCGCTGGATCTCGCTGGTGCCCTCGTAAAGCCGCAGAAGCCGGACATCGCGGTAGATCCGCTCGACCGGGAGCTCGCGCATGTAGCCGCTGCCGCCGTGGATCTGCACGGCCAGGTCGGCGACCTTCCCGGCCATTTCGGTGCAGTACAGCTTCGCCGCGGACGGCCCGATCCGCCGGTCCTCACCGGACACGTACCGTTTCGCCGTTTCACGCACCAGCGCCCGCCCGGCCAGCACCCCGGTCTGCTGGTCGGCGAGCATCGCCTGCACCAGCTGGAAGTCCCCGATCGGTGTCCCGCCCTGGGTGGCTGTCGTGGCATGGGTGACCGACTCGTCCAGCGCGCGCTGCGCGGTGCCGACCGCCAGCGCGGCGATGTGCACGCGCCCGCGGGCCAGCGACGTCATCGCGGCGCGATAACCGGTGTCCTCGTCACCCCCGACCAGGCTCGAACCCGGCACCCGGACGCCGGTGAACGAGACGTTCGCGGTCCAGGCGCCTTCCTGGCCCATCTTCTTGTCCTTGGCCGCGACCTCGACGCCGGGAGTGCCCGCCGGGACAAGGAAGACGGCGATCCCCGTTCCGGACGCGTCGGCGGGACGGGTGCGGGCGAACACGACGAACAGGCCGGCGATGGGCGCGTTGGTGATGAAGCACTTCTCACCGTCGATCACCCAGTCGTCGCCGTCGCGGACCGCCTTGGTCCGCAACCCCGCCGGATTGGATCCCGCGCCCGGTTCGGTCAGTGCGAACGACGCCACGATCTCACCCGACGCGATGCGCTCCAGCCACTCGGCCTTCTGCTCGTCGGTGCCGAAGTTCACCAGCACCTGCCCGGCGATGCCGTTGTTGGTGCCGAACATCGACCGCAGAGCCAACGCGGTGTAGCCGAACTCCATGGCGAGTTCGACGTCCTGCGTCAGGTCGAGGCCGAGACCGCCCCACTCCTCGGGGATCGCGTAACCGAACAGGCCCATCTCGGCCACCTGCTCGCGCAGATCGTCCGGGATCGCGTCGGTGTCCATGATCTCCCGCTCGCGCGGCACCACCTCCGCGCGGACGAAGTCGCGAACGAGGGTCAGGATCGGCTTGAAGTCCTCGGGGGTCACGGCTGACATGCTCCACACTATGCATCATCCCGGCAGCGAGCACAAAATATATTTTATCAAGTTCTGGTGTGGATCACAGTCCACGGGTTAGCTTCATCCGGTGAGCCGAAGCAATCTGAAGACGCTCGCCGCCCAGGAGATCAGGCGGCGGATCTTCGCGGGAGAACTGCGGCCTGGAACCAAAATCGACCAGGACGCTGTCGCGGGGGAACTCGGGATCAGCAAGCTTCCGGTGCGCGAAGCGCTGATCACGCTCGACCACGAGGGCGTCGTCGAGCACATCGCCCGGCGGGGCGCCTTCGTCGCCGAGTTGACCCGTGACGACATCCGGGACCAGTACAGGGTGTTCGGGCTGGTTTCGGGTCTGGCGGCCGAGCGTGCCGCGAAGAGCCTGTCGCCGGAGAGTCTTCAGGGACTGGCCGACCTCGCCGACCGCGCGGAATCGTGCGCTGATCCCGCCGAGCAGGAACGGCTCAACTTCGATTTCCACCGGCGGATCAATCATGGTTCGGATGCACGCAGGCTCATTTCGATCCTCCGTACCCTCGGGAAGACCGTCTCGCACGGGTTCTACGAAGCCCACGAAGACTGGCCTGCGAAAGCATGCGAAGACCACCGTCGGATCGTCGAGGCGTTGCTGGCTCGCTCTGGCGACCGTGCGCGGACAGCGGTGGAGAGGCACTTCGCCGACGGCGCCGAGCGAGCCGTCGCCCTGCTGGAAGCGCAGGGGTTCTGGGACGACGACCGTTGAGGCTGAAGCCATCGCGAGTGGCGATCCGGCCTATCGAGTGGTGGGGCAAAATGTCGTGTTGCGAGTCGGATACCAGCCTGGCGGGCCGATCGGAGACCTCACTGTCCACAAGGGACATCACGACTCCCTTGAGTGCCTG
>Ga0307518_10001518_pt1 | contig 17170 bp, 9 predicted proteins | sample 25_EM_MG_FD_203889 | JGI IMG/M metagenome (GOLD analysis project Ga0307518, IMG submission 203889) | Populus trichocarpa ectomycorrhiza microbial communities from riparian zone in the Pacific Northwest, United States - 25_EM | ecosystem: Host-associated > Plants > Roots > Unclassified | place...
AGTTTTACTTGATCTATTAGTTAGGTGACATCATTTGATCTGGTTGAATTGAGTTTTTACTAAATTTGATTGAGGTCAACATGAGTATTGATGAAACTTGATCTAATTTTATTGGGTTGAATGGAAAAATAGGTAAGGAGTTGATTTTTAAATCTCTTCTTCGTGTAATTTATTTTTGTCAATTTACATCTTAGGGTCTATTTTATGATTTCTAAGTTTTATTTAAAAATTTTATATTATGATAATGTAATTTATGGATAGAGATTTATTAATTTTAGTGCTTTGTTATTTTAGGATATGCTTTTATTTGGTATAATTATTTTTTTCTTTATTAATATAACATAAGTGATGGTCTTAGTGTGTGTTTGGTATTGTAGTAGCTTTTACGGTTGTAGTTGCAATGCAAAAAAAATCAGGTTTATAAAAAACACTTTTGGTTGTGGGTTTTTTTTAAATAGGTTTTAAAAAATATATATTTTGTTAAAAAGGTTGTGAGATGGATTTTTGCATGAAAAATAAATGAAGAGCAAGTCTTCATGAATGAAAAATGAGTTATTTTACCTTATATAAAACTAATGTTTGAAACATAATTATAAGTTAGGCCTTATGCAAAAGGTAGAAGTTATTTGACTGAATAAAAAGATTTTTCTTTGTGGTTATGTAAAAAATAAAAGTTACCGCAATACCAAATAATCTTTTAGATTTTAAAATGAAAGCATACTAAAAACCCGCCTCACCACAACCGATTATCCTTATTTGTAAACACTAAAAAAAGTAGAGTAAATTATAAAGTAACTCCTTAATTTATGAAAATTAATTAGTTAATCTTTATAGAATAAAAATTATCATATAATGCCTTTACCAACATCCACAATCCTTAATTTACTAATGTTTCAAAATCCATATTTTCTAATTAAAATTTACCACCTTCCCTACTTTACTTTTCTTGTTACATTGTTAAAAAAACAATTAAAAAATAACATGAAATTGATGAAATAATTAAGTTATAAACATATATAATAATACTTGGACTAACTATATGGTTTTGAAAACCGCAAGGACTTATAACGATAACCAAGTTATGATTAATTAATTTCACAATGGACATGCATCCTTGTTGGAACAAACTATTTTAGATGGGGCCAAGCATACTCACCCTGATATCTTCCGCTACAACTAACCGATAAAGCACAAAAAAGTTAAATTGAAGAATAAAATAACAAGAAGAAGATAAGAGAGTGCGTATCAAATTAAGATGATGGAGCACAAGCTATCTTCCATGGCAAAAACCTTTACTCCTTCACCAATTAAAGAACTCTCTCATTTAGCTCAAAGAAGAAACACTGTCAACCTTGTAGAAGGATTCCCTAATGATGATGTATGTAAAAAAAAAAAATTCAGTTTGTTTGGGTCTAAACAAAGTAAAATAAAAGCCACTCTATTTGTGGCCTAAATAGATTCAAATAAAAGACCACTATGTTTAGGCTATAACCCAAAGAAAGTGAAATGAAAAACACTTCTTCATTTTCATCTATGCACATCACCCTACTTTCAAACTCATGCACATTAAATCATTTCTCCTCACTTTACAAATACATGCATGCAATAAAAGGAAACAGGGAAAGAAATGTTAACAAAGCTCACTTGTCATGGAAAAAAGAAGATATGATAAAAGGGGAAAGAAAATATGGAAGAAAGAATTGGTCACTAAAGACATATTGAAATTTTTTTTTAACACCACCAGTACCATTAAAAAGATCTCAACGATACAATTATGAAAAATACATTGGAAGACCACCAGAAATGGTTAAAGTAGGTCATATATACTGCTTAAATGGCCCAAACAACCATTCACCATTTTGTGCCCGTTTGGGCTTTAGCCCAAATGACCACTCACCTTTTTATGGTAGTTTAGGCCAACATCCAAACACCCACTCACCCTTTCCGGCATTCGCCCTCTCTCTCTCTCTCATCCTTACTTCCGTCTTTTTCTTTCACATATTTTATCTTCTCTTTTCTTTCACCATTAAGCACACGCCTATATTTTTCATCTCTAAGGATTAAAAACACGATGTCACATTGCCCATTGTATATAATATTTTTAAACTAACATATTCTTTGATATATTTTATTTAAGTACATAATTTTATACAGGGTTGACATCACCTTTACTAACTAATGGTGGGCAATGCAAAACATGCACCACATTCAATTTAAATCAAACACCTTATTTCTCTTCCAATATTTATTTCTATCTAACGTGATGCGTGTTTGCACTATTTACCACTAGTTAGAAAAGATGGCACCAACCCATCTTTTTCTCTTTCCTTATCATTTCCACCTTTTTTCTCTCTCTCCTCTTTTCTCCCACCATTATACGTACACCTATAATTCTTTAGTCTTCGAGAAGTCAAAACGTAGTGCCATACTATCTATTGCATTTAATGTTTTAAATTAACATATTCTATGATATTTTATCTGCAAATACATATTTTTATACTAGGTTGACACCATATTTTTTAGCCAATGATGGACATTCATAATTGTCTCACGTTCCTCGAGCTCTTACTACCCCTCTGACCATCACACAAACTGGGATTCTTGCTACTATCAGAGGGAAAGAATTTATGCAATATCCATCTCTTATGAAAAATAGTTCAAACACAAGAAACCTTAACAAGTTCTGTCTTTTTCATCATGACCATTGGTGTGACACTAAAGAATGTCACACCCTGAAAAATGAGATAAAAATATTGATCGCCAGAGATTACCTTCACCAGTTCATGAAAAAAAGAACCTGAGAATAAAAGTAAGGAAATCTGGACACTTGATGTTCTACCTAAAATCAAATACTCCTCGAATTAGCTCCAAGAATTGTATCTTTATTTTTTTAGTTTTTCAATAAAAATAGTATTTTTTTTTTCATATTTCCAATGTCTCTAATAAGAAATCTCCATTAAAATCTTTAAATATGTTTCTCTAAAAGTCTCCACGATGAGATTTTCATATCTCTAAACATGTCACTATGAAAATCTTCATGGCAAGATCTTTATATTTCTATACGTGTCTCCATTAAAATCTCTAGGGCGAGATCTCTATGTCACTAAACGTCTCTCGATTGAATCTCGATACGTGTCTCCAATATCTCTAAAAGGATCAGGGTTCCTATTCTAGGTCTCCATGATCATTTGCCTCTAAAAGGATCAAGGATCTTTCTACACATCTTCTTAACCACTTGTCTCCAAAAAGATCAGGGATCTTTCTCCACTCTATATGACTACTAAAAAAAAACTTCCTCATGTTCTGAACACTTACACATACCATATTACTTACTTTTAAACTCATTTCTTATTACTATATTACTTCTTTTAACAAAGTAAAGCAATTAAATTATTCTCTCCCTTGCATAAACATTGACAAAAAATTACAAGAAGCCTGTCACAATACAAAACAAAAGGTAACATCACATGTACAAAATGAGTAAGTTTTCTTCTCTCATTTCTATTAGTTAAAGTCTTTCGAACATGTTTATTTAAAAGACTTACGAGGCAAATGATGTTACATGTTAAAAAAATCAGTATGTTTAAGCCATGACTTAAAAAAATTGAAATAAAAGGCCTAAATGGAGTGAAATGAAAAACACTTCTCCACTTTCACCCAATGCATTCCACCCCACTTTCACACCTATGCACATTAAGTCACTCCATGCACTTCTCCTCACTTTATGCATACATACCGCAAGCAAAGATCATATAGCCTAATTGACTGAGGAGAGAGAAAAAAGGAAAGAAAGAATAAATCATCGAGGACAAATCAAAACTCTATTTTTAACACTACTAGTATCGTTGAAAATATCTCATCAATATAATTCCAAAAACAATTTGGAAGACCACAAGAAGTGCCAAGAGTGGGCTCCATGTCTCGCTGAAAGATAGTGATGCACCCACTAGAATGGCTCGTGCATTCATACACACACATATATGATCATTTGGGATTTAGCCAAAATGACCACCCACCTTTTGTGTGACTATTTTAGCCAAAGCCCAAAAGTCACCCACCTTTTATGGTTGTTTGATCCAACACCCAAATGACCTCTCACCTTTTTTTTGGGAGTTTGAGCCTATGCCTAAACAACTACTCACCCTTTCCAACGCTTTCCCTCTGTTTATCACCCCCACTTTTTTCCCTCACACATTGTCTCTCCTCTTTTCTCTCACCATTACACACACACTTAATTTTTTTTAATCATCGAGGATTCAAAATGCGGCACCGCATCGCTCATTGTACACAATATTCTTAAAATGACTTATTCTTTGATATATTCTTTGCAAGTGCATATTTTTGTACATGATTGACTCTATCTTTTATAGTTAATGATGGATAGTGTAAATACACATTACATTCAATACATATATGACATCTTATATTTCAACCAATTGTTATTTCTAGCTAATATGTTAATAACATTCATCGAATATTTTGTCAATAACATGCCATACACTATTTCTAATGATGGACACCAATTTTTTTACCAATTAATTTTTATACAACTCTCAAAATAATTTAACATAAATAAGTTTTATAAATATTTTAGATCACTAAAAAATAAAATATTTTCTCGATTATCGCATTTTCTACTTAAGCATTAAAGAGATAAAAAGTCAAAATCTATGTGTGAATCATCATGCCATCCGGCATAGATCCGTTTATTGAATCGAAAGCTTGGTTATGTTGGGCAGCCGGGGAGCAGGCTAGTCAAATATTTGAGGTGAGGTAGCAATAGCATAGCACCTGCCTGGTCTTCAACTGAGAAACACTGGCTCCGAGGCTACTGGAAGGAAAAGGAATATAAAGGAGAAGGAGAACGAACCCCTTCTTCTTCACAATCCCTTTTCACTTTCCAATGAAGAAGAAGAAGAAGAAACGACAGCACCACCTTCAACCTCATCATCCAACGCACCACCACCAGCTCAACGCCTCCTTTCTCTCGAAGTTTTTCGTGGCCTTGCCATCGCCGTAATCAAGATCAATTTCTTCACAAGTTATTTTTCCCCTTACAGCCCATGATTTTAGTTGATGATGTTGGAGGAGCTTTTCCTTGTATCAATCACTCTCCGTGGTTTGGCGTGACGCTTTCTGATTTTGTGATGCCCTTTTTCCTCTTTGTTGTTGGTCTCTCTATCAGTTTAGTTTTTAAGGTAACAAATTTCTCTTCATTATCAGGTTAAACAGGTGCTTCTTTCTTTCCTTTCACGTAGCTCTTCTGCACAATTGAATTTAATAACATTTTCTTGAGCTAATTTTTTTTTCAGAGTCATAATTAAACGACAATAAGTTCAAGTCTCTTTAACTCAAGGCAGTTGAGGAGATACGAAGTCCTAATAGGGCTCAAGCAAAATTTAGACCGAAGGTTCAAAACTCATTTAACAAGCTTTTCTGTCTGCGTCAGACTGCCATCTTTCTCCATTTTGAAGTCTAGGAAGAAACTGGACGAGAGGAACATTTTCTGTGGTGATTTCTTGTACTATAATCATGATGTTGGATTCAAGAATAACATGATGTTATAAGAATTTTACTTCTTCCATTTTGGCATCTGGAAGGGCTTTGTACTTTGAAGCTTGCTCCCATCACCAGGTCCAGTCATTTTAGCTCGCAAAAGTCAAAAGGAAATACAAGTGACTCCCATTGTGTCAAAGTACATCCCTATTGGATCAAAACTCAAGGGCAGGAAAAAAAAGGGTTTAGCTTATTGCTCAACCATAAACTGAATGCTGGATTAGATGTTTTATACATATTGGTGGCAAAGTAAATTTAATTAGAAAGATCGTTAATTTAATGATTTTGATGATAAAGTTTATAGTACGTCACTTTTAATTTTCCGAGAGTGCTTTTGCAGGATGGTCGCTTTCTGGCTGTATGGCCTTTATGATCCAGACTGGGAATTTGAAGTTCCAAGCACACATCTGTTTGGTTACAAATCTGGTACTAAAACTGTGAGTTGAATTGTATTCTACCAGTTCATCTACCATGTAAAGATCGCATTATCCATATGTAAAAGTTTGGTTATATCAGCAAAGATGCTGATGTGACTATTTTCTCTTTTCTCAACCTGCCATGTCACATGAATGATTAGTTTTTATCGTCTCTGGGATTGGACTTTCTTTGGTTCAGCTTTGTTAGTGGGCCATTCTTCACCGGAAGCATGTTTTCTGTTGATTTATCAACCATTTTCTGCTCAAACAAGGTCCTTTTTCTCCATTGCTGTTTGCTTTCTTTTCTTTGTTTTTTCTTTTTTTTTGACTTGTCATATAAAATTCTCTTGCCAAGAGAATCCAGACTACAAGAAAATAGTTTTGAATCTGTTTTTGTGGAATACATAATGGACGTCTTGTTTGATTTCTGGACATCAGTGCGACTGTCTTTAATCTCTTTCTTTTCATTCAGTTTTTGCCCCCAACTGAAACCATGCCCAATGAAACTATCTGAACAGTGACACAACTTTTTAATATAATGAACTGCAATCAAGTAACAAAGGTATCCAGAAAACTGTCAAACAAGACCTGACAGCTAAGCTGGTGCATTCGGTTGACTGCCCTTTCTTTATCGTTAAACAACCAGATGACTGTTTAGCATTTGCCTGAACTCCATTTTCAAAAGACAGCAAAATAAAACTTGATTTTCTTTCATCAGAATATACTTATGGTTTATCAGCTATTACCATTTTTTTTCCGATGGAATTCTTGCTATTGTCAAGCTTTAATTCTATTATTCTCCCTCTGGTTTATGGAACTGACTTAAACCACTGTATCTTGTTTTATAGGTGAATTGTGGAGTGAAGGGAAGTCTTGAACCTCCTTGTAATGCAGCTGGCCTGATTGATCGATTTTTTCTTGGTGAGCATCCTCTATATCAGCACCCTGTGTATAGAAGAACAATGGTGATGTTCTGAGGTACTCACATAACAATTACATTGTTTTCATAGCAATGTAGTGTTAATTCTCCTGACTATACCTCTAGTACCAGATTCACCTGGTTGGTTCCTTGCTCCATTTGACTCCAAGGGCATCTTGAGGTCAGATAAACTGCAATGCTTTCTCTTGCTCCATATTCTTATGAATCACCAGATTATTTTCTCCATTATAATAACATACATTAAAGCCAAGTGCCTATTTCAGATGCTTTCACTGTACTAATGTGTAGTGATACAGCTCTTAGCATGTCAGCAAATAATCAGCTCCTTTTTTTTTTCCCAGTTTTGAAAAACTTTACATGGGTTCCTTGTTTTTTGCCAATTATAATTTAGGTTTCCCAAATTTAATAATTTATCAATGAGGTCCCTTAAGTATCACATATATTTCAATGGAGTCCGGTCATCAACTTTGGTTAATAATTTATATCATTTTATGCACTAAAACAAGACTGGATTGATGAGAATTTGACATTTTTAGATGAAAGACCTAATTGAAAAATGTGTTGACACTCAAAAAATGAAACTGATAAATAGATAGATTTAGATGAATTTAAGAATTAGTTATTATGTTAGGAAAGAAAATTAAATGCTCTGATGTTTATCAACCACATGGAGGACAAATAGATTATACTAATATATTAAAATATAGAAATATCCATAGCAACTTGAGGGTGTCATTCTAATTGATTGCAAAATTATCTGCTGAAATAGCGTTTCATTTACATAATCTTTTGACACCAAAAAAAAGAAGAAGCTTTTGTGTCAATGACAAACTTTAGTGTTGATTTCTTTTCTTAACAATCTTTTCAGTTTCTTGATGGCTTCTATAACATGTTTTCTTGGATTGCAGTTTGGTCATATACTTGTTCATTTTAAGGTATGACACATCTTGTTCTATAATCTATAGTGTTTCTATGGGTACCTTTTGTTCTTTTACTATGTGCATGGTGCACCAATTTGTGTCAACATTATGGTTTGATGGACTCGGATAACAATATTTATCTTTCTTGTTTGCTGCAGGGCCACATGCAGAGGCTGTATTTGTCGTGTTTTTTCACTGTACATTACTGGATATGTGTTAAAACTTCTTGGTAGATTTCCTATTTTAAATATTCATTTAACATCAATGATTTCTACCAGGATCCTCTCCTTTTCCGTTAAGTAATATTTGGGAATATTTCAGGTGTTCCTTTTTATAAACCATTATATATGTTGAGCTATGTGCGCATTACAGCGGAAGCATCAGGCTTGGCTTTAATGATTATCTTTTACATAGTAAGTTTATCATCCGCTTACTACCTGACAAACAAATAGATAAATAATGAATAAAAAAATTCTAGCGTTGCACTTGGTAGTTCTCTGGTTATTCAGAAAAACTTATGATATTAAATTTATAAACGATGCACTTGCTTTCTTGTGTTCAACGAGGAGATCTTATTGACTCATATCACTTAGCCTGAGCTATTCATACAATTTAATTGGGTTAAAATCAGGGAAATTACGATAATATAGAAACAGGCGGTTTCTTCTTGACATGTTTATGGACTGAAAGCTTCAGCTTAGTTTTAGTGGGGTTTTGTCTGTTCTGATCTATACTTGCTTTCAATACATTGACATCGCTTACTTGTTATCGATTCACCACCAACATGGCAAAATAAGTAGGTCTACAGAGCTTGATTTATCTTGTTATAATGTCTGAGCTTCTTCTTTACCTAAAATTTCATTGAACTTGGTAAATTATGTTCCCGTGTAGAGCTTTGGAATTATCATGGCTTTTGAGGTTGGGGAAGAAATAGTCTTACGAGGATGTAGCAAATCTCCCTGCCATCTATAGGGGATTGGCTAGATCTTAACTTGGATTATTGTTGGGATGGTTTACAACATTAGAGTTTTTATCTGTTTATATCCATACTCTTGTTAGATACACTGACATGGCTTGCTTCCCATCACATGAAGATGTTGTAACTATACAACTCTCAGTCCCATTGTTTTGTCATCCCCTTTTCTTTTCTTTCCCACTTTTGACACTGCTGGGGCGATGTGTATTGTGTGCAGTGGAGAGATTTTGAAAAGATCGAGAGACTAAAGGAGATTGGCATGAAAGAATCATTTCAATTCAACCATATTTTATGCAGGCTGATGTCTAACATTTTAGAAAACCCTCAATGGTACTTCAGTGGATGGGAATGAATGCACTCATCATTTATGCATTGGCTGCATGTGACCTTTTCACAGCAGCCATTCAAGGTTTCGTTTGGGGTTCACCGGAAAACAACTTGGTATGACTGTTTCCTACTTGGCTGCTAGTCCTGTTCTGAGTTATTCCTTCTCCACCCAATCTCTCCCCCAAATAAATATTTGTTAGTGTAATGGCTGGCATTCTGCTTATTGGTGCAAGTTTCTGCACTATGTGAACACATGCAGAGGCGTATGCTCGCATGCACACACTGATAGAGGATGATCCACCTACATGTTTAAAAATATTATTATTAGAAAATCTTTCAACCATTGATTTTCTTCAGTCGAATGGCTGATACAATGTCATACCTCATATACAATTACCGCTTACAACTAAATATGACATGCGGGTTACTGTTAAAACATACTACTATATTAGAACATACCACAGTTACTGTTGCTTCTCACTATTTCATTCTTCCCTATCAGATCTATAGTTTGCTGAGCCTATAGTCAGTGTTCTGAATGTTTTGGTGCTTACAACTAAATATGAAATGCAGGTTGATGGCACATAATCGCTGTTGCAAGCCATGTTCCATTCAAAGAAATGGAGCACCTTAGTTTTTGTACCAGTGGTGATTTTATTTTGAAGGGCATGTATGCGAGACTGCATAGTATTGTAGATACTGCTTGTTCCCTGTGAAAGACTAAATTATACATTGTTATTCCTGCAACAGTGTCTTTTAAACGATGATCAAGAGTCAGGATCAATTTAGTCTTGAGATTATTTGCGTCATCTTTCCACTTTAATTCCTAGTTGGAACATAAAGACGTAAAATTAAAGAAAAAGGAAAAAAGAAGATCATCACTCAAAGGTGTTCCGGATAGGGAAAAAGGCATTGGATTGTTTCAACCTTACTCATTCCTTAGAGCTGGAAAAAAAAGATAAGGTAAAATACGAAGGCAAGCCCTGTTCGGTGGCTTTGCTGTATTCACAAGGGGCGGCAGAGAATCAACACTAGCCCAAAAGTGTTAGCTTTGACTAGTGATTAATCATAGCAAATTGCCAAGCGTGTATTGATATTTATCCAACCTCCACCTGCAGGAGGATTTCGAGTTCCTAGTCATGAAAAATATTATTGCGAGGTGCCTTCTTGTCTTCGCCAAAAAGGCAAGCGAGAGGCAGCCACAATAATGCCATGATGGTTGATTGTGCAGATCACAGATTAACGGTTTTGTTTCTTCCTTTTCAAGATAAGTATCACTTCTTCTTTGCTAAAAGAGTTCTGCCATGGATTTATCTTTCGGCCATAAAAAACTTTGCCAGCTTCAGATTCCACCAGGCAAGATCACAAAAAGTTTTATGCTCACTTCTAACCCTTTCTTTTCTAACTCGTATATAATCACTCGCCTTGTATTCCACACACCTTGTAGAGCCTACAGCCTCGCGAAACTCCTTCCCACTATTCAGGGAAGCGATTAGACGAGAGAGAGAGAGAGCGAGAGGGATGGCAACTGAAAAGGCAGATGTTGAGGTTTCTGACACCAACAACGACGGCATCCAGAATACCTCAACGCACACCTCAGTTAACAGCGAGACACCGACATCAGCTGTCCCGCGCTTTGGAAAAGCGCTTGCACACAGAGCCCTCTATGGTTCAAGCAGCCGCCATGGTGGAAGTCGAAAGGCCAGATCCAGTGATGTGAAAACATTACCGAGTAGGCTAAGCAAGGTCTCACTAGCTGATGACACAGAAAATAGGGAATGAGTGCTTTACTGTACTGATCCTGTGCTAAATTTCTGTGTGTAATGGGATATTGTAGAATTCGTAACATTCTAAACCAATGTACAACTCTGATGCTTAATAGATATCAGTAGATAAATATTAGTTTCTATTATTCTCTAATAACCAGCCACATAGTCTAACATCAGTCAAGGAGCCGAGATCACCAAATCCCTTGCAAGGAAAAACTATCTGTGGCCACACTTGCCCCTTCTCTTCCCCTCCATGAAAGCAATACTGAAAACCAGAATCCACCAGTACTCTGTATCAGCAGTATCCATAAATGCATACAACACCGAAAGACTATCGGTTCCCTCTCTGCGTTCAAACAGGTTTTCAGCACCAATGGTTGACAAGGCAAGTGCATGGCAATCGACATCATCCTCCATTTGAATTCCATGATTTGGCTATTGCAAAACATCAGTGTGGTCGTATTATCACCACTTCTCACAGGAGTGGACAAGTGTCAAGCATCCGTGAAGTGCCTCAAGAAACCATTGTGCATGAAGTTTGAAAATGACAAGTAGAGAGAGCATAACACAAAAGAATCCCATCTTTGAATACATGCTGTATTTACTTGATAACCTGGTTTGTGTTTAGAATCACCCAAGGTAGATCATCCACCAGCCAAATCCATAAAAGAATAAACTACTGAACCAATATCGATCAATAAGCAGCTCAGATCAGGAACGCACAATTCAGATCACAAAAAAATATGGGAAAGCTGACAAGACCTTATACTGCTGGATTTGCGGTTGTTCAAGCCTTGACATAAGCCCTGTCACCATACTCTGACCTGTAGGGTAGTTTAACTAGCACATAAAGAAAACACAAATTCTTCAATAACATTCCCATCCAATGAGGGAGAACCATAACACCAGGTTTTCCAGATTATAAAACCAATCAATTGCAGGGAATATATCACACGCTGACCATTCCAGCCTCTTTATTGGATACATGCAACTAGTTGCTTTTTCCCCTCAATTCCAGCTACTTTCAAAGAAAGATCCATGCATGACAAGAACTAGCCTAAGAAAGAACTAAATCACTGTTGATTTGACCATCCCAGTTTCTGATGTGATTTAGCAAGCTCATTCCAGAGTAGGATGAATACTATTTTACCAGCTCAAATAAATGGAACTACGCTTGGCAACCATAAAAAACCATCAGCAACAACTACTAGAAATGGATTTTTTATATATATAAAAAAAACACTATCAATCTAATTGAAACATTTAGTTTGCTCCAAATATGGAGTCCAATTTTTTTTTCCTCCACAAATGACATCATATGCAACACCAGGTTGGCATCTAATGCAAAAGAGGTGGGTAATTCTGTGCTCAACTCTATCAGAGATTAGGAATATGATTATTCAGCTTGCATGATATGACAATAATAAGCTTCTCGATTTTTCTAATATTTGATAGAATGCTTACTAGATCTCTATACAGAAGAAGCGGAACAAAATTTGCAGGAAAAATTATGAACTGCTGGTGTTAATCTGACAGCATAGGGCTGCCTACTACTATTACTTCACGCATCTATCAATCTCCAGAAACTTACCTACAGAAATCCTAGTCCATCTCCATTCAAATCACCACCTTCCATCATTGGACAATCAGTTGCATCATGCCCATACTGTCCACAGCAAGGCACAGAGCAACGCCTACGTTTCCTGAAGATATTAATGCCGTCTCTTAGTCTTCTCTCTTTCATCTTTCCCAAAGTTAAAGGTTCATGAGAATTTCCATCAGCAAAACCATGGACAAATCCATCAGAATCTTCAACCTCTGGAAGTATCAACGAGTCAGATGGACTATTATAGCCAATATCATTACAACCATGTCCTGGCCTAGGAAATTCCTTGATACGTGATAACACCTCAGCAACTTGATCACAAGCAACATCAAGACGTTCTTCTGTCTCTATTGATTCTGTAAGAAGTGTCGAAACCATGGACTGTAATAACTGAACCTTTTCTGCATGTTCTTCTGAAGTAAAAGTCTGGAAGGGCTTGGTCAAAGAAGTACTGACATCACGCCAACGAACAGGTAGATACCGATCCGGAATGTGAAAGCAGTTGTTAGTTGATAGAACACGGAGAACATGTCTACAAAGAATTCCTGAAAACTCAAACAAATGGCAGCTACAGCTAATGAATTCATCATGAGGAATCCAAATAACTTTGCACCCTCCATCCATATCAGTATGGATTCTCACGATGAAATAACTCTCATCCACCATTAGTGATGCATATTGTGGAGCCAACACAAGCTCTTCTTGTAGTTTATTAAAGGCATAAGGTGTTAGAACAGTTGCAGCATGAGATTCAATTGGAGATCCCATTTTAAGGGAGATTTTATGAACCTTTCTTTGCATCTTTTGTCTTGGTCCTGGTTCCTTGAATTCAACAGCAGCAGCTACCTGAAAAGAGAAGGTTAAAATAACAAAATCTGACAACATTAAGCATGAGTATAAGAGAAAAGGTTGTACATCTCCTACCTGCTCCACAAAGTTATCAAGGGACTGAGCATTCAAAACCCGCTGGATATAAGCATTTATGGACTCTGACTGAAATGTACTGGTCATTCCAGCAAAAAAGTAGCACCTCAAGTATGGCAGTGCCCAAAACGTGCGCAATGCAAATAAACTGACGATGTGCTTATTTCCATGCATTCCATATGCATCAACCATGTTTCTCCATCCAATTTCAAAATCCTCCACTGACTGCAAACCATAGAGCCGGTGGAATTCAGCCTTCCATTTATCATATTGTGATCCAAGAGGAACAGAAAACCAATCAGAGAACTTTGCAATGATATGCCATATGCAAAAGGCATGCTTGGTCCCTGGCATTTCAACAGAAATGGCTTCTTTAAGCCACATATTTTGATCAGTTAATATAGTTTCTGGGGCCTTTCCATCCATGAACTCCAAGAACGTCTGTCATAAAAATTTGAAGGAGGAAACAGCTAAGAAATGGTTATGAGACATTCAAATGCTTCAAGAAAAAATGCATAACCAAATTTCAATAGTTGGGACTGAAGCTTTCTTGAGTTGTATAGTGAAACTGTTGGTCTTTAAGATGGCATACAAAAGTTGGATGCATGAGGCAATGGTATTGTCTTCAAGAGGATGGATCAAAGAAAATAAATGCAAGAAATTCCTAATTGAACTCTGTTGTGGAAAAAAAATTAAATGTACTTGCTATCAATTATTCTAAAGATGATATCCAGACTTGGGAGAAAAAGAAACAAGACAGTGGTTTTTAGATTGAAAAAAAAAAAACCATAAGAAAACAATCCTGAAGAAGTGAGAGAAAGGGCAATAAAAAACTGTCTTGTGCGGCTCATGTAGCAGGGATTTACAATGTACTAGATGCATATTACATTGGAAACGAATGGCAATTAACTCATTTATGAAACGAAATAAATTGAATTTTTTGAATGAGGTCATAAAGGATTAAAGGAAAATGTGTTTGCAGGTGTTACTTGTTTGGCAAGATTTATTACTAAATTCATGTACCTGTAGCTTTCACACAACCCTTCATCACTATGTAGCTTACTTGACCTCAGGCTGAATGCATGAGAGCTATGGTCGAACAAAAAGGGGATTGGATAGGTTTGAATGATTATAATGATGTCCCATGCATGAAAGTTACAACAACATTGCAAAAGATCCCACACCTAAAGCAATGCTACACAGCTCCTTACCTTCAATGCCCAGGAAAAAGACCCTGTATTTTCATCCCGCAGAAGCACACAACCAAAGAAACAATTAGTTCCATGATTGTCCACCCCAATCCAAATCCCAAGAATCATGTCATAGGTATCCAAACGGTGTGTTGTGTCAAAAATTATGGAATCTCCAAAGGCCTCATATGATTGAATAGATGAAGCATATGACCAAGCAATTTGCTCCAAGCGTTTATTTGCATCGATGTGGAAGTTGTACTTGAAGTTGGGATCATTGTCCTTCTTGTATTTGCACATTTCAAGAAGGTCAATAGCATCATTATCTCGATTAACATTCCTAAAAGATTGTAACAGGTTTCTGACATCTATTTCTGTGAATGGTAAACAGCCAAGTTTAACACCCTTCTCTAGTTCCATTAACCTCAACATTTGTCGAACTGACATGCCAGCTTTTGCATACATGCAAATCCGACTTTTTTCATCTGCAGACATGGTGCAATAAGCAGGAAGTAACTGTACTTCATTTGATTTCAGAAGTTCATGGTTGTGGATGTTGTTAAAACCAGTTATACGCCATTCAGGAACATCAAAATCAGCTCTTTTAACTATTCGCATGTATGCTTGGCATCCACATCGAGATGATTTTCGATTTCTTTGCAGCTTTCCATCATCCGAAGCTTTTATCTGAGGATAGCCACCACGATGGCATGTGAAATCCCTTCTTGTGATTCCCCTACCTACACCATCTTTTCCTCGAGTGCGGTGGCGTCTGATTGAAAAGCCACATTGCTTTGCAAAACTGCAATAAAATTCATATGCAGCATCTTGGGAAACAAATCTCTGGCCAATAAAAGGGACAAGGTTAACAGAAGTTTGCCGTGACAAAATTGTGTCCTCTGGCACTTCCTCCACAGTTCCAATATCGTCTGGGCATGAATCCATGCCACTTTCAGAGGTTTCTTTAACTACATCTGTTAATCCGGACATTATTTCCATAGTAGATAAATGATATTGTAGATACAAGAGACCTGCACAGAATTTTTACAACTTTAAGAATTAAAACATTTTCTTTTCATACATTTAATAGAAATGAATTTTTATACCTTTTTTTTTTTAGTGTTTGCAATATTTTTCTCTTATTTCCTCATTTTGGAAAGATGAAAATAACACGCTGAAAAATGTTCCTCCCTAACAAGAGCTATTCTCATCGGTTGTTTTACATTGAGAAAATGTGCATTTTCTAACCATTAAACCCAACATATTTTTCGACTATTCTATACGAAATAATACTAATACTCATGATGTTATAAACCAATATCAGGAGTTTTTCGAGGCAGGAATCTCCAACATTAGCTGAGGGCTACATCGAGAATACAAATGCATGTTCTCCTAGATTTGTCGAAGAATTTAATGAGCGACCAACAGCATATATGAAATGCAACCACTTCCAACTCATGCATTAAGTTGATGCAAATGCATCATTATAAGTTGATTGGCAAGCTCAAACAACATAATTTTTTTTTATGCTTCTGCTTAAGCAAATTTCATAGTGCAGCAAACTTAAAAACACATTCTCATTTTCATTGCCATCAACACGGAAATGTCATTTCTAAACAATTTTTCACCAAATTCTACAGTGCAGACCTCCACTACTCATTAAAAAAACCCTAAAATTCTACCAATCTTTTACACACTTCCACTTTAACCACAGGTTTCGATTCCCATGCATGATCCAATCCAAATTTGAACAAAATCATCAAAGTCAAACAATACAATCACAGTGATCACACGCAAAACTAATAAAATGCATGAAATTGAAATCTCGAGAAAACAAAAAAAGAAGATTCCATACCTATCAAATTGAATTGAATTAAAGATTTGAGTTCTGGAGAGACGATGTGCCTGCTTTTGAACAGGCGGGTAGCTTGAACTGGAGAGAGTTAATGCGCACACCTGGAAGACGATAGGTTAAATTGAATCCACAAGCTATCGTGCGCAGTGAGAGGCACCGGTAACCGAGTCACTTTGTTGATTTTCAGCCATTTGATTCCTTTAATGGTTTTTGGGAATTTGGTCTGATCAATCCGTTGTGTCCGACAGATATTTTCAGTTCCTGAATCAACGGCCAAAGTGAGGAGTGGGCCGCGAAAACAAATCAGCGTATGTTAGCCAGTCATTCATTTGTGTAGCGCTAACTTGCGCGGAAGTTATGGTTACCGTTAGCAAGTAAAGGGAGTTAAGTCAGATAAGATGCGCCAGAAGGTGAGAGCTGGAAATGGGCTGGGCCTTCTGAGAGATAATTGGACCATGCATAAAAAGGCTTTCACATGCAAAATTATGTTTGGTTGACGGCTTGTTAGGTGTGGAGACTGGAGAGGGGATTCTGAATTGACCACACGAATTATAATTATAAAGACAACTCATAGGCATCAGTACATTGTACTGCACCGAGACTTATGATGAATTGCTGTACAATATAATAATATTTTTTTATATGGTATTGTTTTATAATATTTTTTTCCTTTGGATCCATCATTAAAAAA
>Ga0307518_10001519_pt1 | contig 17167 bp, 11 predicted proteins | sample 25_EM_MG_FD_203889 | JGI IMG/M metagenome (GOLD analysis project Ga0307518, IMG submission 203889) | Populus trichocarpa ectomycorrhiza microbial communities from riparian zone in the Pacific Northwest, United States - 25_EM | ecosystem: Host-associated > Plants > Roots > Unclassified | place...
ATATATATATATAATTGATCTCACGCTGTTCTCATCTTCCTATTTTCTTCAAAATTCACTTCCAAAAAAAAATCATTAAAGAGAAAGTTGGTGGGCCTCGTTTCCATCATACGGCCAGAACCCACTCCGAACTTTTCCTTCCACTATCAAATAGCGTAGCACCATCCAAAAACCCTCTACAGCTCCTTATATCACACCCACACTACCGCATAAAACCTTCGTAATTTTCTCTCCATCCAAACACGCCCTTATCTCTTTCCCTACAAAAATCTCACATTTCCTCACACTTTCACAGGAGCCAAACAAACCCTAATCAGTCTGAATAGAAATGCCTTTTTAGCCTTCAAGACGCCAGCTTTCTAGGGCTTATTTTATCAATTCCACCTCTCGCAAATGATATCTTTTGAATCGGACGCTAAAAAATCGAATGAAGAGGAAGAAGAAAAACCTAGGGTTTCTGAACAAGAAGGTGACAATGTTAGGGTTTCTAAGGTTGAAGAAGAGGAAGAAGAAGAAGGATCTAGGGTTTCTGAGTTGAGAAGTGAAAGCAGTTTTGATTTTGAAGAGAGAGAGCAGAATAACAGGTTAGCGGTAGGGGATTATAAATCTTTATGGAGTGAATTTGATGATTTTGTTGCTAATGAGAAGAATGAAGCAATGGAAGGTACGTCTAGGGCATTAAGTTATGGTTTTGAAGTTGGTGATATGGTATGGGGGAAAGTGAAATCGCATCCGTGGTGGCCGGGGCATATATTTAATGAGGCGTTTGCTTCGTCTTCGGTGAGGCGGACGAGGAGGGAAGGTCATGTGTTGGTTGCGTTTTTTGGGGATAGTAGTTATGGTTGGTTTGATCCGGCGGAGCTTATTCCGTTTGATGCGAATTTCGCAGAGAAATCGCAGCAGACGAATTCGAGGACTTTCATTAGGGCGGTAGAGGAGGCTACAGATGAGGCTAGTAGGAGGAGTGCACTTGGTTTGGCTTGTAAGTGTAGGAATAAGTATAATATTAGGCCTGCGAATGTGGCAGGGTATTTTGCAGTGGATGTGCCGGATTATGAGCCAGGAGGGGTTTACTCGGTGAATCAGATTATGAAGGTAAGAGATGGGTTTAAGCCGGGTGAAGCTCTTGCTTTTGTGAAGCAGTTGGCAGCGGGGCCTCATGGGTGTGATCAGGATGGTCTTGAATTTATTAAGAATAAGGCTAGGGTTTCAGCATTTCGCAAGGCTGTGTTTGAAGAGTTTGATGAGACATATGCACAGGCATTTGGAGTTCACAATTCACGGCCTTTGAATGATACAGCTAAGGTTTCAAATCAGCTTGCTAAAGAGCCAGCTCGAGGTATTGTCTTATTTGTCTTTCCCTGATTTTTGAGCTTTGCAGATTGCATAGGTTTTGAACATCTGGTCTGATTTGTGCATTGGAGATATAATCTTGATTTTATTGCCCCGTGATGGTGGATATCCATGCTTCTTCCTTGTGTGCCGTTTTGTTTCTATCAGATGCCATTTTACATTTCTCCTTGAGTAATGACAAATAGTTAGAATTACTTCACTATGCTTTTGCTTGTGCACTGAGTGCTTTCACTTCTCTGATGCAACACAAGCGTTTACCTTAAATTTGCAGTGAAGGTATGAGAGTTAAGATCTCACTCTGTTTTATAACATAAGGATGGGGTGTCAGTGGTTATCAAATGGTAAATTGTTTAACTCATTGACAAAGTGTAACGTAGTGGTTGTATCACAGTAGCTTTTGAGGATGCGTGCACAACTTTGTTGAAACTCTTAATATAGCAAGCATGCACATTTATTTTTATGTATTTTTTAAAATGCTTGTATTTCTGATTTTCACCTCAAAGCATCATTGCGTGTGTCCTTTTATTCAACTCAATCTTTTTCCAAAATGGAAATTTCTGATCTTTATATCTTGTCTGCCTTTGAGAACTAATTGTCCCCTTTTAATGTAGTTGCTTGCTATTGAATTTGACATTTGATTCACGGAAGGATTTCCAATTTGCCGGGTAATAAAATGTTATGCCTGAGTTGAATTGTTTCATTTCATGTCAAATAAAGGCAGGTAGTATTAAGACTTCTAGCCTAAAATTCTGAGTTTAAAATTAACTTGCTGTTGCAATTAAAACTGCAATGTGTGTAATATACTCAACACTCTTTTCTTTTCTTTTTTTGTTGTGTAAGATTCACTGACCACGTAATTCTATGTTCTGTAATTTTAGGGATTTTATAAAACACTTGCATTTTTGGTATAGGTTTGGTTCTTTTATCATCACGAATCATACACGGGTCCTGCACTTTTCTTCCTTTATTAGAGTGTGTTTCATGAATTTCTCTTGATTGTCCTTTCGTATTGCCCCTTCTATTGGCTTTTTCTTATCCTATGTTTCATATTCTCATTGGGTTGTTGCTCCTTCAGCTCCTTTAAGTGGTCCATTGGTGATAGCTGAAGCTCTGGGTGGTGAGAAGAGCTCAAAAAAACCTATAAAAGTCAAGGAGCATTCAAAAAGGGACAAATATCTCCTTCAGCGAAGAGACGAGCCAAATGACCCGGGAACTTTTGAAATTGGCCAAAGGCAAGCAAGTTCATCATCCCCAGCCATTCACGTGGAAGGTTCATCAGCAGCAGAAGCTGGTGATTATGTGTTGCAGAAAAGAGCTCCAGCACCCCACATTTCAGAAAAACATGAACAGTCTCCATTCATAACCAAAGAAGGTGTTGATTCTAGTGAAGATGGTGCTGGCAAAGCAGCATTACTTTCGAATCAGGCTCCAGGATATGGTGGTGCTAGTTTAAATGCAAAGCCATCTCTTGATAACCAGGATGCTGTGAAAGAAATAAAAGGTGAACCAGGATCTGATGTGGCTGACAATCTGAAAAGTGTGGGGTGGTCTGATTTTTCTGGGAAGGAGCAGCTTAAGGGTGTTTCAGGTTGTACATCACCAACCTTTCAGGAACAGGAGGGTATAGTTGACCTTAAATATGAAGAGAGTGCAAAAGCATCCAGATCGAATGAAGTTTCTCAGCAAACTGAACTAAACTTTTCTGCAAGAGCTGAAGGAGACAGTGGATTGAGTAAAGTTCAGGATGGTGGCCCTGGTTCACATCTTTCACCACTTAATGCCTCACAATCTGGTGGAACAAGTACTGGTACTGGAGTGAAGAAGGTCAAAGTCGTTAAACGGCCTACGGGGCCCCTCAGCTCTGAGAGATCTATTATGGGGGAGAAAAAGAAGAAAAGGAAGAAAGAGTTGGGAGCAGAAACTAATCCTGATCATCCGAAGAAGCGGTTGGCCACTGGAAAAGGTGGGGTAGCGGGAATCTCATCTGGAAAGTCCACTCAAATCAGTATGTCTCCTGGAGAGGATTTTCAGCTTAACAGTCAGAAGAAAGATGTTGGAGCCAGCAATACCTTGCCCAACAGTATTGAGCTTGAGCTACCCCAGCTACTGAGTGATTTGCATGCTCTAGCTCTTGATCCCTTTCATGGTGCAGAAAGAAACAGTCCTTCAGTTACAATGTCTTTCTTTCTTCGATTCCGGTCTCTTGTTTACCAGAAAAGCTTGGCTTTATCACCACCATCTGAGACTGAGCTTGTTGAAGCTCGTGGCGCTAAATCCTCTTCCAATATCGGGGCTTCTGACTATTCTGCCAGTGAGAATTCCAGAGGTTTGACATCTTCAAAACCAGCAAAATCCCTTGCCAGACTTGATGATCCAACAAAAGCTGGACAGAAGCGGTTGCCATCTGATCGCCAGGAAGAAATTGCGGCAAAAAGGTTGAAAAAAATTACTCACCTGAAGTCATTGGCTTCTGGGAAGAAGGCTGGACAGAGAAGTTTGGATACGCAGCGAGCAGAAGGAAAGGAGCCGGTGGCTACCCAGCGAGCAGAAGGAAAACCGCCTGCCGCTACCCAGCGAGCTGAAGGCAAACAGCCAGTGGCTCAAGCTCCTAGAAAGTTAGTTAAACCAGATTCTTATAAAAAGATGGAGCCTCCAGTTAGAGCTACTGAGCCCACCATGTTGGTGATGAAGTTCCCTCCTGAGACATCGCTTCCATCTGCTGCACAGCTGAAGGCAAAGTTTGCTCGATTTGGGTCGATAGATCAGTCCGCAATCCGTGTCTTTTGGAAGTCATCACAATGCCGTGTTGTGTTCCGGAGAAAGCTTGATGCACAGGCAGCTCTCAGATATGCTGTTGGTAACAAATCCTTGTTTGGCAATGTGAATGTAAGATACAACCTCCGGGAAGTGGGCGCCCCTGCATCTGAGGCACCTGAATCTGAAAAAAGCAGAGGTGATGACACTTCTGTTGATGCCACACAGGCCAAGGATCCTCTGGTGGAACGACAAGCAGCAGCATTTGCACACCAGCCTCCTTCACAGTCAGCAGGCCAGCTGAAATCGATATTGAAGAAACCAAATGGTGAAGAAGCAGTACCAGTACCTGGTGGTAATGGTGGTAGAGGAACACGTGTAAAATTCATTTTGGGTGGGGAAGAAACTAATAGGGGAGAGCAAATGATGGTTGGTAATAGAAACAACTTCAACAACAATGCTAGTTTTGCTGATGGTGGTGCTCCTACTACTACTGTTGCTATGGATTTTAGTAGTAAGAACTTTCAAAAGGTTATTCCTCCATCTCCATTGCCTATCCTTCCCCTTCCTACTCAATTTGCGAATGACCCACTTAATAATTCACACCATCATACTGAAGTACCACCCAGAAATTTGCACAATTTCATTATTCCTCCACCAAGCTCTGGACCTAGTACACCAAGCATGGATATCTCTCAGCAGATGCTGAGCCTTTTGACAACATGCAACGATCTTGTCACCTCTGTGTCAGGCTTGTTAGGCTATATGCCTTACCACCCTCTTTGACAACAAATATGGGCCGATACTCGCAACTCTCATCAAAGGATTGGACTGCATGACAAACAAAAAAAAAAGCCAGCCATCTCCTCCAAAGCTGCACGATTGCTATTGGGTGTGAAGCAATTGAGACACAATCGACATGGCCGCCCAAAATTTTGTCGTGAGAAGCAGCAACTGAAACACATGGACATGGGGTCTTTCTTGCCGGGTGCCATTTAAGCAAATCCATCACGATCAAGTTTGGTGTAAAACTATGTAGTTTTGAGAGTGGACTAGTCAAGAATTTGTACCAGTGCCATCCTTTTGCTTTTGGGCTCTTTTCCCCCCTTTATTATCTCTCACGTTATACCTGCTCATGGCATTTCCATTATGTGCCCGTTTGCCAACGCGGTCCACTGTGATTGCACCTGTCAAAAACAATGTATTTGTCGCGGTGCATCACGCCGATCATCTTGTGCTTGATCTGCATGTGGTGAGAGCTCGTACCAATTTGCTCGGTGCCTCTTCCTGTTAGATAGCGACCTGCCTATGGCAATGAATTCGTTGTATATAGTCCACCGAACGTCTATGGTCGCACCCAAAATCTAATGATTATTTACTACTATAATAAATTAGTAACTCCTTGCAGTATTAAAATAATTAAATAGTCATCTGATGAGTGTTTGTCATGCCTAATTCAGTAATATTTTGTTTCAAGAAAATATCTTACTTTTCCTATACTTTAAAATAAAAAATAAAAATAAATTAGAAAAAAAAAAAGTCAAGTGGATATGCATGAATTTAAAAATATAGAGATTTAAGTATATCGATTAAAAAAATTTCAGGAATAATTGGTTGTTTGTGATAAATTACAAGGATTAAATTTTAATGTTTTTGGATAATTTTAAAAATAAAAATAAAAAAAATTATTTTAGTGCATTTTTAAATAAAAAAATATTTTAAAAAACATTCAATACCATATTCTCAAGCATCTTAAAATCAAATTATGATTTTTTTTAAAAGATCAGATGAAATTCATGTTAAGTCAACTTAAATTTTTAATCAAATCAAATAAATTTTTATTTTATTTTATTTTATTTTTCTTTAACTCGAAATATTTCAAAAACCCAAATAAATGGCATCCAAGTGGAGCCATCATGTCAATCCAGGTTTTAATTAATCCTACCGGTCATGCTACAAAGCCGGCAACACATCGTTGTGATGATAGAAATCGGCTGCTACAATATTACTGCTTGCTACACGTTCCAAGGAGACGTGTGCCTCTACGTGTCTATATCGTTCATTCTCCGTCCTTCTAGAAGAATACTTTTTTTCCTTCGAGGGTAAGGAAAAGACAAATAAAAATTACATATCTAATCTTAATTAGCAATACTTACTTTCCTATTAAATACAGACACGGGGATTCCAAGCATTTGCCCGACGGGAAAAAAAAGATATTATCCACCATTCTATCTTAATTATTACCTCTAATTATTATGCTTATCCTCCTACAAGATAATTAATGAATTATATTTTTTTTTATGAATACACATTTAACTTGAATTACTTGAATAGATTGTACATGATTATCGGATCAAGAGGAAGGTACTATTAATATTAATAATTAATCTGATTTAATTAAGATTTATTTATTATAATTTGTCAAATTAATCTCCAAACGGAATTTAATCATTATACTGATTTATCAAGTTATATTTTTTAAAAAAAAAATTTAGTTTAATATATTAATGTTAAAAATAAATTTTAAAAAATAATTTTGATATATATATTTTATAGAGCTTATAGATAACTATTGCTTTTGGGAAAAAAACGCGTAGGATATTATTCATAGAGAATCTAAAAAAGGGAAACCTCTTGAACCTCTCATTTAAAAGTCTCCATGTAAAAGACGGCTCGCGCGGCTCAGGAATTTTCCTGTCACTTTCCTTCGAACCAAACAGAATTGTATATATACCCAACGTTTCTCAATTGACTCTTATAGAAAACCCCCGAAAAAGAACAATCTTTAAGGAAAAAATTCTCTCTTATTCTTGATAACAATACCTTGATCGTTTTTGCTGTTTGTAGAGGAAAATAGTATCATGGAGTGCAGGTCATTAGAGATCACAGTTATCTCAGCCAAAGATCTCAAAGATTCAAATCTTTTCGGCAAGATGGATGTGTACTGTGTTGTTTCTCTCCAAGGAGATGATTATAATTCTAAGCAGAAACAGAAGACACACGTTCATAAAGACTCTGGGCCAAATCCTGTATGGAATTTCCCCTTGAAATTCACCATTGATGATGTTGCTGCTCAACAGAATCGCTTAAAGCTCAAGTTCATGCTTAAAGCTGAGCGAATGTTGGGAGATAAAGATGTTGGTGTAGTCTTCGTGCCTGTCAATGAATTGCTGGGTGCAAAGGATGGGAAAGGTTCCTTAAGCTATTCCGTCACTGCCCCGAGAGGGAGGATGAAAGGAACATTGAATTTCTTGTTTAAATTTGGCGAGAAATTCAATGTGTCTGCGCCGGCGATGGCGAAAAAGATGGACGGGAACGTCTCTGCTTACCCTGCCATGGGATATCATGCTGCTGCCGGCGGGAAGGAAATGAACAAGCCTGTCACTGCCTACCCTGTGATGGGATATCAGGGTGCTGCAGGTTCAAGTTATGCATACCCTGCGCCACCGCCTCAAGCGGGGGGGGAGAAGCACCAGACTCCTTATCCATATCCTTACAATCAGCCGCCGCCACCACAACATGGTTATGGTGGGTACCCACCTGCTCCCGGACAAGGGTATCCGGGTTACCCACCACAACCCATGTATGGTGGTGGGTATCAACCTGGGATGCAACAGAGGCCTAAGAAGAGTGGTAGAGGAAAAATGGGTTTGGGATTGGGAGCTGGATTGCTTGGTGGATTGCTGGTTGGTGATATGATTTCTGATGTTGGTGACATGGGTGGTTATGATGGTGGCTTTGATGGTGGTTTTGATGGTGGCTTCGACTTTTAGTTTTTTTTTTTTTTTTTTTTGCATTTTCTTATTTCCTAAGAAGAGTGGTAGAGGAAATATGTTGATTTTTGTAATGAAGTAATGTTAGTATTATGAAATATTTGAAGAATATTTATAAAAGATTAGCACTATTCTTTCTTTCTTTCTTTTTGTTTCTTAACAAATTAATTTTCACTCATGTTGCCGATGAACATGTAGCTAGCTCAACTGGCAGTAGGCTTTTTTTTCTTTAGAGATCTCGTGTTATATTCCTGGAGATCAAATTAGTTCAAATGCTTAATTAATTTCTTGATTAGCCAGATTTCTCCCCTCAATCAGCTCAAATTAATAGCTTTAATTAATAATATTGACCTTCTTGATCTTTTCCTTCAAGATCACAACAAGGGATTACAGAACTCTAGACATTATAACTATAGTGACGTGCTTGAAAGGCCTTAAACTCTCAAAATTGCTCTCCAAAACTCGTGTTGTGGCCTCCATCGTCGGTGGCTCTCTGATTTCCAGGCAAGAAACACCGGTTTGCACATACAAAGGAATAAGCAGTCCAACTTGGGATTATCCGATGAGATTTTACTGGAGTCAGTGTTACAGCAGAGTCAATTGATGGTTGTATTTCGAGTCTGGCGCACCCCGATATTCCTTGGTGGAAACCAACTTCTTGGAGAAGTATATTTTCCGGTCAAGCTCCTTTTGGATAATTGGACAGAAGACAAGCAAGCAAAGGAGGGTTCTTGTCCAGTCGTGACTCCATCAGGAAAGCATCGAGGTTGCTTGGTTTTCAAGTATGATTTTGGACATGGTACGATTAGGGGTGCTCCTAAAAAGGTCGGTGAGAATCTTATTGATCCGGCGTGGTCATCGCAATTGCTACCGTCAAGACACCACGGAGGATGCTTAAGTGCACCTAAGTCATCACCGTATAATCCAGCATATTATGAAGCAACTCGACTGCCACAGGCTCCACCATTCGGCACCATATATTGATTAATCTTGTATGGTTAAATTTGAGAGCCACCACCGGCGTCGCCATCGGAACCATGTGGAGGTTAATCTTGTAAATTTACGGCAATATTCACTTGACATTATTGGCTTTCTTGTTCCAATTAGTTTATATGGGTCCAAATTAGTTTTTCCATGATATAATTGTAGAGTTTGATTCTCTTTTATCTATTATAATTCTCTCTTTTATTCAATTTGTGATCATGGTGATTGATTTGGATTTTAATAAAATGTTGTGTTAATATAAGGACTAGATTAAACTTTACCTTGCCAAGTGTCATCATGAGGTATAAAATCCCCGCAAAAACCTATCCCCTCTCAACACTCTACTCTCTTCAACCCCAAACCTCTCATGGCGACCCGACCCGGGTGCGATTTCGAACCCGACCATCCCAAAACCTCTTCAACCGCCGCCGCCATAACCCACAACCCGAATCGAGTAGCAACCCCGCCAATCTACCACCTATCCTTCAACCAAAACCACACCTGCTTCTTAGTTGGACTCCAAAACGGGTTCCGGATCTTCGACACGGACCCATTCAAACCCTCATTCCGTCGCGACATAGACACACACGGCGGCATCGGATTGGTCGCCATGCTTTACCGCAGCAACATCTTCTGCCTAGTCTGTGGCGGACCCGACCCTATGTACCCCAGAAACAAAGTGATGATTTGGGACGATCATGATTCTCGGTGTGTCGGAGAATTATCGTTCCGGTCAGAGGTGAAAAACGTGAAACTTCGTCGCGATATGATCGTTGTTGTGTTGAATCAAAAGATCTTTGTTTATAATTTCTTGGACTTGAAGTTATTGAATCAAATTGAGACGGTTTCGAACCCTACTGGACTGTGTGAGATTTCGCATAATTCGTCGCCGATGGTTTTGGTTTGTTTAGGGTTGCAAAAGGGGCAAATTAGAGTGGAGAATTTTGGGTCCAAGAAGAGTAAGTTTGTTATCGCGCATGATTCAAGAGTTGTTTGTATGAGTTTAACTCAAGATGGGAGGAGGTTAGCGACGGCGAGCAGTAAAGGGACTTTGATTAGAGTGTTTAATTCTTTGGATGGTACTTTGTTGCAAGAGGTATGGTAATTGGTAAGCTAATTAGTTTGATTATGTGACAATGTGGTTGTGATTATGGTGATTAGTAAGCTAATTAGCTGTGGTGTTTTTGGAGTCTGTTGTAATCTTAATTGGTGTTAAAATTTTGTTGATGTGATTGTAAGTAGAAAGGAATGAACTTTTTGGATGCGAGCATATGTCTGCATGAGGTAGTTTTGGCAAGGATGATTTTCACAGTGATTAATTAATGGGTATGTTAATGTGATTTTGCCAATTTTGATCACATTAGACAAGTGCGCAGCCACTCTTGTTGATTGAAGATTTAGCTTATTTCTTTTATAAGAAAATGCAGTGTAGTTGCATAAATCAAAGAATTGTAAAGTGATTGATAACGGATTTTTAAGCAGTGAGCATGTAATGTAATGAGATCATGAGGTTTCTATAAAAAAAAGAATAAGAAGATCTTTAGGTTTGAATGTTTTATGAGCTTGAATTTTTAATTTGTTTTTGTTGGAAACATAATTGAACATGTGTCCAATTTCTGTTTTTGGTCGATTAAGTAAGCATGTGTTTGTGCTAGATTTTCATCCAGCTAGAAACACCCAATTTCCTGTCTGTGGTTTGTTGATGCTATTTGCTAATGTTCAATGATTTCTTGTGCCCCATGCTAGGTTAGGAGAGGTGCAGATAGAGCAGATATCTACAGCCTTGCATTCTCGTCCAATGCTCAGTTCCTAGCTGTCTCAAGCGACAAGGGAACTGTACATATCTTTAGTCTCAAGGTTGATTCAGGGTCCCTGCCCTCATTGCCAAATGATAGATCTCACTTTGCATCTGAACCAATTCATTCTAGACTTTCATCTCTTTCCATTTTCAAAGGTAATTTCCCTATTTATTGTCACTTATTCTTTGAACTATAAATACAGTGCTAGTTAGTGTGAAATCCTGAGAAGTTAGTGCTAGCAGTTATTTGAAGGCTATAGGGGCCAGTAAATTTTAGTAGCTGGGCATGTTACACTCTTGCATAGGTTAAGATATGAGTTCTAAATCCAGTTCATTAGTTTGCATGGGTCAGAGAATCTTTGATTGTCATTGGCGAGTGTACAAGCCTGCTAGATAACTTCCCTTTAGGTTTTGATATCATTGTTTGGAAGTGAAGCTTATATTGGGCTTCTCTCATTATTTTACAGGGGTATTGCCAAAGTATTTCAGCTCTGAGTGGTCAGTAGCTCGGTTTCGATTACCTGAAGGTTTGCAGTACTGTGTTGGGTTTGGCCACCAGAAGAACACTATTGTCATCATTGGCATGGATGGAAGGTAATGAAAAACCAGATCGTTGTGGTAATTGAATCAATCCATTGTCCTGTTTTCTTCCTGGCACTCGCATGGTTCCCTGGGTGGTGTGCTAGGAGGTTATCCCTAGGGCTGATAGTGAAAATGTCTTTGGAAAAATATAAAAAATCATATTAATGCAATGATGTCCATTCTCATAATATGCTTAGTTCTTATGCCTCGACCATAGTGGCTCCTTCGGCTTCCATGGGAATATGCTTTGGATTTGTCTCATTCTGCTTCTACTAAAAACCCTTGTTGCTTTATTCTGATGAGCATAGATGAACAATCGTTTAGAAGTAGTGTTACTGATATCATTGTGTCATTCCATATTCATAACAAGTTGACCTGATTTTTCTCAATTGTGCTGGGTTTGAATTCCCATCGAACCTAGACTCTGCAAGTTAGTTGATGAATTCAAGAGTTAATGAGAAGTTATCTTCGGTAATCACATAAACCATATTACCATGTGTCCATTCTAATACTATGATTGGTTCATATGCCTCAATGATTTCGACTCCCATCGGAATATGTTTTGTATTAGTTACGATAACAGTGGATCTTCAATCAGCTTTAAGTGGACAAGATTGTATGTATATCTTGTTTTGATTATGAATTATCACTGTAATTCATGGATGGATCGTGTTTTTAATATTTACTGCACCTAAATTTTGTAATAATGATCATGAATAATCTTAACGAAGTTGTTTACTGGATGGTTTTGCAGTTTCTATAGATGTGAGTTTGACCCTGTGACTGGTGGGGAGATGATCCAGCTTGAATATATCAATTTCCTGAACGTGGAGAATTTCTGAGTCAATAAATTTGGGGGTAAATATTGTTAATATTATTTTCTCAGGAGACTGGAATTAATTTTACATATAAACATGCGAGTAACTAAAATCGGCTTGGGATTAACCCCATTGCATTGGGCGGTGTAAGAAAAGGTTCTGGTGCGTGCTTTTTGTTAATAATGGTGCCCTGTAAATTCATGTAAAATAGTAGCCTTGACTGTGAACGTGATGAAAAGGGACAAGCATTTCTTAGGTGATCAGTTGGCAGAGCCAGAATACTCAACCTGGCAATCCTTTTTTTATCTTATTGAAGGTAAAGGGTGAGACTTGACAGTGATTTAACAAAACCACCCCAATAGTGTTAATACGTTCAATGTTGGACGTTCTTCTGTTCATCAAACAAGCTATACAATTTCAGAGAGCTCCTGAAAATTGGCTCTTTGGAACGATTTCGAGGCCAGGGAAGCTTCTCTATATTTTCATCGCCCCCATATAACAGCCAAGGAAATGCTGTAGCATCCAGAACAAGGTTTTTTTTTATATTCCATTTCACAAACTGCGAGTTCATATTAAGAAAAAGATCGATTTAAACACTTCCATCGAGGAAACGTTTGTGAATTGGAAAGCTGGAGATTTTGAAGTTCCTGACCATGCTTTACTTGCAACTATGATATTATGTTCTCACTGCTAGACATAGCCAAAAAATCTAGCATCTCTCCCCAAAGCGCCAATTTTCCAGTTTACGAATGCCATCATAGCCAAAACTTCGAGTTTTGAAACCCCCAAATGCCCCCTCGGGGTTACGAAAGCTCGATAAATTGGCGCTTTGGAAAGAAGAAACCTTTCCATGCGATGGATTTGAGCAACCACACACACCAAGAGAGCGAAACACATGCGATGGAAAGAAGAAACCTTTCCATTAAATATTTGATAAACATGAGAGCTGCGGCGGCGGCTGCTGCTACATTATCTTTGTGCATCAAAAACATAAACAACTTGTAAAGAACAAACTAAACTGCCCGTCTAAATTCCTACTACATTGGATAACAACCGGTCGTCATACAACAAAATAAAACCTGATTTTATTACAAGTGGTTTTAGGCCTTTTTAGGTGATTTTGGCTCTGACCCAGAAGATTTCTCACTACCTGAAGTTTTCTTAGGCAAAAGTACTGGGTTAATGTTAGGTAACACTCCGCCGCTTGCTATTGTAACTCCTTGCAGCAATTTTCCGAGCTCTTCATCGTTTCTTACAGCCAACAAGACGTGTCTTGGGTTGATCCTGGTCTTCTTGTTGTCTCTCGCTGCATTTCCAGCCAACTCCAGCACCTAGAAACATGAAATGAAACAAATTAAAATACAAAAATAGATGATTGTATTGAAAAAAAAAGAGGGTTTTCTATGGATTAGAACCAAAGAAATTAAAACAAAGACAGACTACTAATTTTGATTTAAAAAGGAAAAACGATTGTTCTTCCATAGGAACACCGAAAAAAAAATAGATCTGAAATTTTTAAATAAAAAAAGATCGAAACATTAGACATTTCTCAAAAACAAAGGAAACAGGGATGGTTCAAAACGGCAACACGGGATGTACCTCAGCAGCGAGGTATTCAAGAACGGCAGCCATGTAAATGGGAGCACCAGAACCAAGACGCTTAGCGTAACGACCTTTCTTCAAGAACCGAGAGATCCGACCAACAGGGAATTGAAGGCCAGCTTTGATCGATTTTGAAACGGACTTCTTGCGGTCTCCACCTCTTCTTCCTCCAGCACCTTTGGTTGCCTTTGTCGTTGCCTCCATTGTTACAGGGAATTGAAAAGAATTGAGAGATATTGAGATGCGGGTTCAAACGGTAGCGTTTTCTGAGAGGGAACTGAAACTGGAGAGCGGGATTTGAAGGGGATGGACCGAGGGTGTTTGGGCATTTATAGCGGAGTGTGACACGTTGGCGATCCGAGAAGATTTGGGTTTGAGATTAGAATGGGCGGTGAGATCGCGACAGGTTGGCGATCCTGGGTTTTTGAAATTGGTAAATGAAAATGAGAGTTTGGTTTTGGGTTGGTGTGTGGGTGAGGTACGTGAGTCGTTGGATTTGCCATGCTGGCAATCCGTGTAGATAATTGCTGATGTGAGTTTATAGCTGAAAATTTTAAAGTGATGATAAACATGCGTGTGTGTGAGTATTTAAATAATCATAAATTGATATTTTTTGGACCGTGAAGATTTATTAATCAATATAAATATTATTAATGGATAAGTTAATGATTTAGTAAAATTAAAAAACATTGAGTTTTTTTTCTCTGTCATCCAATAAAACATCAAAGATATAGCTTTGTGATACAATAATTATACGAGTTTTGAAGATGCATTGTTATCTTTAATTTTACTAAAGTTCTTATGAATGATTATGAAATTAAAACCCCAAATTCATAGAAAATAAATATTTAGATGCAATGAATCTTGCAATACTGACTAGGATAATAAATGTTCAAGCAGGTATAATTGCAAATTGCTTTTAACATTATAAAATTAAGTCCATGGAAAATATGACTTCAAATAATTTGAATCAATATTCATATGGTATAGGGATTCGAAAATTACATGCTCTAAGTAAAAAATTGAAATATCATGATACAATGGATGTTAAGTATAATGTGAACTAACAATAAAAAAATAAGGCAACTTTATGTTTGTCAAGTGACAAACAAATTATTAGGAATGTCATCGACAATAACAAAAAAAATTAAATTAAAAATAATAGATATGTACATGTGCCCCTCGTCTCACCCAAATATGCACTCAAATCAACAATAGATTGCATAATTTTCTCTTGCAGTACAGGAACACCACACCAAACTTCTCGGCAAACCGAGAAAAGTTAGAGATGAGGTTCAAAAAGACATCAATTTAAAAATAAATAAATAAAATTAGAGTCATATTTTATAAAGACCTGTCAATAGAGTTTTATATATGTATAATCTTGATCTATTAAAAGATTATCAATTTATATCTCAAGTGAAACTTGTTTTTTATAAAATATATTATCTTATAAATTTAGCAAATTATTAATTTACCACATTGATCCCAAATCAGGATTGACCAATAATATTATTTAATCAAGATTATTAATTTATCAAATTTATATCATATATGGTAAAATATGAAATTAAAATTGAATTTATATTGGAAATATTTCTTAAAAAACAAGTGAAAGAGATGGTAAAAACGTGGTTTTCCTAAACACATTACATTGTAGACGGGAATAGTGTTTTTATTGTACTACCCTTGAAAAAAAACCTCACATGTTAATAACTAAGGGTAAAAGTGTCTTTGCAATGGAACCACTTGAAATCAATCAAAAAAAACTTTAACTTGCAATGATGGGCTTTTTCATTTTTTTTTTTCAGATAAGCAAATTAAAAGGCCCTTATTGCCCTTCGAATTCAAATTCCTACACATTGGGTTGAAAGGTATTATTGTCATTGCACTGGTGTTTTTTTTTTCTTCCTATTATCGGGTTAGGATAGATACAGTTTGGTAATTTCATAAATAAAAAGTAATTTTTAAAAAATACATTGACGCATGTTGTGCACGTGTTAGCCACTCCACTGTCTTTGGATGAGAGCGTGCAGCTAATTCCAGCGGTCAAAAACATTGTATAGGGATGACATGAGATTCTTTTCGGTATTTTTTCCATGACCTGGCGGTGCGTGCACTGAAAGGAACTCTAGTTTGATGTTGACAACCTTTTTTTTTATCTTTCTTTTTCGGTGTTTGCACCATATTCTTTTGATTATTATTTGTTTTATTTAAAATGATTTATGAAATTGAAATTTTGTCAACCTCTCTTTCCCTTTATTTTAGTTTATGTTCTTTTGGTTATTATTTGTTTTACCTTAAATAATTTATGAAATTAAAATTTTATTTTGATTTTGTCCTCATTCAATTTTTTCCCTTTGGTAGCCATTCTTTTAATTGATATTTATGTAATCCGAGATAATTGATTTCTTTTTACAATCTCACCCTCCATCATTTTTTCCTATTATATTTTTTTCTTTTTTCTTTGATTGTTTTTCATTTTTTTATTTGCCAAGTTTTTTATATTGATATTTTTTAACCCGATTTCATCATTCAACATTAAATTGATTTGGATTTTGAGCTTCTTGATTAAGCCAGTATCTAGGATTTCACGGGTTGCAAGTTTGAAAAATTAACCTAGCTTAAGAGGTTCACTTTGGACTGCTTTGGTTTTGTTTTATCACTCTTCATTCTTTAGTGTTTATTTAATTAGAGATTGAGCTCTGTTTGTTCTATCCTTTTATTTTTTTAAAAAAATTGATTGGATCATCTCAAGTCTTTTTATTTGTTGTTACTTGTTAAAATTATTTTATTTCCAAAATAAATGGTTTTCTTTAATTAAATAGAATCAATTAATTGAATATAAGTGGATGCTCACTTAATTGTGTTTGAGTTGGGTTTTTTTTCGAGGCGTTGCTTTAACGGCCCACACAACTTCTTTTGCTATTGTCTTGCAACCTTTGGCAATTGGTTCTGAACCGTCTCAAAAAAATCTTTTGGTGGTGGGTGATGTCCACAGTGGAATAACCACAAGTCTAATGGTTTTTTCTTTCTTCTCCTCACAAATATGCTTATTTTTCGAGTTAATTATTGTCAAATGTTTTTTTTATGATTCGTTTGCTATCGTTGCCTACAATTTAAATAAGATTATTAGATTACCCGATCTTATTAGATTTAGTCAAGTTAATGATCCAAGTTTTGAGTTTTTTTTACTTATTTAAAAAAACTATCATTGCTTAAGCATTTAATTTTTCAAGTTAAAAAAAGATCAGTCCATGGCGTAGTACATGACTAAAATGTATAGATCATTTGGATTTATTTGTTTGGTGTCTCGTAATAGAAGTGACACATACACACACACACTCATATATATATATATATATATATATATTATTCATTTTATATATTTATCTTCGTCTTTCAAGTCTTTCAACCAAGCATGTTGATGTCTCTTTTATACGTGTGTGTGTGTGTGTGAGTGATAGTTTTTAAGTGAATTTCTATTTTTTTAGATCGGTTTT
>Ga0307518_10001520_pt1 | contig 17165 bp, 9 predicted proteins | sample 25_EM_MG_FD_203889 | JGI IMG/M metagenome (GOLD analysis project Ga0307518, IMG submission 203889) | Populus trichocarpa ectomycorrhiza microbial communities from riparian zone in the Pacific Northwest, United States - 25_EM | ecosystem: Host-associated > Plants > Roots > Unclassified | place...
TTTGGGCTTTGCTACCTATGACCCATCATAAACCAACTTCATATTTTTATAGTGACAAAACAAAGATATATTCATTTTAGTCTTAATGATGTCCTTTATCTTCTCTTTCACGTCCATAACCGTGTTAAAAATGTTTCCAAACATGTTCTTTTCAATATGCATAACATCAATGTTATGGCCAAGAAGATTGGTTTTCCAATAAGAAAGCTCCTAGAAAATACTTCGCTTTATGAAATTGTGGGTCAAACCAAAACTAGAAAAATTCTGCTTACCAGATTAAAAATCAAACATAATATCATCGTACTTCGACATCATGTTATACAATTCTTCACCCAACGGTAGTTATGATGTGTCATCCCTTTCAACTCTGCCAACAAAAGGAGTCTTTTCTGTTATTTCTGTACTTGTGATCCAATGGCAAGAACTACCAATGGTAATAAAAAAAACATTTTACCATCATTTGTTAATGTGAAGGCCTTCAACCAAAAACCATTCAATATGTAGAAAAATCAGTAATGGTCCACATCAAAGCTACCTTTATCTGAAAACTTTGTTTCCTCGATACATCATATATCAAAGCCTCGGATGACCACAACTACTTCAACTCATCAATCAACGGATGAAGACAAACATCTATATTTCAACCCGAATTATTAGGATCGGGTATGATTGTAGATAAAAAAAATGAACTCCAACCTCATACACATCCCCAATGGCAAGTTGTAAACTGTGAGTATCATCGTCTAACAAGAATAAAAAGCAGTAAATAACCTGAATGAATTGAATTCGTCTGTACATAACCCAAGATGCATATTACTTAATTCCAGTAAAAACTGAGGAAACAACCTATTAAAATATTCCAAAGCTTCACCATTAAAAGGTGCACCATCACTCCATCTACCGCATCATGTGAATGATGCCATGTCATATGCTTACCGGTTTTTGTTGACATGAATAACCTTTACAGTCTATGTGTGATTAGGAAGTATCTAAGTTTTTTATGTGTGACAAGAGTCCTTCCTTTGTTAGTTATGGGTTTATAATGAGCATGCCCACATGTTTTACACTCAATCAACTTTGTATTTTCAAAGTAGTACAACATGCAAAAGTTTGGACACATGTAATTTTCTGGTATCCTAGGATAAGGGAAACTTCATCATGGATTTAGCACCATAAGATTTCTCTTTCAACATGTTCCCTTCAGGTAAAATACTTCTCGCTTATTCGACAATTCTATTGTAATCAGCCCCACTCAACCCATAACCTAACTTGATGGCGAATACTTGTGCACGGTCGATAATTTACTGTGATTTATGCACCCATCTCATAATGGTTCGTCAGATTCTTTTAAAAGTTTAAAAAACCTAGTTGCGTCTACATTAGATTCTTCATCTACAATTGGACATTGATCGGCATAATCTTCATTAATTCTCATTGCATCCATAACCATATTCTTATAAGGATTATTATTGTCATCTACAACTTCATGCACGTTGCTAGAACTAGAAGTTGACCCAACCATCCTTTCTAACATGGTCTCATGAGGAACATATGATTATTCATATGCAAACTAACACGGATATCTCTCTATAAATCTTTTTTTATAGAAGATGTATCGTTACAACATTTGAGTCAAGAAACTTTTTATTTTTACACCTCTTACATGGACATCTAATACCGTCTCCACTAATATTTCTTGGATTAGATAGTGAGTAATTAATAAAACCTTGGACCTCATTGCAACAATCCATCTGACGCAACTCTTCAGGTGAATCTCAATACATCCATGAACGATCATCAATTACTTATGAGTGAATGAGAAATTGATCTAAAAATATGCTCATTAACATAAGACATTAACATGGTTTAAACAAATTATGGGAAAATGAGAAATTAATCTCAAAAAACCTTTGGTTAGCATGTTTTGATGAAACTCAAAACCCTCTAAAGAACTTTATCCCATATTAAAAAGAAATAAAATTTTTCTAGTATTTATAAAGTGGATTGTTGAAAAGTTAAAATTGAGCTCAAAGTGCACTCAAGCATATAGAGAGGAGAGATCGTATGCAAAGTAGGCTTTGAACTTAAACTCACATGTGCACTCGCTTGGGCATGAATTTAAATTTATTATAAAATAATATTAATAATTAAATAATTAGCATGTGTATTGCTGTCAATTAGCCTATAATTCTCTAACTAAAAGTATATTTAAGTAGCATGTTTGATGTGGAACAATTAGTCAAACAATTAGCCTAAATTTTTACGGGTCGGATTGAAAAATATAAATGGTCTAAGAAGCTATCCAAACAGGCTGTCTAACTCAAAATAATCATAACTTTTTATTTGACTGTTAAATCATGCTCAAATTTTACAGATGGATTTCTGATAGAAAATTGAGCTTTTTATCAATTTTATTTTTATACTGAGCTTGTTCGCTATACAAATTCGCCAAATTACACTCCAAAAGCCCTTAAAATAGTCTTTGAAATTGAAGACCATATTTTAGAATTTTTCCTTCTTAGTTTTGAATTTTAGCCTTATTATTTTTCTTGATCGATTGTTTTCTAGTTTTTACGGATGTTTATTAGGATATTTAAACTTATCTTTTTAGATTTTAGAAGATTTTACTGAATAAACTACAAACTTTTACAACTCGGTTGTGTTTTTATCTTAGTCTTAAGGTACATAAATCCACCTTCTGCAATCTTAGGAGACGTGTTAAACTCAAATCCAAAGCTTTCTCGGCGCCATTGTTGATCAAATTTTTTGCTTAGATCATAAGATTCCAAGCTTTCTTTCATTACATGCAGTTTCAAAGCGGGGGGGAGCAAAAAAGATTGGATTTTTAAAGTATAAACTCAAGTTATTGTTTGCAAAGGAACTGCCAAAGCATGATGTATAAAAAAAAAAATGGGGCTGGAAACTTTTTGACTTTGTGCGGTTTGGAGTGTATCTCAATGCATTGCTTGATTAATGTAATTCCAAAAATAATTTAAAAAATACTAAAATTCTCAACAACTATGTTACATACAACTTTATCTTCTTCATGACACAACCTCCAATGTAGTTTTCCGCTTTCAATGGCATCTTGACATTAACAAATGCAATCATTAACTTATTGTTTTAATTAACAAAACATTAATGGCCAAATCACTATAGTTATCTCATAAAAAACTATTTATTGAAGTAGTATTTTTTATAATTTCATTCTTCAATAACTTAATTATTTTACTAAAAAAATTTTAATTTTATCTTTTAATATTAAATTATTTTAAAAATTATATTTTATTATTTATTTTTTATTGGGTTATATATACAGGTCTCATGGATTTAGTTTTTTTTCTTCATTTCAACCTTCAATGTTATTTTGTTGAAAGTGAGGCTTCATAATTTTTTTTATTTGCTTTCTATAAATTTATTATAATCTCATGACATGGGTTAAGGGTTTAATAGGTTAATCCAAGTTGACTTGAGATTATTTTTATTGCTATTTTTTTCTAATTAATTCATTTTTTTTATTTCATCCTTCAGCATTAGGTTGGTCGGAAATTGAACTTTGTAATTTCAATTTATCTTTTATAGGGTTATCCTAATCTCATGACTAGGTCTCAAGTTTGGTTAATTGACCCGTTTGACTCTATTAAGTTTTTTAGTTTTTTTTAATTGATTGTTTTTTAATTGAGCTTTGAAAGTTTTTTGTATTTGCTTTTTATGAGGTTATACCGATCTCATGACCTAAGTCATGGGTTTAGTAAGTTAACCTAAGTTGACTCGATATTTTATAGGTCCTTTTTTAATTGAATATTTTTTTTAATTTCACCAACCTCCAACAACTCAATTTTCTTCTCTTTTTTTTTTAGTTTTTTCTTAATTTTATCCTTCAATATCAAGTTGTTTGGAAATCAGACTTCGTGATTTTTACAATTTATTTTTTATGGAGTTATCTTGGTCTCATGGATTTAGTTTTTTTTTTTTTCCTCGATTTCAACCCTCAACATTGAATCTGTTGGGAATGGATTTTTATGTTTTTTTGGTTGAATTTTTTATTTCATCATTCAATATTGGGTTGATTAGGAATTGGCTTTCATAATTTGCTATAGGGTTATCACGATCGCATAACTCAGGTCACACAGGTTAACTCAGATCTAATATGTTGTCGTCTTAATATTTTAAAAAAATATATCTAATATATCTTCGTATCAATATTTAAAAAATATATCTTCTAATATGTATTATATTTTAGTTTTATGATTAAATTTTTTTATTAAAAAATATATTAACAACATTTGAATATTTTCTTACACTAAAAAAACAATTCAACCTACAAGACAACATGTATAAAAGGTCAAGTTTGTGGTATAAGGTGTGGCTAGATCTCCTATCAGTCACTTTAAGCAATCAATAATGGTGGCATCTTGGCAATGATAGTTTCTTCCAATTAATAAACTAAGAAATATAATTATGGAAAAAAAACCAAAGAACAACTACAGACAAATAAAAAGTGTCAAGAACAGGGAAGAAAGAGCGAGAGAGAAGAGCTCCTATCTTGTACACAAAACAACAACTCTTATTTCAAAGAATTAAATGAATATTCAAGAACAATCTAACAGTACTTGAGATTTAAAATTAAATTTCTATTATGAAATGTCGAGCTCAAATCTTGAAAAGAATAAAGTGGGGCATGGAAAAGGAAAGGATTATCCCATCGTACGTTCCTAAATTCGAAAAAAATAAATTAAATTAAGGAATTTAATGATGGTTTAAGCAATCTACTTGAAATTATGTCACTCTCCGTAGTTGGTTAGGAATGTGGTGGTTTTTTGTGATAATTTAGAAGTTGAAGCTGATGTCATCTAACAATCTCTTCGCAGCTGGATTGGTTAAACCAAATTTTACTAAGACATGCACTGTGCATAATGTAGATTCTCAAATGACATTACTCCATGTAAGATCGAGAGTGGCATTTTCCATGGCGATTAATCTATTTTAGAGGTAATTATATGAGATAATAATCTCTAATATGGACAAGTGGGTGATGTTCTAGCATATATGAGATAATTAAATTTCTATTATATGTTTGGTTCGGGCATGGCTATCCTGAACCCAACTCGAGTAATGGCACCTTGAGTGTTTGGACTTGAAGTGGAATCCTGAGCTAATTAACCTCGAGTCCTCACTTGGGTGACGGATTCTAAATTGTGGAAACCATAGAACCCAAATCGAGTTCTAATCATGAATGAGATGGACTTCAGTTATGGGACCTCAAGGCTCGAGCTTGAGCCTCTATTAAAGAAGATGGATTTTGAACCCATCACCCAAGAACAAGGTTGTTAAAATCGCGAGTTAACTCGATTTTATGAGTCAACATGTATCTAACGTGCTAAATCGGACTAAAAACTCAAAATCAATAAAATCAGACTTAACTCGTGCAAAATCGGTAAAATTGGTAAACTCGGTCCGATTTTACGAGTTTACTAAATTTGTGATATAAACCAAGTCAGGTTCAAATTTGGCCTTAAAATGTCTGCTGACTAGTTTTGCGAGATTGAGCATATCTTTCAAATCGTATATTGGACAAAGTTGAAATTTTACAGGGAAATATTAGATACATGAAAAAATATAGTGGTAAATTTCCAGGTCAAATGGAGTTAGGAAACATAATATTTCAGAGGGTTAAATTTAGTAAACTAATATTGTAAAATATGTCAAACAATACCTTCGTGTATTGTTTGGGACATATCTAGAATTATCAGTGGAATTTTGCTTCGATTAAAGTTGGGATAGAAACTAAACATCTGAAACTTTCCAACTGTATATCGTAAGCCCAATAATTCATCCAAACGAGAGAGAACGACATGTTTGAAATCAGAAGAGAACGACATGTTTGAAATCAGGACTCAAATATGCCAAGAATATACAAAAATTAGACATTCAGGCTACATGGAGTAATTTTAACATGAAGATTTTTTTTTATTATTCTATTTTATTTATTTATTTAATTTTAAATAATTATTTTTAATTTGAATTTTTTCTAGCGCATTAGACATTGTTTAGGGGTTTATTTTATTATTGAATTTATGTTAGTTAATTACTAATTTAAACTCATTAGCTTGCAACCCAAAAGGGGTCTATCAAGACTTATTGTGATGGGAACAACCAGGTTGTCACTAGGTTTATGTATGCTTCCTACCTTTCAGTAATTCCTCTGTATTGAGAAATTTTGTTCTAAAACTTTTTATTTCTCCATGTCATTAATTTATTAATTCACACTATCTATCTCTCTCATTTTATTTAGATCATTCATTGATTATAATATTATTGACTCATTTTATCATATTTTAATGTAATTTAATTTCTTGACTAGAATTATCAATATATAATTAGTTAAAAAAATTACTTACGATTTTACGATTCGAGTTTACGGTTTGAGTTTATATTGTATTTTTCGTATAGTGTTAAAAAAGCGTTTATGACAACTTTACCCAAGAATGTCTTGGTTTCGGGGTTGTGAAGCCTATATTCATCATATTGCTTTAAATCAAATCTCGTTTTCTTCGTGAGATTCTATTTTATTTTTCTTTGAGAAATACAAATTAGGGTAAAGAACATTTTTTTCCAATTATCTATCATATTTGTTATTGAGTGACTTTTGAAGTTTAACCTTCATTGCAAAGATTTCCAGTTAAATTTCTCATCTATCAAGCATTAACCAATTATCCCCTTAATTAAAATTTATGAATAATGTTGTTTTAAGAAACATAGATCCTCAAATTTTACAAATCTAAAGGTAGAAGCTTTAATACGAGGGCTAATTGGGTTAATTTCAAATAGATGGAGGGTACAATTGAAAAGTTTTTTTTGTTTTGTGGCTGAATAAAAAACGGGGTGATACATCTTTTTCCCTTAATTAAAACTATGTGTTAGATACCCTTCTATTTCCTCAAAATTGTGAGAAATTTTTTTTTCTTTCACTCTCTTTTCCTTGTAATAAGCCTATACATGGCCATGAATCTCAAAGGCATTGAGCCCTCCAAATAACGTTGAAATATCCACTTTGAATAGCCAATACGAATATTTAAAACAAAATCAAAAGCATCGTTCTGATAATCTCCACGATCTAAACTCCATTACCACGAAGTTACACATTATGAGTTCATTATAAGGTGCCTGTAATTATTAGATAGATTCAAATATATTGAGGTGTTCTTGGATTGAAATATAAGTTAATTAAAGTTTTAGTTAACTTAAAGCTTCCATCTAGCCTCCAATATTTCCCCCATGAGGTTTTATTTGTCTATTAATTAAGTCTATTTGTCAATTTATATCCCAAGAGTATGTTGATTGAAGGATCATCTTTATGATTATATATTGTTGAGAGCAACGCCTGAGAGGGTAGGACCATGCAGCCTTGACTTAAAACAGCCACCTTATAAGAAGTACCATCGACAAGACTCTGCCTTCCGTTTTTCCTTTAAAAATTAAAGCCAAGAACAAAGAACACAAAGTCAAGCTTTTCGACCATATCATGCTTTAGAATTTAGATCCAACCAAAACCTTCACCTTCCTCGAAACTTCTCCGAGGTTTTTCTGCTTTACTAAATTTTATATATCAACTTTCCCGTGCCAGTATCCTTTCTATTTTTCTAAAGAAGGAAATTCAGTTTTATATCCTTTATTTATTTGTTGTTATAATTGAAGAACAGATATCCAAACCTTGTTTTTATTTGATTGTAAGATGCCACTGTGAATTAATATTAATTCTCTCTGTACATAGCTAGTCTATATGTAACCAGAACATTAAAGAAACAAAACCCTAGTTCGGTCTAGACTACTTATATATTCTTTTCAAGGGACATTTCGACAAGAATGATGTTTCGTGCTCGTATGCTTTTTTCCTCTCTTTTTTTTCTATCTCAGGACTCGAAGCCATCTTCATCTGAATTACCCAGGTTTTGATGCTCGCCATTAAGGCATTAACTCTCATGCTTATGATTTACACATTCATTAATCACTCTATCCTCATGACGTATTTTTTATGCCTGCCATGCCACTAAGCAGCCGACCTCACGTGAATCTAGAATACCAAACTTTAGGCCACGTTAGGAGACGCTGGAATCGCTGAATCTGGAAAAAACAAAAATAAAGGTGATATGAGAGGTTGGTTTAATGGTTAATGAAGATGTAAGAGATTAATTATGTCCATTTCATTAGTTCTAAGGATTTAAATTCTTTATATATATATATATATATATAAACCTATAGTTGGTATGGGTATGAGTTGGTCCAAGGATTTATTTTAAAAAAAAAAAAACGGAGAAGGAAACATGTAAAATAGGACTATAAAATATACTTGTGGGTATGAGACTATAGAATATATTATTTAATGTGTGATAAACTTCATAGTGAGCTGGTTTCTTGGATCAAAGATGTGCCCAACACGACACTAGCAATTAAGGAACGTCTGTAATGATGGTGGCATGCACCATAAGACTATGGTTTAGCGGACCCTACGAAGTAAGCAAAATCTAATTATGATTCTTAACAAAATTGTCTCCATTCACTACATAAGAAGCACCAAAAGCCAACCAATATTAACATTGTTTTAGAAATTAGTCAAGCCGGCGAAAAGAAACACTGTTCTTGTTGTTATTATATTTTTTTAATTACTGTACTGAATATTTTATTAGTCAGAGTTTATGCTCTGCAATCAACTAATCAATGGACATCAAACACGTATAAAGGTTAGCATACCACGGAAATTTAATTTAATGCTATACACTCAAGGGATCGATCGATCCGTGATGTGTTTGTGTGTGTGTAGCTACACATTTATTATACTTAACATGGAGATTTAAGTTCTTAAACTCTGCATCACTACTATAAAATTTACAAATATAAATAAAAATATCAACATCGTAATATTTTTATTTATAGATTATAATGAATTTTACTAACAAAATATTTTCTTATTATATCTATTGGAAAACACCGACAGAAATATTTTGTTTGTATATACCGAGAGGATTACAGTGGAAAAAAATTAAAAAAATAAACTAAAAAATACAATAACATGTTATTTATATAGCTATTACCGACGGTATTAATCCATCCGTCAGTAAAATCCATCCGTTAATTTGTCTGTAATATTTAAGAGAGCATTGGAATTGTAAAATACCAACAGATACATCGATGGAATAAATCTGACGATATATTCCAGAGAGCATTGAAATTGTTCTCTTCTCCCTGACATTGTTCATTGTGTTAAATATAGAAGGTATCACCGATGGATTAAGTCCATCGGTATTTTCCCAATAGCTATGAAACTGTTCACTTCTCAATTGCACTGTTAATTATTGTTCTTTACAGACGAAATCACCGATTGACTGAAAAATCATTGGTGATATTAAGGGGGTTTCTGAGTTTTTTTATTAAGTTGAAAATTTAAATTAAATATTACAGGCAAAATCACCGATGTACTGAAAAGTTGTCGCTAATATTTGGGGGGTTTCTAAGAATTTTCGATTAAGTTAAAATTTTAAATTAAATATTATAGACGGAATCACCGACGGACTGAAAAGTTGCCAGTGATATTTGGGGAGTTTCTGAAAAAACAATTATTAAATTAAAATTTTAAATTAAATATTACAGATGAAATCACCAATGGAAGGGTTACAATTATTAATATTTAATTATCCGTCGGTAAAACCATCAGTAAAAATGCTCAATTAAAAGACTACATTAGCTAATTTCATAACAGACACACCTCTTCTTCTTTTTCTTCTTCTTCTTCTTCTATAAAAAACATCAATGTCCCTCTCAACTCCTTCTCTTCTCTCCTCAACTCCTTCTCTTCTCTTCTCCTCCATATGCAGGTATATATCTTCTCTTCTCTTCTTCTTTTATCTTCTCTTTTTTTTTAATTAACATACTTTATGAATTTGTTTATTTTTTCTCTTCTTAGCTTCACTCGCAACGAAACTAAAGTAAGATTTTTCTTTTTACTTTTCTTTTTTTGTGTTTTTTTTTTCATTATATTTATTTTCTTAATATTTTCTTAATTTTTTTGTTCTTAATAATTGTATGAATGTTATTGTAGGAATTTTTTTCATATGAGAACAATTTTGTTGGATTTTATTTTTCAATTTTGTTGTTCAATTTCAATTAAATGTATAAGATTGATTTTGACAATTATTAGTTAATTTTGTTGTTCAATTTCAATTAAACGAATTTATCTGTTGATGGATTATGAGTTCTGGAATAGGTTTTCTATGTTAGGTGGAAATTGTTTTTAGTTGATTTATTTATTTGTTGATGTTGTTTATTTTTTGTGTTATTTATTTGTTGCAAATTTGTTTGAGCTAATTTTCTTCTTCTTCTTTTTCAAGCAACTCGGTTCTTGAGTATTATTATTGAGTTTTGATTTTTTTTGCGCGCTTTTGCCATCAATAAATCCATTGGTAATTTTATTACCGACACGCCAGAAATCACCAACGAGAGTTTTATCGATAGTGTATTTTTGTCCGTGAGCTATCGGTAAAAATAATACCAACAGATTAAGAGTAGTGTATGTTCTTAATTTGGGACTAACCACCTATGGTTATTTCTAATTATAAAGAAATAAATAAAGATATTAGTTTAATCCAAACTTTTCATTAGGTTAGTGGCAAAGGAACTTTTGGTGGAAGGTTTAGCCAATATTAATTAATGCATGGCAAGTGCAAAGAAAGCAATTATACAAAGGAGGCAAAAGGAGGAAAAAACATTTGAGAGAGATGTGCAAACCAAACGTCCCGATTGCAACTTCCATTGCAACTACAGAAATGACAAGGGAAATTCTAGTTCCTACCAAGCAAAAAAGCGCATTCATGAACATGTAATTGACTCTGAAACATCATCTACAGGCAGAATGGGAAAGCCAGTCAGTCATTCTCATGCAATAATAACCTCAATGCAATCCAATATATATGGTGAAAGATCACTTAATAATATAAAATTTTCCTGTCACTCTTCACCTTCATATTATCCACTGGACCTACTTGAGGATACTCCATTATCCACTTGAGATTTGCACACCCTCTTTCTCCTTCTCCTTTTGCAGAGAAGGGGTGGGATTGAAGTTTTTCGGTTAAGTAGTAGTACTATATACGTGGAGATTCATAATTTTATTCTTATTTCATTGAGATTTGTGTTCACTTTGGATAAATCAACTCACACGGTACAATGAATTTTCTGTCCATTTCATTTATAGGGGTGATAATTATAATATTATCGATCGAACATAGTACTGTTGAATCAGCCACCTTTCGCAGGCTTCTATTGCTTGTGGTTTAATCAAGATATTTTTTGCAGAAACTTTAAGCTAATTAGTGTAAATGCAGTTTGTTAGGAGCTCCACAAACCAGACATAATGATTTTAGCTTGAAAGAATGTGATCCCTTTTTGAGCAGCAGTGGCATTTAATGGAGTTTCGGTCCCCCATCTTTTCTCATCTATATATATTTTTTTGCCTATGATCTTCTTTGAGATATAGTATATAATAAGCACTGAGAACTTGATTCTCTTTTTATTTTTCTCTTTTCTTTTCCATATTTTTGTCAGCTATAATTAAGAAACTTTTGTTAATGGGGGAGCGAACAACACTTTGAAAGCTTGATTCGATGGAAAAAAAAAACCCAGAATCGGTTCATTGTTCTTGCTCGTTTACACCAGTTCTTGAAACCGAATAGATTCATCGATCCACAAAATCAAGCAATAAGAAGATGAGACTCTGGTTATGATGAGAGGATAATTAGGAGAGTGACTAATGGGGTGATTATGGCTAATTAAGAACTTCAGATTACGGCGTGGGGAGAAAAGGAATTAGTTAAAATGTAGCAGCTCACTCTCCATCTTGTCTCAAATGGTGGCTCAACTTACTTCTTTCTTTTCAATATAGGTGACTAATCTTATCTATGCATAAAATGTTAGTGGTTGTACAATGAAACCCTAGCTAATATGTATCCCACAAACGGGATTCTTACAATCAACTGCTATTGAAAGAACTTCTTGACCTTAATGCATTGAAGCGTGATGAGGGCCAATCATTGATAGTTCAAACTTAACACTTAACAGTGTTGTGTTTGGTAGTCAGGGGAAAAAAAAGAGAAATCAGCATGAAAAAGGAGGGGAAAAAACACATATAGTCCCTAATCTCTTCTAATTAATCAAAATAGTACGTATTAAACAGGAAAAGTGAAGAGAATTCAGTGATCTTTGTTCGGCTTAACCCAATATATACCTTATCCATCTCTCTTAACCATGCAAAAACCTTGGCCATCTTTGAATGCTGTCCTCTATGATAATTAAATATTGTACTTTGCTTCAATAACTAGAGTAGAAATAGCCTAGGATTTAAATACATAAAAAAAAAAATTGCATTGCAAATAATGAAATGGGAAGTGAATTACACAAATTTGCAAAGTATTTGTTGGTTATATAATATTTACTTGGCAACAACTTTAGGGTATGTTTGTTTTTATAGTTGAGGATGAAATTTGTGCATGGAATCAACCAAAAAAAATTAAAAAAAAAACAAGAAAAATTAACATTTATGGTTAAATTTTGTTCATAATTAAGTTGATCAATCTCAATCATGAAAACAAACTTACTCACTAACTAAAATAAAAACATAATTAACAAGAGTGAACCAATCGAGTGGAGGCGGTAGCTTCATCGCATGTCAAGTGAAAATCATAATTATTAAAGTATATTGTAAAGAATCAAATCTAAAACTGAAGTTTTTTTTATCTAAAAAGTTAACTGTAATTAATCAATTAAATAAAAATAATTTAAAAAGATAAATAATATTATTTTAATTTAAAAAATAAATAAATTTTAACCAAATCATATATTGATCTATAAGTCAATTTCAAGTTAATTTTTATATATTTAGATAATTTAACCGACTAGTAAAGTAAATGAGGTTTAATAACTATATTAAAAAAAAAAAAAAGCATGAACGGTGAAGTCGGGCATATAGGATTCATGATTTCGTAATTAATGGATGGATGGATGGTTGTTGTTGCTATCATCTCCAAAGTCCAATCCCATCACACAAGAGTCCTTCCTTGCAGTCAGGGCTCTGAAGTCAATGCCCCACACACACACACACACACACACACACACACACACACACACACACATGTATATATAAATATCCTTTCCTTTCCACATTTTGATTCCAGGAAAAACTTGCTAGCCACAGATGCTGTTGCCCAAATATTCCAAACACAACCAATTACCCTTCCCATATTTTTTTTATAATCCCAAAACCGCCGTTGGGCGTATATTTTCTCCCTGCCCTTAGCCAATCACCCACCAGGGAAAAAAATAAAAAATAAAAAAGCTTTGAAATTTTTTATTATAGTGAAAACAGCCGAACCATATATGTATATATATCCATTTTTTTGCCTTTAAGTACAACAACACACACGAAGATATTGCAAGGAAAGGAAAGAAACCCTTTTTACCTTCTCTCTCTCTCCCTGTCTCTCTCTCCAAACCTTGTTTTTCACTCTTCTATTCCATATTTCCACCCACCACCACTCTTAAAAGGTAACTCCTCTCTCTTTCGAGGTGGTGTTGTGGTGGTGGTGGTGGTAGAGGAAATCAATAAGAGAGCGAGAGGAAGAGGAAGAGCTAGCTAAGCTTGATTGTTGTAACACCCCCCCGCCCTCCGCCCTCCGCCCTCTCCCTGTAAAATTCGATGAAAACCTCCACAAGATTTCAAGAAACCAAAAACCCATCTCCTATAAACTCTCCTCGTAGCAATGGAAGCAACAATGGGGTCCAGATTCACGCCCCACCACTCACTCCAATACCCATCTCCAGATCTGACACTAACCCTTACCCAACAACCTTTGTCCAGGCAGACACTTCTACTTTCAAACAAGTTGTCCAAATGCTCACTGGCTCAACAGAAACAGCAAAGCAGGCCTCCTCAAAAACAACCCAAGATCCGCCAACAACACCAACTCAAACTTCAAGGAGCTACAACATCCCTCCTATCAAGAACATGCCCAAGAGACAACAAAACAGCTTTAAACTTTATGAAAGAAGAAACAACAGCTTCAAAAACAGTCTCATGATCAACACTTTATTGCCTAGTTTTGCAAATAACTGTAACTCTTCATCGGTTACTGGGTTTTCACCAAGAAACAAGCCGGAGATCTTGTCCCCAAGCTTGCTTGACTTCCCTAGACTTACCCTTAGCCCTGTGACTCCACTAAATGAAGACCCTTTTAACAAGAGCTCACCTTCTTTAGGGAATTCATCAGAAGAGGAGAGAGCGATAGCAGAGAAAGGTTTTTACTTGCATCCATCACCTATATCTACTCCAAGAGACTCAGAGCCTCAGTTGTTGTCACTTTTTCCTGTAACCTCACCAAGAGTTTCAGGTTCTTCTTCTTGAATATTATTCAAGTCAAAAGGATTGATGATGGTTTATGGATGGTTTTGAGGGAGAGGTAGAAATCTTTGTGTTCAATTGTATAATTTGATCTCTCTTTTCATCATATATGGTAAAGTCTTTAATTAATTTCTTTAGCCATTTTTCTTCTCTCTCTTTTTTTCCAGTTTCTTTGGTGGTTTTTCTGATAATTGGGGACTATATATTACCATTAGGTAAGAATATTTAGGTGAATTTCATGCGTTTTTCTTCTTCTTCTTCTTCTTTTTTTTTTTTTGGAGGAATACAAGTATCAACATGGGAGAATCAATTTGACTGTGTGTGTGCATTTCTGAATACGCTGGCTTATTTTCAAGAATTTTGTAGAAACTATAGTGTTTTTTTTTCCTCTCTCTTTCTCACTCTCTTGTTGACCCATGAATAGTAGATATGAAATTTCATTTTCCTCGCTACAAATAGATTGAGAATTCACAATTTGCACTGAGATATCTTGAGTAGACAAGCAATTAAGTGGTATGCTCAATCATTGCAGGAGCTGACCACTGCATAACAATGTTAGTGGCCATTTACTGCATTTGATGTCAAAGGAAATTTTCAAAAAAATATAATCAGCTTGGGTGGAGATGAGTTGTAGTATGTTTTGCAATTTTTGATATGTAATGCTTTCGTCCTATTAAATTAATCAGGTCAAATTTCCAATTTGGAGTGTTAATTAAGTTATCTGAGGAAGGTATTCTTGTCCTAAAATGGCCCACAAACTCAGAGTTTCAACAAGTTCACCGCATGCAGTTTTTATGAACATCTATACCATTGACTTGAGAAGAAAAAAACCAGTACAAGGGAGAGATTACACAGTAGAAAAGCAATTTATGCAGAGAGAAAGTGTGGGATCAGAAATCGGAACAGTTCAATAGCTCATATTATTATTTACCATTAATGTCATAAATACTTTTACTGGTTTCTTGTTCTTTCCGTCTCTAGTTTCTCTCTCTGGTTTCATGCATGCTCTTTTATAGAACACTGTATATTTGTTTTTTTTAAAACAAATTAGCACAATAAATTAAAAATATCCACGGAGTATCACAGTTAGAAAAAATTAATGAATTTTTAATTATAACATGTAAAAACTATACTATTTAACCAAAAAAAATTTCATCTGTTTTATTTTGTCAATATTTTTTTAAAAATGTCCTCATAACCCAAAATAGCTGTAAATCCTGCCCTAGATCTTTTGGCCAAATGAATCTACTTGACATAAGATATTCTTGCAGTCTGAGTGCTCAGATTCTTGAGAAGTGAGAGAGAATGAATTTGAGGCATCCTTAGATTGTTTTTGGGTATCTAGCACCATTTTTAAGGAGCGTGTAAGGAACAACAGAAATTAATGAGTTTGCCTCTTTCATGAAGGAAGTGAAGTCGTTGTCCTTTGCTATAACTTTCAATTGCTATGCAATCATCCAATTTTGTTATTGTTTCCTACTTTATTTTCGTATTGAGCTTAAGGTGTGGTCTTTTTTTTGACTTGGAGGAGACCTGTTATTATGGGGGGGAAGCACAAGAAAGGTTAGAAAAAATAAATAAAGAGAAGAGAAAGTGTGGACTTTGATATAATGATGATGACTGAAAAAGAAGGAAAAGAGAGGGAGTATGAGCATAACAACAAAAGAAAAGCAGAGAACATGTGTCTGTATAAACTCTCTCTTGTATTTCACTTTGTCATCCATTGTGTCTGTATGGACTAGATAGGGCATTATTTGACAAAGAACTTCCCTGATCTTTCTGTTCTAGTTTAGTTGCAAGTTGAGTAACTTTTAGAGCCTGCTTTGGGTGCATTTGCCTTGCCTGACAAGGCCAGTTTCTGTGGCTGTTCAGCATAAATCCTAACTTGATCATAGTTCCAGCACAAGATATAGAGACGAATACTATATATATATACATCAGTTTAAAACCATGAAAAGATTCCATTAATCCTTTTCACCACAAAGAATAAGAGCTGCTTCCACTTATGCTATTGAATATTTGCAATGATCCACATGATCTGATTACCAGGTCCACTTTTCTTGGGCTTGTTTGAAAAGGGAGAAATCTCATTGGATATGTTAGTTTTTTCCAGAATGTTTCTCCACGGGATAATCCTCTTAATGATTTTGTCCCTTTGAAAAAAATAGCAGAAGACTTTCATTCCCTCTTACCTATGATGAAATGGTGGATAAATTATTTGATCAAGACTTCTGACGAGCAACCTTAGGCCCACCCAGTGCAGATTCAAACACTAGCTACTCACATCTCTTCGGAAGTTTGTGTCTGTACAGTCGTTTTTTGGGCCACCACAGAATACGAAGTTTTTCATGGTATGTTTTGCATTGTAGTTCATGACAACAAAATACTGCCTTGGTTGTGGTTGACCAAAGCATATTCAACTCTTAGGCCAGCCACGCTTCTGAGCACTGCAATATTAATCCAAATTTACGGTCGACACTCTTGTAATTGTGTTTCTCCGGTGCTGTTGACCTGTGCGAGTCCTACAGTGTCGTAACAAATACATATCCATTGTGCATGATCGGAGTAATTTGGTCTACTACTTGAAAATGTCTCCTAATCATCGAATAAAAAAGAAAAGCAGTGCTCATTTCATAAAACAGTATTGAAAAGGATAGAAATGTAGCAAATGTGTGACGACTTGTTTGAATCCTTCACAGGGAAGGTGCGACCACAACAG
>Ga0307518_10001521_pt1 | contig 17160 bp, 16 predicted proteins | sample 25_EM_MG_FD_203889 | JGI IMG/M metagenome (GOLD analysis project Ga0307518, IMG submission 203889) | Populus trichocarpa ectomycorrhiza microbial communities from riparian zone in the Pacific Northwest, United States - 25_EM | ecosystem: Host-associated > Plants > Roots > Unclassified | place...
CTACCAGGACATCATCATCCCTCACCAGGCTGAACTTGCACCAGGCACCTAAACACAATGACACAGACAGATTGTGGGGAAAGATGTGAGTAAATGAACAATAACAGCAACTGGCCATGGCTGAGTGACTGAGTGGTCTGGACTTTCTGATAGTCTGACAGTCTAGGTGGTCTAATTGGTCTGACTGACTTGCTGTCTGGGGATCTGGACTTTCTGGGTGACTTATTACCTGGGGGGTCTGACAGTCCAGTTTGTCTGACTGGCCACTGGTCTGAAGTGGTCTTAAATGTCTGACTAACTTACTGTCTGACTGCTCTAACTGCTTTGGGTAATCTTAAGTGTCTGACCAACTTATTGTCTCTTATTGTCTTTGAGGTCTGACTGGTCTGACTGTTTGAGGGTCTGATTGGCTTAACTAGCCTGATGCATCACCACCACTGCCAGGGCATCATCAGCAGGCCTAACTCGCATCAAGCACCTAAACACAACAACACATGAATGGATTGTGGGGAAAGATGTGAGCAAATGTGCAATAACAACTGGCCACAGCTGAATAAATGCCTGGCTGGATGTCTGACTGGTCTGGCTGTCTGGAAGTGTCAGGACTGTCTGGATATGTCTGAACAACACTAACAGCTAACTAACTTACCAACTTTCTGTCTCAAAGTGCCTAGACAGTGCAAAGAGCTGACCCCTTACCATCTGGCTGTCTGGGAGTGTCTGTACAGTGGAGAGAGCTGACTCACTTGCAATCTGGCTGTCTGGAAGTGTCTGAGCAGTGCAGACAGTTGAACAACTTACCAACTTTCTGTCTGGCAGTGCCTGGACAGTGCAAGGAGCTGACCCACTTACCATCTATCTATCTGGAAGCATCTGGACAGTGCAGAGAGCTAAATGACTTGCCACCTGGGTGTCTACAAGTGTCTAGATGGTCTGAAGAGCTGGTCCATCTACTATCTACCTGTCTGTAAGTGTCTGGACAATTCAGACAGCTGGCTGACTTGCCATCTGGCTGTCTGGAAGTGTCTGGGTGATGGAAACAACTGACTAACTTATCAACTTTCTGTCTGGAAGTGCCCAGGCAATGGAAACAGCTGACCAACTTACCAACTTTCTGTCTGGAAGATCTGGATAGTGTAAAGAGCTGGCCCACTTACTGTCTATCTGTCTGGAAGTGTCTGGACAGTGGAGGAAACTGACTAACTTTCTATCTGACTGTCTGGAAGTGTCAGAACAGTTTAGAGGGCTGCCTCACTTATGATCTATATGTCTGGAAATGTCTGAACAATGATAACAGCTGACCCACTTATCATCTGGCTGTCTGGAAGTGTCAGGATAGTCTAGAGGGGCTGTCTCACTTATGATTTGCCTATCTGGAAATGTCTGGACAATGCTAACAGCTGACCCACTTACCATCTTGCTGTCTGGGAGTGTCTGGGAAGTGTAGAGAGCTGACTGAGTTTCCATCTGGCTGCCTGGGGGTGTCTGGACAGTCTAGAGGGCTGTCTCACTTATGATCTGCATGTCTGGAAATGTCTGAACAATGCTAACAGCTGACCCACTTACCATCTGGCTGTCTGGGAGTGTCTGTACAGTGTAGAGGGCTGTCTCACTTATGATCTGCCTGTCTGGAAATGTCTGGATAAGTCTAACAGCTGACCCACTTACCATCTCACTGTCTGGGAGTGTCTGAACTATGGAGTGAGCTGACTTACTTTCCATCTGCCTATCTGTGAGTGTCTGGGAAATGGAAAGAGCTGACTCACTTGCCACCTGGCTCTCTTGAAGTGTGTGGGAAATGCAGACAGCTGATCAACTTACCAACTATCTGTCTAGCAGTGCCTGGACAGTGCAAAGAACTGACCCACTTACCATCTGTCTATCTGGAAGTGTCTGGATAATCTGGAGAGCTGGTCCACTTATCCACTGTATGACTGAGTGTATCTGGACATCCAATGGCCTGGCTCACTTACCTTCTACCTTTCTGGAAGTGTCTGGATAGTCTGGAAAGCTGACACCCTGAGCCTCTGCCTGTGTCTGATTGTCTGAATGTGTCTTAAATTACTGTAAGTACTTACTATCTAACCATCTGTTCAGCTGACAGTCTAGTGTGTCTGATTCCAGACACTGTCAGACATGCCAGACAGTCAGATAAATTGTCATGTTGCTGATGAAGCAAACTCAGCTCACCAACTTCAGTTTTGCCAGTCAATCCCAAGATTACATTTTGCTTTTTCAAGTGTTAGACAATGCTTGGCCCTGATGGCATTGAACATCCCCAGGTAAGTGGACTCTATTTGTATGCTTCAATTTCTACTAATCCATCCAATATCCAAAGTCAAGTTTTCCACCTGCAGGGCAGGTGTCATTACAAGCTTGACTGTCAGTCCTTGAGATGGTAATACAACTACTGGTATTTCTGGAATTTCCAAGACAACACTAAAGTCCCTCATCCACTCCATCATTCTGGATCATGGCCAAGTTCAATTGTGGCCCACAGGCTCTGACATATTTGTCCCATCTGCTCTGCTGAAATCATCCATTTTACCACAAGCCCATCATGTAGAGCGAGCTGTCCATCCAGTGCTACACCTCCCTGGCCTGTCAAATGCCATTCCCCATGCTCCTGCTTTGGGATACAGCCATCAGCATGCCCTTTATGCCTCTGAATGAGATCATTGGATGAAAAACATGTATTGCCCCCCTTCAGCTGAAACAATATTGCTAGAAATCTTGGCATGCCATGAGAGAGGATCTAACAGGGGACGTCAACATGCCACTCTGTTTGGAGTAAGTTACTTGATGGTACTATGGCATCATCTCATCAGTCAATGTAGAGTATTCATGAGGGCAAGAAAGATGTCAATGCACCTGAGGTCACTGCTCCAGAACTGGTGGCCATTGCCCACAGCATGATCAACCCCAGGGTTCATGCATTCTGTCCAGATTTTCCATGGAGATATGACAAGTTCACTGTCTGTGATGCATCATGGGTAGACCTTGATTGATATCCAAACTCAAAACATGCTTATTTCTATAACAATTGCTTTCAACTAAACATGTGTAAAAAGCAAAAAGGGCCTGTATCTAAACCCAAACAGTTCTCTCTTTCTGTTGTTGTGCTGGAGGTACAGTGGAAAGAATACAAGGCATATGTTAACAAGCTGGCAGATGAAGCCCTTTGGAGGGCCTCATGATGCCCTCTGTTTTGTCCACAAAAATCTCCAGTCACGGACATGGTACTCACCCCACAGCAGCCTCTTTGTTCACCACAAGCATAGCTGGTCACCTCTTGTCATATGACCTTGGTTAATCAGATACATACCATGTGCCTTCACCCAGTCCAACTCCTCTTTTTCCCTCAGGTGATTCAGAGCCACCCTGTGATGCCCAGCTGCCATCTTCTGGGAATTATGTGTCACCAAAATGTCACTGCCAGTACTTTGGTAGCATTTCAAGTGTTCACAGCTTGTCTCCACCCCAAAAGAAGGCAGTCACTGCCTTGCCACCACCTTTGTCCTCAGAGCATAATCAAGTTAAAGCAGCCTTGCAGTTTGGAGGCACTGCAGATGTAGATGTCAGCCACACTGATCAGCAAACGCACCCTCATGTGTTCAGACCTGGACAGTTCTGGGCAGAGCCCCAGGACCTCCAGAGTCCCCTAGCAAGGTACCCAACTGGCTAGGAGTGTCCAGAATTGTCCTAGACTTGGACCAGAGCTTTAAGACACTGGAAAATCATAAGATGTTTGTGAGCAAGCCACACCAACAGATCTGTTCATATCTGTGAAGGTCTAGAGTAACTGTGTTTCAAGTTTGTGCCAGGCTAGTAGTTGGTATAGCAGAATAAGACAGCTTGACAGCAGCAAATGACATCAATTACTAAAAGCAACGACAACAGAAAAAACAACAGATGAAGTACAATTAGATAAGCATGATTAGTCAAGGTTCACATCAAAGTTTGTTGTTGCAGCCATGGCAGCATCATTTTCCACCATACCATTGCTATATCAATAGATCAGTAAAACAGAGTCATTTGATTTTATGTAATGACTCGCCTCCCAATCCTTGCCCACTCAATTTGAAGTGATCTTGTTTTCACAGCATGTGTTGGGAAAGTGTCACATTTCTTCACAAGTGTAGTGCTGGAACCACTGCAAGAGCTTCCAGGCAGGCAGAGAGGGATCATGTATGTGAAGCTGCTGAGCTTTCCAGGAAAGAAAGTGAGTACCAAGAACTACTTCCCCACTATGTGTGGACTGTTGGGCACCTCAGCATCTAGACACAAAGCAGTGGCCATGTTGGTCAAACAGCATGGTCAGAAGATGTCTCATGGTCAGCTCCAAAGTGTTATCAGACGTTTGCTATTCTTGACCTTCTCACATCAGGAAGCAAACAGGCCGCACCCCATGATTTCATTGACCAAGTGTTTGGAGATCTTGGGTATGGGTATGAGGAGGAGCCGTTTCGGGAGGATGGCTACAGCCAGGAAGAAGCCCAGGAAGAAAATCAAGACAAAGACGAGGAAGAAAGTCAGGAAGAGGAGTCATACATTCCTCAGGATGATGCAGAGTTCTTTACTCACCTCCTTCAAGGAGGCGATTAGGAAGCTAACCAGGACACACATTCTGGAAACCATGGTGAAGACTCTGAAGGGTTTGACAACACTCCAACCCATGGAAAGTGGAAACAAGCTGGGAAAATAGGGTCAGGTCGAAGGGTTAAAGCCCGCACAGATGACAAAGTAAGTTTCTTTGCCATTCTCACCCATATTGCACATACATATTTGTGAAGATTGTTGTCAGTTCACTTCCAAAAGATGTGCAGTCAACCCATGTTCAATCTAGGAAGGTCAAACTCAGTGACTTTACAGATCCAGTGACCACCAAACTTGCAAAGGCTGGCCACTGTGCCATGTGCCACTATGTTGCCACCACAGAAGCCTTTCCTCTTCCTGTCCACAAGGAAGAACAAGAACTTTCATGGACCTGTCTTGTCAAAGGAGCAGAAGAGAAGGAAGAAATGATTGCAAACCTGGAGGCAGTGGAAAAAGACTTGTTACTGAAAAGCCAGCTCATAGATTATGTGTGTGCTTGATTACTAACAAGTATCTGTTCTGCTCATGGCTAGTTAGGTATGGCCTGGTGGTTCCCAGCTGAGAGGGGAACTCATATTCAAAGCCAGGGCAGTAGTTCCAAGTGCATATTGCCTTCCAGAAAAGCTAAATGAGGAAGAGCTACACAAGGCTCTCACCTGGCTCATGCAGAGTATGAATCTGATACATCCAGATATCAACCTCAAGGTGTGCACTTGTTTAGAAGACAAGCCCTGGTACCATCCTATTATTCTCCAGCTCATCAAGGCACAGCGGTGGGGCAAAAAGGGTGAGGCAAGGCAATTGGGAACAAAAGAGGATAGCAACCCATTCATTAGTATCCCCTTACCCCTGATGGCGTTAGTAGCCACTGCAGTGAGGCTCTTCCCACTTTTAACTGTGTTTGTCAATAATCCAGATGTTCCACAGATTGAGTGCGTGCTAATGGGCATGTTTACTGGTGCTGCATTGGAATTTGTGGATACCACATCCAGGGACAGGTAAGTCTCTGTGTTAAAGCCACAATGAACTAGTGTTCACAAAAGCATAGATGGGTAAAATATCACAATCTCCTCAGGGAGTTCAGTGACAAGTCACCGAAGTACCTGGGTAAAGTACGAAAGCAAATCCAGGAAGGCATTGGGTATCTTCGCTTTATGCTGTACTGGTTAACACCGTAGCACTCATCTTTATTGACAGGTATGCCCTTTATCCTAGTGTTGCAAATCCACAGGTCTCCTACAACTTCAATCAGTTGGAAGAGGCAGCAGACGCAGATTAGCTACATATTTAGAATGCTTTTTTCCTTGCAAAGTATCTCATAAGTTTACCTCCATTTGACTTTTAAACCTCACTGGCTTTTACTTCTCTAATGCACACCAACTTCAATATTTTACCTGCTTTGATTGTGAGCGTACTTCTGCTGACTACAGTGGCTGTGAAGGTTTAGCCAAGTCTGTAGTGTGGCTGTCCAGCTTGACAGATGGGCACTCAAGAATTGATCCTAGACAGTGAGCTACCAATTTCCCTTAGCAGTTCAAACTTCAAAGCCTTACAAACTTTACAACCAACATTAGCCCTGTAAACTTCATGGTGTATCCAGCAATGTCAGATTTATCAGCTACACAACACGATTCAGGCAAACATGGCAGCATTTTTCAGAAGGCATACACAGTAAGCAATTTTCATCTACTACCACTGTATTCCTGCTATTTGTGGGCTGCTACAGGTTGCCTCCTATCACCAACCTGTTCTACAAGATGCACTACATGATAAAGTGGATGGCCTATTAAAACAGGAGGTACAAGACTTCAGCCAGGACGGTGTGGATTTCCGACAGCTACTTCCCTCAGCTGCTTTGCCTGGATCAAACAATATACTAGGTGTGAGTATCACTTCCTGTTCTCTTTGTTTTCTCAAGCAAACGTTCATTGGTAGCCATGGCATTGAAAACCTTAGTCCAAACAAATAGGTACTCAGAAAAAGATAGACAATGGATGCCCGAATTTGTCCCAGACCTTGACACCAACTCCCCTCTGCCAGAAGCTGAGACCAAAATCACCAAGTTTTTCAATGAAGTAAGCGCTTTTTGTTTCCCCACTATCATTTACAGCTCATATCTTTAAGGTGTCTCATGTGGTTTATTCTCAACTAGTGGTGCATAGTGCAGCACCTTCAATCATTAGAGAATGGCAGGCCCATGACAAACAGTTCATTGGAAAACACAGAAAGCCAGATTTAGCCATGAGCACAGGTCATGGGAGCAACTGTATGGAGTTGAACTGGAAGACCTTGGCCAGTGTCTGTGAGGTGAAGTATCATTCTCACACATCTCTGGAATTTGAAGCTCGCATTCAAGTCGTGGACAAGGCTTTTTTCACTCTATCTTCCCAACTGAATCAGCGATACTTTGTTGGGATTACCATGTGCGGCTCTCAAATGTGTGTTCTGTTGTTCTCAAGGGGGGGAGTGCAATCTCATCTCCAATAGACATCCACAAAAGTCCAATGGACTTCATGTATGTGCTCACAGCTTTCATGGCAGGGAATCTATCTTGGCTAGATTATGACAAGAACTTCTCCATTGGCCTAGATGATTCTCTCTGGATCTTGTATGGTGGCTCTGCCTATGAAATTATCCAGCCCCTTTTCCAGACTTGCAGCATTCAAGGAAGAGGCACACACATAATGGTCATCAGGGACAAGTTGAACAATGAACTTATCCTCAAAGACTGCTGGCTTCACATGGGCTGGCCTACTGACATCAAAATTCACCAGCTTCTGGAGGACCCAAGTCAGGATGTAAAGGAAGCAGACAAGTCTATCAATGCCATTTTTGGTTGGGAAGATCAGTATGGTCTTTTTCTGGGTTTGTTTTGATCGCATAATTGGGATGACCAGAAGAATCTGCATGGAATTCCAATTCGTCATGGCCATGAGTACGTTATGCGGGGCATGGGCAATGGAGAAAAGGTAGAAGACACTATTGAATACCTCCTGGGGAAAGTCTCTCAGTCATATGAACCCTGAAGGCATATTCAGGTATCATTTTACACCTGTGCTGTCCCAATCACATGGTTTTCCTGCATCAGGGAATTCTTCCATGCAGCTATGGGTGTTTTAGTTGGTAAGAAGGACTCAAGTTCTAAACTAGGTGTTTACCAGAGTTACAGGTCATTATAATGGCTGGAAAAGGAGACAAGTTCTCCATTCTGATTTAAGTGACTCTAATATTTGGATGCGAATTGAAACTGCAAGCACCTCCTGTGCAGTTCCAGAGTGGGCAGAAAAACAGGATCAGAGCTGGTATCCATGTTGCCCTGGAATGCTTGGGGATTGGGGCCTTGGGCAGAATGAGAATGTCAGTCCCCTCACACCTCCATGTAACAGCAAAAAGGGGTTTGTTATGGTGAGTAGAGTTTTAAAGTCCAGTCCAGTCCGGTTTTTTTGGCCTTTTGGAAATGGACCAGACTGGACTGCTTAAGGACTGGTCCAAAGTGGTTGCAACTGGTTTTTCAAAAAACCAGTCCAAAACCACTCAAAAACTGGTCCAAACCACTAAAAAACCGGGTTTTTTTGCATTTTATTGATGTTTTTCACATCAAATGTGTGTCAGATAGCATCTAAATACTATGTATACACTGTAGGAATTATGTACAAGTCATTACATATTTATTTGTGCCATACTTCATCCAAAAAGATCAATTTTACACCCCTTAAGACCCACTGCAGGCCAAAATTAGCCTGTAATATAGGGGTTTTTATACCATATATGTATTGCTTACATAATGTGGTTGCAACTGGTTGCAACTGGTCTTTTTCATCATTCTCAAAAGTAGGCAACTGACAACTGCAGTCCAGTTGTGACTGGTCCAGTCCAGTCCAGTTTCCAGTCTTTTTGTGGTCCTATGGACTGGACTTTAAAACTCTAATGGTGAGTACATTCACTGTTATAAGTAGGTGATATGTAACAAGTTCTGCTTAAGGGCACATTTCCCTTTCAGGCTGCAGAGTTAATTCAACCAGACATCAAAGTCTGTCACAGGCTCAACCACAACCTCGAGGCCTTTTTCTGGGTCATATGGATGATTTGTGTCAATGTCAATGGCCCATTCAACAATCATCATCGATGGAAGTGTCCTTTACCTCTGAAGTCTCAGCGGGTGGAATTGGGTTCAATCAATTTATTGCAGCCCAAGGTGCTGTGGACCCCAACAGACAATGATCCCTCGTGCCATCAGGCTCATGTGCTGAAATGGGCAAGGTCTGGCTTCCATACCTTAGATCCCACTAGCGTCTCAGCAGGGAAAACTGATATAGGGCCTACAGTGATTGGAGCTGCACTTTCGCCATATTTCACACGACACAAAGCAGTGGTGCAAGGACTTATCAAGCTGCACTCCCTTTTCCAATTGCAAGCTGCTTGCTGCAGTGATGAGGAAATGGATGCTAACCTCAATCCCTGCATAGCAGTCATTCCCCCTTCCGATACTACACACATCCATATAATGGAGGTATTGAAGGATATCAGGGATGACGTAGATCCGGTGCTCGATGGTTGGCCATCAAAAGAGGCTTATGAGGATGCAAGGGTCTGTTATGAGCAGCTTTTGAAATCAGGAAATGTAGACCAACCGCTTTTTGGAGATTGGTGGTCTAGCACCTCAACCTCAACCTCAACCTCAACCTCAACCACATCCTCTCATTCTCATAGCAAGCGGATACCTAAAGGGCAGAGAAGGGTCTCCAAGTGTGCGTTATATGATCCCCAATCCATCCCAGCCATAGCCACAGCAAACTCATATGGTGTGGCTCTTTTTCATTTTCCTCACTGTCTTATCATGTTTTACCAGTACTTCCATTTCATGTCAATGTAACACATTTTCTTGTTTTGCTCTATTAGTTGGGCAAGGCAAAGACTTTGATGACAAAGTCATAGTGTGCTTAAGAGACATTAGATAAGCAAATCTCAAGTTCATCCATCTCACATCCAACATCTTACCATCCACGCCATTCCATCTCTTCTGCTGATATTCCTTATCATCTTTGTTCATCTTTATTTTGATTGTCTCTGTCTGGTCTCTCTCTATCCTCATCTCTGTGGGCTGATGAGGTATTTACATATGTTTGTACCTGAGCTCTCATAGTGTAGTCAGTCAATCTAATTCCATTCCTGTCTCCTCTACATTGCAACCATCATCACAACCATGCAGCGAATCCTTCATTCCTTGAACACTGACCACCCTATGCAGTGTCCCGTATGCAACAAACACCTAAAATCTACACAAGGTCTTCTGGCGCATCTACAATCTGCAAAAATGTGTGCTTGGTATAAGATGGGCAAGCTTTCAGAGTTGAAGGTGTCAGAAACTCCGATGGGTGTTGATGTGATTGACAACCAAGAGGAAGAGGCCCAGCAGCCCATTTCTGCAGGACAATCCTGACATCACGAGCAAGATGCTTCTGGAGTCTTGAATGACTTTAATGAGAGGGCATTCAACCTCATTCCTTTGGAAACTTACTTTTCAGATGATGCAGAGCCTGGTCCTTCACGTTGCAGTGGAGATGGAGACAACATTTCTGACATGGATGTTGACGAGCGTGTAGAGGAAGATCCTTTCCCCGCTGCTGGGCATGTCATTAGGATGGATAGCACACTCCATGAAAAGTGGAGGGCACATTTCGGCTATGAGGATGCTGATGGAGATATGGCTATGGGTGATGTGCCAACATTTGAGCAGGTGTTTGCTCCCTTTGCCTCAGAATTAGACTGAAGAATGGCCAGCTGGGCAGTCCAGGAAGGAATAGGGCAGAAGACACTGGATCGGCTATTGTCCATTCCTGGAGTAGGTCCTGCCACTTTCTTTTCTGTCCCTTTTTTCAATGGTCATGCTAACTTGGTTCTGCCTCCTATGCAGGTGGTGGAGCACCTGGGTTTATCTTATCATAACGCTCGCAAGCTCCATCAGATCATTGATAACATCCCTCCACATGCTGAATGGCAAACCCGATCTCTATGGTTCAGGTCTGATCCTGATGCAAAACACTATATTCATTACAGAAATCCCTTGGATGCCATACAATTGCTACTTGGAAACCCTGCCCACACAAAGCATATTGTATATAAGCCCAAGAAGGTTTTTGTAAATGCCAGAAAAGAGAAAAGAATTTACCATGAGATGTGGACAGGAAGGTGGTGGAACACAGTCCAAGTATGGAATAATATATTCTCATTGTTTGTAGCTTATCTGGTCATTTCAGCAAAGTTTGCCTGAGGGGGCCAGCGTTTCTCCTGTTATCATATCTACAGACAAGACTCAGCTCACTCAGTTTTCTGGGGGCAAGGTTGCATATCCTGTCTACCTCACTCTAGGCAACATTCCCTGAGCCATCCGTCGAAAACCCAGTCAAAATGCTTGCATCTCGATAGGCTATTTACCTGTGAGCAAGAACGTTGGCAAGAATTTAACTCAAAGGCAAAGGTCTACTCACATACAGTAGCTCTTCCATGATTCAATGTGCCTCATTCTTGAACCCCTCATCACAGCTGGGAAAGAAGGAATGGAAGTGACTGGGGGGGATGGTAAAGTTCACCTTGTATTTCCCATTCTTGCATGCTACATTGCAGATTATCCTGAGCAGTGCTTGGTCACATGTGCCAAGTATGGGACATGTCCTAGGTGCATGTCTGAGAGTCTTGGAGACAGGGGACCAGGTCCACCATGCACTCAGCAAGATACTCTGGTGACTATCTCTAATGCAGTAGCAGTTACTACATCGGAGGCTCAGTTTCAACGGTTTTGCAAGGAGAACCTTGTCTCTGGTGGTGTCCATCACCCTTTCTTGGAAGGGTTTCCCCTCTGTGATATTCATCTTTCCATTACACCTGACATCTTGCATCAGCTATACCAGGGCATCATCAAACACTTGATTACTTGGTGCTCCAGCCTCATGGATGATGAAGAATTGGATCATTGAGTTAGTACTCTCCCACCTTGTTTTGGTCTTAGACATTTCAAAGGGGGCTGGTCTCGCCTGTCTCAGATTTCGGGAAAGGATCACAAGAACATGGCCTGTGTCTTGTTGGGCTGTCTGGTAGGAAAAGTTCCCGATCCTGTGATCACTTCCTATCAGGCACTTCTTGACTTCATCTACCTGGCACAATATCCCACGCATGATGATGACAGCCTAGACTATATGGAGGATGCTCTAAACCTTTTCCACAAACACAAGCATATTCTGATCGACCTTGGGGTTAGAGAGCACTTAGATGTACTGAAGTTTCACTCCATGGTTCATTATGTGGAATCGATCAAGAATTTTGGTACCACAGATAACTACAACACGGAAATGTTTGAGCATTTCCATATCAATATGGCCAAGGAGGGCTGGAAAGCCTCAAACTTCAGGAATGAGGTACCACAAATGACTCGCTGGCTCACTCGACAGGAAAAGGTTTCTATCTTTCAATGCTATGTCCAGGATGTGATAAGGGACGCTACTCACCCCATTTCCACCCCAACCCTCTCTGGGACCCGGCCTATGATCTCTCAGTGACCCACAGTTCTCTGTCAGACTATCTCCAGCATTCAAATCTTGCATGATGCACCTGGTTTCTCTTTACATCTTCGCCAGTATCTCAATAGCTTGCTTCCTCCTGCAGAGACAATATCCCATGCACAGCTTCCCAATGCACAACTTCCATTTGATAGAGTTGACGTTTGGCACTCATGCAACTTTCCCTTGGACATACTTGGAAATGATGTGGATGGACAGGAGGGCTTAGATGCAGTGAAGGCCAAGACAGGCAATAAAGGAGATGCTAGATTTGACACAGTTCTTGTTGCACACAGTGACAATGCAGAGACCACAGGACTGAGAGGTAGGTGATTTTCCTCTCAGAATTGATTGCCTATTTCTGACAGTGCCATGACCATAGGTATGAAAGTGGGATGTCTGCGGATAATACTTAAGCTACCTAAGGTGATACCTCATTTGCAGCTCATCAATGTACCATCCTGGCCCAAGGAGCCCTTGGCTTATGTGGAATGGTATCAACTTTCTCACAGTCCAGGTTGACACCATAACATGTACAGTGTTGTCTCTTTAAAACCAGCACTGAGAAATAGCAGAATATTTCAAGTTACCCCTGGTGCTGTAGTTCCTCTCAAGGCCATAAGACAACCTTGCCAGTTGATTCCACTTGAACACATAGGAGATAACTGGCCAACTGATTGGGTATCTACAGCAGTGCTGGGTCAATGTAGTACCTTCTTACTTAACAACTGGTCCAGTAAGTATGCATATCAGACAATTTGGTAGATAGCAACTGATTAATATAATGAAAAAATTCAAACATGATATGATCATATGAAGAAAATGGTTCACAAATGTAGGAAAGTGGTCAAGAAATACTCATAAATGTTAAGACTTTAGTATAATTTAAAATAATTAAAAGCATAACAAAACCAATCAAAAGGTCAGCTAGCCATTAAAGACTATCTAAAGCTATTTAAAGCCCATAAGAGCTAGTTCGGGAGGAAAGTCCCATGATAAATCTAGGTAAAAAGACCCACAAAAAAATCCACAGGACTGTTGACATAAGCTGCAACATTCTGGCGGAGTAGTAATTACATGCGACTATATAGAACTTGTCGATTGATCGCAACGAATAATTGACATCCACCATGGCCGAGCACCCTTCGGATATCGATGAAGAATTCGTTGAGTGGGATACAATTGCGGACTGTGGGCAAGATGTTGACGAGGTTGAAGTGATTGACGTGGAGATCAAAGAAATCAACAACGGTCATCATATGGCTCAAATTCGTACTCAATTCAAGGTCCAATTCGAGGCCTTATACGCTGTATCCATGACTATCATCAAGGCGATTGCTCTAGTGACTCAGAGAGCTGAACCCATACCATACCATACCTCCATCCTTTCTGGTGAAGGATGGATGCTGGAACTCTTGAACGGTCACCCTGAACGGATCCGCACTGAACTTGGCGTTCATAAGCATGTCTTTAAGATTCTAGTGGATGAGCTTCAGTGCCATCAATTCAATCACTCAAAACACATCACTCTCCAGGAGCAACTGGGTATTTTTCTATATACCGCTGTTACTGGCCTGTCGATCAGGCACGTTGGAGAGCGTTTCCAGCGATCAAACAGTACTATCTCGAAGTAAGTATTGAATTGACATGTCTCTATGTATGACTGATCACGATTAATAGATACTTCAAGGAGATGCTCGTCACATTCTCTTCACCCGGAATTTATATGAAATATGTACAACTTCCCCGTACTGATGCTCCAGTCCATGACTCTATCCTCAACAACCCCAAGTTCCACCCATTCTTTGAAGACACAATCAGTGCAATTGATGGGACACATATTGTGTGTGCCCCATCTGCAGAGGAAAGGGATGCATCGTGAAATCGCAAAGGATTCATGTCACAGAACTGTCTCGTATGTTGCGACTTCAACATGCAATTCACATACATCCTCAGCGGCTGGGAAGGCTCGATGGCGGATGCGTCAATCTATCACGATGCACGGTTGAGCAACCTAGCTATTCCTGATGGCAAATACTACCTCGGTGACGCAGGGTTTCCCAATTGCCGCCAGCTATTGGTTCCCTACTGTGGGCAACGGTATCATTTAGCAGAGTGGGGCCATGGACAGACCCAGTGAGTTTCTTCTAGTCTTCTTTAACTCACAATGACTCACTTCACATCAAGGCCTGTAAACACACAGGAACTGTATAACCTCTGCCATGCACAGCTCCACAATGTCATTGAGCGTATTATTGGTGTACTCAAACACCGCTTCCAAATTCTTATCCTGCCTCCAGAATATGCTATGGACGTTCAAGCTCACATCCCAGCTGCTTTGGCTTGCATGCACAACATTATCTGTACATGGGACCCAGTAGAGCTGGAGGATATCGAGACCGGAGCAGTTCCATCGCCACAGACATCTGGAAACCTGTCCAGCTCAATTGCTGATGGCGTCCCCACTAACGCAGATCGTGAGTGGATGTCCACAAAGCAGGACAGGATTGCCCAAGACATGTGGGCCAGCTACGTTGCAGAACGTGCTCGGAGGGGCGATCCAGTCACATTTTAACTATTCAATACATACTTGTGCATACCAGTAGCAGACTGAGCAAAATTTGATACATACTAGTCATGCATACCAGAATTCACACATCACTTGAATAAGCAGACATGATTACCGATGCAAGGAGAATACAATGGCATGAAAGTGCTACAAGTGTGACATGTAACTAAATCTCCCGTATTTCTTTGAGCCACAACTCAATCCATGCCTTGCGACCAGCAGCAAAGCGGACGGGATCCTTCATGAGCGAAAGATACGTATCAGCAAAAATGATATTGTTGGTGAGAAGATCCAAGAAATGAGCCAACTCATCAGGTGAGACAAGGGCCATATCAAGCTCGAGGAACTGCTCCCTTGCCTTCCAGGATAGCGGATGGGTTGGAATGCGTGCCATGGACGAGGGGCCACCAACTGCAGATCCCTCCAAGATGGTGCTCTTTTCACTCTTCAAGGACTCCATAAACTCGGCTTGGATACCTTCCAACTGGTGCCCCAGACGCTCTATCACCTCATTATTCCCAGCACGCCATTTTCGAGCTGATGACGAATTGGAAACCCTAGATCCGGCCAAGGAACTTGATATAATTGAAGAGCCGTTGCCGTCTGCCTTCCGCTTTTGAGAGTGCTCAATACAAGCTGAGACGCTAGATGACAGTTTGATCGAGCTAATATTTGAACCATTAAATGAAGAAGGCACTGTGGGAGGTGTGAAGCTGGATGGTGTGGCAGGAACACCAGCAGATTGGTCGGAATGTAAATTGAAGGCAGCCTGGGTGTTGGTTGAAATGGCACATGGTATGGAAGGTGCAATAGGGGGAGATAAATCCGCTGGTACATGCTGAGGGGTAGACATCTCCACGTCGTTAGAAGTGCATGGAGCGACGGAATGTCCCCCCACAGTGCTATTACTTCCCTCATCATGCGAACTACTACCAGTGGAAATGCCATCAGTAGCAGAGCGCGGAGCACTGAGGCTTAATGCAGAGAAGCCATTTAAGCCCTTGCCCTTAGAGGGCATGAGCAGCTTCATTTTATCGTAGTGTAGCCAGCCTTTTGTTTTGAAAGTAGTCGCATCTTTGTGCATCTGTCAACATTACTACCGTTAGCCTAGATCAGTGTCCTTCTTATGGCGACGCACCTTGACATATGCATCCCACACAGCCTTGTTCTCCAGACTGACATTGGCCCCCAACTCAAGTGAATATGCGAACCCAGATGTGTTCGCAATGTGATCAACAACTTCATACGTCTTTCTCAGCTGTAGGCAATATCAGTTGATTATTCCATTATTTAGGCTGAAAATTACTCACCCTTTTGTACTTGTCCTTACATCTTTTGGGAGTCTTGGGTCCTCCTTTGCTGGGGTTGGCAAGAGCAGCAGCAACTCCATTCCAAAAAGTTGCCCAGAAATTCGTGCCCTGGCCAGCCAATGCCTTGTGAGAAATAGCTAGATCGAGGAGAGTGTTAATATCTGCATCCGGCCATGATGCCGATCCCGATGATGTGGCTGCTTGGTGAGAAGTAGATGTACCCTTGGTGGGTGACTTCTTGGAGGTCATCACAGAAAGAGAGAGAGAGAGCAATGTGTGAGCCACACTGCGGTGTTGACACTAACCCCGCCTCCAACACAGCATCTCGGCCAGAGCCTGAACTCCGCTGGAATATTGCAGCTTATGTCAACAGTCCTGTGGATTTTTTTGTGGGTCTTTTTACCTAGATTTATCATGGGACTTTCCTCCCAAACTAGCTCTAAAGGTCCAAGGATGGTCTTAAATCATAATTGGCTGATTTAGGACAACATATGTCATCATTGATGTTCTGTATTAGAGATAGCTAATATATAGTAATATAAGGCAGCATTGATGGCATTTATAACATTTAAATTATCTCCACCTAATATATAACAATATAAAGTATCAGAGATGCTTGTAATTCTTTCATAGGTCCATAAAGTAACATTGATGCCTGTAAAAATATCTAAGGCAAATACCATTTTTCCTGATGGATGTGCAGCAGGATACAGAGGTCAATGATTGGATGTCTGAATGTAAGATGATTGCTCCTTATGTTAACACCGGCTGACATCAAAGAAGAACTGGCCAAGGAAAAGTGTGATGTAACTTACCCGTCGTGAATTTCACGTATGTAGTTCACCAGCGTCGGTTCCAGTGGTTAGGCCATGTGGGATTCCTTTTTTGGATGTCTCAACCACATGGCCATGCTGTAACTGATACATGAGAAAATACAATAAAAAATTATGAAAATGTAAAAATATGATATTGTGGACACTAAAACTCTCGCGCAATGCGGCAAATGTGTGCAAACAAAGCACTTTACCTACTGTGGGGGAAGTGGGCACTCGGAAATCAAAGCAGGTGAAACAATCTCAGTACAGACTGTCAACACAACTGAGTGATTAGATACCCTTCCACTGCAGCCCTG
>Ga0307518_10001522_pt1 | contig 17138 bp, 15 predicted proteins | sample 25_EM_MG_FD_203889 | JGI IMG/M metagenome (GOLD analysis project Ga0307518, IMG submission 203889) | Populus trichocarpa ectomycorrhiza microbial communities from riparian zone in the Pacific Northwest, United States - 25_EM | ecosystem: Host-associated > Plants > Roots > Unclassified | place...
AAGCTTTGAATTAAAAAAAAGATTGATATAAAAAAACTTGTCTAAAAACATGCTAATAATTGACTGAAACCCCAACATATTTTAAGCACACTTTGTGTGATTTTTTTTTTTTAAAGGGGTTGTTAAGATGACAGGGATCACTTCAACAATTGTATCTTTTAGGTATTTGATAATATTTATTTTTTAAAATATTTTTTTATTTAAAAAATATTAAAATAATATTTTTTTTATTTTTAAAATTTACATTTAATATCAGTATATTAAAACAATCTAAAAACATAAAAAAAAATAATTTAAAACAAAAACCTCAAATTTTTTTTCAAGTACAGTTGAAAATTGAGACACCATTTCTGTTCTTAGAAGCAATCATGGTCAATTAAAATCTTTTTGTTTTTTTTAAGGGTGTTTAGACAAAGCATCAAGTATCAAGTAAACGGAACTTTGAGGGGTGTATCTCAACTGGTTAGCCTCCAAGTTTGTTCACTAGAGGTCACTAGTTCGAGTCCCACAAATCTCAGGGTCACTGGAAGCTTACATGATTGTTAACTTCAAAGCCCGTGAGATTAGTCGAGGTACGCGCAAATTAGTTCGGATATCCACATTAAAAAAAAAAAGTATAAAGTAAACGATTGTCATTCTTTGACAGGAATTGGTTATTGTGATAATAACCTATTTATTTTTATATTTTAAAAATGTTTTAAAAAAATAATATTTTTTATTTTTTAAAACAATTTTTTTAATAATTATACATAATTATTTATAGGCTAATATTAAAATATATTTTTAAAAATAAAAAAATATTATTTTAATATATTATTTTTAAAAAATAACAATATGTTACTTTTATTTGCCGCACGTTGTACTCACATTTCATTAAATGTGGGATGGGACAACTTACATTGGGTCACACAGTGCAATTATTTCAATTGCAACCGGTGATAAATCCATGACTACTGAATATCTGGGGCTAGGAATCAATTAAGTTTGCAAAAAATATTTTTTTATATGTTTTATATTTTATCTTTACAAGCTTCTCAATGTTTTTTACATGAAGTAAATCAATATTCTCCTTATATACACCAGCATTTTTATTTATATAAAATATTAAAATTATTTTCTTATATTTTTATATTTGGCTAATTTCATAGATTTAGCTTTTTATTATACATATAATATAAGAATTAATTACTTTTTTATTTAATATCTAACTTTTTCATGATTGTTTTTAATTTGAATAATATAAAGTAATATCTTTTATTTAGATAATCACAAATATGTGTAAAAAAATGGAGGTTATGAATTATGATTTCATTCCCCCCCCCTAAAAATAGTGATAATATTGGCATATTATTTCTTATCTTTTTCATGAAAAACTTATTTTTTTGTTTTCAATGAATGGACTTATTTTATGTTTTTATATTGGCTCTAAAATTTCTACATATATTTATGAAAAAAAGCATTATTGTATGTTACATTACCTTATTTGAAAATTAAAATAAAAAATCAAATCAAGTCTCAATTTTCTAGAACTTTATTGAAGTGCATTTAAAGAAATACATTTATCTTGAAAAAATATTAAATTATATATATATATATATTTTTTTTTTATTTTTTTATAGTTTTGATGTGTTGATGTCAAAAATAAAAATAAAAATTATTTTGATATATTTTCAAATAAAAAAATTCTTGAAAAATATCTTATATTACAATACCAAAATCTATTACCACAAGTTAAGATATCAAATAAAAAATTAAATTACTAAAATCTATTCTCAACTTCATATCAAACTAAACTCAATTTAAAAATTTTTATTTGAATATCAGAAATTATTTTGTGGTTAAAAATAGATTTTTCTATCTAGTTTTCTATTTCTTTGTCAATATTTTTTTATTTTTAAATCAGATTTTTTTATAATAGGTGTCGTGTCCTGTTTTTTTTTAAATAGTTTAAAATATTCAAATTAAAAAATTGAAATTCAAGATTAAATTTAGTTTAATTCAAAATTAAAAAAATAAAAATAATTAGTGATATAGCCAGCTATATCCACAAATAAAACTTATAAGTACTTTGACTTTTCTTTAGGAAAGCCAAGGTACAGTGTCCTTGCAGACACACGTACACAAATGTTCACAGAGTCTTTATTTCTGTCTACAGTACGGACGTTATTTTTCCAATTTACAGACTTACAGTGAGACAGTGTTGTCTTAATTTCTCTCTCTTTATCTTTCTCTTCTTCTTTGAGGGCTCCCCTTCGTTTATTATATTTGTCGGCAGGATCATAAGCATTGCACGTTGTGATATCAATTGTGTTTCTGTCTTGCATTCTCTTCTCTTTATTCAGAGCTTCTTTTCTTTCTAGTTTTGAGTTCCATTTTTCTTCAAGAAAATCTGATCAAGTTTTCTGTGCATCGATCAAGATGTCGACATTTCATGGTTTAATGATCCATGCATGTTAAATGTTTTTAATGGTAGGAAATCTTGTTTTCTTTATATGTTCTAGTCTGTATTATATAAGATAAAGGGGGTGTTTGATGGTTCTTAATCTTGTTTTTATTTGCTGCAGTTCATGAAGATTTCTAGTGATTTGAAGTGCTGGCTGTAGTGAGTGAAGTCATGGACCATAAAACATGGCTGTGGAGGAAGAAATCTACAGACAAGATTGTTGCTGCAACTGATCCTAAAGTTGAACTTTCTTCAAAAGAAGAAGAGGTAAATCACTGAAATTCTGGGACTCCTATTCAATTCTGTATAGTAATGCAATCTATTAGAATCATCAGTTAATGCAATTTTTTATTCTTTGATCCCACAATGTATGTTCTTTGTGAGCAGAAGTCTCAATTATTCTTGAAAAACCCCAATCAATTTCCCCTCAAATATACACTAAAAAGATCACCTTTTTTCTTGTGCCTGATTTTGATCAGATAATCAAATTATTTTGCTTGTTTAAAGATCAGATTTTGCTGGTCTAATTGTCTTTGCATGTCATATACAAGAACACAAATCGCTGCTTTTCTGATTTACAGGAGTCAGCCTTCACTGTTCACTGTAGTTTATTCTTGGTTGATTTCATTTGATAACTCCGGTGACTCTGACAATTAAAACTTGTTGGAATGTTCTATTGAAGTTCACCGTCAAATAAACCAGCCTCGACGTTTGGTCCACAATTAATCCAGATTGGTTTAGTAATGCCTTTTACAAAAGTTTAGTTAAGACAGTGGAGATGTCATCCTGCCTAGGTGATAAGAATTCTCCTCGTATGCTAGTGGAGACTTGACTTTGAAATCCTTCATTGTGCTAGCTTAGAAAAATCTAGACATTATCCTGATTTACTAAATGACTTGAAAGAACAGTTGAAACAATGTTCCCAAACCAAAAATTCAAAATATTTGCTGTCTGTGATGTTTGAAGAAATGTATTCCAGGTGATGGTCAATGACAAATCGACATGGTTATTAGTTCCCCGATTTTATTTTTCTGATAGGGATGGGATATGGAGGGAAGAGTTGATCACTCTCTTTGAGGAGAGTCACCTGCTTACTAATTCTGATCTCAATTCCGCGTACTGAACCATGATTCACTTCAATCCATAAAGCCTGTCAAGGAAGGGATTTTCTACTCCAATGGGACTCTTCTGTGTAAAACTAGAAATAATTACTCTTGTGTTATGGTGTTTAGTGATTTATTGAGGTCAATCAAGTGAGTTCTCTCTAGGTTTAGTGTGTAGAAATGTGCATGGAAACTTTAAAACTGGTCACAGAAGAGAGATAAATCAGCTTGGCAAGTCTTGCTGGAAGTTCTACAAATAAATCACATTTATTTTTGGAAATGATTTAAATTTTGGATGATTACTAACAAATTTGGATGTTCCAGATACAGACACTCTTGGATAATAAGGCAGAATTGGAGAATGATCTGAAAATTTTGAGTGAGAGGCTTTCATCTGCCCTGTCTGAGTGTAATGCCAAAGATGATCTTGCAAAGAAACAAGCCAAGCTGGCAATGGAAGCCATGGCAGGTAAATTACCAAATATTATTACGTCTCAGTACTTTAGTGGTAAGGTTCTTATGCCCATTTATCAATTCACATTGTCAAAGGTCTTTTTAACCTTGTATGCTCTATGATTATTGATTGTTAATAGTCCAAGAGAAAGCAGAAGCAAAAGCACTGTCTCTAAAGCAAGAATTAGATGAAGCCTTACAGCAAAGAGCTGCTGGAGAAGAAAGATTGACTCATCTGGATGCAGCCCTCAAGGAGTGTATGCAGCAGCTACGTTTCGTTCGAGAAGAGCAGGAGCGAAGGATTCATGATGCTGTGATGAAGACATCCAATGAGTTTGAAAAGTCCCAAATGATTTTGGAAGAGAAGCTGGCAGACACTGGTAAAATGCTTGCGAAAATAGGTATTGAGAAGGCTAATCTAAGTAAGGCTTTCTTAGAAAAAGAAAGGTTGGTTGAAGATTTAAGTAAGCAAAAGGCTCAGGTGGAGGCAGATTTTATTGCTCTGATGGGTAGGTTAGAGTCCACAGAAAAAGATAGTGCTTCTCTCAAATATGAAGTACGCGTGCTAGATAAGGAGCTTGAGATCCGAAATGAGGAAAGAGAGTTTAACCGCAGAACAGCTGATTCATCTCACAAGCAACACTTAGAGAGTGTGAAAAGAATTGCAAAGTTAGAAGCAGAATGTCAGAGGCTGCGTCTCCTAGTCCGCAAGCGGTTGCCTGGCCCTGCTGCCGTGGCTAAAATGAAAAGTGAAGTAGAAATCCTTGGAAGAGATTCAGTTGAAGTGAGCAGGAGAAGGTCAAATTGTAGTCCTATTGGTTTAGTGGTTGACTCAGCTGTTGGAAACTCTGCTGAATCTCCCAGCAAAAAGATCAACTTTCTGACTGAGCAGTTATGTGCCATGGAAGAAGAAAACAAGACTCTTAAAGAAGCCCTTGATAAAAAAACAAATGAGCTCCAAGTATCGAGAACCATGTATGCTCGCACAGCTTCCAAATTATCACAGGTTGAGTCACTTTTTGATGAGTTGCCAAAAGGACAGATAACCTTAGAGCGATCGAGGAGCGTGCGTATGCCACAGGAGCTCTCTCTGGCTTCAATGTCTGAGATTGGCAGTGATGATAAGGTTAGTTCTGCTGAATCTTGGGCTTCTGCTTTGATTTCAGAAATGGAGCACTTCAAACAGGGAAAGCAAAAAGGGTCACCAACAAACAGAACCATAGGAGTTTCAGATATATCCCTGATGGATGACTTTGCTGAAATGGAAAGACTTGCAATAGTCTCAGTTGATAAGCAGCTCGAAAGTCCTCATGCTTCTTCTGACAATGTTAATGCAATTGGTCAGGAGATAATTCCAGTATCAGAATCTCGCTCTGGGGTATCAAACCAGGTGATCAAGTCTAAAGACAAAGCTTCCGGTTGGCTACACGACATTCTGAAAGTCGTGTTGGAGCAAAATCGTGTCACACAAAGAAAACCTTGTGAAATACTGGAGGATGTTAGAATAGCTCTGGCAAATATAAATCATGCAAGCCCTGCAGAATATGTTGATACAAGGCAAAGCTCAACACATTCAAATGGATTAAACTCCCCTCATGTTGGTGGATACATCTCATGGAAACCTATGTATTCAGTGACTGATTCACCAGGTGGAGTTACTGAAGCTGAGGCCTTGTCGATGGATAAGAGCCATCAGCAAGTCCAGTCAGATCTCGGCAAATCACTCTGCAAGATTATTGAGCTTATTGAAGGGATCGCTTTCTCATATGCTGATTATGGTAACTCAGAGACCTTGACCAGAAAGGATGGGGATTTTTTTCCATTTAAGAATACAGAAACACCTCCAGGCTACATGGTCCGTGTTTTGCAGTGGAAAACGTCTGAACTATGTGCTGTATTACAGGAATTTGTCCATGCTTGTTATGATCTTTTGAATGGAAAATCTGATGTGAACATGTTTGCCCAAGAATTAGGTTCTGCTTTGGACTGGATTATGAACCACTGCTTTTCCATCCAAGATGTTTCAAGCATGAGAGATGCAGTTAAGAAGCATTTTGATTGGGATGAATCACGGAGTGAGTATGAAGCAGAGGTTGTTGCTTCAAATGGACATCACAACTACTTTGAGAAGAAGGATGTAAGTGATCAATCTACTATCAGAGACGAAAATAGAAAGATAAGAGAGGAGTTGACTAATATTGACTCTGCAAAGAGAGACTTGGAAGCGAGGCTCCAGTTAGCTTCTGATAAGAGTGAGCCCTTGATGAATCAACTTAAGGAATCAGAGAAAACCATTGAGAGCTTGCAAACAGATTTAGAAACTTTGAGAGGTTCGAAGGCAATGTTTGAGAGCCAAATTGAAAACCATAAGTTGATGAAAGAAGATGTTGATACAGAGCTTACAGAGGCCAAAGTTGAATTAAATAAGGCTCACCAAAAATTATCTACCTTGGAAATGGAACTTGAGAACAGGAAGAGTTGCTGTGAAGAATTGGAAGCCACATGTCTTGAACTACAGATCCAACTTGAAAGGTATCGGATTTTATTTTTAAATGATTTCCTTCTTTTGAAGATAAAAGTAGGCCCACAACATTAGATGAAGTTAACATAATACATGCTAGATAGAATTAACTAGTTATCCTGCATTTTAGGATGCCATACTCTTCATGGCCCAAAAAGTTGTCTAACTTGTAATTTTTCCTCAAAAAATTGGCTGATTCTTAAAAACAATATATTAATAGTAATAATAATAATAATAATAAAAAAAAAACAATTTACCTGCATTATTGAGAAATCTCATTTATCTGATATTTTTTATTTTCAGTATGACGAAAAATGAAATCCCGAACTCTGAAGTCCATCAGGATGAGAGCCAACTCCGGACTGTAAGTTCATATCATGCCACCTTGTGTATACAAATTATTTTCATTTGCTAATGCAGTTTAAGCATTTTTTTACAGAGCTTTTATTTATTTACATATAGACAAATAAAGATTGCCTTTATATTTAACTTTGCTAACTTATAAAATCTCGTAGATAATGGCAGTACTGCTTGGCATAGAGAACATACAACTCCTTAAGAATTGTACTTTCAACTCTCTAACAAAATACTAGATTTTTCCCAAGTTCGCGTGCAATTTGCATATGGGGTCAGTTGAATCCTATTAACCCTTCTCTTGGAAAAATGAGGCATTTGATCTTCTGCTTTACCTGAAAATTAGCTTCAGCTCATTTTCCTGAGTTTGGATGAAGTTCTGTGTATAGTTATGATTCCCATGAAGAATACGAAATGTTAAGCCGTTGGGATTTACATTGAAGGGTCATTGTCTAATGCAACAGAAAAAGTCTCGGCTTACATTATTTGAAATCTGTAAGCTTCTACTTCATGCAAAACTGCTGAACTTTGCCAAAACCACCTCACCTTTTTAGTATCAGTGAAAAGAACAGAAACTGATTTTTTTCTGTCAATATGCAGTACATTCTCGTTCTTCCCAAAGGCAGAAGGAATAGCTAGAATATCTGAACAATTATTCATTCCAATTATGTGCTATCTTCTATTCTACTTATATTATTTGTGTATCTGATGTTTGTTACGTATAAATTCTCTAAATTACATGTACACATATCTCATTGTTGAACCAAGGGCTTCCTAAATCTTGCAGGATTGGGAGATAACGGCTGCTTCAGAAAAGTTGGCTGAGTGCCAAGAGACAATTCTAAACCTAGGGAAGCAGTTAAAGGCATTGGCTTCGCCAAGCGAAGCAGCCCTGTTTGACAAGGTCATCTCTACGTCCACTGACACAAATACGATCTCTGTCACCACTTCCACAAGCACAGCCTTGACACCCAAGAACAAGGTACTGATCCAGAGGTCCTCTTTGCTAGATCAGATGCTAGCAGAGGACACCGATAAAGTGAAGGACACCAAATCAGTCAAGTGCAAAGAAAGCGATAGCAATACCAGTTCCACCGTCATTTCCAATAAGGTGATCGAGCCTCTTGAGAAGATACTCGTTTTGAATGGAATTAAACACCAGGATGATGGTATTGCAACTAATTCTTTGGCCATTGTACCTAGCAAGAAAAGGGGAGGTGTAAATTTGTGGAGAAAGTTTCTATGGAGAAAGAAGAAATCAAACATCAAGAAACCATCCTTTCCATTTGCCCCGTAATAGGTCACCATATGTGATGAAAACTTGTCGCACAGGGTTCTGCTTGGTGGTGGCTCTCGATTTTGTTGTATACTAGGGATCGAATACATTTAGGTTTGCCTCGTTGTTTTGAGAGCTCTTTTTTTGGCTTTTTTGTGTGTTTTCTACTGTACATATAACGGTTTGGCCCGGACGAGTTCTTGCACTTTAGTGGGATATAAGAGAAAAAATCCATGGTTGTGAATTAAACCACCTTCCAATCCTTTTACTTTCTGGTCAATGCGTTCTAATTCCTGAGGGGGTCTATGCATAGTACAATGATTAAGATCTTGGGTTTTGCAGTCACTGAAGCACAAGACTACAAGTTCAAGTTTTCAGAGAAACAATGACTTGATGGAAAACTAAAATAGTTTCCAAATTCCTTTTTATGGATACGAATCGGATAATATCCTGAATCCTGAGGCAAGATTGAATTTGGAGGTCATTTGTATACTCAAGTTCGAATCAGTGAAGCAAATAGGAAATATGAAGTTTTTGGTTGTTTCAAAATTGAACTTCCTGTATATTTCAAAGCTCAAACTGAAAATGGAATTCCAAATTGACGAAGCTGTTGGATTTATTAAATCAATCATGCTAGATACTCAATCTCTATATTCAACAAATCTTTGCAACATCGTTAAGTCCTGCCTGTTCATAGCACTCAGCTATCTGTTCAGCAGCTTCGTCCCATGTCCCTTCAACAGAAATGCAGCTTCGTCCACAAATTTTCATCAGCATTCAAAACATAGGAATAAAGTGCATTAAAAATGATATCTACCAGGAAATGAAGAACAAGAAAAGTTGCGAGGTGAAAAATCTGTTACAAATATAACGGAAGAACGGATTCTAGAACAATGTCATGCCTTGATGAGAGTAAATACGCGAGGTGAGGTTTTTGTGAGGAAAAAAATTTTCTTTACTGCTAACTTTCGTTTCAGCTATAAACAATGTTTTTTAAAAGTGTTAAAAATTAAAAAAATAAGAACCGTGAAGGAAAGACATGATAAAATAGAAGCTCCGATGAAGGTGTTAATAAGTAAATGTAATGAAATGATTGATAGACAAATAGTTCTTGGTCGTAAGGAAAAGGAAGTTGTAGTGCTTTCCATTAGGGCTACAGTGAATAATGAGAGTGTGGGAGATAATTCTAAAGATAAAGAAAAGAAGCTTTCAAAGGCTGATGATTAGAAAATTACTATGAAATTAGTAAATGAGCAATAAAAAAAGAACATCTTTCATACTAGATATCACATTAGTAACAAGGTGTATAGTATGATTATTGATAGTGAAAGTTGTGATAATGTTGTTTGTGCTATACTTGTTAAGAAATTGAATCTAAACAATGTTAAGCATGATAGACCTTATAAACTTTGATGATTAAATGAATGTGGTGAATTTATGGTGATTAATTAGGTTTTTATTTCTTTTTCAATTGGAAAGTATAAGGATGAGATTTTGTATGATGTGGTTTCTATACATGCTACTCATTTATTGTTAGGGCGACCTTGTCAATTTGATAGGAAGGCCAAGCATGCTGGATTTAAAAATAAATATTCTCTTGAGATGGATGAAAGGATATGCACTCTTGCATCATTGTCACCTGGACAGGTTTGTGAAGACCAAATGAAATTGAGAAGGAAAAATGAAGTTGGAATGATAATATAATAATGCGGGGCCATGGTTACCATGTAAAAATATATACAAAAATGATTAGTAACACATACTTATCTGAAGTTATTCTCAACTATTGTTTTCATATAGCGTTATTGGAGGTAAAAATTGGCAAAAAAAAGCTTCTAATGCTTAAACAATACCAATTAAAGCTGAAAAGAGAAAGCAAAGTTGAGAATACAGATAAACCATGTGACGTCGTGAGTTTAAAGATTAAAAATAAAGTGAACCTTAAGGAAAAAATAAAAAAGGATAGAAAAGACTACAAATTTAGCTAAGGGAGAAAAAATGTCAATTGAAGTTGAGAGTGGAGATAAGAAAATAAGGATAAGAAAAGAAGAGAGTGTAGAAAATAGAAGTAAACACTTAAGCATCTATACAAAAGAGAGTGTGATCAAGAGTGCTTATTTATTATGACATGTCTATGATTTTACTTGTGTATAAGGAGATATATTTTAACACTAACAGTCTTGATTATTTTTATTCCTAGTGTTGCTATATCTTTGTTACAGGATTTTAAGGATGATATAGGATAATCAAATTTGGATTTGAGCTTAATTTGTCCTACTATGCATCTTTACTCCAACAAGCATAATTTTGGATTCCACTATTAGATCAAGTTGAAATTTTGCCAGATGTTTTCATAGATTTGTTTTTAGCTAAGGTTAAAATTTCAGATCGATCAGAGTTTTGTAAGGCTTTCTAATAAAAGGTTGAATTTGTTGTCTAGATTTTGCTATGTATTTCTTGATGAGATCCATAGTGGTTTGTCATTGATAAATGATGCAATCAACAATAGTATAGTAAAATATAGACATCTTATCCCTAGACTTGATGATATTTTTAATGAGTTGCATGAATCTTGTATGTCTAGTAAGAATGATTTGAAATTTAGTTATTATCAAATTAAGATGAAAGAAAGGGGTGAAGGGAAAAATAACTTTAAGACTAAACATGGATTGTTTAAATGGTTAGTCATGTTGTTTAGTCATACTATTATACATAGTAATTTAATGATATTGATGAATCATATATTGTGTGCATTCATAGGTAGCTTTGTTGTTGATTACTTTGATGATATTTATAGTAAGAATCTAGGTGAGAATATTGAGTATTTATGTTTTTTTTAATATGTTATAAAAAATTTGTTATGTGTTAATCTATTAAATTTGAAAAATTATTCACCATTTAAAATAGTTTATGGTTTAACTCTATTACATTTGATTTCTTTACTTGTTGATGAAAGGGTTAGACTTGATAGCAATAGAAAAGCACATGTGATGAAAGCATTGTTTAGGAAGGTATGACAACATGTTGAGAAAAAGAATAAGAAGTACGCATTTCAAGAAAGAAAAATATGAAAAGGGGTTGTCTTTGAACCAAGAGAATGGGTTTGGGTTCAAATGCACAAAGAGAGGTTTCTTAGACATAGAAAATCAAAGTTGATGCTTAGAGGAGATGGTTTATTCAGGATCCTTGAAGGAGTCAATGCCTACAAAGTAGATCTAAAAGGTGAGTATAATGTTAGTGCTATATTCAAAGTTTATGATCTTTTTTTGTTTGACGTAGGAGATGATTTGAGGTTGAATCTTTTTTAGAAGAGAGAGTGATGCGATACTAGCTATGACATCAAAGGTTCCATTAGAAGTGTCCATCAGAAGTGTCCACCAGGTCTATTCTAAGTCCTAAAATGAAGTGGATCCAAGAGAAGTTTAATGGGCTAAGTCAAAAGGCTTTAGTTAAAAATGTTCAAATCTGTCACTCTAGACCGTTGTCTACTTTTCAGGTCATAAATGGAGCTACAAAAGGAGTTTGGATGTAATTCTAACTGAGTTGGGAACTAGACATTTGTACCTTTCCGATGATATACTTTAAGCCCGCTAATTCATCTAAATGAGAGTGAACAATGTGTTTAAAGTTGGAGCAAAGTGTAAAAATAAAAAAGACATTGTTTCCTTAATAGTTATGGATTTCATTCACTACAAGAAGTCCTTAATATTATTGAAAACTTATATGACAGTCTTTGGCTTACTAGTCTTACAATGATTTCATATCAAACAAGAAGAATTAATTGGTCAAAACTTATTTTTTATTTTACAAGGTATCATGTTTTTGTTTGGCAAGAATTCTTTAACAATTATTTCTCTTTAGTGTTTTTCATTATCATTTGCGATGAAGAATGAAAATAATCTTAGACTATTTATTTATATTATTTTAAACCTCATTTTAATTAGTTTGGATTTTATTTAAATTGGATGCATTTCTGACCCGTTAGTTTTAGGGTTTACATATAAATACTCTTATATAAAAATTTTATTCAGTTGATGAATTTTATCCACAAATAGTCGCATATTGTGTACTTATGTCTCTTTGTGTGGTTGAGTTATTCACATACTAAGTTATTAATTGAACTTACAAACATTTTGAAGGATTGATAAACTTCATTATGATTTATACTTCTTGTTCGCGTCTCGTTATAGGCGTGGAGTGGGGGTGATCAATTGCATATAAATTTGGTTCTTCAAGGTAAGGTTCTTATTGGGTTGAGTTGTAAAATTTCTTTAAACTTCCAATTAAAAATATAAAGGACAATTCTATATCACCATAATGATGGTTGGTGGTTTGGTTGGTGAATAGGGGGAGTAGTGGAAGATAAGGGCAACTAAGGTTCTTTTATTAAATGTCAGCAACATAGTACTAATAATGTCACCTACTCAATGCCAGCCTCTAGACAACAATAATGGCATCCCACATTAGTGATAATCTCTCATTTCCTCCAACCATTGTGCCTCTCTCTCTTCTTTGAAAAGCCTGACATCCCATGTCCATTGTAATTAAACCATTGATAACAATTCTAACAACCATTAAACTAGACAATGGTGACGACTCTAGCTTTATCTTTGATGGAGAAGCCTAGTCTCATAACAACACCAATAACCAATAACAATGAGGACAACCAAATCAAGAGAGAGATAGAGTGAAGGGAAAAAAAGACTAAATATTTAAAGGTCTTGATCTCTTTTTTTAAGGAGTGTGAATGTGCACTATATATACCATTATAACAAAGGAAGAGATATTTATTCAATCCACTTGGTGGTAGTCGATATTGGTGATGACGTGTGACCATAACATGATGGCGGTGGTGGTGGATGTGGGTACACATGCCGCCACTATTCTAAAATCTTCTAGTGTTATTCTTGAGGCTTCAACAACTTTTGTCAATTTCCTCTAATTCAGAAGATTGATTTCAAAATATTGATAATTATTCTTTTGATGAACTATTGGGATGTATTTTATGTTGATATTTGGATAAATGGTTGAAATGTTAGGTAGATAATGATGAGGATGATTATGTAAATATGTATAGTTGTGAGAAGATAATGTGGTCTGATTTGTGTTGTGGTGATGAGTTGGGTATACGTGGGTGATGCATGATTTTTTAGCTTGTGTGTAGAGCAAATGGATGAAAAAATTATTACAAGTTTATGTTTATTTGTATCATGACCAAGTATCTAAAAAAAACTAATTTTTTTTTGCATGATTTAGCATTTTGTAGAATTCATTGCCTAGCATTTTACAAAGAAAAACAAAACATTGTGTGTTAGCATATTTTCAAAAAAATAAAATAAAATTTTCGTGCATTTTTAGACTTAATAGTAAGTTTAGTAAGCAGACTTAATAGTAAGTTTATTAAGCCTATTATAAGCTTGACCCAAATTAAAAGGCCCACTAGGCCTATGTTCTAAAAAAACCTAAAACTCATCTTTTTTTATTTAAAGCAAGAAAAAAAAGGATAATAATAATAAGAATAATAATAATGTAATTAATTTATGCCCATGATAATTTTCATTTGATAAAATGATAGGATTTTTTTGAATGAGTGGGCTATTTTTACAACCATACAGGTCCAACATCCATTTTAAAACCCAATAAAAAATGTTTTGTTATTCACTTTTAATATTTAGATATATGGACTCATAGTGAGTCAATACTTTGATATTATAAGAAATAGTCCTTCACTATAATTTCCTCAGAACAAAATAACGATGAAATTCTCACTTAAGAGTAAAACTAGTTTTTCAGAAATACTCACCAACTAGGGATATTTTCAATCCAATATTCCATAACAGTAAAGTTAGGAATATAACTTGAGTATTGGATGTTATGAGGTGCCCTATAATAGATAAACCTCTTCGAGGCACCTTTCATGGACCTTTCTTAGGATTTAGGATGGGTTCCACAGACCCCACATATCCTACTAATACATTTATGGATATAACTTGAGTTATGATATGGGATGACCACCTTAGCACTGTCAACTCATCAAACATCTAAAAATGGCAAAAATGAACAAAACTTTTAGAAATGATAGGTGATGAACTTTTAACTAAGGTTTAACTCATCATAATAAACTCATATTCGCCCAATAGTTTAAATACAATAAGACCTAGAAATTTAGGACAAGACAAACAATGAAGTTCACCATAGATAAGATACTTTAAGGGTGATAATATCTTTTCTTTAACATAATTGATCCCTTACCATAGATTTCTAAAGACCAGTTAGGGTTTCTAGTGATACTAGGTGGCGACTCTTTTTTTTCATAAGATTAGACCTTTCCCCCCTCTCACACATAAAATGACTCCTTTGTTATGAATTTTGAGGAAATAAGGTGGGCCACAGTGATGTCGAGTGTGAAAACATTAAAGAGGCAAATGAGTTTTAGTTAGAGAGATATTTTTTTATTCTTAATTTAAATCATTTAGATATTTTTGGGTATATCTTTTGAATGCTTTTGTTTTTTTATTAAATAAATAACATTAAAAAAATGTTAGATTTTTTTGTTGAAATTAAACATATTAATAAGAAAGGAAAACTTTTACTAGAAACTTATTTTGTTGCAATATAGTTAATAATTATTACTCTTTATATAAAAAATATTTGTGCCATATAATTAAGTCGAAAAAATTAAAGGGTCTTTAGCAACACTTGATCATATATCTTTATTTATAGTCATTTTTCAACTTTACAACTTAGTTTTTAGTTAGCGTTAAGATTTCTTTTAGCATTTATCGATGCATATAATCTTAATCTTTTTTATTAAACGTATGCATCAGATATAAAGTTCATGATTAAAAAATTTCTTGCTACTAGAAAACATGTTTGTAATTCCTAGACAATATTTTTTTAACTTTAAAAAGATTATGGTTCAACACGCATTGTAACGTAGGCCAATTATCTAAATAAAGTCTAAATCCATCATTGATGGGCCATTACGACCTTGTTTAAGTAGCCAACTAGGTATGTTTCCCTAAGTTTTTTCTCTTCTAATTGAATTGCCAACATCTTTTTATATTGAGCAACATCATTATAAGGGTGTAGATATCAAAATATTTGGTTCTTATCATCCATTTCTAAGGTTTTACTACATCCCTTTCAGAATTGACTTAATACACTTTTACTCTATTATTGCAGTGCACTTAGTTTTTAGAGTTCTGGAATGAAGAACATAGATTTCTATGGTTTCTTCTAGTTTTTGGACTATCTTAGTTAAGTTGCTTAGTGTTACCTTTGGTTTAATTTGCTAAGAGTTCTCATAAAAACAAGTTACCATCTCTTCACAATTATTGATAAAGTTAGGTGTAGAGAACCAATGAAAGGTAGTTCAAGTTAGTGATGAACCAATTAACCTCAGCTTCATAAAATGTTTAGCAGCACCATCACCATACCGATTAGTAAACTTGGCAGTGTGTTTCCTTATCGACTAGTTATCATACCAAGAAAATTGTTTAACATTAATTATCTTGATTTTTTAAGGAATTTGATACAACTTATTAATCCATTTAGGATATGAAGGATTACACACACACACACGTCCAACTTTCTAAACCCATCAACCTTAGATGTTGGGTTAACTCAACGCTATCAATTGTTCCATTTGGTTGCTGACTAATAATTGGTACTTGAAGGTTTGAGATTGACTTGTTAAAAGACAACTTGTTGGGGACTAAGCTACAAAATCAACCATGGGTTATGCTTGACCAGAAGTCATGATCGATCAAGGAAAAATGATCAACCACAACAACAAAAGTTCATGTAATCAACTAGAAGGTTAAGTCCATTTCATAGTAGGAATTATAAATAGATTCAATTGATTGATATTATAAATGTTGTCTTCTAGCAAGGTAATCTTAATCTTCCTATAACTAGAAACCTATTGTCTACCAATAAGTGAGTGAAAAATGCCTAGTTGCTTATTTAAATAAGGTCATAATGGCCCATTTAATTGTTGACTTAGACTTTAAAGAAGATCAATAGTAACTAATAAAAGGTCATGAAATTTAAAGTGATTGATACACATAAATGATACTTAGGCCCTTTTTCTAAGGTAATAATAGAAGTAATTGCTCCTAAATTAGAAGGACTTTTTAGTTAAGAAAAAATACATCAAACAAGGTCTGATTGACCAAGATAAAGGTTGGTGTTGGTCAACGGTACATATAAGAGGTATGTTGATCATGATAAGGAAAAGGTATTGGCACAAGAAAATTATGATAAACCTCTATGTAAAGTGTACAAGTATCCTATTTATCAAACAATTCTACATAAAGAAGAAGACTTGGGGGCCAAAGCTGAACTTAATGGTAAGCAAAGAGAGACCAAACCCTTTATATCTAAAAAAGCCTTATGACAATGAATTACATAAGCATTGGCCACAATAAAAGTCATTAAAATTTAGTGATGAGGATAACAAATTGGCTAGCTATCATCATCATCTTCGAGACTTGGAAACAAGGTGACCAACAATGACCTAAAAATATAAAGGTATTGGCTAAACTTATAAGTAAGCCAAACATCGATTATGTAGTGACCACAAACCTTATTTTAAGATTTTCAAATTTAGTTTTTGTTTTCTTAATGAGAGAAAATAATACAAAAGTCAATGACTTGGCTTAATAAGATCAAGATATAAAATAGCCTTTAATCATCATGACATCATTCCTATAAGGATTGTTGATTGATCAATTATTGTTAATATCTAACAAAGATGAAATAATACACAAAGTAGTACAAACTTTATAGTTGAAAATGTACTAAGTAATGTGGATATGGTTAAACTAACCCTTTTATATAGGGATGCAATGAATATGGAATTTCTAAAGAAACTAAGGAATCGACTTGGAGATCACAAGTATGGAAATGCGCCATATCTATATTGTTTGTACTTTAGGCTATTATTAACTTATAACTTAATTTATTGTTGATTCTTAATTACAT
>Ga0307518_10001523_pt1 | contig 17135 bp, 11 predicted proteins | sample 25_EM_MG_FD_203889 | JGI IMG/M metagenome (GOLD analysis project Ga0307518, IMG submission 203889) | Populus trichocarpa ectomycorrhiza microbial communities from riparian zone in the Pacific Northwest, United States - 25_EM | ecosystem: Host-associated > Plants > Roots > Unclassified | place...
CCAATATAAAAAAGACCTTTAAAAATATTTAGTAAAATTTCAGCATGTTTCAATGGTCAAATTTAGAGTTATACTTATTAGCGTAAAACTGCATAATAAAAAACATTAAGTTAAATACCAAATTTAATTGTCCAACCTTTGTACGGATCATATCACGAGTTCTTTCATCCAAAAAATTTGATGTCTTAGTTCAAGTAATCATCGTGTCAGGTTTTTTTGGTATCTTTAAATCTGATTTTAGCTTTTCGAGATTCAAGGGCTCTTACCTTCTAGGTTCACATAAAAAAATCTCTCCACCCAACTCCTTTCCTATTCTACGTTTAAAATTAACACACGTGAGATTTTATTTAATGTGATCTAGTTGACTTGATTGGCTCAAAAGCAACCCGAACGACTGGTAATAAAAGTCTAAGGATAAAATTAACAAAAAAAAGATAAAATGAAAAAAGATAAATGAAAAAATAGAAACTTGTTGCACTGTTCATGAACAATGAAGAAGGAGTGTATGACCTTGAAGGGTTTTAGTTTGTACTAGACTTATTACCCATGCTACGCTGGAAGTGAAATTTCAGGTTAATTTTTAATGCAATAAAAAATTGGGCCAATGTTATATAGATATGTTTTCAAATATCATGATTTGTTATAATTAAAAAACACAAAGATGGTTTTTACACTTAATATATATATATAATCCAATAAACCAAAAAATAATTTCTCATGCTAATTAAAAGCTAAAATAGAAATCTATTTTTTCTTTTAAAAGCAAAAGACATGTATATATTCAAATATTTAACCCTAAATTTTATTTTTAATTTTAACAATTTTTTTATTTTATGTTAAAGGTTATGTTTTTACCAAGAGGAAATGTGTTTTATTTTTATAAATACACCATGTAAATACAATTTACTTATTTAAATTATCAAAGAAAAAAAATTAAATATAAATTTTTATAATCTTTTTCAAATATTACAATTTTGTTAAAAAAATAACTATGATTTAAAAAGGTGAAGTGGATAATTTTTTAAAAATAAAAGAGAGTGCATGAATAAAAATTAAAGTAAGAAACTAATGCAAAGTAAAATAAATAAATGAATAAATAAAGGGATGATATTAATTAAATATTTTAAAAAATAATCAAAATAAAAATAAAAATAGGCTAGGTATTGAGGGGCCTGTCAAATTAAGGCCGCATATTTAGTCAACAACCCAAAAATCTAAGTGTGGATGAGCTTGGAAGCCGATCTAGAGAGTCTAGGTTGATTTTTTTATTAAACGTTAACCACTCAATCTATCATCCCCTTCAACATTTTCTTGCCACCTTGTGTTACCAGAAAATTGATGTTTGTGATTCAAGAGCTTAAAATTCTAATTTTCAACTTTTTTTAACATGAAATTATAAATACATCAGGAAAATACAATTTATTTTTATACAAAGGAAAAAAATTGAAAGATTAATTACAACAATTTCTAAAAGCATTAGAAAGTTTTAACTAAAAATATTATGCAAAGTAAAAAAAAATAAAAGAGGTAGGGTATTGATTAAGGTTTTTAAAAAATAATCATAATTAAAAAAACGTTGTCAGGCGCTACTAGGTTTGAAAAGTCAAGCTCGCGTGTTTGGCCAGCCTAAGAGCCTGGGTGTGCTTGAGTTGATTTTATTTATTTATTTTTCTATTGATGGAGTGGATGGCGCTTCATCCACTCTATTTTGTTTTGTTTTGTTTTTTTGTTTTTTTTTTCAATGGACAACAAGTCATCTATTATAACAGATGATTTATTCATCTCTAGTGATTGAAAACTCAAGGTTCAAAGTTTTGAGATCTAATAACTTATTTTTCTACTTATTTTACCTAGAAACACCTAGAAACACCCTGGAACCTCTACAAACTCATTTTCAATCACAAAATGACTTCAAATCACTTTTAGAAACAAAAAATAATCGAATAAAAAAAACTTCAACGACCCTGGTCTACTTTTTTGGCATTGTGTGAGGGGAAAACCACCTCCATCGAACTCACTTTGCAAAGCTCAACCTATTGACATCAAGATTATTCTTTTTGGTGGTCTAAATGTCGACAACCAAACACTTCCTCTCTCCCTTCTCAACTTTTAAGGACTGAAATGTATGAAAAATAAAGTTTTGTACCTAAATATGAAATGCTAAAAATCAAAAGACAAATAATAGATAAGTTGGAAGTATAAAGAGAATAGCAATTTTCCTTGCCAATATCAAAATGCAGTTTGTTTTGTTAACTTTGGTACTTATTCTTTTAATTTCTATTTTTAACTTTCAATATTTTTTTTATTTTACAAAATTGGTCTTCAATTCAATTTGAAAAATCTCTAAATACTTTATGCACATGGAAAAATAAAATAAAATAATCTCATTCTATAATTTAGAAAGATAAAATCATATTTAAAAAAATTTGAGGATTAAAATGAAAAAAAAAACACCCACATGTTTTTGTATCTATAGTAAAGTATAATCTTACTTGTATTCTTTTTATTCAAATATAAATATAGTTACATAAGTTATGATGAAGTGTGTTTTTTGTCTCATTATGAGTTCCATGTGTAGTGTTATTAAGATGAATCATCTCCCTTCTTTCTTTCCCTGTAAATCTGATAATATATAATCTTGAAAAATATCTAAAAAAATATTTGAAGTTGCTCAAAGCGATAATTTTATTTTGTGGTAATTTCCACCGGTAGCTCTAGCTAAAAAATATGATAGAATAGTAAATTATTCTATATTTGTAACTCAGCTAAATCGAGTCCAACCAGAACTTGGTTGGGTTGAAAAAGTACTCTTTATGAATAGTAATAAATAGCCTCAACACCATCTCTCTCTTCATAAAGAGAGAAGGAGCTTGGTTGGGCCTCGCCCTAACCAAGCTTAAATTTTTTTTTTTAAAAAAATATATTTAATTTTTTATGGTTTAGTATGAATTACATCTTATCTGAATAACATTTTACATCATCCTAAAAAAATAGTCAAAAAAAGTTGTCTAAATATTTATAAAATTTCCATTATTATTTGAAAAATAATTGAAAAAACCTTGAAGAAAAAAGATAACAAAAATTCCACTCCAACTCCCCCGCACTTTTACCAGCAACAACAAACATCACATTTCCATAACCAACAAACATTCTTTCAATTCCAGTCACTGTCGTAAAAAAATTATAGCCATTTCCCATACCTTTTCCAGCCTTTTTCCCAATAAATTTTATCCATTCCCAAACCTTTTCCAGCCACTATCACAAACAATTTACATACATTTCCCTTGTCAAATTCTAGGGAAATAAATTCCAACCACTTCCCTCACTATTTCCAATGTATTCATCTAATATATCATATGAAACACTATAAAAGCATTTAAAATTGAATAAAAGCATCTCTTCTTGACATATAAAAGCATGCATAATCATTTACAATTGACATGTAAATATCATAAGCATGCACACAATAAACATCGACAATAAGAATCCACAATCATTTAATCCTTAATAGTATAAAGTATCAACAAATTAATTCTAAATTTTAAAATGCAACAATGTTCATTTATATTCCTCGCGGAATGCAACCGGATTAGGTTAATTGCTGAGAGGATACACCAATTTATAGTTTTTAAAAAAAATTAATAAGTCAATGTAAAATTTTGAATAATAAAGGTAAATCACTTTAAGAATTTATATGAATCACCCGTGTTTATCTTGTGTATTTAAAGGAGATGTGTCAGCACCATTACTTTCACCCATGCTAGATTTTTCACCTTTTATCATCTTCTAAAAATATTTTTTTCTCTTGTAAAAGCTATTAATCCTTTTTTACCACAGATACTCTAAAACCAACAATCTGTTTAGCAATATCCCTATGACATGTTCTTGAATACAAATGTTGCACCTGAGCGTGACAATCATTTCCCTTACATTACCAGATAGATCTTCTTCTTCTTCTTCTTCCCTACGTTTGTTTTTTATTGTTCTACTCACACTTCTTTAGAGGTCTGGTGGTAGAACTATGACATCTTTCTTTGTAGAATCTAGGTCTACTCTTGGTAAAAAAATGAACAGTTTCATAGCATATCTTCTTTAATTTTCTTAACTATGTAGTATAAATGGCATAAATCTTCTATGTCAACTCTCTTTTATGATGTGCACACGGCACCATATGTCTACGAAGTATGTCGTTCATTTGCCATTCACCGCAGGAGCAATTTTGTTTATTAAATTCAACACAAACAACAACTATACTAGAAGCACCAACATTATCACCCACACTTGACATTTTGCAACTTGCAAGATAAGATATAAGGGTTTATTAAAAAAATAATTTTCAAATAAAATATGAGTAAATCTAGCTTTAAGGATGTTCCTCGGCCACGAGGATGAATGCAAGATTAGACACAAAAAAAAAAAAAAAAAAGGCACAACATGCATCAATCCTATAGAGCATGTTAATAAACAATGGGTCACATTACAGATTTAAGGATTTTCCCTTGCGATGGAAATAAAGCAAGCATTTTTCTAATACCCAGGTTACATGAATGCATAAAGCTATCCATTTACTTTCAGCAAAGTTAACGTATTTTTCCACTAAGAAAAAAAAACAATAAAATTCTGAAGCTGTACAATACCATATATATAATCTAAAGTATCATAATTGATGAATCTTTTCACTCTTTTCTTCCTTATCAACAGGTGGAATTAATTATTAAAGTTTCAATAGCTATCAAAGCAGTTTTTTTTTAGAGATTACCTGTTTTTGGACTCTCCGATGAAAGCAACGACGAATTTCCACCATCAAAGTTTTATTAGCCACGCTGCACCGATGAGATTTTCAAGAGTTTCCCACCCCATGAAATAAAAATCTAGCTTGATATTTTATGGAGCAGGCGAAATAATGGTTTCGATATGAGAAAGAAGGAGAGTGGCAGATCTAGTTCATGAGACTTGAGAGAGAAATGATTATGTTGTTTGCTCTGTTGTTCGTGGGTTTCAAGCTATAATTTATGAGGGTGAGATTGTTTGCTCTGTTTGGCATCACTCCTACAATACAATCATATCTTTTAGCTAAGGAATGGATTTAAGCATATATATATATATATGTGCGCGCGCGCGCGTGTAAAAGTTCAGAAATGAAAAGGGCAAATTGAGATTACTCCCTTTTTCTTTTTCTTTTTTCTGTTCACAAAATAAAAAAATAAAAAAAATTGATCTCTCAACCCCACAATTTTACCTTGTATATTTAAAATGCACGTCCCCAAAGGGTTGAAAAAACTACCAAGTTTCTACCGTGACTATTACACAGGCAGAAAAATTGCCACTTCTGCAAGAATGGCCGTAAAAAGAATGAATGTGACATTTAAACTACAAAAATTGGAAAGATATAAAGATATGAACAAGTAGGGATGCTGCATCTACCATCCTGAACGCAAACCACTGGCAACTATGTGAATAGAGTTACAACATCTCTACGGTAACCTCTTACAATCAAAAGCCTTGGCACATTCTCTACTAATAGATCCATGTACTCCATGTAAAAGTAAGCAGGTTGGTTTACTGGAGGCGGGGGTAGACTCACCAGCACAACAGCAGCCATTCTTGAGTATCTCAATATCGTAGAATTTAGCTTCAGGGTTGTGTAAAGAAACTTCTCTACCTGTTGCTCGTTCACGACTACAGGTTTCCCATCAGCCATCAGCTTATCCCCATCCCCCTGAACCGACCTCTTCTCAGCTAAATAACCAGCAATGCGCTGCTGAGCAGCTGTAAGTGATTCCAACCATTCATCTTGTTGAGATCCACCCTCTATTTGTGCATCCCAGGATTTCATAGATATTACAATCACTTCAGCCTGCATCCGAAGATCATATAGAAACTTCTTCACATCAGCTTTGAGTTCTTCTGCATCCGAATCCTCCTCTGCAATGCAGAAGACCTGAATCTTACAATTCTCAAAACTCTTCTTTGTACGAAGGAGCTGGGAAAGAAGCAGCATTAGACCACCATCTCTTACAATCCAATACAAGTCAATGGTTCCATACTGCATTTGATACTCGTTGGGCCACTCATCAAGACCCTTGACAATAACAACTGCTTTGTTTGCAACAACGCAGTCATTGATTATTCCAACAAAGGTGGCTGGTATTTCTTTTAGATTTTCACGACGCCAAATTTCAGGATACCGCATCACCACAATGTTGGGCTTCAGGTTGCCAAGGCCCATAGTCTGGACAATTCCACGAAAACCTTCAGACATATTGGGGGCTACAACTATCTCTGCGACACCTTCACAACGCTTGTAATCAATGTAGGTACTTAGTTGCTTACAAGCTGCCTTAGCATCTTCAGCATGCTCATGGTAGTCTCCATCTAATATAGAGACAAATATGGACATCCCACGGCCTTTCTTCTTCATGCAGTTTGCAAAGTCAGCAAGCTTGGGATGGCAAGGAACATTTTCTGGCAGCTTTCCCCATGGCCGGCAGAATACAAGGGGGATTGGATACCAATTCTTTGGGTGCACTTGGTTAGCTGTAAATAATGGTGAGATATGTCAATCACAATGACAAGGCATGCATGCACACAAATAGGCAAATAGGTAATGAGAAGAATTACAAGAGAAGTGGAACCAGCTAAAAACATATTAAATGAACTCCTTGGATGCAAGATGTTTGCTAGAAGCAGTACCACTGCTCATAGCAAATTGCCATAATAGGCCACCAACCACACAGCACACAATGCTTTCAATATTCACCAGTAAGATGCAACAACTCAAAAACTCTAAAAGTTGTCGTATAGCGAATATAGTACAGAAATCTACCTCCCAGTGATCGAAGACTGCGGAGAGCTAGTTGAAAATATGCACTCTTGAAGCCATCACCCCAGTCCCCAGCCTTTCCTTTAATGCTGACATAATAATAAATGAGGCTTGCTAGTGCCAGAGACACAACAGTGAATGACCAAGAAATCAAGAACATGATGACTGCAGCAAATCAAAGACAGCAGGTAAGATCCTGAAACAAACACAAACAACTTGCAAGCATGCATGCATACATATACAAAATGATATTGAATGTATAAAACCAAGCGCCTGAGCAGAAATTAGGCATGCAAATTAGTTTATGGACACCAAACTAGTCTGTGAACCACAGTTATAGTACATCATGATGATCTTTCCCCTAAGGGTGTTTGCTTAGAATTCCTAGCTAAACTACGGCTAGAAAATAGGAATATGAAAATAAACTTGGCATAACTAATCCCAACTTGACGAGGAAAGCAACTAAATAGGAATAAACAATTAAAGACTAACACACTAATTCCTAGACCTTTTACCAAATATCAAAATAACCAAAATACTCTTGTTTTACACGAATGTGCAAAATACAATTTCCCCCCTGCTTATAGAATAATCCATGATTCAAAAAACTAGGTCCAAATGAAGAAATCCACCACAGACATTATTCTTAGACCAAAACGATTTGTTGCTTGATGAAGGACCACTCAGTTTCCAAAGAGGAGAGAGTTCTTTAAGTATAACATAGCAACTCCATCAATTTCAAGTTGAGGTTCAAGTGTTCATATATATGTGTCAAAGTAATCTACTATTTATAGGCATGGGCATGATAATCGCACACCATAACGAGTAGCATAATATTCCAGCATATATCTCACTTAATTTAGTGCACCCAATGCTAGGGGTGGAGCTAGAAATTTAGTATTGGGGGTAAGAAAATAATTGATTTTTGGGGGTGCAAAAAATGTAAAATTGAAGGGTATAATTAAACATTTTCAAATTTTTAGGACTAAAATGTAATTTTTTTCAAAGATTGGGGGTGCCATGGCCCCCCCATCAATCAAAGTAGTTCTGTCCCAGCCCAAAGCATTCACGATTTTGACAAAGCCAGCCAAAAGCATGGATTGACGTTGAGGTTCATTTATATGCGCATACACCTAAAGCAATCCATTTTTAATACACATGGGCATTAACCTCACACACTACACTGATTAGCACGACGTTCCAGAAAATTAACTGAATTTAATTCAGACAGCATTTCAGCTTTTAACAAACAAAGCCAAAAGATTGTAAAAGAACTCTTTCTGCATTTTCCACCTATTGGAAAGGATATCACATTTCCAAAAGCATCAAATAAGTGTGTTAATGTCAGGGCTTATTACTGTATATTTGTTCTTTCAGGACACTATTAAGAACTCATAAAGGAGAAGCTATAAGGTGCAGCAACACCAAGTCCTCTGTTGCTAAGACCAGTATTGACCTTATATAGATATTTTCTTAAAAGGGAAAAGTAAGTGGCATACCTATGCATAGTAATGCTCCAAGAAGAGAAAGGCTCCAATGGTGAAATTTCCACCGTGGTCGCCAGCTGGGAGCATCTAGAAGATCCAGGAGGAAGCAAGACAAGTTCACGCCCATATAACACAAAAGTAAAAACATAGTTACAGTTGGTGTGACAAGATCTAAATTCCCAATAACGACACACCCAACACAGAGAAATGCAGTAAAGAGAGTAGCAATGTGAGGCTCGTGTCCATCTGCAACTTTGAAATAGTTAAGAATTGGCAGAATGTCATCATTGGCTATGGCTGCAAGCAGGCGTGGGGCTCCTGTCAAGCTTTGAAGAGCAGCACCCAAGGTTGAAAGAATGATACCAATGTAGATGATGGCAGGGAAAGGCCAGGCAATTGTAGCTGTAAGTAGCCTGCATAAAAAGTACAGTTCAGAAGTATAGTAGAGGGCTTTGATGTAGTCCTTCAAACTCTACAACTCAAACCAGAATATTAGCTACACATATTCATCAGCGAGAAGGGCAAATGGGGCATGTCCTAACCAACTCCTTGGACTGCTATGAAAAACACCACTGCATTTCAAATCAGCACAATCTAATTCAAGATTTTCACCCAATTGTGTGCGTAGACCATGATGCATAATCTTTATTCAAAGCAAAAAGGAGGCAGTAAGGAACTGGGATGAAAGCATCACCGAATGAAGGAAAAGGTATTACAAGTTCTGCATGCATGGGTATATTGATGCTATTGGAAGTGTACAAGAAGAACCAACAGTGACTTGCTAATAACGCAATTGAAGACAAAGGCTACTTGGTCATTTTGAAAGCATTGAGGAATTCCCAAACCATAACAATGCATTCTCACATCATATCTTCTTTTTTTCTAGCATGACAACATAATCCATGAATCAGTATGATTCAAAATTCTTAAAATCTTTAATTATAAAAATGAACTTTACTTTTTCATAAAATCATTAATTTCAAGCATCATTTTACAATTTTTATTAATCATACAAGTATGGGAAAAAATGGATTATAATGAAAGATAATCTGCATTAAGACATTGGTAACAACATCTTTCTCTAAATTTTCACAACAGCCCCAATTCTATAAATGAGTAAAGTTTTTAAAACAGAGATTAATGCTACAGTAATACTATTTGAACAATCGAATAATCAGTATGTACTTGTGATAAAAGGCTTAGAACTAAATAGGACTAGAAACACTTTCTATATTTAATGCATCAAACCTAAACAGTTAAAACTAAAATATGATAAGTAACACTTTAGAAATCAAACAATTCATTAAGAGCATTTAGTAGAAGCATTTATTGCATGTAACACATAAGAAATATAATGAATCCTGAGTCAAAGCATAAAGATGCAATCCAAGCTGGCTATAGGTGGAAGCCTCTAAAGAAAATACAAATAGAGAACACAGCCTACAATCCCGTCAGAAAACCCATCATATGAATGAAGAACACTCTGCGAGTCAATGATATAATAAACAGAAACTAGATGACAATATTACTCCAGTAGACAGTTAAGTGATGATATATTTCTGCAGATATGCTTTGCCAGCTATTAGTATTGGTATATAACCTATAGGTGGCCTTGTATATGTCCTATCACTTGACTAAAGGATGAATATGGTTAGGTACTAGAGAAAAAGGAAGTTTGTGATACAGTTTCAAGCAAATATTGAGAGATTTCATTCCATAGTTGAAGAAAAAATTGCAACAAGTATGAAGGCAACTTTTTAGAAGGCCATGCAGATAGATACCTGTCCGTCAAGAGCTTGTCTCTAGTTGCAAGTGCTCCAAAGAATAACACAGAAACTAAATATAGAACGGTAGTTGTAAGAGTTGCAGCCAGTGTACCAATGGGAATTGAACGCTGCGTGTCTTTAAGTGATGCTGATCTATTAGAGCCTGCCATAATTCCCGTTACAGCAGGGAAAAATAGGCCAACCAATGCACTGAAAGAAGTAAAGAAAAAAGATAGAAAAAGTATAACAAAGATTTCATCTCACCCCCTATTTCAAGAAAATGCAATTACATGCTTTAAAGGAACACTTTGTAGGAAATAGAAGTGTTCTCGGCAAGGAACTGAGATCTAGACAAAGTATTATCTAACAGAAACATGAAAACTACGAAATGCTTCAAAGCTATACATGATTGTATAATGTCCAGTGGTTCCAATGATGGTAATTAAAAAGAGAGTGGTGGGTTTAACTTGGAGGGTGTGGGTGTGGCAGAAAAGCAAAGTCTATCAAGCTCAAAGTTAATTCCAGGAACTTTCAAATCCATTATCTATGGCAACTAAGATGATACAAACTAGACAAAAAAATGATATGTTAATTGGCAACTTCTGGACCATTAGATGTTGTTCATTACTCTTTTTCTAGTGATGGAATACACTTTGTGTTTAGTTACTTGAACATGGAAAAAAAACCCAGTGTAAAGTAGAAGAATCGATTGTACCAGCTTCTTCTCCATGGTTATAAAGCTCCAAATTTGGTTTTCTATTCTATATTCCTTGAACTGTACAAGGAACATGCATATCTCTATCCAAACAACGTACAAAAAAAATCATCTGTTCAAATTCAGTTGCAAGTGCCCCCAAAAGAAAGCAAAGTTCAGATTGCAAAACTATAAGGAACATCTTCCAGCAACTTTATTCAACAGTTAGAAATTAATGTGGACCAGAGACCCCTAGTATTCTGGTATGACAATAAAAAGGGAGATATATCACTTAATAATATTGCAATCAGATCCATTTACGTTATTAACTTCAACAAGAAACAAATATTAATGAGATTGAAAATTCTTGCCCTGGCTTACTTGAAATTCCAGAAGACCTTTCCTTCAGGATCAGGTATTCCAGCATTATTAGTAAATTGATAATCAGAACTCCAGTTTTCTTTAAAACTTTCCAAACTCAAGCCTGTGACTCCATCTGTTATAATCATGGAAAAAGAAGCAATTGGTTTTATTCCTCCACCAAACAATAAGAAAGAACAAGCAACAAGAATGAAAGCAAGGCCATAAAAACATCATGCACACATGTACAACTAAAATTGACCGTGATTAGCATATAGGTTAAGATTAAAAGTGAATCCTGAGGTGCCCATCAAAGAAACTGTATGCCTTGATAGCTTTAATCTGCAATATACTTGGCTACACCATGTTTTATGCAGAGATGCAAGTGGATAATCAAGTTCCAAAGAGCTCTAATGCCACCAACCTATAAAGCTAAACCACTAACATTCATCATGCAAGTTCAAACAATTTTGTTAGTCAGTATAAAAATTTATTCATGGACTAAATGTATCTAAGCGATATATATATGAAGAAGGCTCAGTAAACACTAAAGAAATCTCCAACTCTTTGACAATGCAGCACCATCCATTATATAAAGATTCGTTGCAAACCACCCTATATGAGAAACAAAGATATGAAAATGGCCTCCTCCTCATGTTCGCAGACATAGGTAAACCCCAAGGTAGGAGGAGTCTTAAGAAAGATCCAATAGGATGGTTAATGGAAACATTCTAAGTGAGTTAATCAATACCATACAAAGCCCTCTAGATTGATAATTAAGATGCACAACTGAACAAATAAGAAATGCTTTCAACTTCACAGACACAGTAAATCCCCTTTAGGCAAGACAAAATTCATTCCTCCCGTGAAAACACAAAAAAAACATCCAAAAGATGGACGGACAACTAAATGTTGTGGAACATCCCAGCAAAACAAAGCTCCTTAGTGAACAAAAAAATACATTATGGTAATCACAGAGCTGATAACTAAAGCATTCAATTTCCTCCTTGTGAAAGATGCACATAAGATCTAAAGCCCTATCTCATGCCATCACTTTCAATAATCATCAAGTGTTTTCACCTATCTGTAGATAATTCTAAAGAAAGTTTTTAATATCAAAACACAATTTTGAGGACCACACTTCGTAGTTATCAAAACTGAGCTAGATAGTGAAGCTGTCAAGATAACAGGTCACTATTTGAACCAGTGAATCAGATAAAACACATAAGTACGTGTAGAACTATTAACATGTTTTCCATAATTACTAACCATGGGTGGAAAAATCCAACCATACCCATTAACCAACCTGTATCTGTCTATTTTAAAGGGGCATGGGTCATAAAAGGGTCAGTAAATAATTTAAATGGGTCACTAATGGATTGACCCAAAAATACCCCAAGTTAAATGGGTTGGGCAGGGTTGGGTAAGGGTTACCCATGTGACCCATTCAAAGATATAGCTCAAAGCATTGTGAGAGTAAATGAAATTTTCGTTAATGTTCATTTAGTCCATGGATTTATTGATTTTTATTTATTTCATTTTTTTAACAAGTAAGTACTTATTTGGAAGTTTTTATGTCCTCATCCTTATTTGGAAGTTTTTATGTCCTCATAATCTATACTAAATACAATTTAGTCCCATATTTTTTTTATTATAATTAAGTCCTTGCATATCAGACAGTAAACTTGATTAAACAATTTAAATGGGTTGATGGGCAAGGTAAGGTGAGTTTAAGTGTGTGTGGGTACCCATCTTAAAAATAAATGGGTCATTAAATGGCAATGGGTAAAACATTACCCATACCCATTTTGATCTAACTCATACCCGCCTATTTGTCACCTCTATTACTAACTGAGATCATATGTACATTTAAACATGGAATATTATATTGTCAAATTCACTTTCACAAATTATTAAAAACATAAACACAGTTGAAAATACTTGGAAAACAATAGTTCACTAGTTCGACTGGTTCATTGGTCTGTCTGCCCAGGCCAATTTAGTTTCTTGTTAGGTATGTCTTTAACAGTTCAATTCAAAACTCAAACCAATTTAGGTAAAAATCATGGATATGGCAGGTCTTTTTTCTGATTCTAATAGTACCAAGCTTTGATTTTGGGTTTGAATGGGCCACATATATATCAAAATTAGATTTAAAAAGACAGCCGTGAATTGAAAAAAAAAACTACCATATGTAGTTATTTTATTCCAAAGTTAGAACGGATAAATGTGTCATCTAAAAAAACACCAAGAATGTATTCAGTCCAAAGAGCAGTGTCATGGATTTTGGAACATGTACTAAAATACACCATTCCAGTGCCAGACTTCTTTCAGATTTAAGTGCTCATAACATCACCCCAAGTGGCGATAACAAGTAATAGGACAACATTGCAGGGAGAGAGACCATGTTCTGAAAAAAGAAGAAGAAGAAGAAGAAGGATCTATATAAAACTAAACACTCACCGGCAGGGTAATCCTTCTTCGTCAAAAATATCCCAATAAATATGCAGAGCAGCGAGAACAGAACAGGAATGAGGAAAGCAGGTGCAACTCGATTGATCATCTTCACTCCACCGAACACAATAAAGCATAGGATGATTGTAACAACAATTCCATAAATTTGGAGGTCATGTAAACTTGGACTTTGTATGGGATGCGGAATGTCTGTGCCATTAACTTTTGTTATGGTCTCTACAGGGAAAACATGAACAGCCAAACATATAAATCAGCAGTGTTCAATTAATCATTTTGACATCTTGGGATGATTATGGTTACACTATTGCTACCAACTACCAATTATATATAATACCAGCAGAAAATTCTGAATCTTTACCTTTGAACATCCCAGCAGCAGGCACGGCTTTTAAAAAGGTTTCAACAGCTCCCAGTACATAACTAAAACAAATGAGAAAAGGCAAACGAAAAGTTACACAAATACTTAGCACACATCAATAAGGTTATAAAGATAAAAACTAATTGGAGCCTCAACTCCTAAAACCTGAGGTCAAGGGCATCAAGCATATATATCATGGTGGCATCAGAAAAAAAGACAAGATTTACTCACAGAGCTCCAGCAACCGCATTCCCAAGGAAGAAACATAATCCAATACTCACTCCAATCTCTGGACCAAGGGCACGACCAATGAGGTAATATGGCCCCCCACCCTGTACGTTACATTCATAATTTCATACAACAAGTGATTTGCAAAATTGCAAAATTGCAAAACTGAACTTCTCATCAGAAGATAACTATAAGACACTGAATATGAGAAAAAATCAGTTGCGTCATCAATCTTAGTGCATAAAGGTGAGCAATTAAAGAATAATACACACAACACACCACTTCAAGCATCAAAGACTCGTTCACAAGTGCAAACTTCGCATTACAAAATTCAAGCGCAGATCACCATAGACAAAAAAAAAATCAGAATCAAGAATTGCTAATCCATGGAAGATAGCTTAATTTCTTACTCGGGCATCAGGATGGCAACAACACAAATAATCATAAAATAATTTAAAAGATTAACTAAGTTACAGGTTAAAATGGTTATTAATTATTGCTTTTCCTAATCATAAAGACACCTATCATAGACTTCTGAAAGAATTAAGAATTAGAGAAACAAACAAATGTTAGCCTATGATAAGAAACAAGCATGTAATTTAAGCACACTCAAATTAAATGCAAACAACATGCTTAACAAACTGTACCTCAAGAAGCGTTGTTGATGCAATCAACAAGAGAGAAGCTTAGAATTTATTTTCATTTTACTTCAAAACCCAAATATTTTAGATTTTCTTGTAGCAAGAGTTCTATTTTAAAAATGTATTAGTAATATTTAAGAATATTGTTCTCTTAGGATATTAGAATAATAATTAGGAGTTCTTTATTAAGTGTGATTTCCTTTTCTTTTTTGGTTTTCTATTTACTGTTTAAGTTAGAACTATTAGCGCTTTGGTGCATATACAAGTAGCACATATTCAGTGTAATAGGAAGAATTTTGATAACACGACTATGAGTATTTTGGTTTTGCTTGAGGGCTGCAGCCTTGAGTGTTCTTCTCTTTTTTCTGTGTGCTATTTTCTTCTTCTCTTTCTTATTGCTATAGTGCCTCAGGTAATATTTACAGCCTCGATTCAAATCCTAATTCTTGTAAAACAATCCCCTAATCCACAATTATCAAACCCTAATTCACCAAACCCTTTGCAGGACATGATGCCAAAGTTGTCCTGCATCAGTTGTTAAGAGTGCTAAGTGCACCGATGCATCAAGAGCTCTAGGAGCCTACATGAAGGAGCAGGTGTGAGATTGGGAGAAAGGTGTTAGAGAACAATATAAATCATATCTTGGAACCTCACCTAACAGCTTAAGCTATTGGGTTGAGATGGTTCCTTGACATGGTATCAGAGCTTTGATAACCAAGCGGTCACAAGTTCGAATCTCACCTTCCTCATTTATTTGATAAAAATTAAGCACAAGGTAATGTGAGCCTGTGCAAGTTTCAAGCCCAAAGAACTTTCACTTGAGGGGGTGTGTTAGAAAATAATATAAATCATATCCTGAGACCTCACCTAACAGCTTAAGCTATTGGGTTGAGATGGTTCTTTGACAAAAGGCATGTATTTTTTTTAACAGAATGCATGATAAGTTGCATGGAAAGATTTCCAAGAAATAGAGAGGGTATAAAAGTACAACAATATTTTATTTAGAGCATTAGCGCAAATGGTATAGCAAAGGACAAAAAAAGGTCATGGACCTCACCCAAGGAAAACATATGGTAGATAGAGAGGAGAAAGATAAAAAAGGGAGAGAGAGAATGGATAAATAGTTAAAGATATATTTAGAAAGGAAACCTTTTCCCTGGAAAAAAAAGAAGAAGATTTTTCTTTTTAAGGCATGGCTTTGAGCCTTTGGATCTTCACCAAGTTGAATAAAAGCTTTGGCTTTTAGCATTCCTGCCTTATGCCTCAAATATGCCTAAGGAATGCTTTTAAAATGTGCCTATGGCACGGTTTTAACAACAGTGATCCAACATAGTAGCATAATTCTTGAACTTTTTGCATAATTCTTAATTTAGGTAAATGCGAAAATGTACCCTTTAGTTAGGCCCATTTGCACTTGAGTGACTAATTTCCAAATTTAAATTTGGACACTAAGCTCGTGCTTTTCTTCATTGACACTTGCCTTTGAATCATTAGTTAAATCGAAGAGATAATTGTATTATTAATTGTAGTTGTACCTTTTCTAATTAGTCCTAAACCTCTAATTTCTAACAATTGTCTATGATGTTTTCAAATACTCTACCAAACACCTCTTACACATGAAAATATCCCCAATATTTTATGTACATATCATGATCATCTATTGGAACATTCAAATAAAAAAAAAACAGAGCATACATAAATAAAACAAGAAATAGACTACTTTTTATCATTACAAAAAACAAAACCATACAAGACCAATGAAAACCATAGTTATTAAACTCAGCTTGACCAAGCGGTTTGACTCGTTACCTAGTTGACTTGGCAAAACCGAGTCAGATAATACCAAGGATTTTTAAAAAAAACAAAGAACATTATTTTAATAAAAAAAAAAGGGTAACCCGAGTTGGCCTAATGACTTGTGGGTTTGACCAGATGACCTGGTGGACTAAGCCTTTTCCAGGTCAATCCTCGGGTCAGGTATGACAACTATGATAAAAACGCAACACATAATTGATTAAAAACCACTGCATTTTTAAGTTAGTGTTTTCATTCAAGGACACCACATTGAATAAGATTATCAGATCGAATCCATTTTCCACAACCTAAAGACAGAAGAGTAAAGGATTATGTCAGTTGAACAAAAATATATCATAGCATTAGGGATGTTCAAAAAAACCAATTAACCGAAAAAACCGATAAAAAATTAACCGAAAAAACCGAACCGAGATAGAAAACTGATTAAACCGATTTTTAAAACCATAAAATCTTGCCGGTTCGGTTCGGTTTCGGTTTGACCACTTAAA